>Ga0126336_10002375_pt1 | contig 10659 bp, 8 predicted proteins | sample SidCmetagenome_FD_92530 | JGI IMG/M metagenome (GOLD analysis project Ga0126336, IMG submission 92530) | Coral microbial communities from El Islote,Puerto Morelos, Mexico - Siderastrea C C metagenome | ecosystem: Host-associated > Invertebrates > Cnidaria > Coral | place: El Islote,Puerto...
TTTAATGACCAGCTCCCAGTTGGCTTGATAGCTCAATTGGTTAGAGCGCTGCACCGGTATCGCAGAGGTCAGGATTCGAATCCCGGCAAGCCTGATTTTTTCAGGCTCTCTTCTCGCAACTGCATAAGTTGCGTTGATAACTGCGAGGATCTTCTTTACGTTTATTTCTACATTCATTTAATGACACTTCTTGTTCAGCTACCAACCTATCATATCCATTTAACTTAATTTTTTAAACTTTTATGTTTACAGTCCTGCACGTATCTACTCATTTTTCTCCTGTAGGCCCTGAAAGAGGTTTGTTTTGCAAACCGAAATATCGGGTTATTTTTTGTTGCATATACTTTTCATTTGTGTATTTCTTCTTCTGCATCTTTCTTTAACTGCCGTTAGGGTCAGTCGTTCTGTTTATAAATTTTCCTCAATATACGTTCTTCTTTGTTTTCGGCCTTTTTATGATGCTTAATCTCTCTTTTAAAAAAAGCGATGACCAATGTCGCCCCAATTAGGAAACCTATTTTCGTACATTTGTAGCTTCATCTTTCAACTTACTAAAATTCATTCTCCTGCATTTTAAGCCTGGGGTATTAATAATAGTAATAATAGCAATAATAATAATAATAATAATCATCATCATCATCATCAATTTATATAGCGCAAAAATCCATACAATGTTCAGATGCGTTGAAATAACGGTCGTCAACTGTACATTCATTAATGACAAAAACGATTTAAAATTAAAACAGGGATAAGCTAAGTCCCAGACTCCTTCGTTTTGTCTGGCGTGTAGCCCATTAAATCTTAAAAAAGTCAGAGATCTAATGGCTATTTCAGTACCAATGCCCTTCTGATCATATTGAGTGCTTCCCAATTGATAAAGGCCATTTGTCACAGTAAGCTAAGTTATCGCCTTAGCCCTACTTAGTATAACATCATTTTTTGGTCACAGTCACGTGACAAATGACGTCATCCAAAAACATAAATATGAAAGCGCATTTTTTGTCTGGTCTAAATACCACATTGTGTGGCTTTTTTTTTTCGACCTAAATTTGACAAATACTTTAGATGGAAAGGTTCAGTTGCAAAGGATTCTGGGAAAGTTATAATTAGATGTTGCTTTTACATGTTAAATTATTATTTCTCGGAAGAAAACAAATTCCCCAATAAATGATTTGTGTTCGTGCAAACGGGGAAGCATTTAAGGAGCTATTGTTTCCAGAACAATGCTTTCTTGTCTGAAGGTATCTTTAGATTGAAGTAATCCCTTAGTCCACTAACGCCAGGCCAACTTTTCTGTTCAAACGATTATACAACACTCGGCACTAATCAATGATTCGACGTAAAAAGCAAAATCAATGCTACCTCTGATTTTGTTTTTTCTCTTACAATTAGTCCCAACGAAAGTAAGCTTACCAAATATTTCATTTTTTATTTTCTGATATGGTTGCATGCAGAGTTGCATGTAACCATTTGATCTATCAGATTTGTATTACTTTATTAAATTCTCCACAACTCTCTTCTTAAAAGTAAACTCTTTTGTAAGGAGAATTTTTATGATGATCACTTTCCGTTTGGTGAAGCCGTTGAGTGTAGAGTTGTTTAATTAGCTGTTTTCCCACCAAACTAGTTAATTAATTACAGGTGACTGAAAATTTTACTCTTAAAAGTTATAATTCTCTAATCACATAGAATTCATTTTAGTAGAACATTTGATTGCTACGCTAATACCACAACGGAGAAGAGTAGATCTAATGACCAATATATTGGTTGGCAACATTAATAAAATACAGAGCCAGGGCTGAAAAACAACTGATTATTTAATATACAATACTACATTTTTCCTGTATTCCCACCTGTGAACTATTTGCTTAACGATGTGAATCGTTTAGGTAACTTATCTCCTATTCCCTTGACGGAAGCCCTAAGACGTTCATTTTTTTTTTTTGCTTTTTTAATTGAAATTTACTTTGGCCTTTGTTGTATAAAATGATACGACCAAAACTTTCTTTTTGGCCTGAAATCTTTCATGTATTGCGTTCAAACGGTTCAATTTTATTCGCGAGTGATATTAATTACCCTTGGAGACCTTAACGAGAAAAACAATCTAATAATAATGTTCTTTTATCCCTGACGCCTCACACAAACTTCACTTGCTTGATTTTGGTCGCAATATGGTTCCGTTTTTTTTTTAAACCGAACTATCAATGAAGAATTTTCCTACTCAACGACGCCAAGATTCTTATTTTTTTCTGCAATTATTTGTTCATATTCTGCCTGAAAATTCGTTTCATTCCACACTCTTTCAAGTCCACGAGTCGCATCGTGTAATCGGCGTAGTTTCCACTGTAATCGTCTCATTTATTCGGACTCAGTTGTGCTGAGACACTATAGTTTTCCTACATGACGAGTTTTTTCCCTTAAATTTTTGCCTTTTATTTTCCGAATATGACATAAGGCCGAGTTTTTGTCACTAATTATCCACTGAAAAATGAACCTAATCAATCAATATGGCTGATCCGTTTGTTCTCAGTTGTCGCCAGCAATTAATATAATTTCTTCCGATTCAAATTTACGAAAGACTAAAAAGGGAGACTTGTAGATGGCAAAGCATTTACGTGATACACGAAAATAACGCAACAATATTTTAGTTGTTGTTTAAACTCATTTCTCGTGAATTCAAACCACAATGAGAACATAACAGCTGGTTGCGCGTTGGTTGGCTGCATTCTGATAATTCAGCTGCCTAAAAAGTGACCATGACACAATTCGGTTGTAATTAGTATAATCAGCTGACTGCCAAATACCAAGTCTCTGGGCTGGTTTCAACGATCGAAAATTTTGCATGGTCACAAAACCTGTCCAACCACTGTATGAGCTATGGCCGGGAAAATGAAAGCTTTTCTTCGCGTCGCAGTCTTCTTTCTTGCAAGTTTTCAGTTTGCCACTACGCAAGATTGGCTTGCCGTATCAAAACAAGAACTCTTGAGGCTAAGAAATGAATTTCTTGCTTTCGACAACAGAAAATCAGATATCCTTTTTCTTGTCGATACCTCCGGCAGTTTAGGAAGACACGACTATAACGAGGAAAAGAAATTCGTTACAAATTTGCTGAACGAGATAAGTGTAGGCATGGAAGCCACACGCGTTGAAGTGATTCCTTTTGGAACAACAGCGAGCATTTTTATCGATTACGTATCCGCGCCAGACCTATCCAAGACGAAGTGTACATTCAACGAACAGTTTAATCCCATGCCTCAAACCATCAACGGCTGGGCGACAAACATGAAGGGTGCTTTCCAACTAGCATACGATGTCTGCGTTGGAAAATATAGCGGTCAAAAGAGAGGGCCACTGAATAAAGTCAAAACAGTCGTCATTCTTCTAACTGATGGGAGATGGAATACACCTTGGAATGATCCTAGCCCCATTTCTATTGCTCAGCAGTTGCATACGGCCAATGTGGAGGTCTTTGCCATCGGTGTGGGATGGATTGACTTTGAAAACCTCAAAAAAGTAGTAAAGGATCCATCGAAGCAAGCATTCCATTTAAAGGATTTTACCGAGTTCTCCGAGCTTGCGACATACATCAGAGGAGGTTAGTTATTTTTATTTTAATTTCCATTTTTTATGTTTAGTATTTAAAACATTTGTACCAGCGAACAAGCACATTTGTATCGGTAAAACGGTATCGATTCGAAAATTCACCCAGAAGCTGAAGGAAGGCACAGTACACACAATGGCTTTTTCAGTATCCGTTATTATATGTCTTTTTCATTTTTTTCTTTTATTTGTTCCAAAATTCTCCAGGGAGGTTTAATATTTATTGCCATCTTTGATGATGGTAGGGCTAAAGCATTAATTAATTTATAAAAATCAATGATCTTTAGACAAAATCAGAGACTATAGTAAGATTTTGGAAAATTTATCACAGATAGTGTTATGAGTCAGAATGTACCGGGTTTTTTTTTCAGTGACTGAAACATCAACAAATAAATATAAAATTATATTTTGAATCATATTTTTTAATGAAAGCGTTGGTTAGAAAGAATCAAAAGGAATAAACGATATGATTACAGTAGCCCTTTGCTCCGTCAAGGGAAAGAGAAAGTTGCTCCAGAGAGCGGACACTCGAAATAGCAAAAGTGCTGTCAAATTCCGTTTTTTTTTTCAATTTGGTATAACTGAACTATATAACAAATCACTGACTTGCTGATTCTCTCAGAGTCTGTAGCTTTGTTTACCTGTTGTCATCCTTTGCATAAGGGCTTTGAATTTGGGGATATGGGTGATAATATTTAATATAGTCTTAGGAAGGATTAGAACGCATATATACAGCAAAATTTCTTCAAATAAGCCTAAAAAAAGGTTGGTCAAACTTACGTAATGTGTAGCTTAGCGTCGTTGTTGTTAATGCCTGTTACTTGTTACGTATGAAAGTGGCCCCTTCCTTCTGTTTCCTAAACATGTTGCGTGCCTTCTACGGTCTACTTCGCCCTAATAGATACACCAGTAATCTATTACTGCTGGACCTCAGCTTCCTTGCGAGTTACTTACTTTTCCAAATAAGGACCTATTTCCTATGTGAGGTTGAAACAAGTTATTGGACAAAAGCCAAATATCAGCCTGAAGCGGTTCTTAATCCACTTGGATATTTGCTTTCCGTTTGATCCAGATCCTTATGAACCCGTATGGCAGACCAAAACAGTAACCGCTGACAAGTGTAACAACAACTGCGATCCATTAGCAACTTGTGCCTGTGGTTTAGTGTACGGAGACTACAAATGCGCATGCCCCAAGGGATACGCAGGCACAGGAGTGGTGGGACAATGCAACAGTAAGTTATTGAGTATGATAAGTTGTAAAACATTACAAAGACGACACAAGATGGCCCTTGAAGTGAAGTCATTGCCATTTTATTCTCGCTTATATAAACCGTAATTTTTCTAGATAAATGTAGTGTAGAAAGCAAAATTGAAAAAGGCCTTTACGAAGCCTTGTGGTTTACGGGCTCGTCGTTAAAATTAGCCTGTTTCTGCAGGCGTTCAGATAGTGGCCTGCGAACGAAAACTATTGAATTTTGTTTTGTTAACTTGGTCTAAAAAATGATCGTTTGTCTTAGCTCGGCAAAAGAATTACCATTTATGATTGATATCTTTGTAACAGAGAACACTTCCTCCGAGGGCCTGGCAAAAAGTCCCACTGAACTAGTTTTTTTGAGAGCAGGGACTTACCCTGCTTTCGATTAACGTCCGCTTTAAGTTTGCCTAAAACGCGTATTATGATGCAAAGCTGCTGCTGTTCGCACAAGTTAGTCTAGCCATATCATGAGAAAATAATAAGAAATCAATAAAGACTAACATTTTTTTTGTTTTTGCTGTCCCGCAGAATGTCCACCATCAACATACAAGGATTTTATCGGATTCGCTCCTAATTGTTCACCTTGCCCTGCGTACTCAGGCCATTCAAAAACTGGCAGTCAAATCATCTCGGATTGCAAGTGCTTTACTGGATATAGTGGGACTCCAGAAAACGGAAACAACTGCACAAGTAATGTAAACAATCTTTAAAAATTTACTTCGCAAACTACAAAAGGTACACAATGGAAATTAACTTACATACATTGCATAGAGAAAGTGCAAGCACATAAAATGTAATTTATAATATCTTACTTTTGTATTTTTGTGGAATACACTGGGGCATTTTTGTTGTTCCTGTTGTTGCTCTTTCTTTAAATAACAATTTTTTTAAGATTATTAAAAAAATAAAAACAAACGTAAGCATCATGTAAGCAAGAGTTCCCGTAACTTTACGTATGATATTTAAGAATGAGAATGGTTCATGCAATGCCCGTAAATTTTGTTGCATAAACAACGCTTAAGTGGTCACTTACGACAATCTTAAGATACAGTACTTAAATCCATCTCTTAAGAAGTCTCTTAAGTCTGCTTATGGAACGCCCAAATTTACAGCTGTGCTCAAATATGCCCTTAAGCGTTACAGGTGCTTAATGCAACTGGACCCTGGTTCGCATAGTCAGAATAGTGTATGGTTGTTTATTCTATTTCAATATTTTCTATATCACTTTCAGATGAGAAAGAAGACCATATAATTCACTTGCATAAATGGTCTATTCTATGTCAGAATCTTAAAAAGCACTTTCATAATAGGGGCACTAATTGGAAGGGGGCAATTATTGTAACAGGGGCGCTTTTTAACAAAACGACGCTCCAGGGGGCGCACTTCTTATAAAGGGGGCTCTTATTAACAAAACGACACTCACGGGAGAGCGTTAATTAGAAAGGGGAGCGCTAAATCGAATCATTACAGTACATAGTGTAAAATGTAATTGCAAAGTTAAGGGCTGTTTACATGGAGGGAGGAAGATCCTAGCGCTAGGAAGATCTTAGAAGGCGGATCATCCTAGCGCCATATGTTTTCTGTATTCAGTTTACATGCAAAATATTGTATTTGGCCCTAGCGCTAGGATCTTTCTAGCACTAGGATCTTCCTAGCTAAGAGATAGGAAGATCCTAGCGCTAGGAAGATCCTAGCACCATGTAAACTGCCTTCGCTCGGAAGATCTTAGTACTAGGGACAGAAAAACAAATATGGCGGCAGCCGGGCGCTCAGCTGCTAAATACCGACAGTTTTATTTGATTTCAGGGCAACCACCCCGACCTAAATTTTCCCATGTAAACCAAACGAAAATTTGTTTCGCCTTCTAGGATCTTCCTAGTGCTAGGATCTTCCTCCCTCCATGTAAACAGCCCCTTATATACGTGGCCTGATAAAGTTGTTTCTCTTTTGGTTTTGTCTGAACAGTTCGTAGGTGCGAGACAATTACATCACCTGCTAATGGCAAGATTAAAGGATCCTGTCAAAGAGAATATCAATCCAGTTGCACCTTTGAATGTTTCGAAGGATACGAACTTAAGGGTAGCGCTGTAAGACAGTGCACTGTAAACCAAGGAACCAATATCATGGAGTGGAGTGGGAGTCCTGTGACGTGTGAAGGTAAGTTTGCTTACTTTGTCGTAAATCTTAGTAGGCAGGATGATTCACGTTGTGAACAAATTGCCCCACAACATTGAAGCCTTGATGTTCATGGAGAAAGTTCATATGACCTGCTCTTTCGAATAGCTTACTAGTTGGTTTGAATCAGGAAATTTTACATCAAGCATATTTATGACGACATCGACCGTGACGTCATAAACTGTCATTTTGTGACAAAGTTGATATTGGAACGATTGGGACAACAATCCCAAGTTATAAGCATGCATAGTTAGACTAAATGATCCATTTAACGCCGAAATGGTATTTTAATTATGAAAGTACGGAAGTGGTGGTATATAAAGGATAAATAAAGAGGCGCTTTCTGAAACCTTTGGAAGTTGGAATACTTTCACTCAAGCCTTTGTAGTCAGTTGGAATACTAAAAGGGGAAAATTGCATTTTAGTTCAAATTAGGCGAAAACTAAAAATTGGTCTTCATTTCATAGACTTGGATGGTCTTGGGAAGCTTTTTGTGGTTTTGCACTCCTTCATAACTTTGGGGATTCTTGATCTAGACAGGCAAGCTCTGTCTCCAGTCTGCAAAAGCATGGGAAGTTGCAATTGATCGCTGCATCTTCCTCCCGTGGCTTTTTCGATTTCATAACAGCACTTGTGCTACTTCACATTAAACACTACCTTCAGTAATCTTGGTCACCACCATCATCATCATCATCATCATCATCATCATCATCATCATCATCATCATCATCATCATTTTTGCTTTTTGTTTTTTACTTTTATCAGTAATTCGCTGCCCTATACAAACTGTGATTAACGCTCAAGTCCCTACTGGCACATGCACGGCACCAGACGGTAGCGTAGCAGCTGACCTCGTTTATCGAACAAAGTGCAGCTTTACTTGCAGAACAGGTCACAACCGAATTGGAAGCGCGAATATCACCTGTCAGCTGGACAAATCGTGGTCTCCATCTAAACCTACCTGTCAAGGTATGCAATTTATATTATATGCATTTTTAATATATGTACAAAAGCGAGTTAAATTTTATGCATTTCATTTGCAAGGGCTCGATTTTAACCAATCGCGTTCAGTTTTAAGAAGACCTTTTCCTAGTACAAAAAGCAACAATCTTAAGTAGTTTAAGGCCTTGGAAATAAGGTTTTAACCAAAAGAAAATTTTCATTCGCAATTTTTATGGCTCGGGGGAATTTACAAAAAGCGGTTGGGACCTCATTTCGATCTCATTGTCGTTAAGAGTTTTAGTTCTGTGCATACGCTAAAAAAAAAAGAAACTCACAAAATTACCTTTAGCTATTTATATGCGAATTAACACCATAATGGCCCAAAAAAGGGACATGTGGCTCAAAAGTCTGGTTTCTCTTCACAAAAATCAGGCGTTAAAGGGTTAATGGAATAGGATTTTTAATACGCTCATCATTTAACCTCGACGCCAGGAACTGCAAACATTTGGAAACCGCAGGCGCGAGACAAAATAACCATCCCACGGACGATTTCTTGTATGGCCCGCCATTCGCAAAAAAATTCCGACTTCCGTAATGGTTCCGAATTTCGTAATGGTTGTGAAATTTCCGCATAGTTCTGAGATTCGAAATGGTTCCAAATCTCCTGGAATGGTTGTGAAATTTGGGAATAGTTCTGAGATTCGAAAAAGTTCCGAAAAGTTTGGCTGTGGTTCCTAAACTGTCAGAATATTTCTGAAAAGGTTTCGACATTGTTAAGACCTCTGAACGAGGTCGATGGAGTTTGGGAACAAACAACGTTGTTTGATACCATGGTTACATTGGTCAATACCATGGTTACAGTGTCAGTGTCGAGCGTTTACATGAAAGCGTCAAGCCCAGGAAGCCAGTCAATCCATCGATCGATTTCGTGCAGGAAGTTGTTATTCAAAGACGTTATTCTTAAAGTTTAGAAAGTTTATCTATAAAAGAAAGTATCTTTATCTGTTTTATTGTTATATTCAGAGTTTATTCTGTGAAAAGTTAGATTTTTGCTTGTTTTGCGTCGAAGATGAAGTACCATCAGTCGATTTGTGCTTTTTACGTTCCCTTGTGTCTCGTGGTTGTGTTGCACAGGCAACCCAGGCCTACGAGCAGACAACTTTACTGGCAAATATAAGGATTTGTATGGATTTTGATCGCTTGTTTATACAGAAAACTAAAAACGCAACTAAAATAGCAATTAGGTCTACATACCAGATCAAATATTGTCCTTGTGTTGTTTCTTGACTTTCTCAAAGCCTTTCAATCACGTTTGAGCCAGTTTTTAGGTTTTCGAAACCGTTAACCTACCATTAGTACAACCGACAAACGTCTTTGTATTACATCAAAATAGAATATCAAAGGATCAAATTTTTCGTCTCTTCTTAAAAAAAAATTATTCCATTCGTGTTTGTTAAAACGACCCTCTCTATATCTCTCTTGAATAACAATCGCCAATGGACAGAAGGCGCAAAAGATGAATTGAATCTTCCAAGACAGAATTTCATTTTCAGTTTCATCCGCGAAGTCAAACATTGCACCGTACAAGATTATTGATCAAAACCGGAAATCGACTAGTACTGTTCTCACCGACTTCACAACCATCACAAGTATAATCACAATGTGCTACTTACAAAAAACGTATTCTAAGAACACATTGTTGTTCGCTGTGATCTAACGCTCTTTCTCGTAAAGTTTGCCGCGACATATTGAATAACAGGAACCACAGACATCCTAGTTATCTGATAAATCTGCGCCTGAGAAAAAAAACGAAAGGGTCTCCGACATCACCCGATGATACACCGAAGTTCCTCTCTTAGGAATACCGAAAATCTCATGAATATCACCGAATCTTCACAAGAGCTCGCAAAAATAACCACAGGAATGTGCTCAGAAATGCCCTCAACTCCACTACAACATCTCGTAGTTGCTAACGCAACCAATGAAAAAGGCATCAGCAGGCAACAGTAGATGCCGTGAGGCCTTAGTTTAGTTTTCCGTTTTATTGAGTCTCTCGAGCACCCGCTGTTTCAAATGTCTACAATGCTTGTTGACATGGCCACATGATAAGCAGACATAAACAAACATAATCCACTGAAAAAGGACAATGCCTGTAAAGTCTGAATTCGTCCTGACATTTTTGTTTTGACATTTTGGTTTGCCGCGATAAGGTTTATTTTCAAAAGTCGTCTTCTATATGTTAGTGTCGCTCAACAAACGAGTTTATTTATTTATTTATCGGCAGAGGTGAGATGTCCAGCGCTACCCAAGGTGCCTGTTGGTACATACATCCCAGCAGAATGCGATGATGGTACGATGAGGTTCCATAGCAACTGTGAGCTGAGATGCCCGGATGGATATCATATTGGTTTTGGTCCTACAAGTCAGAATAGCGACTCTAGAATATGTAACACAAATGGAACATGGGATTACAGGGCAATAAGTCCAACTTGTAAAGGTATACCTTTTCTCGGCCTAAAGGAGTTTGGGCAGAATATCGTGGTTTTTCAGTGCGGAGCAGGGCACGTGTCCGCCGATGCAAACAAATTCATCTGTGTAATGTAACACTGACAAAGCGAGATCTTGTTTATTTCAAACTGTATGTCATATAGCTTTGGAACAAACAAGTGAACTCAACAGAAAAAA
>Ga0126336_10002376_pt1 | contig 10657 bp, 5 predicted proteins | sample SidCmetagenome_FD_92530 | JGI IMG/M metagenome (GOLD analysis project Ga0126336, IMG submission 92530) | Coral microbial communities from El Islote,Puerto Morelos, Mexico - Siderastrea C C metagenome | ecosystem: Host-associated > Invertebrates > Cnidaria > Coral | place: El Islote,Puerto...
CGCTGTCCTATTACTCGTGGTCATCAAAAAGGTGATAACTTGAAGTTTGGACGCTCTTGGGGGCAGGGGGCTAACGTCATCCAAACTGGCGATCAATTTAGTCGCCATCTTAGATTTTACTCAAAATCAGAAATTATGTAAACGGCGGAAATCAGGAACCCATAAAAGTTTTTCGTGCAAGTCATGAAGAACATGGTAAATGAAAAGCTTTTGGACTGAAGAACAAAAGCGGCCTTGTGATTGGCTGGTAAACGACTTCTTTAGAACATTTTGACGTATCTATGCCATCCTCGGAGACCCAGTGGCAGATAGTCGGGGAGAGAGGCAGATAAAACGGGCCAAATCGGTGCAAGCAGAAGCCTGGTGCGAACGAAAGTTTACAAGATGGGCGGAAACAGCCCCTGGGAGAATACCTTTAAGGGACTTAGTTCAAGAGCCTATTTGCGTTCTTGCTTCTGATTGAGCACAAATTTTGAGGTATTGTATTCTTTGTGCCCAATCAGCGATCAGCTTATTTCCCCGTTCCCTTCGTGACGTCTTATACAGAGTGTAATGTAATTTAATGTAACAATTTTTGTACTTAATAATTTATGTATTTTCGTGAATTTTGTTGTGAATAAATTGTGAATTGTGAAATTGTGAAAAGTGTAGCTTTGCTAAATCTTATACCCAGAACTCATGCACTCGTGCGTACTGAAATAAACTTCCTGTATCACTCGTTCGATAGGCCTACCATCGAAGAAAGTTTCAGTAAAATGGCAAGGAAATTTGGCAAGGGTACTCAAGGAAAAACAAAACAACCAGTATGAAAATCAGATCGAGGTACTGTGAAAAGTTCATACCTTAGGTGTGAACTTTTTGAAGTATGCAGTTAGGATTTACCCTGTGATCCACACCTTGTCTTTGCGAAAATTTCACACCTAAGGTGTGAACTTTTCACAATACCTCAATCTGTTTCTTTTTCCTTGATTACCCTTGCCAAATTTCTCGTTTTCTCGACTTTTTGGGTTCGCATATTACTAAAACTTTCTTCGATGATAGGCCTATCGAACGAGCGACACAAAAAATTGATTTCAGTACGCACGAGTGCATGAGATCTCGGTACAATATTTAGCAAAGTTACACTCTGTATAAGTCGTCACGAAAGGAACGGGGAAATAAGCTGATCTCTGATTGGGCGCAAAAAATACAATGCCTCAAGGTTTGTGCGCAATCAGAAGCAAGAACGCAAATGGGCTCTTGAACTAGTCCGTTAAAGGTATTCTCACAGGGGCTGTTTCCGTCCGTCTTGTAAACTTTCGTTCGCACCAGGCTTCTGCTTGCACCGATTTGGCCCGTTTTATCTGCCTCTCGCCCCGACTATCTGCCACTGGGTCTCCGAGGATGTATCTATGCCGGACAATTACGCGATTGAAGGCACCTTGGTCACCCAGTATAGAGCGGTTAGACGTACATTTTCATTGTTACCATGGTAAAATCTTTTAAGGAGGTCCACCTTTAAACCCTTCTTCCACCGTGGTGGGGTTCTGAATTTGGCTTGTACATCTCAGGGTTAAAACAAGAAAACCTTGGAATCGTGAATTTTGAATTACCATTCGTGGCCAATTCACGTCCGTGACTCTTATTTATCAAATTTAATTTGAGATGCCTTCCTCGTTAAATTATGTCGAATAGGTGTCGTTTTGCACGGTTTCATCAAGCTGTTTACCCACAAAGTATACAGTTTTTCAGCTTACTTTGTTCAAAACATTTCTTACTTAAAAGCCCGCCGACAAATTCATCGCTTTCGCAAAGAGCAGTCATTTTGCAAAGACTAGGTTTTATTGTCAATCAGTCTATTGTGCCAAATTATGTTTTCTTTGAAACTTTATTTGTTTTGGTTCTGCAAAAAGCCACCGACCTAGCATCCAGTTGAAAACATTGAAAAACATCTGGGTAAGAAATAAAAGGTTTTTCGAGTACAAGATAACAATCTGCCATTGCTAACAACACATTAGCGAGGCATTTGCAGAGTGTAGACATACAACGCTTAACGCTTTTCTGATCATAAACAATTTCAAGACTGCAATTCTTTCACTTCTTCTTCTTTTTTAATATTTTTTTTGTATAGTGCAGTACACACACTGTTTAAAATAGTTCAAATTTTACGGTTAAAAAGCTAAATTATTCAAAAAACTGAACCCCATTCACATAATTATGAGTGAACGTTGAATTTTCCGAGAAACGAAGAAGAGATTTTGATAAACATGAGTTGCAAATGAGAAGCCAGAATATTCACTCAGTCATTGCGATCAAGTCTTGAACTCCATATAATTATAGTTGTCTGATTTCACAACCGTACGCTTCAAAAAAGGACGTACAGCCAACGATGTACAGGCAGCGAATTTCATTTTGAGGTAGACTTGCTTGTACCAACATCACGAATGAACGCTACAACAAAACTAGATGATGGATCGTTTGATCACGTGTTCTCTGAAAAATTTCTCTTCTCTGTTGTATTTTCTCTTGGTTTATAATAAGTTAAACTGATAAGTAAGATTTTGCTGTTTTCTGTGCCACAATCACGTGCATGAGTTAGTTACTTATTTTCGAGGACTTGCCATTAGTTAAGGCATGATTTTCACAAGCAGTGCAACCGCAATCGCTGGTGCAAGCACAAGGCAAGCAATATTACAGCACTTCATAGTAACGTGCAAACTGGATCGACGCTTGAGCGTGCTTGGTTAGTGAAAATTCAGGCTTAAGGCAAATGCAAGGTAGAGCTGTTTACTTTGTTCTTACAAGCTTTTACCTGACATCGCTTTAACTTCAAATCGCGAAGTTATAGCTCCTGAGGTAATGACCTAGAATTTTGCAACTTTAGGTCGCAGCCACACTTGAAGATGGTGCAAACTGTGCTAATTTCAAGCCGATTTAACATAGAGGTTTTCGCAGATGCGGGAAAAATAAGATAAAAACTAAGACGCTTACCTTACGTTGATAAATAGCTCTGCAAATAGCGCAAACCCTTGTGTTTTTCCTTCGCCAGTTGTTTTATCTGACAACGTAAAACAAAAAACCCATTCAGAGATGTTTTGCCACATCTGCTTTCTGCTCTCATTATCAGGCTCAATGATTTGCATTTAGTAGATTAAGAAGCGACAAAACCTGTCTTTTTTCTGTAACAGGATGCCCGCTTCGATTAACGACGAAACACGGCAAGCAGTTCCGGAAGAAAAATAACAATTTCTTTCAAATTAGCTATGCTCGAGTTTTATGTTCAACAGGATTCTGTTATCAGCCAAATTTTGCATGCATTATTTGACTGATAAAGTGGCCACCGCCGATACGTCGATTCTATTGGCCTAGTTTTCTTATTAGCAAATGAACAACAACACGTTGTAAACTAGGCAGCTGGATGGAAAATTTCAATAACCCTTTTCAATCCAAACAGTGTTCATATTCCAAATTTATATCACGAAAACAATCAGCAAAACATAAAAGTACTACGCTGTAGCTTTTAATTGAAAGATCACATCGAGGGTTTTCATGAACAGACTGAAAACTTAGAACCTCCTTTAATTGTACAACGCATAACCATGTCACAGGAAAGTACTGCTCAATAGCTTCAATTTTAATAGTCGAGCTTAATGATTTCAAACTTATATCGAGCCTCAAAGGTTTAAGCAACTTTATACGGTGTAATAAACAGTGGCACAGGAAAGTAAGTCACTTTTCATCCACTTATAAGTTGGCACTCAACATCATGGTTAAGTTTTTTCAGTATTTTTTTTATTACATTTATATTTTTTGGGACTTTGTGCCCCTGGTGAGCCGTAAAAGGATCAAAATACTGTTTATCAATATATTTCCTCACATTTTCATTTTAATATTGTCTTACACGTTTCACTGTCCTCTTTAATTTAGCAAATTTACCAAGAAATCTTAGTTTCTAATTACTATTTGTGAAATTTTAAAGAGCACAAGGTGGGCAAAGAGTTGAAAAATACATCGAAATTCAGGCTTCAATGTATCTAAATTATTACACAATTGTTTTCTGATTGTTTATTTATATGGTAATGTGCGTCAGATCATACTATAGGTAACGCGCAATATAAGTTTTAGATTATTATTATCATTATTATTATTATGATGATGATGATGATGATGATGATGATGATGTCCTTTATGCCTTTATGCTTTCTGCCTCTAAAGTATACGTACCGGGGCCATACCATGGTCCTAGGGTACCAAAGAGTTCACTTTATTATTATTATCATCATCATCATCATCATCGTCATCATTATTATTATTAGTAATTGTTGTTGTTGTTTGTTTGTTTGTTTGTTTCTTTTACTTGAGCCTCATTTATTTGCAAAATACGCGTAAAAAAGGGAGAACTAGGCCTGTTTTATGGGGACTGGAATCCATGATATCTCCATCTGGTGAAATCAAGAATAAAACATGTCGGGCAGACCGCTTGTCAGATGTACTTTTTTCGAATCCTTCCCAGCCTGTCCTAGGGAAGCGAAGATTTGTGTGGCTCTCCGCTATCTAAACGCCTGGCCAAATTTTTTCCCACAAAAATCCCGTCGAGTTCACAGATATTTTCTTTATGTCGTGTGGACCACATTTCGTTTAAGGGCAGCGCTCAGTACGAAAGTGATAGGTTTCCTTAGAACACTTAAATTTACACTGCAGATTTATTCCTCTGATTTCTCATACTGTTAATATGAAGTAAGTTGGCCCAGATAGCAGTTAGGGTTATATTCTCACCAAAGTAGGGAGCCTCTCCTACGCGACACATTTTTTTTTTGTACTATATAAAAGGCTTGGCTCTCCTAACAGGACCAGCTTTATACGTACAGTATATACAGTTCATACAGTATATGCGCCTACAGGTTACTGTTGGAAAACGAGCACTGCGCCAAAGAAATATTGAAATTAAAAGAGGAGAGGCCACAACCGCTGTGCATCTAATTCAAAGAAACCTAGTGAGAATAGGGTGATGAACAATTAAGTTGGGCCAGCTTCGATTTGGTCAGCAGAGCCAACGTTTTCTCATACATAAACGCTTGGTAAACGTTGTTCTACGTAGGAGAGTGAGCCGCTTGACCGGACAAACTTTTTTTTCATATAAGCGACCCCAAAATATAACCAAAAGGTACTTTATGGTCTCAAGGCCAGACTTCATCAGGCTTCCTTTCTGGTTTTAATGCTGCGAAATATAAAAATTGTTAACCTACACGTGAAGGGTGTATTTTGCATTCGCATAAAAGCTCTAGCTCTGTGAATGTAATCCTTCAGTAGTCTCACTAGTCACTACGCAAATTGAGACTCAGTGCGTAAGAACGGAGAGCTCAATTGTCTCAATCTGATTCTTACGGTGCCGTTTCTATTTCTGTACAGGATGGCTCTAACTTTTCATTCTATGAATAAGCCCTTAAGTACCACAATTTTAAGAAAGCAGGTCGAGTACGCAGCGCTATTCTTGTGATACTGTTTATTATGCCGTGTGTACAAGGTGGTTCCAACTTTACAGTATGCGCATGTTGATTAAATCCTATGATGCTGGCATTTAAATGAGTTGAATGAGCAGGACGTTCCTGTGACGTGCTTTTTGTTTTGCCTCAGTTTTTTTGTTTTTTTGTCGACTGAAACTGAGAGTTGTATCGTAAGCTTCTGTACCGCTAAATGTTAGCCTTTGTACCGGTAAGAGTTAATAGGTAGACGGCTGAGGTCTTAGTAGTCAGTTTACTGCAGTATGTTATATTTTGGCTAAGCCTTAGATGGTACTAAATGAAATCTGTTTACTATTGTTCCGCCAGTTTCCTCACATTAATAGACAGCTTCGATTTTATAATCATCTTCAGTTTTCAGACTTTGAATGGTTCTCTCCTACCGTGTGGTAAAGCCGCAAATTTTTTATCTATTTCCTTTTTTCCCGTCATTTGTGTCCGCGTGAAAATACAAATATATTTCAATGTTTATCTATTACCTGTCTTCCGTTTTGTCTTTTTCAATCTGAAACAAGTATCGCTGGCTTTGTTAATATTATGTTTCGGTTTCATATTCAGCTTGAGCGATCTCCGGTTCCCGGTGAAAGAAGCTACGTTCTGGCCAATAGAGTAAAGAACAATAGAAAACGCGTTCTACCATACCTTGCAAAAACTTCCTTTTCAACGCCGGTGAGAATTTACTGCGCTGCGTCTGTGCCGTGCGTTGTTCAGTTTCTTGAGTTAACGACTGCGTCATATAAAATGCATGATTATTGCACGTGACTTGTCAAACGGTTACTGTCGATTAAACTACAAATTACGCTTTTTCTACCCTGAGGGAAGATATCAAGCTAAAAAGAAAAGTTTATTCTCTTACAGTAGCGCGTCGTTTGTCGAGTGATAATAAAACCAGAAGTTAAATTTAACTTACGCTGGTCTCTCACCTGTCAACATTTATGACACGGCTTGCAATTAAATATATTGAGTCGTAGTAAACAAAACCGTGTTACGTGCGTGCAGATATTACATGTGATTAACAACTCTCCTCGAGATGAATATTGATGAATGTAGTGGCTTTTACGGATCTAAAGTGGCCGAATAATAAACATATTATCGTACGTTTTAAAAAAGCTATATGTTTAATGTCATCATTCTTCGTATTTTTTGTCTTAGATAATATTTTATATGGCCGTTATTTATTATGCCTCGTCTCACCTGGCGGTCGATTCCGTATTTTTCTTAAGTTATGAAAACTACTTATTAAAATCCTAGTCAATATTGGCAGATATAACATGACAAAAATGGCATATTTTTTAAAATATTTATACTTTGAAACGTTTTAAGGCTTTTGAGTAATATAATTGAATTGTCTTGGACTTTGCAAACAACAAATTTTAAATGAAATGGCTTATAATGTTTTTTTCCTTACATGGATTCACATAATTATATGGACTTCTTTTAGCACGTTTCTTTCTCATTTTTACTTCACACCGGACGTACGTGTAAACTTATGCGTTTTAGATATTAAAAAGAGGAAGGAACTTCATTCTGATATGATACTACACAATATTTATACAAATATTGTTAAACGAAATCGTACTTTCCTTTTTGCAAATAGTCCTCCACAAGCACAAATTAATTTCCCCGAACAGTCGAACTTCTTGTTGCACTATCGTTCTAATATTTGTCTGTGGACGAATATGCTATATCGAGGAGTACGTTGCTGTGGTATTCTTCGTCAGTACTGTTTGAGGTGGTTCCTATACCGGCAGTTTAAGTCTGTCGATCGATGAAATCCTGAAGTGTGACCACTCAAATATGAAACTTAATTACGCTGTAAAAGTTGGCTGTTACTTTTTGTGACCATCCAAATGAAATGTATTTGGTAGCCAGTTATACTTTGGAGAAAGAATGATCAACACAGTGGAGCCTGTAAACAATTCATATGTTAACATTTTCGGGCATAAAATGCTTGCATAAAACTGCTTTTGCTTTAGGAAATATCTCTAAAATTAGTAGGGCAAAAAGTGCCTAATAGCCGATTTATAGACGGCATAACTTTTAATTTTGTTACATCGTGCCGTGATTATTACCTCTAAAATGGTCATTCAGATTCAAGATTTTTCCTTTTTGCAAAACCACTTGAACCTCAATTTAGCCACATTTTGGATCAGCAAGTGACTATAAAATATCAAAGGTGGTAAAAGTTAAGCTAGAGGTTTTGTCATGGGATTTTACACGTTAGATCATTGACTAGGGAATTAAGTGCAAAAAGATGGAAAAGCTAAAGAGTCTTAAAATGGCCAGTATTGTATCATTATATAATGAAACATTTTACCTTCTTTGTAAGTATCCAGTACACAATGAGAAGATTTCCAAAAACTCCTGAAGATTTTTTCGTTTGAAACATTTGTTGTTTTGAATATCTTTCCTACATTTTTTAATAAGTCCCTTAAAATTAATTCCCCTCAACTGAACTATGCTTGTTTGAATTCTACAACTTAAGCAAATTATCACAAATTTTCATTCATTATGCCTAGGAGGCATCATTTAAAAAAAACGTTCAATTTTCCATCGCTCTTTGCCTTTCAATCGCTTGAATCTGTTCTCGACCAATGCATTGTCATTAACCATAGTTAACAAACCATTTCAGTTATTATTCTTTGATAAATTGTAAATCAGTGGATATTACTTGTTGAACACCTCAACAGCATTTAAAATTATACTGATGAATGAATTATGATAAATGCCCACTAAAATCGAGAGAGCGCCTCTATTTAAATTAGTTTGAGATTCAAGTGTCAAGTAAATATATCAGTATTTGTTCATTTCATTTCATTTCATTTCACTTCACTTACAATCTTCCTTGTCAACGGCAGGGAAACTTCACGAAACTTGGCTTCAGCAAGAATTTTAAAAGAGAGGAAAACAATAATACAACAATAACTTATGAAAACATAGTTTCACGTAAAATTACTGCAAAGTAACATGGTTGTAAATTCAGCTACTGCTGGCAGCTTATTCTGTCCACCAGCCTTTTTTTGTCTCTTGTATATTAGCTTAGAACACGTAAATCACAGAAGAAACCACCAGACTTTTTTTTCTCTTTCTTTCTTTCTTTCTTTCTTCCTTTCTTTCTTTGTTTCCTTCTTTCTTTCACTCTTTCTTCCTCATGTTCTTTTAACCCGCAGCTCAGCTCTAACCTGATAGGAGACCCAAGCATAATATTTGCAGATGAATGAAATAAATCTTGAATATGAGATTTTATAATTTTTAACCATAAATAAAAGCGAATTTACTAAATAAAAACCGTGAAATGTTAAGGACTCCTCCCTCCAACATCAAGGACAAATTGTTTGTTTGTTTGTTTGTTTGTTTTTTCTTTCCTCACACTAAAAGCATTGTTGCTGTTGCAAAACAGGAGCTCATTGAGTGGGAGTGCAACAAAGTGGTATGATCAAGAGAGGATTATCCCTTCTTGGTATGATCAGAAAATGACTTGCCCTTCCCTACTGGGGTTTGCTTTCACTCTTGTGCCCAGTGCTGACCGCGCCTTTGGCTATTGTGGCCCGTCGAGTCGTGATCTTCACAGACTCCATCACAGCAATTTTGAAGTGTTACATATGTGTGAGTTTGTAAAGGAACTTGTTTCCTAAATACGCAAGGTATGTGCTATTTTATGTTTACCTTTTTAATGGCACGTCGAGTGACAATCGGAGCAGAAAGTGTTTTCGGGAGAAAATTCCAGCCAACTTCGACACGAATCGAGCCGAGCGTTAGGGCTGACGGTCAAGAAACGTTCGCAGTTCACGTGCATAGTACTGTCGATACGACAAAACCCCTTAAATTAGCCGAAATTACGTAGAAATGCTGGGAAAACATAATTTTTTCTAGCAAACGAGGGGTAATTTTTTACCATACCGTCAACTTAGTGATTAAGGGTGATTTTTACCATAAACCAACAAAAATGAGGATAATTCCTACCGTTGACCGACAAACGAGGGTAATTTTCTCAGTGTTAACCGACAAACAAGAGTGATTTTTACCATCAACCGACAAACGATGGTATAATATTTATTGTCAAACGACAAATGAGGGCAATTTTTACCGTCCACCGACAAACGAAGACAATTTTTACAGAACTGTAAACATCTCCCTATGATCCAATGATAAGAAATTTAGCAGCCACTAACAAATTGCTATATTTTTTGGTATCAACAGACATCAAAACCATACACCCATTAAGACCCTCGTGAAAGCATTAATTGATTTTTTTTATCGTCAGCACCCTTTACATCCTAGCTATGGTAATGGTGCGGCCCAACATACTTGAAAAGCAAGGTCTACAGAGATGCAGAAGCCAGTTTACCTGTACTCCAATCGGATTGTGCCTATTTTAAATTTAGATGCATTGTGCTTTTCTCAATTGATTGTGACAGTGTCAATATACAGCAAATAACAAAGGTTGTAACCCATTACAACGGGAAAGGAAATTTTCCACTAATGCCACTGAAATGTCTCAAAAACAAATTGTGACTATTTAGACGCTGAAATCCTATGTGCAAGAGAAACAAAAACTCTACAGTTCAACAGAATACAAGTTGTGTTTCAGTCCTTTCCCACTTGAAACGGAGGGTGATAATGGCCGCACGGAAGCTGGAGACCATCACGTCAGAGCGAAAAGGAGGGACTGTAGAAAAGGTGTGGCAGCGGCGCGCGATGAAGCTCGTATTTCGCTTTCCATTAGGTATACAAATAAAAAAAAGGTTCTTTTCATTATGTGTTGTGTTTTGTCACAAACACGTTTGTAGTAAACATGTCTCACATTAAAGCGTGTCCAAACGGGCTATTTTATTAAACTGGCTAAATTGTCGTGGATATGTACGTTTACCATCGAAATAGTTGAAAAAGTTGTTTTCACGAGATCAAAAATGGAGCTGGTTAGACTCAGTCATTCTGCAGATAAGGAGGTCGGAATTCCTTTCCACGAATGTCTGCCCAACAAAGTACCATGTAGCTTCCGCTCTGAACTGGTGTTTGTTGTTACCTGCCGAGGGAATCACCGCTACCTTAGAATTTAATCTGAAACATGCTATGAACATAAGCCACGCACGAATTCGAATTCGAAGTGGTGCCTTCAAACGAGGCATTCCTATTTGCTTTAAGCAATTTCTTCTCAG
>Ga0126336_10002377_pt1 | contig 10656 bp, 6 predicted proteins | sample SidCmetagenome_FD_92530 | JGI IMG/M metagenome (GOLD analysis project Ga0126336, IMG submission 92530) | Coral microbial communities from El Islote,Puerto Morelos, Mexico - Siderastrea C C metagenome | ecosystem: Host-associated > Invertebrates > Cnidaria > Coral | place: El Islote,Puerto...
AATATAGATTGAGATTAATATGGTGTTTTTGTGTGGGGGGGGGGGGGGTGGGGTTGGGGTGGGTGGGGGGGGGGGGGGGGGGGCGGTGGTGTAGTGGTTAGCGCGCTGGACTTCAGATCTGACGGTCGGTGGCTCGAGGCCCAGTCCCTACCATCGTGTTGCTTCCTAAGACAAGAAACGTTACCTCACATTGTCTCTCTCCACCCAGGTGTATAAATGGGTACCGGAGACATACTGCTGTGGGTAACCCTGTGATGGACTAGTATCCCATCCAAGGGGGGGGGGGGGTAGCAATACTCTCAGTTGCTTCATGTTACAGAAACCGGGATAAGCTCTGGCTGTATGGGCTCCTTGGCTCGTGTGCGACTTTACTCTTTACCTTCGTCTGTAATAAAACCGTGTTTCTTTAATTACACATGGCTTCCAACGATCTTCCCTAAACACATTTCTAATCGTCTTTTCGTTTATAACAGGACTGTCCCAAGGGGTCAGTGGACTTCCGTGCCCTCCAATGCGTGAGTACACATGCGCGGACTGTAACATCAGGTTCCAAAAGCTACAGGATCACCCAGTGGGTGCCTAAATACGCTGGAGGTAGGAGACTGGGTACTAACTGAGCTCCAAAACGCATTGCGCATGTTTTGTAATTGCTCGTTTTGAGATGTGGCTGTTAAGGCACAGGATTCGTTTCTCTTTTACGTACATGGAGACAATTTACCACAATAAATTTCTTAATTGGTACATCGTAACGAATTCACCCAAGTAACGGTAATCCAGTGGGGGGTGGTAATAACGCTCCCAGTTTCCTCATGCTCCGAAAACAGAAACTGGATTAAACCCTGCCCCCCCCCCCACCCCCAATTTGGAACACCGTGCATGCGCTCATGCGTTGTTTATAGTTGGCGACATAACCATCTAAGTCGATGAATATTTTATTTTGAGGCGTGAAACCTTATAATTGCCCCACTGAGACCGACACCTAACTATCAATTTGTGTTGTCTTTAAACAGTTCGTAAAGAAAACCAGTGTAAACTGTATTGCCGTATGGCCGGCACTGCGATCTATTTCAAGTTAAAAGACAAAGTTATTGATGGAACTCCGTGTAATCGCGAGACTTCCGACATCTGTGTGGATGGAAAATGCCTGGTAAATGTTTCATTTTTATAATAGGTGGACCTTTCTTGATGAAACAGACGTGAGTTGTAACTGTTGCACCGAACAACTCTCAACTTCCTTCTTTCCAGATTTTTACAAATTAAAACAATTTTCTTTTTTTGCAGCCTGCAGGGTGTGACCGAGTACTGAACTCGAATAAGAAATATGATAAGTGTGGAGTGTGCGACGGAGATAACTCTTCGTGTAAACGCTTTTCAGGAACTTTCAACGAGACAAGGTTTGGTAAGGCGTGACTGCATTTGTAGAAACAACTAATTCACCACTGGGGTACCCCTGCGATAGACAAGCAACCGGCTCACGCAGGGGTGGGGGGACGGGGTGGGGAAGGGCTATAGTAATGCTCCAAGCCGCCTCCATGAGGAAGTCCTATGTTGTAATGCTTTGCTCTTGAATTTCAAAGGGACGTTCAATGGGATATGGGACGTCGGTGGTTCGATGGCTGTTCGGACCTACATTTACTTGGCCCCATGGTACTTCAAAGAACATTTATTATACATTTATAAGTTCATAGCCACCGAAGCGCAAAGCATTTCTCTAACCAAAGAAAACCTTTCATTTGAAAACCTATTTATTTCCACCAGTTAGAAGGGCAACCTCTCAACTAGCAGAATAGGAACTAGTTTTGGTTGTAGCTAATCAGGCCGGAAACCTCCCTTAACCCAGGGGCTGCCTTCATATTATCTTAGTTATGTTTTTATTTGCAGGGTACAATTATATATTTACAATTCCTGTTGAATCGACGGACGTAGTCATTACCCAACATGGCTGGAAAAATCGCGAAGACTCGAATTATTTAGGTTAGTAGCTGCTGACAATCTGTTGTTGTTTTTTTCTGTAGAAATGAAGCGTTTTGGAGGAAAACAATTAGGAGTTCTCACAATTTGGTTCTGTTTTTGTTTTTATCAGCTCTTCAAAGTGGTAGCGGCAAGTTTCTACTGAACGGAGGAATGGTGATTGGTTTAGGAGTGAGAGAATTCAGAGCGGCGGGCTCTAAGATATGGTATTCAGGATCAGAGAAACCCATTGAACAAATTAAGATTGACGGCAAAACTACAGAACCGATCAAAGTACACGTAAGTAACTGGTTTCTATCTCTGCTCAAAGTTTTTCTTCGCGTCGGCCTCCTTGTTTTTTCTTCTTTACAGTCTAGAAACAGGCCACTAATGAATCATTTCGCTCTCAGAGTCAGACCTTCGTTCATCAAATATGGATCCAACTTTTGAGTCTGTGGATGAAATCCTAAAGAGTGACCATTCAAACGAAAGCTACTGAGCAGTACTTACTTGTGGTGCTGTTTATTATGGTGGTGTTAGTCCAAGCTTTTGAGTATGTGGATGAAATCCTAAAGCCGTACTCCTCAAGCAATCCTGAGCAACGTGTTCTTGCACCACTGTTTGTTGTATTATACTAGGTAGTTCTATCTTTCGGGTCTCAAAATACGGATCTGAAAGTTAATAATTCATGCAAAAAAACTATTCGGATAACTACTTTTGTATGTTATCGATATTTTAAAGAACGATTTTTTAGGATTTTTTTGAGAATCAAAGGGTTCAATTGTGATGTTTCATGTTTTACAGGTCCTGGAGGTTGGAGAGGTGTTGCCTCCTAATGTTCATTACTCTCTCAATGAGAAGGTAGCGGAACCAAAGAAGTTTGTTTACAAATGGGATCAGCTGGGACCCTGGACACAATGCAGCAAGCTTTGTCAAGGCAAGTCCAGTCGTTCATCTAAGCTTGGCTACGTCATGAAAAAATAAAGCCTGAGCTCATTGGGTATCAAATGATTTCTCATCAAACATTGGAAGTCTCAGTGGAGATGAATCTGTAGCCTGAGAAAACAGCCGACGTTTCATGAGGTCGCCACTTGAGCCCTCGCAAAACGACGTCTGAGTAACAAGTGCAAAAATTCCATACTGATGACGTGTCTCTAACCAGATCTTGGTAGCGCTTCTGATTGTTTGGAATTTTCTTTGAACCAACCAGAAACACTACCAAGATCTGGGTAGTGTCACATCATCAGTATGGAATTTCTGCGCTTGTTACTCAGACGTCTGAGTCAGAGACGTCAGCGTCGTTACTCAGACGTCGTTTTGCGAGGGCTCAAGTAGCGACCTCGTGAAACGTCGGCTGTCTTTTCAGGTTAATGAATCTGCGTTAGACAAACTTTTTAGGTGAAACAAGTTGTAAGATAATAAAATGATTTAAATTAACAACGGTTAAACGCTGCTTCACTCGAACGTCGAACAGCACATCACATAACAAACCTATAGTCAAACGTCACATAACAGCGTAACTTAATTTTGTTTTTTTGAATCATGATGACAAAATATGTAACGTTTGACGTGGCTGTGACTGTTTATCACATCTAGCTAGAGAAATACTACCAAATGTATTCTACTGAACGCAAAACAGTCGAACGCAATATGTAATCACAGGTGGACTTACTTGTATCTACAAATTCAGGACAAAGAAAGCGACGACCTAGATGTGTCCGCGCTATTGATGGTCAGCTGGTGTCCAACTCACGCTGTGATCAAAGAACACGGCCGAGCAGTGTCACGGAGGACTGTAACATCAGCTGTCGCCTCAGGTAATGCACTCTATGTACTAAATCAGACAGATAAGCTGAAGTGTAAGGCAAACTATTTACTCAAACAATCGAACAAAAGAAACTAAACAGTCATGAATTGAGTTGCTTTCAACGCCTCAAGATTCACCGTCTCTTTATTTTCCTTTCATTTCTCGTGTTTAGGTGGCATATCCAAAACCCTGGAAAATGTTCAGCTCGTTGTGGGCCTGGCTACCAGACCCGAATTGTGCGTTGCATGCGTGTTACTAACGACCGCTGGGGAATGGTACTAGATAAACACTGTCCAGCCAACACTAAACCCTCTGAGGTGATACCATGCACTGGAACGTGCGAGGGAACCAAATGGGTCTACACAGAATGGTCCAAGGTATTCATAACGTATTTTTACCTTTTACACTACGAGGGATCTACTTGGTTCAAGTCTGTACAGTTGCTCGATGGAACTAACCGAAAAGTAGAAGCAACGTCCATTCCTTCTTAACGAAGTATTGGTAGCAGAACTGAAAGAAACCAGACGAGCCAAAAATTATCACCTCCTCTTAGTTCTCTTGCTAACTAGGCCGCGTCTTAAATCTGGATGCATGCATACTGCTTCCAATGTTTGTTGGGTTAGACGCACGGTAAAATTGAGAAATTGGGCGTAATATTGAACGCAATGTCACACCGTATGTCTTGGGTTTAAGTGGTCTTTTATGGGCGTTGTTAGCTTGCTGAAGTCTTCAGAACCCGGCAAAACAAATTTGACTGAATACAGAAATAATGCTTTGTTTTCATTTTTAGTGTTCAAAAAGTTGCAATGGAGGGAAGCAGTTTCGAAAGGCTGAGTGCGTGGATAACTTTGGAGCAAGTTTGAAAGAGCGAGATTGCCGTCTGTCGGACAGACGAGCGGTTAGAAGACCGTGTAACACTTTCATCTGTCCTTGGTGGATCGCAGGAAGCTGGAGCCCGGTAAGTCTGACGGAACTTCAAGTCTTTTGTTTGTTTGCGCATTTTTTGTATGCGTGTATGGGCAAATCCCTGTTAACAGACAAACTTGACGATTGGATGAGCCGCAACATCGCGTGCTATGCTGGGGCTCATAGTCAATGCTAGATTGACAACTGTTCAATTGACCAAAGCTTCATATTGTACTTCCGGCAGTATTTGAAGTGGCCTTTAATAACGTCAGCTATTAAGAATGCAAGTCTTGGCCGGTAAAGGTTTTACTCTAGGCTGCTTTCATAGTAATGAATAGCTCCTTTTAAGATTAAGGTGTTTCGATACAGTTTTTTTGGGGACCATACCAAACTTTTTTCTCCTTGGCAGATCAATGTGAAATTTGCAATACTTGTTGGTTTTGGATTGAACTTTAGCGTGGTTTACATTTTGTGAAAATCGATATTTCCATGACAACGATAAACGAAAATCCTCCAAAACAGTAAAATTGAAATTTTGCGCGATCCAGATTTCACTTTGAAAAGCAAATACCAACATCTTAATCTATGGTGTATGGCAAACAAAATACTCAAGAACAAAAAAATTCTGTGCGTTTGTTCTGAAGTAAATCGCAAAAACATTTTCAACCTTCGTTTTTGCATAGTAATAGTAAATACACCGAAAAATAATCAATGCTTTGATGAAATGGCTAGAAAATACTGTCAAGTGTCTTTTACTTACTATTTACGCCTAGAAAGTTTTGTTGAAACTGGTGTTCGCGATCTCGAGAACGAATTGTTTTTCTAAGATCATTCGTATAATAATCTTGTGGTAAATTTTGAATTTGAGTGCTTTTGCGAAAATCTTAAGAACGGCTCGATTGATTTTTTTAAAACATTAAACACGCGTTCTTGACGATGTGACCAATTTTGGTATTGAGTCTTATCAACATTGATTCACTGGAACACTTTTAGATTTAACGCTAAAGAGGACGTGTGAACCGATGGAAAAGATTGCGTTACCAATTCACAGTTGACAAGTAAATGCTAATATATTTAAAGTAATGCGTAATCCATCTTTGTTCTTTGTTGCACTGTAGATTACAACGAAAAGTAAAAATCAGGGAGGAATGCTTTGCGCAATGATATTAGAAAAACAATTCGTTCTCGAGATCGCGAACACCAGTTCCAAGAATATTTTCCAGGCGTAAAATAGTAAGTAAAAGACACAGTTTGACAGTATTTTCTAGCCATTTCATCAAAGCATTGGTTATTTTTCGGTGCATTTACTATTATTATGCAAAAACGAAGGTTGAAAATGTTTTTGCGATTTACTTCAAAGCAAACATACAGAATTTTTTGGTTCTTGTATATTTTGTTTGCCATACACCACAGTTTAAGATGTTCATATTTGCTTTTCAAAGTGAAATCTGGATTCTACCGTTTTGGCAGATTTTTGTTTATCGTTGTTCAATCCAAAAGCAACAAGTATTGCAAATTTCACGTTGATCCGACAAGATGAAGACTGTCTAAGAGCCGATTTTAAAAGTGAGGTATGGTCCCCAAAAAACTTTATCGAAAGACCTTAAAAGATAAATATAACTAAGCCGTATGTGCAACACCGCTGACATCCATGGTTTTTCTCCTCTCTTAGTGCAGTGTGACATGTGGATCTGGTCAGCAGACTCGCCTGGTTAAATGCAAAGGTGAAATGGGACAATTGAAAGACACATCATGCGACTCGAAAAAGAGACCAGTGGCCACACAGTCATGTGACCTCGAGGCCTGTCCTTATTGGTTCGCGGGTGATTGGACTGACGTAAGTGACTAGTTTGATACTTGGAGCTCTCTTTACGGAAATGCGCTTACCACGGTCAGTTAACTCGGAGCCAAAAACTCATACAAAACAATTCTACCGCTATATTGAGACGATTACTGTAAAATGGTCATCCAAGTTCTGTTTCTGTGAGCCCACGATAATCATCACGTTCGTTGCTAAGAGACGTGACGTCAGAATGACACTGCCGCAAAGAAGCAACCTAGCCTAAGTGCTGACGATTTCTTTTTAATCCATCACGAAAGCACCGCAAAAATCTCAGAAACACGATTGAAATAAATGTTAAGCATTCAGTACACTGAAGAAAAGATGACCGTTTCTGTTTTCTGAATTCAGGAACTCCCAAACTAAGTTTTCTTCCTTCTCCAGTGCTCCAAGACGTGTGACAACGGAACCATGACTCGACAAGTCCAGTGTCTATCTGGAGGAGAGGTTACCAAGCCTGTCGATGAGGCGCAGTGTTTGGCTGCTACGAGACCGCAGTCACGCAGAGTGTGCAAAATTCAGGATTGCGTGACAACGTTATACGCCATTCATCAAGACGGGGCTGAACTCGATTATTACTGGAGGCTTACCATGTGGACTCCAGTGAGTTTGTTGTTGTATTTGTTGGTGTTGTAATTGTTATTGTCCCACCTAAATATAAAGAACACTATATACATTAAGGTTTGCGTATTATTTGACGTTGTTGTGATTTTGTAGTGTTCTGTGTCGTGTGGAGAAAAGCCTGGGACTCAGTACCGTGACGTCGAGTGCGTATCCGTGACGTCAGAAGAACAGATTGTGGTAGATGAGAAAAACTGTGAGCATACTCCAAAACCCGCTGACATGAAGGAGTGTTCGGTTTTACCGTGTACGAGCTGGAGGCACGGGTCCTGGGGAAGAGTAAGTGTTGATCGCTCTGTATATTTTACTACCTATTAGCCTGTGTAACAAACGCTTACGCAACCTTATGCGAACGTTTCACTGGGTATTTCTGCGCGCAGGAAGAGTTTTCCCTTTTGGGCCTCTCGCCTTACTGTAGCGCCGCAAAAGCATGAAACACTCTTCCTTTTGCGCAGAAAATCCCGCGGAAACGCTTGCTATGATGTTGGAGACAAACCAGTCATTGACAGATTTTACCTCCTCTTGAAGCGGAATAAGGATATTTTGTCCACAGTCTGTGGTTTGCCTTTTCTTTTCATTTCAAACTATTGTGTAAGATTTAAATGGCATTTTCAATTTAGTTGAATTTTAAAAGCGCTTACAGTCAAGTGTTAACATTATAAAAATAATGCACTTGTGCGTTCATTTTAGTGTTCACGGCTTTGTGGGAGAGGTGTCCAGCTTCGTGTTGTAAAGTGCACATATGATAACTTCAAAATAACGGAAGACAAAAACTGCGATCCGAAAACCAAGCCACTCAACTTACGAGTCTGCCAAATCAAACCATGCGCTCCGACGCAAAAGGCACCTATCTCTGATCCGACTACCACCCGAGCCCGACCGACGACGACGCCCGCTCCGACAACCCCACGACAGGTGTCGAGCTGGAAGGAAGGAAGCTGGAGCCAGGTAAAAAATTAATTTTTCAAGTTTATTTTGCAATTAAACGCGTCATCCAATACAAACGTTCGTTCACCCCCAAATAGATGGAAGCTAGTAATGACAATCATGTAACTGAAAGTTCAGTTAATACGGGGAGTCGAATTGTTCTCTGTGCTCTATTTTCAGTGTTCTGTAACTTGCGGCCAAGGACAAAGAACTCGGGAAGTGCATTGCAGATTTGATGACGGTAAAACGAGTAACGACTGCGATGAAAATAACAGACCGCAAAGCGTTATGGACTGCGTGCTAAGAGCATGCCCCGCGTGGCATGAGGAACCATGGAGTGAGGTGAATACAAATTGGATTTTCTTTTTTTCAACAGTTCCGTGCCGTTCCAAGCTGGACAATATAGAAAAGAGGAAAAACTATATAATATCTTTCTGCTAAATTCCGAAAACAAACGCCAGCAAACGATAGTACAGCTCAGTAACTTTCATTTGAGTGGTCACACTTTAGGCGTTGAACCACCGACTCAGAAGTTAGAATCACTTTGTACAGCATAATAACCAGCACCACATGGAATTACTGCTCAGCAGGTTTCATTTGAATGGCCACACTTTAGGATTTCATCTACTTAAAACCTCACTCGACAATGACGTCGACAAGGAAGCCATTGAAAGTGGGGGAGACTCCTCTTCTTTCTGATATGATTTGTTTAACTTCTAGTGTTCAGTCTCCTGCGGACAAGGCTTTAGGCAGCGGAACGTCGAATGCAGATTCAGGAATGGTCAGTTGAGTCGCGGATGTAGCGGCAAAAACAAACCTGCGACTAAAGGACTCTGCAACATCAGATCGTGCCCTACATGGATGGTGGGAGACTGGGACAAAGTAAGGAATTATAAGGAATTTGTTGCTTGTGTTGGATCAAACGCGCACAAATTCGTAAATAATATTTGTGTCGGTTCTCGCTTTGTATTTACAGTGTTCAGTGACTTGTGGCTCCGGGGTCAAGCAGCGTTCAGTGGAATGCAGCGATAAAGATGTCAGTTGTGACACGAGAACAAAACCACAAACCACAGCGCCATGTAACCTTGCGCCGTGTCCACAGTGGACATCAACTCCCTGGGGAGAGGTAGGCACTTGTCTAGATTTCAAGGCATGTTGAGCCAGGTATTTTCTTCGGGGGTAGACTGCAGGAGCTGGGGAGGAGGGGTAGGGGAAGTCCTAGGTGAGGTAGGTCACTCGGCCCGTCTGCTTTATATATCAAGATCGTCCTTTTAGCAAACATAAAGTTTATTAAAACAAGCAGTTTGTGTCGCGTTGCATTGAAATGTGGCCTTCCTTTGCTCTCCGTAGTGCTCAGTTTCTTGTGGTGAAGGTGTCAGGCTGCGAAGTGTTAACTGCAGACTACCGAATGGCCAGCTCAGTCCCGGATGTAACGAGAAAAATAAACCCTCAACTAGGGAGGACTGCAACATCCGGCCGTGCCCTACATGGATGGCGGGAGACTGGAGCAAAGTAATGGACTGTTTATGAATATGCATTGTTTGTTTGTTTGTTTGTTTGTTGTTGTTCATATTAATTTTTTTGTGTGTTTAACCATGTTTTTATTTACAGTGTTCAGTAACTTGCGGCTCTGGAATCAAGCTCCGTTCAGTGGAATGTAGTGATAAAGATATTAGTTGTGACGCGCGAACAAAACCAAAAACCAAAACGCCATGTGCCTTTGAGCCGTGTCCACAGTGGACGACAAGTCCTTGGGGAGAGGTAACAATTTTTTTGGCACTTTGAATTGTCTTTAGCCACGCATTTTCAGTTTAGAGGGAGTGGAGGTGAAAGTAGTATTTAATTGGTTAAGTTACCCTTTCCGTCTGTGATTATTATCAATTCACTTGTTTTGAACTTGACGTAGTACGATGCGAAGAACAGTACTCAAGTCGCAGCAGGAAAACGAAGAACCTTAATTCTTGTACTACTTGCACTGATTTATTGTGTTTTTGCGTAATGCGTAGTCAAACTAGAAGGGATATAAAACATACCAAACGTGTAACTACAGTGATTTGCCCTTCTGTGCTATGAAATCGATGGCACATTTACTCACAATTCTGATGAGTTCTTCTCCTGTTTTTAGAGATTACATAGTTCCGGTGATCTAAGGGTGTGTTTCTTTGGGAAAGTCCGAAAACGGATTTGTGATCCCAGATCATATGGATTGTTCGACACCAAAGAAACGCAAAATCCGAAAAAGGATTATTTTGTCATGTCAAGACAGGCTGGAGGCACGCAATATATAAATCAGAACGATACTTCTCTCGTACTGCCCTAGAATTCAACTAGAATGGAATACAAATAATTTATAAACAGGGATAGTATCTGCAGTAGTACAAGTGAACTCGCTGTTTGCGTTCACATTTAGAAAAATCTGGTCCTTGAATTACAGAAATGGTACACAATTGAAGTTATCCTGACGTGTCAATGCTTCTGTCTCTACTTTTGGAGGAAACTTTTCAAATATACGGAACGGAATAATCACCTGAATTTTCTTTTCCACGATCGAATGTTTTGTCACGCAAGATCGAGAGAAAATATGGCGAGACCAGTAAATTTGCAT
>Ga0126336_10002378_pt1 | contig 10654 bp, 6 predicted proteins | sample SidCmetagenome_FD_92530 | JGI IMG/M metagenome (GOLD analysis project Ga0126336, IMG submission 92530) | Coral microbial communities from El Islote,Puerto Morelos, Mexico - Siderastrea C C metagenome | ecosystem: Host-associated > Invertebrates > Cnidaria > Coral | place: El Islote,Puerto...
AAAAAAATCACCCCAAAATTCTTGGAGACCCCCTTGATCTTTTATGATGAAAGTTAGATTTGCATTTATTAAATGTGTTGCTGCTAATTTATTCTTGTTTCATAGGAACAATCTACAGTAGAGAAGTTTAAGTCTCAGGGGGGAGCATTCGTTCATGAATTCTGTGATCATGGCACACGAGCAGACTGTAGGAGGAATAACCCACAGGGTCAGCCCTGTAGAAAGGTGAAGTACAGTCCTGATGATCTGCTCATTCATTATTCATTTGCCATTTTATGACGTCTACCTAATGATAAAATGATATGACATCTACCCAATGATAGAAATTTGAAACAAGTTAGATTTTTGTCGTGACGAATGACTTCTTTGGACAACAGAACTGAAGCAGTGTTTACCACCCCTTGGCATTTGTCTACATCCCTGCTAGTTTTACAAACAGCTGCTAACATATTCCTGCTATTCATGCCACAGTTGTAAGGCTTCTATCATGTTAGGCAGCTTTTTGTGTTCATGTATTGTTTCTTTTTCCAGGTCCATTTCAGAAAAATTATACAAAAGCATACAGATGGTAGGTTTTTGGTGTCTCAGGATTAAATATTGTACTGCTAGTGTTGTTGTAGGTAATTTTGCATGTCTGGATGAGAATCTTACTATCTACAAGTATTTACATGCATAATATATCAGCTCACTGACCATCTCTGAAAAGAGCTTTTCAGAATCAACATACAAAAAATATTAAAGTAATAATTACTTTAATAATTTTTTGTATGTTGATTATTAAATTAAATAAATTGATAAGACATAATAGAATAATAAACTAGGAAAGAATTATTTTCATTACAAATGTACAACAACTAAGACTACACTGTACGAGAGTGAACATGTGCATGGGCTGGGTTTAGTTGTGAAACAAAACATAATCATATGGATTACAGAACAGCTTCTTAACTTTCTATCTGAAAAAAAAGTTTTAAAAAATTGCTCCAAAGTGTTGTTCAATTGAATAGTCAACTTAAGAACCACACAACTTGAACCAGGGTGGATTAGAAATGACATGTATGGATACAGGTTTGAAATGGTGATAATATTATTTTGTTTACGTAGAATCCCTTGGGGACTGTTCATTTCTAAACACTTGTTTTCATATGGACACTTGCAAGGTAAAAAATATTTTTTACATATTCTTTGATCGCCTGCATGCAGACGTCTCCTGTTGGGAAAGAGGAGATGTCTGCGCGCAGGCTAATTCTTTGAGAACAAAAATTCTGAGAGAAGGTTGTATGATGCATGTTATTGATGAACTAGGGTAAGTCATTAAGGAGAAGTGTTTCCAAATCTCTTGGCTACAAAGCATTGGCTAGTGCTTCGATCCTTTAATGGGGACACTCTTAACTACCATACTGTTGCAATGGAAGTTCCTAATCATTTTGTCTAACTTCCACTTGGCTTGTAGGCCACATTTGTTCTATGGGAAAGATAAGGTGACTAGAACAGAAAAAAGCTTAAATGTCAGATTATAAAAAAGGCTGGATTATCTCTGATTTTCAAAAAAAAAAAAAATCCGAACATTACTTCCTTTCTTTTTAATGCACAGTTTTGGACTGGCAGTAGCTATGCACCCACAATGACGATTTTTAATAGTCAGATGTTCATCCTCATACATATCACCAATCTAACCGCACAAAACGATGCAAAACAACATATGACAAAATACCATCCACAAAAACCCCTTAGCAACAATATCAGATCTGTAGACGCCCCTTAAGTTGTTACGTTGAAATGGATAAGGCAAACTCACTGCTATTGTGGTTTTTTAAGTTAGAGTTTATGGCTGTTTGCTGTACAGCCAACAGCTAACACTTACTCAAGAGGTTTTACCTTTGCAGCAGTATGGCAACAGAGAGACCTCAAGTTGCTGAGGAATCTCATTAATGTGTCTTATGACAACTTATCTTCAGTATTACACTGTAGCTGCTTGTATTCTCAAGCTAGTAAGCTATGAAAAAAAATGTTTTTTAGTTCCTCGTTCTTGTGGATGAACTCACATTTTCTAGTTCTCATTTAATATTGCCCATTGTACTGGCTTTTTCAGTATGTTCATTATGAGGTCGACTATAGTGATGTGGAGATGAACAAAGAAGAGAAAGGAAAAGACAAGAAAAAGGAGGAAAAAGTATAAAATGCTAATGTAACTAAATGATATTATTGTTAATCTCTGGAGGTAAAACATTGCATTTACATGAATCACAAACACATTCGTATCATTCATTCAAATCCCACATGCTTGTTTTGTCGTTTATGAGTGGAACCGTCTCCCTAAGGAGATTGTCACATATAACTCCCATTGCTTACCAATAGATTCTCTCTAACATTTTCAAAAATATATAGATTTAGCCAAGCCTAAAAGCGGAGCTCCACATTTCTCTTTCATGCTTATTGGCCCGTAAAATACAGTAAATTTTAGTTGTGCAGTTATTCCCCAAGAGGTGAAAAACAGCAAGGGAAAACATGCGGACCACTGAGGAAACTGTGAGTTGGCTTATTTTTCGTCAAAGAGAAGACTTCAACACGACTTTCACCGACAGCCCTTCTTGTAGCATTCTTTCGAAAGCTAGCTTATTAAGTTCAAGAAGAGTACTTGTAAAACTACAATTGCTAAACAAAAAAAAACACTTAAGTTGCTTCCGGTAGCGACTCGACAGACTTTTCCATGCAAATACACATTTCTCACTGATTCCAATAAATCTCTCTCGCTGTTTAGTTCTGTTAACCATGAAACATTTCTCGAAATCTATTTTGCTTAAATAAATAATATGTTCCCGGCATCAAACCGTTTACTGACAAAAATTACCCCAAAAGGTTTTTAACAACTTTCAAGCACACGTATAATTTTCAAGAGAAAATGGCACAAGGTTTTCAACCGCGAAGTATTAATCGGGCGCTTTCAAGAACACACCCTTAAGTAATTTTAGGAAGCCTTTAGAATCTCATTTTAGCAAAATAGACTTAAACCGAGAAATGCTTGCTTATAGTTACTTGAATAAAGATTTCATTTCGATCTGTAACTAAAGACACACTGAAATGGCTTACCGGTTAAAAACAAAACGAACACGAAAACATGTCACACTGAACTCACTCACTGAAACGGCGATTCTAAGTTTAGTCGCTAAATTGGGACAGAAATGTCACTCACTTCAAACGAGGAAACCAAAAAACATAACAATATAAGGAAAATAAAATATTCCACAACTGAACAAAAAACATAAGGAACTTTACACTAAGACTCTTCAGGTGTTGAATACTAAATTACGAATTGGTGAAAACAACCCAATGCATATGCGTTGCCGAAGAAAAACAACCTACATTGAAAAAACAACACAGACTCAGTCTAGAATAGTCACGATTTCCACTTTTCGAATAAAATACACTAGAATTGCTCTAAGAAAAATATTGAAAATTACGCACTAAAGTTCAAAAGGAAATTGAGCTTAATTAAGTTAAGCCTAAATGTCAGATTGCTCACTAATGAAAATTCCTTTAATGAATAAACGCAGAAAAAAGACAAGGAACCTTCAAAAACGTGAAATGTCATTCACATACAAGGTACTTGAATTGTTTGCCTAGGAAAGCAAAGTGCATTCAATTTTTCCCTCGAGTGAAGTTATTCGCAAGCCGGCAAACGGGAACTGCAAGGTAATTTCACAGCTATTTCAAACAAGTTTTTAAAACATTTCAAGAAAATTACCTTAATTTAAACAATTTTTACAATGTAAATCCACAATCAAATCTGTAATTTACTTTACCACTAAACTGAAAGAAGGACTTGAAAATCTAAACGAAAGTCACCGGGTTCTTTCCAGATCTCCTTAGCTTTGAAAAAAACAAGTATGTCGTCGAACAAGGATTTCTTGCCTTCAGGCTCTCCAATATCTTCTATATGCGCAATCGAGATTGAAGCAATCCTTTTCCTTTTCATGATGAACTGTTCCCGACGTGGGCAATCGATAAAAATCGATATCGGAAAACCGTTCGATAAATCGATAAATATCGATATCAATCACGTAAACGTTATCGATTGTATCGATCAATCGATAAAAATCGATACTCACAACTCTTCTGGTAATTACTATTATCGATGTTATCGATTTTTTCAATTTTATCGATGGATGTCGATCGTACATGTCTTAAATTTCTGACATTGATTTTGTTTTTAAAAGACGTTTAATCGCAGTAAAATGATTGCGGTGGCTTTGTTCACGAATAAAACTGTATTTTGTATTTCAGTAAGTGTGGTTTATTAAGCTGGCAGGATAGCTGTGCTGTATCGACCCGATTATCTGCGAAAGTGACATCTCGGCTATTTACCTATCTAAGCAACCGCCAAGAAACGTTTTGACTGGACTTGACGGCAATCTTTTGTTTGACCCGATATTAGAGCTGGTTATAGAGGTTGTCGTTATTATTAAAGCTCACATATTTCGACACAAAAAATGATACCGATAAAATCGATAAAACTGATTGAAAATTCGATAATTATCGATTTCTCACAACGAATCCGTTTATCGATTTTTATCAATTTCAGATACAATCAAGTAATTTTCTCTATTGTTATCGAATGTTATCGATTATCCATTTTATCGATTGCCCACGTCGGGACTGTTACAAGTCTTCATTCCAAGAATGTATTACAATTATCGTATTGAAAATCCAGCGTACGAGGAACCAGTCGCCATATTGTTTACTTCAGCTACAAGAAAAGATGGCATTCCGCCTCCCCCGGTCGGGTTGTCTTGGGACTCCCCTCACCCTCCCCCCAGAGTCTATACGGACGGACGGATGGACGTACGTACGCTGACGTCAGAACCAAAATTTTTCGGATCAACGGGTTACCAAATTTGCTTACCCATGGTGCTCCGCGAGTTCCGCTAATATATTTAAGTCTCCCATATGTGTGAATTGCAAATATTGTTTCATACTTCTATCTTTTAATTCAATATTTATTTTCTTTATTGTAATACTTGGTGAATGTTGCAAGATTTTACTGACCTAACAGTATTTTAGTGTATATGGAAAAGCTAGTTATAGAAACAGGAAAACGTTATTTACTCAGGTACATTTTATGCTTAACATCTCAATGTCCTTTTCCTTTGCAATGACAGATGCCCCTTACAAAAACAGCCGAGGAAGACAACAGAGTGATACTCTATCCTCCTCAGGTAAGTTGATGAACTACTGTAATACCTTATCTTGTTTCAGTCCACGGAGACCCAGTTGACTTTATACACGTGTCGTACAAAACATGTCCGAAAAGCTTTAAATATACTGGACACTCAAAAAGCAGACGGTGACGACGGTAGCTTGTTGTGCGGTCTTCTACACTGAATGGCTTTTTCGTAGGATGTCGTTGAACTGTGCAAAATCTGATCATAGATTTTTGCCAACCTTTTTATTTTGCGTTGGGAACACTGTCCTGATTAAATTTATACAGTAAAAAGAGGGTCACTGTGCTCGATTAGGAGAAAACAACCATTTTTTTCTCTGAATAACTCAGTTTTCCTAGAAAACCTACCAAGTTCCGAACGTCCGCGCGCTAATCATGCAAAAATGATGTTCAGAAAGAGTGCGCAATTAAATTAAATGGAATCACCTTAAAACACTCATTAAAAACTGAACTTTTTTCACCTATACTTCCTGCACCTGGGTGCTTGAGGGTTGTACCTTGTGACATTGATGATAGTGTGCACTAGATAGTTATCCCAAGCTTTGTTTTATCATAAATAAAAACCTCTTAAAATCTACCAACAGGCGACCAACAAGCGAAGATTTGGCCGCTGTCAGTTGATTATTTCCTTGTAAGCAGGGAAGGTAACCAGGCCCTTGCTGGATACTACACCTGTTATGTTGCCCACCACTCCAAAACATTTTCAGATCTTTGTGCTAGCAGACACTATATAGCTTGTACATTTGTACATACGTTAGTGATGGTCCTTCTGTCTTATTTGTCAGTGGATTCAGTGTGACATGAGGTACTTTGATATGTCTGTGCTGGGGAAGTTCTCTGTTGTCATGGCTGATCCACCATGGGACATACATATGGAGGTACTCACTGTTATTACTGTTTAGGTATCTTAAGTGGCGTGAATACAATAAGAGTGAAGACACTTTCAGTGGTTGTGTTTTCACTGCACCTGAGAATGCTTTGACTCCAGTGTCTCACTCTATCCCAGTAGTGTTGGGCAGTGTGGCAAAATGCTGGGGATAATCTCTTAAGTGAACTTGCGTTTTTATTTATATACTCATACGTTTGTTCGTTCGTTCCTTCTTCTTTTAATTGTTTATTTGTTTATTTGTTTTTTTATTTATTTATTTATGTCTCATTTGTATTTGCGGCACAAAACGAAAAAGTTAAGTCGATAAAATCACAGAATGGGGGATGGCAAAGAGAAGTCTATTGAGCCATGTAATACTAGTGTTCCTTGTTGCAAATGTAAGGATCCCATAGAGGGGGAATAATATTACCGGTACTTCTCGTCTCTGAATCTGTAGCTTAGCAGTGAATACCTGTATGCCTTACATTCCTTTAACTTTATGCTTCCTTGATTTCTGTTATTAAACCTAACTGAAAATTGTACCATTGCTGCCAAATTACTTCATCTAAAACTTACAAGAGATCACCTTAGCTCAAATTTAAAAACCTTTACCAGACCTCCCTGTATTATGATGTGTTCCTTTCTTTATTATATCCCTTGTTGTTTGTTAGCTTCCTTACGGCACCATGTCAGATGATGAAATGCGCAAACTGGATGTCCCCTCTCTTCAGGATGAGGGATACATTTTCCTCTGGGTAACTGGACGGTCAGTACCTCAACAGTTCTGTTGAGTTAGTGTAGACATTACAGTTGCAGTAGTATCCATAATAGAAATTATTTTGCAAGCACGCGTTGGATATGAGGTGATAAATAACCAAGGAGTTACGTAGCACCGAGTTGGCTATATTCACCTCATACAAGCGCGAGTGGAATGGTTTTGTTAAATTCTCAACTTTGTTAGAACGGCGTTACAACGGCGCCGTCTTACAGTAATGGCAATTGAAATACCTTTCGTCATCGTAGGTTTTTTAAGGTCACGGACGATTGATTGGTATGTTAATGTCATATACTGGCACGGGTGGGAAGGAAGAGGGAGATATTTTAACCGTGGTATTCTTGGGGACACGGGATGGTTTATGCAATTGACTATTAATTGTTATGTTAATGACGAAATGAAAAGAATTTCGTCGTAGTAGATTGTTCAAGGACGGCGAAGATAAGGAGAAATATTTGGCGTGTTTAATTGGTTTGATGTAGCTTTTGTTTTCTAGAAAATTCTGGTTTGGTTATGAAAACTCCGTCTTCAACTCAGACTAATTATCTCAATCCACCCATTTTATACCTAGCTCAAATGAAAAGAGAACAAAAACGCTTAAATCGACTCTGAGATAGTTTTGTCAAATATCAAAATATTTAGCGCTGAAAACATGTTTACACTTCAACCGAGTTAGTTGGGGAACACCTTTCCACAAGCAGTCACGTAAATTGGAGGAGGTGATACAGGTTACGCATTTTTTAAAACTGTAAAATACTGAAGATGTGAGGGCTGTATTGTGATGTCAGTGGCTCACAAATTAACTCCAGCTTGTAAGGGCCGTCTTTGATAAACCACAGATTTTCTCTACAACTGATAACCCTAGAAAAAAATTGTCTTGATGTAATAATAAAAATGTTCACTACAACAGGTTAACAGAGTCCATTGTCTTTTATCCTGTTTTGTCTTTAGTGCGATGGAACTCGGTAGAGAATGTTTGAAGCTTTGGGGGTACGTAGCCATATTGTTTGTGTGCGTACGCCAGCAGCCTATTGTCCTTTAACTTTAGAAGCAAGTAATTATTTTTACTTTCAACAGCTCCACTTATGCATCACAACTTCGAAAATTGAAGATTATGCAGATAATTCACAAGTTTTGCAAATTACGTGCGCAATGCGATTAGGCGTGTAGTTTGTAGCCTTGACAGGCATGCTGCACGTTTTCTTACACTGTGAACAAAGCTAAGACCATACCAAGGATGGTGTTTAGGTTGCTTGAGTTTTTTTTAAATTCTTTCAAGTTGCCACCTGAAAATAAGATGCCAAGTCAAGTCTACCATGTGGCTATTAAGTTTGCGTGTTGTTTCATCGCATCAGTTTTCAACGCGAAACTACCTCACTTATACTATCGTTATTTTCAACCAAACATACATTATTCTGGCCATGTCGCGCACATGTATGTTTTAACGCTTTTCAGGCAACCTTAGTCCACGAAACAGCTGTATTCATTCACGTGCATGCTTGTGTGTGATAGGCTTAGTAAGTAATTCGAATATTACTTGACTGCATGGACCTCTCCTCAAGTTAACTTAGCATCTAGTGTAAAGTCGACCATTGATATGCTTTACGCTGTTACTGATTAATTTCCATTCTTGTGGGATATGGACTGTCCAATCAGAACTCCAAGGCAGCACAGGACACCAGCCTATTCTTACGTCCTGGAACAATGACTGGGCCGTCATCCCGCATGTCAGCAAGCACAGTGTTAACTGACGAGGAGCTCTGTGCTGTAAATCGGTTTTCTGAAACATATTAGATCATTTATTACTTGAGCTGTCCACGAGTCGATTTTTAATATTCAGTGTTTGTCGTTCAACAGTTATGCGAGATGTGATGAGCTTATTTGGGTAAAAACAAATCAACTCCAGCGGCTGATAAGAACAGGAAGGACTGGTCACTGGCTCAATCACGGGAAAGAACACTGCTTGGTAACACTGTCATTTGATTGCTTGTGTATGTAAATGAAATGGTGTCACGCATTTGCCTTTTTGTGTTCTGCTACAAGCAGAAACGCTATTTAACCTTAAAATTGTGAACCATGACTGTAACGAAAGAAAAATCGGAACCAATCAATGGGAAGAATTGACAAAGTCGGAACTACGTACGGAAGCGAGGGCTGATCGACTCCAGTGAATTCGCTCGGCGACCAAGTTGGTTGCATGGCTTGAGTTTGCAACATTGGGCGGCGATGCCGACGGCAAACCTAGCAGAGGGAGCGGCTCTGGGTTGCCGGTTTCTATCCGCAAACATGGTTTTGCCTCCAGTCCGAAAATATTTTCCCAGGAAAAACACTTTAGTGTGTTTATCCTGATCGAGGTGCCATCGATACATGCAAAGAGATCAGTACAAAATTAGCTCTGAGGTTTCTGTCGGGTTCACCGTGGCCAATTGTTGGAACACATGTTCCCATTCGTGGCCCAATTTTTTGTGTCGGTGTGTCCTTCTCCTAGTAAACACGAGGCTACAGTGGAAACTTAATAAATAGTTTTGTTCGGCGCTGTGTTTTTCAGCACGTTTATAACGCAGTTGGAAACTGGGTGTTTTAACCGTTAACATTATCGTTAAAAAGGCGAATTAAAGGACCCTAGTGGTGCCCTAGAACAACAGGCGCATAGGTATCTATGCGAGCAAGCGAGACAACAATGTAACTAGTCTTACCAGAGAGTCTTGCAACAGCAGCGAAATGGTTGAAAGATTAAGTCCCCGTTTTAAAACTTTTGTGAGTTCTTGTCGCGTCATGTACTTTTTCTACCCGTAGTGTTTTCGTTTTTGTATTCTGTGGTAAGCAGAACGTTTTTCTACAGGTTGGCGTGAAAGGAGACTGTAAGAACTTTAACCGCGGCCTGGACTGTGATGTACTTGTTGCTGAGGTTTGTTAAATCTGGATATGATAATTGTTGTTTTAGATACAAATATTGACATATCAGTCGCAAAGGGGTTTACATGAGGAAAGAAATAATGACTCCGATAATTCGTTGTCAGAGGTTTTACCCTTTTTATTCAAACAGTTCTTCAAATTGTTAAGTTAAAAAAAATCCTAGTTACATTTTGCAAAATACTGACCAATAGCGTTTAGTCAAAGTGCTGTTGATCATCTTTCATCTGAATTATTATTTTCGTATTTCATCCACAGGACCGTCTTGCACGTTGTAATTAATAGTACCATGGGAACGTTCCTTCAAGATCTCTATCCACAGTCCACCAACTGCTTGGGTACTCTTGCAAAACCCTACATCCCTGGTCGAGTAACGAAGTTATCACTCATCCTAGCGCCCTCATGCAGTTATTGTGTAGCTTTCTATAAGCTGATTTGTTGACTTAAGTATTTATGATGTTGGTTGAATTTTATTGTAAGGTGCGACAAACAAGTCACAAGCCTGATGAAATATATGGAGTAATTGAACGGCTTTCACCCGGAACAAGAAAGATAGGTATATGATCCTCTTGAAAATTATCATGATGTTTATTCCTTATTTCTTAGTTTGGGAATTGTAATCAGTCATACACATGAACTACGTGCCCAGTTATTAGGGAACTTAAGCAACCACGACGGCAACGCCAAGGAAAACGTCACTTTAAAAATGACTTCCAAATATTCCAAACGTTTTCGTGATAGTTTCAACTCGTTAAATCTGTCTAATGTAGCCGAATAATCCGGGAGCTGACTCTGTAAGGACGGCGTTACAGTTCAGGTAGAAAAAAGAAAATTCACTGTCGTGTGTTCACGTTCTACATAAAACTTTGAATTTGGT
>Ga0126336_10002379_pt1 | contig 10654 bp, 4 predicted proteins | sample SidCmetagenome_FD_92530 | JGI IMG/M metagenome (GOLD analysis project Ga0126336, IMG submission 92530) | Coral microbial communities from El Islote,Puerto Morelos, Mexico - Siderastrea C C metagenome | ecosystem: Host-associated > Invertebrates > Cnidaria > Coral | place: El Islote,Puerto...
TAAGACACTACCGCTCTTGAGTACCCGTACCACAAGCTTTACAGCGCTTTGTTCGTATGTTAAGCCAACTGACCATCACGACAAAACCGTGCCCATTTTATAAACCGGCGGTCGCCATAGCGACGGCCGGTTAGTTAGATATTCTTTTATGTGCATAGCAAAATTGTAATTCATCTTACTTTCATCACTAATATTAGACTATAGACTATGCCGTGGGCACTTTTATGTAATGCCGCTGACTTCAAAGTATAGGTGATATCATCAGGAGTGCGTTTTAGCTAATAATCACATTAATCACAAGGTATTTTCCATTTGTTTTGTATTTAATTTCCAATTTTTCTTACAAATGTTATGCATATCATTAGTGTCACTGATTTTCCGTTATTCTGCTCGAAAATGCCTTATTCTGCCGAAAGAATGCTCGCCTCAAAAATCGCTCATTCTGCTCGGAAATTCTGCCGGCAGAATTTATCCAAGCCTAGCGAGAAGAGAAAGTCTGGGTACTTAAGGTCAGCTTGCTTTAATATACGTTTAGTTTCATCCGAAAAGCGTAGGAATTCACATAACGTAGCCCTATTAACATGTTACAAAATAAAACGATGATAAAATACTTCGATATACCTAATTGAAAAAACGTTGACGGGTAAAAAGAATAAACCACCCAATGGTTTTCAGCGAAGCGGAAGAACCTGCGTTGATTTTCAGACACCGTGCACGCGGTAGTGGCACGGGAAAAATAAAACTGATAGATATACTCCAAAATCTCTCCATGACTAAAAAAAATACCTTGAAAATCTCTCCATGACTAAAAAAAATACCTTGAATATCAATAAACGGAACGGAGTAGCAAGCTTGCCGTGCTGTTTTCCCAGAATCTATTATGTCACATCGTTCATGCTTTATCCTTTTTACCAGACAACGTTTTTTCAATAAGGTATGTGTATATAAGTGATTTTCCAAACAGCATTTTCCGTGGCCGTACAAGAGAATAAAGGGAGGAGAATACCGTAAACAGAGAACGCATTCGTAAAATATAAAAATGAAGAAAGAAACAGCCGGAAAACATTTGTCACCTACACGAAAAATTAAATGTTTATTTCAGTCAAAATAACTACAATGGATGATGTATTAATTTTTTATTTACTGATGACAACGTGATAGAAGTAGGTTATTCCTTTGAGACAACTCTGTTAGCGTGACTATGAGCTCATCGAATTTTTTTTCTATTTTCCATTCTAAAAGATCGTTTCTGGATAAGATTTCTTCTAGTTTACTATCAGGATCAAATCTAATTCTGGTCACTAATCAAATGAAGAAGAATTTTCTTGTAATTTCCTCTTGTGTCGTCCTGAAAACAAAAAAAAGAAGATTTTAGATTTTTTATTGTGGTCTTATACGATATTAGCAGTCACACTAGAACGCACGGCGTACGTATCATTCAAGTGCTTAAGCCGTAGAAAGCGAGTTTGGCGCTTCATAAAACCTGCTATTATATACAAGAACCAAACGGAACAAAAAGTATTTTGAAAAGTGCAAGCGAATTCGCATTTTCACGAGAACGGCGAATCTATGAACAAGACAAACGAGAAAGTTGGGATAACAGTAGACTAATGGACAACACTTTACTATCTATTAAATATTAGACAGCATTAAAACATAGATCGTTCTCACAGGTAGATCATCCCTAGGCTTACAAAACTGAAACTTAAGAGTCGCATAGATGATCCCTTGGTTACCTTCAAATACTCTTATAGATAGAAGAATGGTTTCAAAACCACTGCAACAGAAAAAAGGGCGGTGCGTACAAATCCCAGTGATGTATTTGTTTTAAAAACAAAAGCATTTTACCACTAAATAACATGTGTCTTCTCTTAACCATATTAGCGTTAATAGCTATTCGTGCATAAAAAATGCTTCTTTAAACGAACTCAGAGGCAAAAACTTCGCTCGTTATAAATCGATAAAAATCGAAACTAATCAATACAATCGATATTTGTGTTCAGTGTGTCAAAGATTTTTACTGATTGATCGATGCAATCGATATTAATAAAATCAAAACTACTACATAATAAAATACAAGTTATTAAAAAATATATCGCACGTATTAACTTTCCAAAATACCGAAAAAAATTTGTTACATTAACTTTGGCGGCTGGAATGTTATTCAGCTCTTGGCAAAGCAACAACATAAGTTTTTCAGTATCTTCCTTTCTCTTTTTCTGAACAGTTACCAGGTGCCGGAGACTTTTCTCGCGCTCTCGAACACGCGCGAACTGAGCGCCCCACGAAAGTACGCGAGAGAAAACTCCGGTACCCAAGGCACCGAGCACTCGGAATGTGTCCCAAGAAACACGCTCATTGTCATTCCCATCCTACTCTTTCCATGGCGTAGACCTAACTTTTCGAACAGTGAATCATAACACGTTTTTCATGGCGTAGACCTAACTTTCTGGAACAATGAAATCATAACACGCTATCTTACCGATATAAACTTGGCCAGTGAGCAATGATACAGCTTGGCAAACTCGTCCCTTATGTCCAGCAGATCCACCTCTGATCTGGTCACAATGATGCGAATGAGCGTGCTGTCGTCAGTTCCAAGACCCTAATAGGGTGCAAAGAAAATCAATCTTGAATAAACAAAAATCTTACGGAAATATAAGAGACCAGCTTGATAGAAGAGCAGTTCATTTTAAATGCGGCTCGGCATAAGAAAATGTGAACACGTTGTTTCTGGTGGATGTGCACTTAGCTACCCCAAGCTAGTTTACAAGCCCTCCACTTAAATAATCAGAAACAGATAATCCAATATTTATTACACCAAACAACTTAACTAAAAAATCACTCGGCCAAGCTGCCTCCACTTTTTATTACTTTTTTCCTGGCCTCACAATAATTAGTTTCTGTGCAACGGTTATTTTCGAGCGCTTGCACTAACGCCAGGCCACACACCAGAATTGCGTGCAATATTAACTTTAAAATTCCAGCGCATATCCATCCCTGGTTGTATGGCAATTTCTGAAGTAGACACACCCTGCCGACAATTTAAAAATCAGGCGCAATGTTGCAGTCTAGGCATTTACACCCTTCACTCGACTATGCTACTTAAGAGAAAAGAAGGAATGGTATACGGCGGGGTCGGCGAGGTCGAGTCATATACGAGCTCATCTTAGACGAGATTGAGTGGAAATTTTGTTTCATTATATAGTCAGCCCCTCGAACAAGAGAAACGTTAAGATACCAAAAGGAACTTTTCCGTTATAAAGGGAATCAGTTTCCTCACAATTCCTTTAGCCTATGAGCTCAGTGTAGCCAGTTGTTTCCAGGGAGCCAATCAGAGCGCGCATTTGCAAATATCTAGGAACTGTCTATATAAAAATAAATATTGTATCCGATGCGGGATACATTCGAATTTAGTGACCGCGTGAGCGAGAATTAAAGACACCCATATAACCACCATGTTTATAACATTACAATGTAGACTGGAAGGAGTGCGTGATTTGGAAAACTAAAGGAAGGCAAATCCATGTAACATAATTGTCCTAATCCACTTCTTTCAGGCATTTGAGAACACGCAAAAAATGTAGCAAGTACTCACCTTCGGCTCGTCCTGTCTACATTTCTCTCATGTTCTTAAATGTCCGTCGTGTTATATGGCATTATATTACATGGTTTCTCCTTCTTTATTTGTTAAATATCGGTGGCCACGGCAGTCGACGTCAGCTGATGATAGTCCGACTCGTATATTATTTTATACAAAAAACTGTTGCCGTACCTTCATGCTCTTATATAGCTTCTCAGCAAAAAATGCAGGTGCATTTCTGACAATTCGAACTGAAAACGAGAAATGAAAACAGAAACACAAAGATTATTCAGCGAAAAATTGAGTAATGTGGCTGGGTATTGTACTGAAATTTCGAGTATTCAGGTGAGAAAAATCAAAACCATTAGTCAGATTAATAATTTTGATATTATACAACTTTTTTCCTTCTCCGATAATATTCTAGATATATTAGTAAGTCACTATCACAGCGCGAACAACACGTTACACTTAAATATGCCACTCGCAATGGTATTCATCATTTTCAGTTCAAATGTTTTACCTATCGAAATCATTCCATCTTTTAGGTCTCCCGACATCTCTCTCTTGATCGACTCTTCAATATCATATTTACTAATCTGCAGGGAAACAGAATACTTCATTTGGACAGTTTTCGTGTTAACTGAGAGTGTTTTCGTTATGATTACGTATTAAAAAGACTCGTCACACTGATTATTATACCTTCCTGATTTTTCACCGACCTTAAAAACTGCCATCTTTCTTTATTTATCATCACGCAGGAAGCTTTCGACATTACTACACCTAGCAGTATGCCTGACGCAGGTCATAATGAGCCTAGTAAGCATGGCCAAGCTACAACCACAGACAAAAATCTTGAGACACCTTGCCGTGTTTTCCCCCTCTCCCCCGTTGCAATGTTGAAAAAACTACAAAATTTGGTTTTTAACTGCGAGAAACGGTGGATTTTTTTTGCAACATTGAGAGGGGGAGAGGGTATTAAACTTTAGGGTTAGAGCGCCCGACCGGTGTAATTTGCCGTCGGGAACTCTGATTTTTTTGTTTGTCTCAGGCTCGTGACCTACTAGTTACCACATCCTTCGTAAGAATTAAAGTCTGATTAAAGCAATTGCCCGGGTGATGTTGTGCTCACTCTACTGACATTAGACTTCGCATCTGTGTCTAGTATAGCAGCAACAGGCTGCTGCTTACAAACGCAACAAAGAAAACCTACCTTGGCATACTCGTCAAAAGTTGCTTTTAGCTGAGGAAAACTTCGTGAGACAAGGATGATGTTGAATCTAAAAAGAAGGCGTCAAACAAGTGATGGATGTATGACCAGAATTTACAAACGTTCTGTGATTTAATGACAGCAAAAACAACACAAAACGATAAAGCTCACTTTGATTCGTCGGTTCCCCATCTGCCTTCCCCTGCTTGGTACAAAGCCTATAAGAGCAACAAACGTTAATGGGTGGAGGGAGAGGGAGTATTGCTACATCCCTCTACTCCAGAGAAGCTACACTCTCAGTTAAGCTCCTGCCGCGTGGGCAGCCTGTGCTTTACTCCAGGGAAGCTACACTCTCAGTTAAGCTCCTTATGTTAAGTTCAGGCCGCGTGGGCAGCCACTGCTCTACTCCAGGGAAGCTACATTCTCAGTTAAGCTCCTTGTGTTAAGCTCAGGCCGCGTGGGTAGCCTGTGCTCTACTCCAGGGAAGCTACACACTCAGTTAAGCTCCTTATGTTAAGCTCAGGCCGCGTGGGCAGCCTGTGCTCTACTTCAGGGAAGCTACACTCTCAGTTAAGTTCCTTATGTTAAGCTCAGGCCGCGTGGGCAGCCTGTGCTCTACTCCAGGGAAGCTACACTCTCAGTTAAGCTCCTTATGTTAAGCTCAGGCCGCGTGGGCAGCCTGTGGAACGTGTGCGACTTTACCATGACAGAACTTCTGCAAAATTGGCATGCACGTTTAAGTGTGTACTTAGCTTTGTGACACGTTTTTCTTCAAAGTCGCAAAAGAGCCACCACAATGAAAACTTTGTTGAACTACATGTAGTTCATTCGGCGTGTATTCGGAAATATTGGTCGAGCCCGGTTTACAAGTTCACCTACCTCACCTATCGCGCTTGGTCCACAAACTTGCAAAAAGAACCTCGACCAATCATCCCTATTACGGACCACTCGTTGTTCAGTGAAATCTATAGATAGTTATAAGTGGGTGTACAGTCGTAGCTGTATTGTATAAGTGAACACCTCTGCAATACAGACAGCTCCTTATCCCGCACAATTAATTATAAATTGGTTATACAAAGACCAAAATTCATATAAGGTATACAATATATCACCGCCGCTGTTCCCAGCTAGATGTACACTTTACCTTTGCATCCGCCTGAGCTTTTGCAAAATCCACATTTTGACTTTCGTCTCGGTATGCCTACGAATAAAATTAATAGACAAATAACAGGACACAGCAGCCGCTTAGACTATCAGCAAGCTAACCTCACTATTGTCAACGTTTTAAGAGCCAGGAATTACTCACGCACAGTGTTGCACATAGTGCCCAAGTATCAACAGTCACACCATTCTGCTATGTAATATACATAGAAGTTCTAACTTTTGAAACTGTATGTGCCAATACGCCATTTCCGAGTTGTTTTGGGCCTTAACTCCTCTTTTCAAAGGAAGGCATGGTGTACAACCATTAAAAAGACTGTGTACCGGCCAGAACTCAATTTGATAAAATAGCTAAAACCAAGGCTAGCCCAAAGTAACTGAGCAGTAACGCCCAAGGTACTGTTCGAGTGAATATTTTTATACACCAAAAACTGACAGAAAGGTTCGTTCGAGCTCAACTCTGGAAATTCTTGGGAAGCAAAGGATGATTGCCATCAAGACATTTAGAATCATACCTGAAGAAGAGAAATGAGGAATTTTTTGAAATGTCCAGAGGTATCTCCTGCAACATCTTTCTCCAGGTCTCGGCTGAACACTATGGAAACAAAACAGACAAAATGCGATAAACCTTCCCCGAGCCGCTGGGCGTACAATTTTTGATTGTCTACAGCACAACAGAGTACGTCCGACCGAACGCACGTTAAAACCTCCGACAAAAGGGCCTAACACTTCTATTCAACGCCACTTCCAACACCCATTGTAAATGGTTTCAAACCGGGAGTCATATCTTAAGAGCGACTTTCAGTAAAAATCAAGCAAAATCTTAATATCGCGGCAGTACTTGAAAAATCGATTTCTTTCATATTTCGCATATAATTAGGTATCGGTAAAGCTAGAAACCTGATGTGGTTGGTTTTCGCCAGAAGCGCTTTATTTTTGAAAAAAACGAGGAAATCGATTCTCGGGTTCTGGAGGTGAATATCACAGGAAATTAATCTTGAAAATCAGTACTATAAACTTGGATCGCGCTGGTAAACTAAAGCGCAAAGAAAAAGTTGGGCACTTTCTATCAACAGAACAAGTCTTTTTCATTAACTAGACAGTTGTGAAACAGCAGTAGCGAAATTTACTGAACACAAACAATTCCAAACTAAAAGACAGGTTTCGATGATCACGTGGAAACTGATTTGGAACCTAACTTCTGTGAAATAATTTAACATGTGCCATAATTCTAATGGTCTCAATCCTCATTCAATTGACAGCACAAACATTGAAATAAACCATACCTTGAAACTGGCTTGGGTTATCCATTCTATTTTGTTTGGGACCACTTCGAACTCAGCAAAGTTTTAACAAATGGGGCTTAGTGAAGTTGAATATTGCAGTACACAAAAACACGGGAAAATTTGCTTCTTTAACCAAACGGGCTCGCTCTACATCATTGTTGTTAATTTCCAGCGTTAACATTCCTTTGCGTTCCAAAAAAAAGGAAGAAAAAGCCCGAAATGGGCGATTTTCAAGTTTTCAAACTTCGGTTCCTTCGCGTGCAAATTTTCGTTGTACATTTGTTTGTATTGTGTTACCAATACCGTGACTGCATTGTTTAACCAAATATGGATTTATGATGTCACAGGTGTAGCATTTTAGATGTCACGTTCTGTCGTGATTTGCACAGAGAGCTCACAACGATAACACCAGTATCGTTAATTTTTCCTTTTCCCTCTACCTTTTTTGAGATCAACCGAACATTTTAGTCTGAAGCCATCATCAAACGTCAAGCAACAACGAAGAAAAGAAAGATTGTGTAGCTTAACACGGAAATTTTGGTGCCGGTATTTCGGGATACGGCTAAGTTGGACTTCATCAAGCCCCATTTATTAATATTCGCTGTGTTCAAAGTTTTCTCAAAGGCAGCAGTATGGAAAACCCAAGCCAGTTTCAAGGTATAGTTTCGTTCAATGTTTCTACTGTCTATTGAACGAGGATTGAGACCATTTGGGGTTATGGAACATGATAAATTATTTCACAGAAGTTACGTTCCAAATCAGTTTCTACGTGAACATCAGAACCTACCTTTTAGTTTGGAATTGTTTGTGCTTATTAAATTTCGCTACTGCTGTTTTGTAACTGTCTAGTTAATGAAAAAGACTTGCTCTGTTAATGAGAAGTGTCTATCTTTTTCTCCGCGCTTTAGTTTACCAACGCGATACAGGTAAGTACTGATTTTCAAGATTAATTTCTTGTGATTTTGACCTCCTGAACCCGAGAATCGATTTCCTCGTTTTTTTCAAAAATAAAGCGTTTCTGGCGAAAACGAACCACATCAGGTTTCTAGTTTAACCAAGTGCAAAAAAAGAAAGAAATCGATTTCTGCCGCCGAATGCTCGATGTTTAGTGAAAGTTGCTCTTAAGTTGGTGAAGTATGATCGTATCACTATGGGTGAGTGTAGTCCTGAGAAAGTTCCGCGAAACTTACACTTTTGGTAAGAATGTTTGATTGCGGTGATTTCTGCATTGGTTCTTGTACACAGGATCTCTATCAAAACATCTTCATCTGTTCCGAGACCCTATAAAAACACGAATTCACAGGTTAAACAAGAAAATTTACCATAAAAAGGACCAAATACACCTTAAGGATGTGAAATGTCAGCAAATTTAGACACGTTAAATTCTTGGCACGTCGATGACTCAAGCACTGTCTAAACTAAATTAGCCTGCACGCAAACGTCTCCTATTTCCTTTGCTCCACGCGGAAAAGGGACGTCTGCGTAACGGCGTCGGTAATCGTGTTCCAGTATCCTGCTGTTTTCCAGGAATTTAAGGAAAGTGCTCCAATTGGTTGCTCGACAGTATGCATTTTTAGATTCAATTCTGATTGGCTATCATCAAAAACACTCAGGATAATTTATGCGGCATAATTTCAGTGGGGCTTTCAATTGACAGATCAACACCGTGATTGAGTGCTGTATTTTTTGCCTATCTTGAAGCATAACGATAGAAATCTTGTTCAAGATCGCAGACGTCCCTTTTCCGCGTGGATCACGTCCACTTTTAATTTATAAAAAAAAGGCGGAACCCTAGATTTGGAGAAGAAGCTCTTGTTCTCTATTTCACTTAACAACCGACACGACACTTAGGTCACATTTAGTGCGACCAAATGACACCGTCGATCCGGCTAAACAAGACGGCGTAGTCTACAGGATTCCCTGTGAATGCGGAAAAGTCTACATTGGCGAAACAGGAAGATCTATGCAGGAGAGGATCAAAGAACATCAGGGTTATACGACTCGCCCGTGCCTAGACCTCCGCCGTTTCTGAGCACGCCAACAAGACCGGCCACCACCCGCTTTGGAACGAGGTAAAGTTTATTGATCGAGACTCACACTGGTACACCCGTAGGGTCAAGGAAGCTATCCACTTAAGACTTCACCCTGATAACACCAATAGGGAGAACGGAATTGAAATTCCTGAAGCGTGGATACCAACGATCAAGAAACACAACAGGAGACCGGTACATCAGCGAACCGCCGAGGGAACAACTTCAAATCGGACCTCTCGGGAAATAACTTCACAGCGGAACAATGAGGATCGAAACGCACCAATCACAGCCGACATCGTGATTCATATGGTGAAGCGCAACCAGTCGACCTTATCGCCTGATGAAGACTAGCAGTAAGCAGTCGAAACGTCGCGATGTAAAGCTCAAGTGACTACATCGTGAGGCAAACGATATACACTTTGTTATTTAACTGTTTTTACCGCGATGAACAATAACCACCTTTTTTACGACATTGAGCTTACTGTTGTTATGTAATAATATTCAACTTGCGATTCACTTGTATTTAAGTAGAGTGTGTTAAATTTTTACTTTATTTTGATCCGATACCTTGAGAACGATGCTGAAAATTTAGCAAGAACTAGATTTTGTTACTACGTAACTGGTCGAACCTTTTTATGCTAATCATGTTTGTGCGCAGGCGTGCTTTCGCAATAGATCACGGTACTGCGCAAGGCATTACGTTAGCCTAAATCTGAGTTTGACGGGTAACTGACATGAGATTGACAACTCTCGCCTGGTCAAGATAAAAGAGTGACAGCGGTAAATCTTGTGTGATTCGAAGCTAGTCCCTGTACTGTAAAGTTCAACAGTTTGCATTAAGCGGACAAGCATTAGAAAAAGAAAAGCAGTCTTTTAGTTTGTTGTCGGTCTGCAAGCTAATCCCCCTTAACAGACCATTTCAACATGCGGAAACCGGAGTTAAGCGCCGGTTTGAGCTCAATCGAGTGGTTTGGACACATGACTTTTCCTTTTGCCTAACGAAGACCTTTAAAATTTTAAGAAAACTGGTAAGGATAATAGGAAAATTGCTGGCATAGACGCTCTGACCTTGATTGCTTTTCTCAGAGATGTTGCATCATACTCTGCGGGAGGAGTCATCATCGCAATAACTATGTCCTCAAAATGGCCGCCCAGTTCATACTTGAGATCCTTTAAAAGATCCTGCAAGCAATTTACCAACAACAGCAAAAAACAAATAAAATAAAAAAATCAATCAGTCAAAGTTGTAGAGTATTTCATTATTAAGATGGATTCCGCTCAACGTTCGAGCAATAAGTGCAAAAAATATTTACCAAAAAACTACTCATAGCACGGTAACATTTTAAATGCTATTTGAAACATCTCACTCTAGTTCACTTGCCCA
>Ga0126336_10002380_pt1 | contig 10654 bp, 6 predicted proteins | sample SidCmetagenome_FD_92530 | JGI IMG/M metagenome (GOLD analysis project Ga0126336, IMG submission 92530) | Coral microbial communities from El Islote,Puerto Morelos, Mexico - Siderastrea C C metagenome | ecosystem: Host-associated > Invertebrates > Cnidaria > Coral | place: El Islote,Puerto...
ATTAATTTAATTTCTTTTATCTTAGTTTTTAGACTAGTTAGGAAGTTAGTTTTTTCTATAAATGTATACCTGAAGGAAATACCGTGTTTAAATAAAGTTACCATACCATACCATACCATACAATCTTTCAAAGATGTCTACCAAGTAGACAAATAATTTTTTGCAGTAATGTACTTCATTTTTACATTTACATGAGGTGCAACGGGGACGATTACACTAGACGACTTAATATTAAATTTTTTTAAAAATTCTATTATATCTGTTATAATTATACTAGTAGTTCTCATAGAGAAGTAAATGCTGCAGATCACTTATTCATCCATTCAAATGAGGATGTTGATTTTTCCCGATGAGTGAATCACATTTACGTAGCCGTACGCGAGACACATTTCCTAATTGTCCCAATTTGCTTCTTGATTGATCATTGTTTTGTCATGTAATGATGAGTAATCCGGCAGCAGGAAGGGACCATTCGCTAACAACCAGAAGCAAAATGGCTGTTTGGCTAAATCTCTCAATTCATTGGTCATAACATCCGTAATAACATTTCAACTTATCATTTTCCCTGGGAACGTTCAGCAAAAGAGTCAAATGGTCTACAAATTTATAACGTTGGATGAACCTATGTGACAATATAAACCATTTGCCAATGTGCACTCCCCTCAGCAGTAAAGGACAGATGATACGCTGGACTTTGTTTGGCTCTCTGCCTGGGGCTATGCCATGCTGATGAATCCTAACAAGGATGAAACAGCTGTCCATGGCTGCCACTGCCTGGCTGATATGGCTGTGCGAATGAGGATCGAAGGTATTGGCCATACCGCGGAGTTGTGTTGTGTGACTATTGCTTTCACATAGTTTATCTTTGTGACAACGTCTTTGTGCAATTCTGTGACGCTATTTTAGTGATTTTATAGTGCAATTTTAAGTGCCGCTGTTATGTTAAACTGAACCCAATGATTCCGTTGATAAAAGTACTATTGATTGCATAAAGGATAGACTGTGCTTTTTTTGCCTTTAAGTGTGTGTTAAGAGGGGGAACTCATAACTACCATATTGTTGCTATGGGAAGTTCCTAATCATCATATCTTGGAAACTCTAACTTCCACTGATAAGCTGCTTGGCCATGTTTGTTTCATGGGAAAGGTGTTCATGATTTTTGAGTCACAGCCATATTTAACAGGTCATGTGACCCGAACAAAAAAAGCCTAAAACTCAAACAACATGCAGTTTTAGTTATAAAACAGTGCCAATGTTTAACAATCATCAAGATGCAAGACATGACATATCAATTTCGTCAAATTCACATCATTATAGAAGATATGACTTTGGAAGTATGTACCGTACATTAATTTTATAGATTTTGTGCTATAATTTTTCTACTCTTTTAATAATAACAGTAATTGCTTAAGTCACATTATAAAGAAGGCTGGATTATCTCCAATTCGCAAAAAAAAAAAATATTGGAACTCTTCCTCCTTTCCTCCAAGTTGTAGGGACTGTTGACTGAGGTTGTGGACTGTCGTGGCCGTAGCTAGAGTCTAGCTATGCACGCGCAATATAAATTTTTAAAATTCAGATAATCATCCTTGTATGTTTCACCCATCTAGCATCACAAAATGCTGCAAAACGGTGTATGACAAAATGCCATCCACAAAAATCCCTCACCTAATCAAACAATGCTTAAACCTGCTGGAAAGATGGTGGTATCTTCAAATTATGAAAATCAAGTTTTGGAAACCAATCAAAACAGTCAATATCATCAAGTATAATTAGTTGATTTGTATATTAGGCTAATTCTTCCAATCAATAAAATTAAACAGTGTGGTAAGGTGATAACTTAAGTTCAGTGGACTAAATCCTACTCAGTCAAATGTACCTGTCCTACGTGTAGCTTAAAACACAGCATTAAATCAAGTTGATTATTTTTCTGTTTGGTGATTTTGGTACTCCTGGTACTGGTTAATACAAAAGGGAATAGGTAACAATGATTTTGTTGTTTAGAGACTACACAGACTGACTGTAAAAATATGGATAGTAACACAACCAACAAAATTTAGTGGTGTGCTCTTTTTTAATATTTCCCGGACACTAAAATAATATTTTCAATATCACCAATTTCTTGGTATGGATTTCTATCGATTTATTTCATTGATTGCTGAGATCATTGATGCTGCCAGGCTATTAATTGGTAAAATTTGACGGAAAGGCTTCTTCAAATGTCTTGGAAGTATTCGATATTATTTTATTAGTGAAGAAATTGGTACTAATGCGATCCTGTCATATCAAAATATCAAAACAAATCAGGTTTCTTTCCGGTTTCTTTCAAAATCCAGACCAAAATTTATGTAAAGGAGCACAAGGTTTCAATTCTGTCGCGGAATCTTTTTCAAGGACGGTGCCTCCTAATAGAGATGTATTTTTGCAAAAGTTATGACTATGGGGAAAAGTAGATCTTAGCGAGGGTAATTTGAATCCAGAAAGAAAAAATAACCATTTTTCAGAGATAATTAAGCAACCATAATTCTCAAAAAGCGTTCAAATACAAAGAATGTATGGCAATTTCTTTCCAAACTTAAGCTCGATTATCTCTGAATAATGCGGGTTTCCCCCCAATTTTCTTTTTGGATTCTGATAACCCTTGCTAAGAGCTACTTTTTCCACATAGTCATAAACCGCGCAAAAATATTGTTGTATTAGGGAGCAATGCAAATTCCTTAAGAAACCCGAATATCCCGAGATGCGCAGAACGTATGCCCAGTAACAAAGGAGGCACGGTCCTTAAGTGATGGAGTTTGACATATTTTTGTCACGTGATTCAGGCCCTGTTTACATGGTCTCGGGTACCCGAGACAACCCTCCCCCCAAAGTTACTCTGGGCGAGCTAGTTTTTCACCTGTTTCTTTGAAAAGTTCAACGAACCGTTTACAGGAGGATCACCAACTCGTCTCGGGGAGGCGAGACAACTCGGGGGCGAGTTGTCTCACCTGGGCAGGTAGGGTAACCCTCAACCTCGTTCCCAGGACTTTTTCCCGCCTCCCCAAATTTAAAAAAGGGAAAAAGTCCTGGGAACGAGGTTGGGTAACCCTGGCAGGCGGGACAACTTTTTCTCATGTAAACACTTTGTGTCGCTTACCCGGGACGACTTTTTGCGTGCCACGTGTCATGTAACGTCTGGTTCGACTAAATCAACAAAATATATGCTGAAGAAGGAAATTTTAGACGAACAGAGCCTACAGTGATCATATCAACTAAAAATTCTAAAGGAAAAGGGCGTATTGAGGTCATGAATATCAAAGTAGGTCAACTTCATCTCGGTCAGAGCCGGGCCAACTTCTTATCATATAAACGTTCAGTAAAGTTGAGTTGTCTCGGGGTGGGGGGGGGGCGTGGTCTCGGTTAGGGTTAGACAACTTTTCTCCATATAAATGGGGCCTTAGGATGGTAAAAAACGCAGGACAAAACGTGCCGGTAGATCACCGGGAGCTCGTATTTTTCTGGCAGTCTATTCTAACACTCTTAAGAATGCCATCTTCTCTTGCAATGATCAAGGAGGAAGAGAAGTCAATTTTGTTAAGGAGTGCCTAGTGATCCATCCAGAAAAGTAATTTATTCTGTAGTTGGAGAATTTTCCGAGCTTGTGCATACCATAAAACCGCTATGTTCGCTATTCTAAGAAGGAAAATTTTACACCAAACGTATGACATTCATTGCAACTTGAAATCACAAGTTCATTAAATAAATAAATAAAAAGACAGAATTTAACGAGGACTGGACTAATACAACGAACATCATTAAGGAATACGCTTGTCCATTAAGAACTAAATTGCTCCTTGTTTAGTCATCTAAAGCCTACCAAAACTGTCGGGTTTTTTCCGCCTCGAAAAGACTTTTATCCAAACTATTTTTCCTGTAAACAGTCAGGAATTCAATGTTTTAACTGAAATTGGGTGATTTGTGTTTTGTCTACACCATTAACCCACTGACGGCGAGCCTTTCGCTTAAAAACTGCCATTTTAAGCCATGAACGGTGGTTTTTGAACCCTGTCTGCTCAAATTCTGGTCCAAAGATCTAAAACTTCCTTTGCGGTATGAAACCGAAACTTGCCTTTCACTTCCAAGGCATTTTTGTAAATTTGTCCTCGTGCATACACCAGATCAACTTTAGCGCTCAGTACTGTTGTTTTTAGTGCTCACCTCGTTTAATAGTCTTTCCTTGACTCTGAATTCGTAACGATTTAGACAAATTAAAAATCGAAAAGTTCTTTTCTAAAACCAAACAATTAACTTTGGAAATGCAAAAAGGTAATACGAAACAACTAAACATGTTGTGAGAATTGGCGAAATTGGTGGAGCTCGTTCTTTTCTTTGTGATATGACAATTTTCCCGCTATAAAGCATTGAAACGTTCACTGAAACAAAGTTGACTCGGAATTCGTAACAATTTTGTCAAATTGAAAATCGAAACGACCTATTCTAAAAATGAACAGTAGGTATGGAAACGAAAAATGGTAAAACGAAACAAACTTAATACGTGCGAGAATTGGCGCCGGAAACTAGTGGTGCTTTCTCATCTTTATGATATAACGATTCCGCTGTTAGAAAGCGGTGAAATATTCATTGTGTGAGGATCTGAATCTGATTTATCACGCTGTGAAATATTTATTCATATTTTGTTTTAGGCAAAGTTGGTCATGTATTAACAAGCATGGAGTCGAACTTAGTTGCACATGCGTTGTATGTAGGATACGCTAACTAAACCGCTATCACAAAGTTAACAGCAGTTTATCGGTCGCCTTAGTAACGAGCGTAGAATTCCAGTAGTAATACCCTTGTTGCGCATGCGTTATATGTAAAACACGAACCGCTACCCAGAGCGCTACCAAGGTTAATTAACAGAGGTTTGTTTGTGTTTAATAAGTATGGAACAATGGCATGCAACAAGTAACGTTGTTAGTGCGATGTGACACTCTTCAGTTTTGTTTAACTTGCGTTACGTAATCGTGACGTTAAGCCTGTATGACGTCATAACCGGAACCGGAAGTATGAGGTACGTCAAGAGAAACCGGACGTTTATGAAGACTGTGTAGGCCGAGACAAAACCGGATGACTAAGGCAAGTGGCGGGTTAAAAAAGTGGTCTATACCGTGCCAGACAGTTTGAAAACGGGTCTTTCTAGTGTAACTTACAAAATAAGTAACTTCTGTAACTACAAATTACTGTGGCAACTAATTTTTCTGATTTGCCAAAAAAGCCGGAAAAATGAAAATTTGTTGCTACGATAAAATAGTTGCTTTAGTCATATATAAATTGAGTTAAAAACTCTCATAAAAATTATCACCAAAAACTTATTTTATAAATAGAAATAGTTGTTGTAACTGGGCTAATGAAAATTCAGGAAAAATATAGACCACAATGAATAGTAACTACCAATGATTTTACTGAACCTGTGCAACAGAAATTGTGGAGTGGTACAATTTTCACTCCTCTGATCTTACTTACGTATGTCTATTTCCCTCTTGTGGGCATCGATTATTACTGCGTTCGCAGATTATTATAAAATCAATCTAAATGTATGTGTACCAATCCTTATTCAAATTACCCCATGTTACCCTTAAAACCCACGTGCAAGTGACCACAAAGTGCATTACTTTTAAGAAACAAGCCACACATCCCCTTTTAAGGGACTTAACATTTGTCAGAACTATCCAGCCAATTAGAAAGAGTAGTCTCTGTCTGTTCATCAGAGAATGGCACGTTCTGTGAATAGTGTGCGCATGCTCTATTTTTAAGGGCAGCTTATCCAATCCATCAAATTGGCATGTTCCATCTACAAACTGACCGGCTAGACAGCCAGTCCTCACAAATGCTAAGCCCCTTAGCTACTTTGAGACCTGCCCTTCTCGAATTTTTTTCAATATTGTGCAAATTTATTTACAAAAGAAGCCCTTAACGCTCTGCTATGCATCGTGCTTCCCACTTTCTTACAGGTATTTTATTATTCATGAACACACTGCTTTACATGTATGTCAAAAGTTATGTGCCCTTGGAGAGTAATAATTAAAGTCCACCAGCCTTAATAATACTCATCACAAAGCGGTGGCATCAATGTGCACTTTGACAGGCAGTGGGCCTGCTTCATCGTTCTCATCAGCTTGAACCAGAGGCAGCTTCTTCAACAAACTGTCCTCATCCAACAACATGAGTTCACCAACGATAGCAGGCTAGCAGGAAATGTTGTATTCCTTTGTCCAGGGCCTTATGGGTTGCGTGCCCCTTCCGGAGGGTTAATAGAGGTTCAACGGAGATGAAGAATCCCCCGGTGAGTACTTATCAAAGTTTCGAACAGGGAAGCTCCTCCCCGAGGTTCAAACCTTTACCCTCTAATATACCAATCTTTATGGAAATGGTACCCCTTTTATGTACCTATAGCAGAAATAGCACCTCTTTTATACCTAAAATAATAACTCAAAAGCGGTAGATCCCTGCTAGATCCTAGTCACTCGAGGGCTCCGAAACGTTGGTATATTTTGCGATTTCTGCCAAAATTTTCGAAGACTAAGTTTTGGTACTTAGAATTAGCTGCCACCTCTTTCGTATTAAGAAATATTTTGGTGACCCTTTAACATACTACAACAAAACTGAAAGTTCCCTACCCCTTGATATACTGCAAGCTCAAAAAGGCACCGCTTTTGGGCGGAGCCTCCCCTTATAGCCCACTTTTGGGAGTGCCCCTCGGGGAAACATCAAGGGCACTGGAAAAACTGACACAAAGGACAACACCTTGTCACGCTTTTTGTCAAGGTTTATTTAACCTTTCATAAATACTAAGCCACTGTCTAAATATAATGAGTAACACCAATCATCTGCAATACTTCCATGCTCAATTAATTAAAATGGAACCAATTTTTTTTACATACAAGCATCAACTACGTTAGACAAGAGGAAAATTACATTTTTAAACTTGCCCCTCATTACATATTATGGTATCAATAATCCAAATTTGTTAAACGTCACTGATCTCTGGTTAGACTTTGACTCACTCAAAATTCTAACTAAAAGTCTATATAGCTCTTGACTCATTCAGGTCAACTTCAGGTAAACGGGTGCGAACCCTTGGAGGTTCAGATGCGAAGCTGGTGTATGCTGGCATTGAGGTTGTTCTTCTGTGCGGTCCATGGCCAAACCGATGCTTGAGGAAGTCTCTGCCATAAACTTTTTGGTATGCTTGGCAGACTATACAATCCTTGTGAGGAACTTGGTAGTCTGGGCAGGGTGCAAAAAAGGCAAAAATAATAATAATTATTTAACAATCGGCAGCAAGTAAACACTAATACATCTGTTTCAGCTTTGGATATGGTGCTCAAGATCGATCTTCTGTCTTATAAAACAGGGTACACAATACAATAAGTTTAGGAGACTAAAGCGGACAAAAGCTGGCTTAAGTATGCTTACACTTGCAACAAAGCACGTTAAAATGCGCTCTAAGACGCCGCTTTTTGAATGGACGATCGATTGATGGACCTCTCAAATAGGTAGGTCAGGTGGTAAATGTTTAATTCTAAGGTACAAGTAAGGGCTTTTCGTGGCACTTTGAATTCTGAAAGGTGCAAAAACTAACAGGGACTTTGACACAAACTTAAAAACTACAACTCGTTTTTCTGTCAAGGGGGCAAAAAGAGAAATACCGGTTACCAGGCCTCCCGCTAAATTTTGGGGAATTCCGCTGACTCCATGTCATTACGAACAAGGGGGTTAGTTTCTAAAGAAACTGTGGTGCTGGGTCGGTGGGGACTGTAACACAAAATTTTGGATTTATCAACTGAGTTGATAAGGTAGATTGACCACCCCAAAGTAGCTTTAAATCTCTTTACAGTGGCCAATCTACCTTATCAACTCAGTTGACAAATCCAATTTTGTGTTCCATGTCATTAAGGCCGGGCAGCTTTCTCCAGTCTCCAGTTCCCGCAGAGTATAAAATAAAATGGTCACTATAAGTATACATATCGATTGTAATAGTGATGTAACCGAAAAGGAATTTCTTGTTTGATTCGCAGGACACTTAGTTGTAGGGTGTTGGCGCCATCTTGTCGAGTGAATTACGAAATACGCTAGGAGCAAGACCTAAAGACAGGACCATTTCTTCGTGAAAATTAGATTCATGGTCGTATATGAAATTTGTCATGAGAGAGCTGCACCAGACCAACAACAAACTGCCTGTCGTTCAGTTATGACCAACTTTCTAAAATAGCAATAGAAAACAAAAATAGTTGTTCTAAACGTCTACTCACCGATATTTTTCCGTCCATTCTTCGTAAACCCCCCTCCCAAGTGAGCCCCCAAATGGGCCCTTAGTGCTGACGTCCCTCGGGTTCATCTCTGAACCGCCGAGGGACTAAGATGGTCCTTCCAACCCGGGATCTTTTGGCAGGTGAGGCGCCATCTTCAATAACTTCTTCTTTTTGCTCAAGAGGCGTAGCGCCCGCAGTAGCTTGAGCCGAAGCAAGCTTTCTCTTTCGTTTAAGTTTCTTATCCCTCTTCTCAGTGCAGCAAGGGCAACCCTGTTGAAGAGAAAAAACTGAATTTCTAAGGAAACCGCCCTTAAATGGAGTCGCACAAGCAAAGTTGCATCTGCTTTGGAGCTCAAATTGTTGGAAAAGAAGGAAAGGCGACAAATACCCTTGGGAACTTGAAATTTCACCTAGGGTTGTGCGAATAAGATCTTAAAACCTCTCTCCTATTTTAGACCAAACAGTATTATTTTTGAAATTATGAATATATGAAATTCATATATTTGAACTGCGGAATGAAGAAATAAATGTGAAGAAGATCCTCGCAGTTATTAACGCAACTTATGCAGTTGCGAAAAGAAAGCCTGAGGTCAGGATCCCGGCAAGCCTGATTTTTTCAGGCTTTCTTTTCGCAACTGCATAAGTTGCGTTAATAACTGCGAGGATCTTCTTCATATTTAGTATTATTTTTCATGCCCTATTTGAGATCCATACCCTAAACGTTTCTCTGTTTTCAGACCAAGATAATAAAATTTTATATCCTATTTCAGAGCAGTATGCAAATTAAAACCTATTTCAGACCAAATTGTTCAACACGGTATAATGAATTTAAATGTCATTATCAGAGTATGGACGTTCGAAAACTAATTCCTTTTAAGGCCGGAACCTATGTGATTGTTTATTTTTATAACGGAGTAGCAGCCATCCCACCCACCCCTCTCGCCCCCGACTTCCCCTGCTCCAAGAGCAATTTGTCTGCGCCAATTTTTAGATATTCGTCTGAAGTGCATGTATCCTACCTTGATGTGCTCTTCATCCTTCTTGTACGAGTACCAATGCTCAATACAATCATCGCGAGTCTGAAAAAAGAACAGTGCAGATAGTACGTGAGATATGTTAGTAGCGCAACAAAGTTAAAAGTAGCATTCTTTTATTTCAGTTTGGTTAAAGGACTGAGGTATATACATGTCACTCAAAGATATCTAGAGCACCAGAGTCCCCTTCTAAAATCTGAAAGTCCTGAATGGCTAACTTCCTTGGATCCTAACATCAACCTCCCTTTAAAAAATAAAATAAACTTCCGCTATCTCCAACACACACAAAAAATAAAACTTGTCCGAGATAGCCGGAAAATCCAGATAACCGGTGTTCTAGATAGTGGGAATATACGTAAGTTGAAGTGTGCATGTGAAACGTTATTACTTCTTTACCTTTCCTTTCATCTTCTTAGATGCTTTGCCAAAATCATGCCTTTTCTGCACAAGCCTGTGGAGATAATATATAAAAAAGATTTTTCACTGTTTTCACTTTACATCTCTGAAATCATACTTCCGTTGGACAATTTATCGCTATCTTTGATTGGCTGACTTTAGCTTTAATTTTTCAAGTGAGCGATTTTAAGAACGCAGAAGTTAACCATGTTCCCAGTTCCCGCGCATTTAGTTCAGCAAAGAGCAAATTAGTGCTGACCTAAAGGAACACGGTTTCTAGAAAAGAGATTTTGAGAGACGAGGTAATGAACTTGGTTACTTACGCGGTGCAAAGATTTTTTTCCTCGTTAGCAGTCCACAATTGTCTCTGCCTTTCTCTCCTTACTCGCTCTTCTGCCACTGGATCCTCGATAAGTTCTATTTGTAAAATAGAAAGGACAATAGCAGAGTCACTTTGTATATCGTATACCAGAGGCTCCTTAAGCGAGTTCTTTGGTAATGTGTCACCCATTTCCACTCTCCCTTATACTGTTACAAATTCCTCACCCTCCCCTAGAGCTACAGATCTGTCATACCCCTTCCCACTGTTGCAAATTATTGTCCCTCCCCCCTTATTGCTACAATGTACTAACCCTCTCTAAGTCGTTCCAGCCTCCTCATTCTCTCCCGTTCTACCGGGTCCGAGTAGTACCTTGGGATGGTCGCCTGGTTCTCCTGGACATTCTGTAGGGTGAAATAAATAAGACTGTAAAAATGATCTGCCATTGACTCAAGAATCAGTATCAAAGAGGGAAAAGGGGGTGGGGTGAGGGGTGAGGGAAGAGGAGTGAGGGGTGAGGGGTGAGGGTGAGGGGGGTGGGGTGAGGGGGGAGGAGTGAGGGGGGAGGGGTGAGGGGAGTGGGGGGCGGAGTGAGGGGGGTGGAGTGAGGGGGG
>Ga0126336_10002381_pt1 | contig 10653 bp, 7 predicted proteins | sample SidCmetagenome_FD_92530 | JGI IMG/M metagenome (GOLD analysis project Ga0126336, IMG submission 92530) | Coral microbial communities from El Islote,Puerto Morelos, Mexico - Siderastrea C C metagenome | ecosystem: Host-associated > Invertebrates > Cnidaria > Coral | place: El Islote,Puerto...
AATCCGACGCGGCCGCCCGCGCGTGTGCAGACATAGTGGTTCTCAGGTCACCTCCGCCATGGGTATTCCGTTTCCAGAATTGGCGTTCTTTTCGAAATTGAAATTCCGTGTATTCTGTTATTCTTAAACCGGAATAAGAATAACCAGAATAGTCCCAAAAGAATGTACCCTTAGTAACTGACTCTGGGAGTGAAAGGGTTCAAAGTTCTCATCAATTTCAACCCTGTTTGCAGGCCCTAGGAAGGTGTATTCGTCACAAGTAAGTCCTCACATTTAGCCAATTTGTATTTTAGATACAGTCGAACCGGGAGCGGATTACCTCCTGTAATCAAGCGCTTTTCCGTGATGCCGAGTTTCTTTTCTATTTTTCCCCGTCAAACTACTGTATTTAAGACTTCTCATAAGTGACTACAGTCGAACCTGTATTAAGGGCCCGGTATCAAATCCCGAACATGCTGCCCTTACTTTCTGTTATCGTCACCTTTACAAAGCGTTCGCGGTCATCTTTCACAAAAGCCCCACAAGTGTATTTTAGTTGTCGTCATCTGTATCAAACGGTCACTAGGTTAAAAAGATACCACGCCAATATGCATAATGTCCGTACTGGTAATTCGTCTTTCGTTGGTATGTCTTTAAGCCAGTTCAACCTGTATGTAACGTTCACCCTGTCAAGCGGCTAGTAAGCCATTCCCCGAGGTAATTAATACAGTTTTAAATTTATCACAATGAATAGACAGTATTATATTGTCTGTATCATACTGTATAGTCAGCTCTTAAATTGTTGCTGCAACGGATTAACTGGGCCCGTTTGCTCAAAAGCCGACTATCTCTTCATTGGGTTTAAGGTAATTCAATTAAATAGCATTGCATATTCCTACAGCGCACAATTTCTTGCGACATTAGTGCGCCCAAGAACGTGCGCACGTTCAGAAAATGGTAGGTTTTCTTTGAGGGGTTGCCAGCTCTTCCTTTAAATCAAATTGGACCCCTTTCATTGATTTCTCTTCAACCAACTGAACAGTCAGTTAGCGGTCAGTTAGCCATTCCCCAAGGGTGAGCGTTTTATACAGGTTCGACTGTGTTTTAGGTGGTCGCGAGAGGTTCAACTGTAACTTCATTTATGATAGAGCGATTTTTAATGTAGTGTCGTACAATCAAAACCAAAGCAGTTACTCTGGCCAATCACAACAGACGTAAGCAGCCCAATGAACCAATCAGATCTCAAAGGAAATACATATGAAAGGCGCCGAGCGCGGGAAAACGCGTGCGAGCAAGGCGCGATTGGTTTGAGTTTTACTTCTGATTGGTGGAGAAAGTGACGCGTTTTTTTTTTAGACCAATCACAGAGCTTTTTGAAGCAAAACCAAAGCAAACGCAAATTACTTTCGACACTCAATTGAAAGCAACCCTAAGGGAACACAACCTTTTGGCTTTGCGCTTAGCCTGGTTTCTAACGCCAGTTGTATTTGTATTTTTTGCTCAGTAATTAATTTATTCTGTACTTTTACGATTTGCGTAAGAAAACCTTGCAGTAGTGTTACCCTTGGTTCCAAAAGTTATTTTTGCGATAATCTTAAATTGACTTAGCCATTTTCTACAACGTGCCTTTGAAACCATTTTATTTTATGTGTCTGTGACGTCTAATAAGCAGTTACTACTTTGTTTCCCACAGGCAAGACTGGGGAGCCATTCTTCTCATAGATGAACGTTTCAACAAGTCTCCAAAGTACACTAACGGTATGAACCCACTTAATCATCTTCATACAAGACATGGGAGTCAGTTTTGATTGTAAAGACCCCTGTTAATGGCCAGTGGTGCCAATTGGTCGGCTTACATATGTATTAGGGCTTTAACTTTTAGGTATGCTTAAGTTCAGCGATTTGGAAAATTTCGTAACTGGCGAGCGTCTTGATTCTAAGATTTTCTGAAGTATTAGCGAAAGAAAACCGACAGACTTTGGCGTTTAGCCAAAAGGTTGGAAATTTGTAACAAAAAATACGGGATATAAAATTCTGTTTTTGCATTGCAATGGTCAATATCGCAAGGTACTTGATGTTGAGGAAGGGAGAACTGCGGGTGAGACAAGTAAAAGTTAGATATTAAAGAAGTTAAACAAGTACGGGAAGAAGTGTGAATCAATAAGGAGTGGGAGAGTTTTTGGTTATAGTAGCCTGTCATAAGCCTGAAAGAACAACCTTGAAGTTCCGAAATTAACAATTAACGACTAACATGTCAGTGTTTGTTCACCATCGTTCAGCATTTGTTGATCAATGGAGCGATGTGGTATGATGATTGTTCAAGATATTGAACATTTTTTTTAATGGAATAGGCTAGCTCTACCGTTAAGTTGAACATTTTGAGTGGCCTGTGACAACATTCAATGTTTTAACCCTTCTGAAACGAAGGATACAATCACGGTGGCTATTTTCGTAACATTTGCAACCCTCAAACAGACAAATGTCCAAGGTAAATCAAAAGACTTTGCGATAAAAATGCTCATTTTGAAGAGGAGAACATTGTGGAGTTTAGAGTAGGATAAAGGTAATTGCATTGTAGCTGTAAAGTATGGGGAACAATTCTCACTTTTCCTATGCACATTCCACTGAATATTTAACTTTCGTTTGCTAGGAATATCCAAATGGGTTCGACAAAGAATTAACAAGTTCACTAACTTTGGCGCGGCCATCTCCTCCCTGAAAGAATTCGCAACGGCCCGTAAATTGGAACCATGCCCTTCAATCACAAGTCCTAATACGCTGAGTCAACTTAGTAGGAGTACTGTGGCGACTCCAGTTAGGGAACAACGCGTTCACACTCCTCCAAAAACATCTTTAGAGCACCCTCCACTTGGTAAAGCCCAGATGAACCAAAATGGTGTTTTTACACCAGGACAGAACGTTACCACTGGTCCACTAAGCAGGAGAACTTTGGACACTCCTGCTAAGGAAGAGCCTTCTTTGGGGTACAATCCGACAACTCAAGCACATACTATCCCAAGTGGTGGGTTTACACCAGTACAGAGCACTCATTTCGATACTAAAGCAGAAAATCTAAATGGCGGCTTCACACCGGTACAGGGCGTTCACACTGATAGAAAACCGTCGCACACACCGCTAGCTAACGCTCAAGGAAACCCAAATAGCGGGTTTACGCCTGCTACCTCGAACGCGTCTGGCGTTACACCTAAGAATCTGATTTTCAACGTAAACCGTAGTGTTGAAGGGCTCAAAATGACAAGTGTGGATCAAGGACAAAAGGAGAGAAAGGTCTTCAATGGGATGACTCTGGTTCTCGACAACAGCCCTGTGAACGGGTTTAGTTTGACACCAATAAAATCTAGAGAACTGAAGACTGATGATAAAGTTGAGAATCAGGTGTCGCATAGCGCGTTGAAAAAGAACCCTGAAAGTGAAACGCTCTCAGAAGAACAGCTCTCTTCCTCTCCTGTCCTGTTCGCAACACCTAGCACGACACCTTCACCATCTCCTGTTAAACAGGAGCCAAATCCGTTTAAATTCTCACAAGGGGAAGACAGGACAGATGTTAACTCGACAAACCTGGATGTTGATGGTCACGAACCATGTGAGACCAAGGTTGTAGGAAATCAAGAAAATAATCTGGGCGAGGATTCAGTTGATACCTCAAACAAAATTAAAAGTGATTACATCGTTGAGCCTTCATTGTCGAAGGGCAACATCACTGGAACACTGTTGGCGGACGTAGATACCAAGTTTGAATCCTCCTTGGTGGTAGACAAGGGGAATGAAAACTGTGTCCCATCAAGAAAGCTTTTTAGGTCTAGAAAAAGTGTTGCAAGTGTTTCAGACCGAGAGGAGCGTGGTGTCGAGGCACAAGAAGAGAAAAAGCCACGTGATCTTCTTGATGACGTGAAAGATGACAGTGCTATGGAAGAGTCGACAGGAGTAGAGAATAAAAACAGCTTGGCTGAGCCCAAAGTAGAATGCGATGTGGATTCCAAAGGTGTTGCCGCCAAGAAAATGTCTGAAGTATCGAGCAGTGTTCGGCAGAGTAAAAGAAGAAGCACCAGGCTTCGTAGGTCTTCACTTTCTACTGGCAACGCGAAAAAGAGGCAAGAAGAGACAAAAGAGGTGAGAGCCAAATCTTAACACACCCAAGCAGGAATTGCGTTTCTCCTTTCTTATTTCTTGCATTTCGATTTCGTTTATTGTTAGTACTGAGAAATGCCTTACTGCTTTTAATTCAGTTTTTCCGCGCTCAGTATTTGATGGGTCGCAACGGTGGAATAATAAAAGAGAGTAACACCTCCACTTTTCCAAAGTTAAGATAAATTTTCACGAGTTCAGTTTTCACGACCCTTCGTCGTTGCGCAAAAATGACGAAATTAAAACCTACACGGAATTAAAAGCTGGAATCACATTCTATAGCTACAGGTTTTACGATTAAGTAAAAGGCCTTCTTTCAGGAGAGACAAGAGGATGATAGCGGGGAATCCGACCTGTCCTGTACCCGTTGTGGAAGTGGCCTCGTCAAAGGTAAATACTTCTTTAAACCCCCGTCGCTTCGGAAGAAAAAAATTCCAAAGCCCGGTAGGTTTTTTCCCGACCCAGTCATCTCCATAAATAATGAACCGTCCTTTAGTAGTTTTCCTTTGAATGGTCACCATTTAGTATTCTATCCACACACTCAAAATCTAGAACCAGCTTGTGCAGCATCACAAACAGCACCATACGAGCACACTTTAGGCATCCATCCACAGACTCAAAAGTTAGCACCAACTTGTACAGCATAATAAACATCATCACAGCAAGGTTCTGCTCAGAAGCTTTCAATTGAATGGTCACACTTGAGGATTTCATCTACAGACTGTGTAGCACCTTGTATAGCGTTATAAACAGTATGTGGAACGTGCTTTAATGGTCAGTCTATGAAGCAGACAACGGAAAAATACTGCTCAACAGATTTCGCGTGAATGGCCAGACTTAAGGATTTCATCCACAGGCTCAAAAGTTAGAATCACCTTGTACAGCATAGAAAGAAAGTAGAAAGTACTGCTTAATAGCTTTAAATGGTCAAACTTTAGGATTACATCTGCAGACTCAAATGTTGAGCCATGCTATACAGCTGAACAAGTAGTACAACGGAAGAGTAATGCTCAATGGCTTTCACTTGAAGGCTACCAAAGACTTAAGGTTTGAAGTTATCAAATGCCCTGCGTTCGTAACTTCTCATTATTCCCTTTTTCAGAAGTACTTTTGGCCAAAGAATCGCTTTACAACTTTCTTTTGTAGGATCGCTATTCTTTGAAACAACCGCGACACTCAACTCAAGTTATGCACTGAAGTCTCAGCTTTTAAATTTAGTTAAAACGTTAATTATTCGAAGAATTGCCAAAACATCATCGTCGTCGTCGTCGTTTACTTGCTAACCCTATTTTATAGGTAATTTCTGTAGTCTGAACTGTAGTTTTGATTTAATTTGGCACTGAAGAGCCCTGTCGGTTGTTCTAACTGAAGTGTTGTATCGCATTATGCTGTGTTGCACTTTTGTTATTGCAGGTCCCATTGCCTCCAAGCACTTGGCAAAGCAGCTTCCTGACACAGTGCGGAGAACCTTGCTGCAGACAGTAGACGAGAAAAACGTCCTCGTCATCGAAAGAGCAGCTTGTGAGATCTCAAATCTGAGTCCTATGATTGACATCAAAAACGATCATACTCCAGGTAATTATTCATTGCTTTCACTTTCAGGAGAGCTACAGTAAAGAAAAAAACGAAACGAAATGTCTGAAAAAGCCGCTTAATGTTAATTGTTTTTAAAATAATACTTTGCCTTGCAACACAATTGGAAAACGGAAAAATGCTAAAACAACGGACGAAAAAGGAAACGGATTGCGGGATTGTATCAGATGGAAACTAAATTCCCATTCAAAAAATACTCTCCTTTAAAATATTAAAATGCAAAACAGAAAAAAAATTAACCTTTGAAGAAAATACTGCCGCTGAAGTAGTGTTCAGTAGCATGAGGAACAACACCAGAGGAGAGTATTGACCAATGGATTTCAGTTGAATGGTAACATTTAAAGACTTCATTCACAGCCTTGAAAGTTAAAAACACCTTTTATGTCTTAATACCAATACCACAGAAAAGTACTACCAATAGCTTTCACTTTAGTTGTCACACTCAAAGATTTCATCCAGAGACAATTAAGTTACAACCATTCGAATAAACGCTTTTGAAACTGCAACAAAATGTTTGTGACTCGAGTCTAGTGAAGTCACTTTAGCCAATGTTTGAATAACAACGGAATTTTCTCCTTCCTCAACTCCGTGAAATGATTGTTTGTGATAAAGTTCAAAATTCTGATATCGATCGTACCGGTAAATTTTGAATAATGATTCAGTGATTGTTAATGTCTACTGAATGGCATGTTTCGCTGACACTGCCACCAGTATTAGCGAATGCTACAACGGAGTTGTGTGAGTTGAGACCTACCATTCCTTCGTTGTTTCCTGTTATTAACGCTTTTGAAATAATTCAAGGTATAAAGTTAAACAGCATTTTTGCTCCGGAGAACGACTCCTGTTTCATCCCTCAAGTCTGCCAAGTGTGCCAGTCTGCTAACGGAGATTCCCGGATTGTGGGCGTAGAAGTTGTATCCTTTCTGTCGTCCGCCGAGAGACAACCAACCCAACCTTTTCCTTTCAAGCAGGTAATGCCCCGTTTTTTCCCTTTTTTTTTTCCATGAGCACCTTGAAAATGCGTGGGAACCTGCGAGCGATTCAAAATCACCACGGAAATCATTCAGCTGCAATGAAATGTCTGTCACATGAAAAAATTTGCAGAGTTGAGAAAATCCATAAACTGCAAGGTTTCAAAAATCGAGGGAATCCCATACAAACGTCTCTATTTGACGAACTTCCACCAGTTTAAGAATTGTGTGCCCCGTGGCCATAGCAACCTGTCAATTGTCTGATTCTTACTGGCAAGTCATTTATTCAGCTACTGCTCTTTCCAGTTTGCCAGGATTTTACCTTTTTGCTGGATGATGGATATAATTTCTCACATTCAAGTTATTTTAGCTATTCGTTTCGGTGCCCTTCTTTAACCCTTTAAGCTCCAAAAGTGATCAGCATCAAATTTCTCCCCATCATATCAGTGCATTTTAACACATGCAGGTCATGAGAATAAGGAAGCGATCCCCCAGACAAACCCTCTTGATGTTTGAACAAGTTTTCCCAACTGCCATTCAACAAAATGTGTAGAGAGACCAGTATTGAGAATTTGTATTATGATGCTGGGGTTTAAAGGGTTAAAAACCTCTGTTTGGAGTTACGGTCTTCATATTCGTTACCTTTCGACGTCAAGGTCCATGGTACAGCTTGATCTCTTCCCAGGTGTTGTTCTCTTAAACAGTCCCATTTTGTACCTTTTTGTTGGATGTGATATCAATTTGCAGTCATGACTTCCGCCAAACAGAAAAGAGAACGATGCTTCTAACCTATAAAAAAAGTCTAACCGACATACCAGCATTCTTTTTCCTAATGTAAAGATAACTTATGATTTTGCTCGTTTGTTTGCCCTCACCATTCTAAGTTTAATCGCATAGAACTTGTAATGAGAATTCATTCTTCTCCCAGTGGATTTTCCTACGCAGTGACCAGTTGTCTCTTCCTCTCTTGACCTGTATGCTCGAGTTTGTTTTGCTGTTTTAAGGGGAAGTTATGTGGTGATCAATGTCTAAATTCTCCCCTTTACTCATCACAGGTGTGGCTTTTCCCGAGTCGAGTTTACGTTGTCAACCGCCGACTATCAAGCATCCAGAAGTGAAGAGCGACACTATTTTGGCACTAAAGTAGTTGTTACGAATGAAAAGGCAATAAAATGTTTCATATACCTTGTGAACCATTTTCACCCTACATACGGATTATTTCAGACGAATAACCTGGTTTTAAAAAGAGGGCTGTTATATATTTGAACGGATAACTGGACTGAATTGACCCGTCCGTTTATCCGTATAATTTTGACGAATTACGAGAAAAGACAACTCGTCTTTCATCTGGTCTTCGAGAAGAATTACTCGTCGGACGATTTATTCCCCCCCACCCTAGTATTAAACGGTCATTCGCTCGATCAGCTCACAAGCTTCGTTAACAGTGGAGGTTTGGTGATCTAGTAAGCAGTGCTGTGGACTTGTGGGCCGGAGGTTTGTCGTTCGAGCAGGAAGGGGTAAGGGAATATCTCCCTATATGAACTGTATAGTTACAACTGTATGTGTTGCCCCCAATGCTGTAGTTTTTGAGCCATTTCGGTCTGAAGTAGAGAGTATAAATGTTTTGGCCAGAGAATTTCTAGGAACAGTTATACATTAGGTTGTGACAGATCATCTTTTTTGGTCATAATATGGTTAGTTTGGTGGTCAATTGGTTACCGCATTGGGCTCTCGATCAGAGATTGATGGTTCTAGGGTTGGTCTCTTCCTCGTTCCTCGACTCTACATCGTGTCTCTTTAGTCAGGTGTATAAATGGATACCACTGAAAAAATACTGAGGTAACGCTGCGCTGGGCTAGCATCCCATCCGGGGGAGGGGGGAGGGAAGGATAGTGATAAACCTTATTGCTTTATGCTACAGAAACGCACATCCCCACCATAAAATTCTGAGAAGTCTGGAGTGCTCTTTTCCTTGCTTTGTGTCCTTAGGCTAGTCACTAACTTTACAATGTGTCCCTTGCACCCAGGCGTGAAGCTGGACACAATGTCGGGGTAAAATAAGAATTAAAATGCTGGGTGATAACTAGCGTCCCATTAGGGAAGGTGGCGAGGAGGGGAAGCAGAAGTATTGTTGACAATGTAGAGACTCCACCACATGTCGTACCTGAAATGTCGTAAAAATGAAGTTCTGGCCCTGAAATAGGTTGAAAACATGAAAAAAGTAGCGAAAAAGGGAATAAAAAGTAAATATCAAACAACGACAGTACAGACAAACATTTTAATGTTTAACCTAGAGATGTCACTGTAACTTTTGTTCACTTATATACGTACACCTACTGATCAATCTTTAACTTAAAAGTACTTAACAGAGTCTCAAAGGACTTGTGAGCTTTAGGGTTCCAGTCTAAAAATACAGGGTTCCTCGGAGCTTGAAGGATATAGAATCTGTATTTTTGTTTAGGGTCCAAGCGAGAAAAAAAGCCCTAAGTTCCGAGCTCCTGAGGTGTCCCAGTTTAGTACCCTGACGTCGGTTTATATGCGTCATACGCTGCTTTTTTGGTATTCTCACTGTGGCTTCGATTCCTTCTTTGTTATGCTAAATTTTACTCAGCGTGTGCCCCCACAAAACAGGCCTAAGAATTAAAGAAAACTAATTCGTGGGACTCTTAAGGTTCCATAGCACCACTCCAGGGCCCCAAGAAAATGGAAACGTTTGACCATGCTTCAGCAAGAAAGGCTTTTGGGTTTGGGCTCCTCAGGGTGAGGAGATTTTCCCCTTTTCCCCTTCCCCTTTCCCCCTTCCCCCTTCCCCCTTCCCCCCTTCGCTTTCGCGTGCGTTCGCATGTTCTTTTCGCCCGACTATATCCCTGAGCGTAAAAACGGACGGCTTGTAGTCTAGACGATCAAAAAGCTGGTTTAACAAACCACTTACTAGTAGTTACTACACTTTTCTGGTTTCATTCCATGTACAAATGGGGTGCAGTACCAAGGAAAGTCGTCTGCGTTTTCCGTAACACTAAAACCTTAATATAATGCTCCACGTTTTTAATGAAAACCTCTATTTAATGGCCCACATTTTTAAATGAAAACCTGTCTATAATGGTCCACATTTGTAGTGAAAACCTGTATATAATGGTCCACAGTTTTTAATGAAACCCTGTATATAGTGGTCCACAGTTCATAATGAAAACCTATATTTCATGGTCCACATTTTTTTAAGGAAAGCCTATATATAATGTTCCACATTTTAAATGGGAACCTGCATATTATGGTCCACATTTTTCAATGACATCCTATATGTAATGGTCCACATTTTTTAATATATCATGATCCACACTAGACCCCGTCACTGTTTTCCACATATTTCGTACGGTACTACCTTATTCTTACTAATTTTCGCGTTTGAAAAAAAAATTACGAAAATTTATACTCGCGAAAAAAGAGCGCGCGAAAATTGAACGTGAAATTTAATACCATGTTATATAAGAAAACAATACATGAATTTTAAATGTTGTGAGCTATTGGAAATCGTTCTGAATTAAAACTGTTACTTTCTGTCCTTGAAAATATTTCTTTCTGGTCTTGTTTTCGACTTGCAATCTTCCTACGATTCATTGTTTTTTCTGGCCGTTTTATTTATTGATTGATTGATTGATTGATTGATTTATTTATTGATTTATTTGTACTTTCCGGGAGCTAGTACCTTCAAAGTGTAATTTCTTCTTATTCTCTTTGGTTCATTTGTGAAAATTCCCTGACTATTTTAAGAGAACTTGATTAAACGTCGAGAAATTTCAACATCGGGTGACCTTTTCCTTATTCTCATGATGTGTATGTATGTAAATCTCAAACAAGAACTGGTGAAACAGAATAAATACATAGCGTCGCTGGAGAAACAACTAACCAAAACAAGCAAATATGTCAAAGAACACGCAGACGAGCTACAAGATATTCAAGTAAACCT
>Ga0126336_10002382_pt1 | contig 10652 bp, 5 predicted proteins | sample SidCmetagenome_FD_92530 | JGI IMG/M metagenome (GOLD analysis project Ga0126336, IMG submission 92530) | Coral microbial communities from El Islote,Puerto Morelos, Mexico - Siderastrea C C metagenome | ecosystem: Host-associated > Invertebrates > Cnidaria > Coral | place: El Islote,Puerto...
ACAAAATTGCAGTGTTTAAATGAATAAAGCAAATCCTAGGTAAACGACTAATGGCTTGAATTATACAGAGGCTCCAGAGATCGACAAATTGGGATTCCTTCGACCTACGACATAAGACTTCACCTCGCTCGACTTTCACACTTGCCATTTCACTAGAGCTTAGTCCTTTCGCGGTCTAGACAATGTTTTGGTTTTGTGTAAGCCAATCAGATAGCAGGAAATCATATACCCAGTTCTGGTTATCCGCCGCACTGTATAACTTGATAGTTTACTTGTTGGTTACAGTGTTTCTACCTACCAACACAATGATGGCCGTCAAAGTAGTATCCGGGTATACAAATGCAGATTCCTCGAAGGCAGTTTGAATGAGGTGGACAACCTTTGCAGTCATCCGCTAAATGTAAAGTAACAATCAAGGTTTTATTTAGTATATCGGTATATTGGTGTTTGCGAACATACAGCAACAAATAAACTAAACTGAAGATTTAAAACAAACGGTTTCATTTTCTATTTCGAAGTCACACTGTACTTAAAACGAATGCCTCCTTTTGTTGAAAGTTCAAAATTATTGTGACTTACGTTGGCAGTGTTTCCCATTTCCGATGAATCCTGGCTTGCACACACATTCGTTGTTTATACATGTGGCATTAGGACTGCAGTGATGGCATCGTTTAACTTCAAAATTTAAAGTTATAAAGTGAATAAATCATCGACATTCAGTGATAAAATGCCGACATTTTTATTGCGAAATATTCAAAGGTAACAACCAGTGCAACCCAAATGGTATAAAGACAGTAATGGAGTCATTTGCGCAATTCATTTTAATGAGTTGACATTTCATTTACCGGCACTTTTATGCCAGAAGCACATTGTAATATAATGTGAGTTAGGAGCAAGAAATAGAGGGTAATCAAGGAGTTTTTAAGCTCGTTAGTACCAGACGTTTTTCTGCAACCTGCCAATATTTATGCTATTTAATGTGCCATCGAAGGCCGTCAGCGTGGCCTCTGGGCCTAAAAATCAACTTGATTATGAAATATGCTGGCAGAAATCAAATAAAACAGTTAAATGATGTATGAAATAGAAGAACAACTATTAAAACGGAATTTTTGATTGGAGAGATAGTTTGCCAAAGTACATGGAAACTTGAATCAATCACCGGACAAACGGTTGACAAGGGGAATGTTCAACTTTAAATTTTAGTGGGAGGGGGGGTGGGAAGGTGGAATTTGTTGAAGCGCACCTGTTTTTCAAAGTTCCATCAGCAGTACACGTTATAGCAGTGTAAAGGCTTACATTTATAAAGTATATTTTACTCACTCTTTTCGCATTCGAAGCCATCACCTTTGTACCCAATTCTACATCTACACGCTCCTTCTACGCAAATGGCGTGAATGTCACACTGATCACAATCATCCACTATCAGAAAAAATAATAATTTCATAATGAGCATTGCGTCTAAAAAAAATTAATGGAACCTGAGACCCGTTTAAAGGGTCCCTAACAATGCAACTACCTTCGCAGTTAGTTCCTCTGTAGGACCCGATGCACCGACAAACGTACCCATCTTTGTCGTCAACACAAGTACCACCATGGAGACAGGGGTTGGGATGGCAGAATGATTTTGCTGAAACGAGATCAAAGTTGTTTAAACAGCCAATAAAATACGTTCCAAAAGGAGATTTCAGATTTAGGTATACAATACGCTACTGGTGCTGTTCCTTTGGAGACCTCACTACTATGAACGCAATTCTGTAAGGGACACGTCGCTGATATGGTGCTCTGCCAGTACGGAAATGAAAGTTCAAAGCTCATTCACGACTAGCTGGTGAAATCTCTGCGCGTTTGCTTTTCTCGTTGGACGAACGTGTGTTCCACTCAATTACGCATTATTCCCTCAAATTTCCTCAGAAAATCACACTACCAATGAAATGAACATATTACAACTTGGATAGTGATTTTTAACTCTTGTATTGTACTTTTTATTGTTTTCTGGTCGTTTTATGATTTTAATTGTCTCCTTCGCCGTGCATTTTGCATTTTCAAAATCTGTCGTGTATGCAGTATCCGATATTATCTAAATGCATCAAAAGCACATTCACTTACCTTTCTCCTCACATGTTGCTCCTTGAAATCCTTTGGAACACAAACACTGAAACTTGGTTCCTTTCGGGATACAACTTCCGCCATTCATGCACGGCTCGCCAGCACAAGGATCTGGTGATTCTTGAGATGGTGGCGCCGCCCCTGCAAATTAGATAAATGTGATCACGTGACTAAGGAGCACTCCCAGTAGTGCAGAGCACAAAACTGAAAAAAGTGTGACAGTTTATTTTTCGGATTCTGGCCTTTAAAAAGGGCAGAATTCAACAAATTGATCTAATCCGTTCAGCATTTTCAAGAGAGGATTAGGAAAAAGGTTATCCTTTAGGATTTTCTTTGTCAACAGGTTGTAGAGTTAGAACTATCTTGTAGCTTTCATTTAAATGGTAACACTTTGGGATCAAAAGATCGCGATTTTTTGACTTGTAAGGCAAAGTAAAAATGCTTCATTTTTTCTAAAAAATTTTTTCTAAATTTTTGGCTTCCTTGTGAAAGAGACGCTGAGCCAAAACGCAAAAAAAAAAAACAAACAAACAAATAAACGAAAAAACAAACTGTTAGCGAAGCCGTTTTAGTTACCAATGGAAAGCTCGCAGTTGTCGCCATGGTAACTGGAGTCACAGAGGCATCGATGGCCCTTCGGCTCTTCAAAACAAGATCCTCCATGCTGGCAAGGATTGGGAACACAGAATCTCAGGTTGGAAGCTAAAGAAATTAAAATGAATAGTAAAATCGTAGTGCAAATAATTATTAATTAGACAGTGCGAGAATTTTGACAGTTTATTGTGCAAAACTAAGGCGTGAATTGTACAAGTAAGACTATAAAACAAGAGAAAAGAATGAATCAATCAGTCAATATGAAGGAGAGAAAATTTACCCGATACTTTTCTCTTTTCTCCCTGATAGCATTAGTACTAGAGCATGCATATTTTAAGCCTTGTTTTTGCTGCAGTGGCTTCTCACTAAATCGCTGTGGAATACATTAACGTGCTGTGGAATAGTAGTGAGCGTTTTCTTGCACGGCAGGAACACTACAATTGAAAACAAAAGAATTGTGGTGGTTGGGGTGGCGGAGGAGGAGGCAAAATAAAATTGTGGATGTTCACTCTAGCGCATTCATTAAGGGACTGCTCTTTTGTATGAGAACAATGCAAACGAAGCTTTGTTTATTGCCCTCTTTTAGAACTTTATTTAAGTAATTAACTTCAGTGGGTTTGCATAAATTTGTAAATGTTGTTGGGCCTCGCTAGGCCTTTATCAGGGTATAGGTTTTTGTAATAGAGCAAAAAGTATAACTTAAGATTATTAGATTCGTAGCCAATCAGCAGCAGTGTTCGCGAAGAGCGGGCACGTTTGGGCGAGTTTATTATTCCTTTGTTCAAGAATGACGTATTCCAGAGCAAGTTAATGAGAATACACAGCAATTCCATAGCACGTTAATGTATTCCACAGCCTTTTAATGAGAAACCACAGCAAACAAGAGGCTTACTACTAGCATTGAATTGAAGAACGTGGATCAGGTAAAATGGTTTTAATGTTGAGCTTGTGAGTTTTTTGAGTCTCACTGTGTCGCATTTGAAACATTTTTCACTGACAACGTTGGTTCACCGTAAAATCCCCTCTACAATTGAGCGCCATGGAACTTACCTCCTACCCGGAAGCATTCCCCTCGAATACCTTCTCCATAAAATCCATGATCACAGACGCACTTGCCGTTCTCGCAGTGAGCATGGACATCACATTTAGAACATTTGTCCTCTAAGAACAGGGAAAAGAAAGGGAAGGGAAAAGAAAGTTATACAGCATCCTTTCAAGAAGTAATTTTTCCTGAGTGCATGTGATTGTGACAAGGATTCAATGTTACAGTACAACTACTACAGCTAACGGGCTTATCTTTTTCCATCTTACTCTTTAGTCGACACAGAAGACACGTTCAACATTGCTCAATCTTCGCAGTATTCATGCAGGACACACAAGAAACTAGTAAATGAAGTAGTTCTCCACGGGCATCCACGCAGCTTAGTGATTGCAACACCCCGCCAGTGTGCGAAGGTCGGGGGTTTGATTTCCTTCTGAACACCCTGTCAGTGTACCAGTTGTTTACAACCTTGGACGATACACACCTCCACAAGTCAATCCTTCAAACCGTTCAGTGCACTGGCAGACATAAGCATTGTGCTTCTGGTGACAGGTACCGCCATTTTGACAAGGGTTTGGCTCGCAGACTGCACCATCTGTAATGTTACGGCATTGGTAAGTTAAAATACACAAGTGTAATATGAGAAACCAAACCATTAAAAAAGCCACTCTGAACTAAGGTCCTATTCAGTAGCTTGTCTTGTGAGCAACAAAAACCTGAGTTTTTCAAATGAGCTGATAAGGTAAACTGTCCAATGTAAAGAGATTCAAAAACTTTTATTGTCTTTTTGAGCAAGTTCCTTAGGAGTCTTTAAACGAAGTAGAAAGACAACTAAAATCACATTGACCTAATAAATATATGAAAGCCACAAATGAACTGGGTTTAAAGATGAAAAGAAAAGGATGATGTTTCCAGCGTGTAAGAAATTTAAACAAAAACATGAAAACACGTGGTTTATCAAAGATGTTCCCTTACAAGCTGGAGTAATGCAGTTGTGGGCAACTAGATTCACGGAATGTTTTTTGGCCACTATAAGAAAATTTTACGTGTTCTGTTTTGAAAATTGCGAAAAACTCATATAACAGAAATGAAAACCCGTAGTAAAAATTTCATACCAACAGTAGATGCTAAACCAGTTAAACCTTTGAATTCTCCTAAAGCCCATGTATTTTCAGTATTTTGCGATATAGTAATAAATGGCCTATCCCTGCCCTCAAGAAAACCGACGTCAAAACGTAAGCCCTCTTCGTCCCCACCCCCATAGGATGTCATTAAACAATCGATCAATCATCCTGACCTTCAACAACCTGCTAACACCGAAATCTTGGAGAACTAAAAAATGGTGCCCTACAGGCCCGTCGCAATTTTAAAAAAAAGGGTGCTTGTATGGAGATGACTAAGCCATGTATTACTACGTGAAAGAAATGTCTTTCTCTTTGGACCAGTGTGCCAAGCAGTTTTCAATTCTAAATTAGAAGTGAAAGGGAAGCTCGACTGTTTAACTTATGACATGCTCTTCATCGTGAAAGAAAAACCGAAATGTAATAATTATTCGAGCTCAATCGGTGCAAAGGTCTTTGTTTCACAATTTCAGTTCATTGTCTATCAAAGACCCATTCACAATAGCATTTAAACAAAACCTAATTCGCTTACGGAAAACTCACCTTCGCAATTTTTCCCGCTGTAGCCTTCCTTGCACCTACATATGTAGTCTCCGGAAAGTCCTTGATCAATGCAGGTTCCTCCATTTTCACAGGGGTTACCCAGGCAAGGCTCAACACCTTAGGGTAAACAAAAAACAGCAATTAAGGATACTTTTATTGAGAGTTGGAACATAAACTAATATTTCGGTTAGAACTGGCTGGCTTATAAAAGTTCGTGAGCTTGGTCTTATGAGTGTAATAAAGTGGAACGAAGTGCTCCGGCAGATACAAACATTCTAACCGGATTAAGATTATGAAACTGGACTTATACAATCATAATCTGCAATCTACAGCCTAACGCAATCATCACGTCAGAGACCTTACGCCACAGGAGGAATTATTGTACTTGTGACCTTGGAAGGTGGAATAGTTCCTCTTACGACGCGTGTCTCTTCAATCTTTTTTCAATAGTAAAGACAATAACGACCCCTATTCACATATTCACAGGGGCAAGACTGGTTACCTATTAAAAACAAACAAAACAAACCAAAAACAGAACAGGCATGACCACATTTCAATAGACTTGACTATATATTACCTTTACAAGAGGGCCCAATATAATTTAAAGGACATTCGCATGCGTATCCTGAAACTGTCTCATGGCAAGTACCACCGTTATAACAGGGATTGGGATGGCAAGTACTCAGAAGTGGAGCGGCTGTAACTAATCAAATGTACAGTTGCGTTAGTATTAACTTTATTAACTCTTTTACTTTTTAAAGAAAAGTACTCGACTTCCAAACTGGTCAAAACTGCCGATTAAACTTTCAAAAATTTCCTGCTCCGAAGAAAAGCACTGCCAAAAAGCACATTTTAGGCTTTCATCAACAGACTTGAAACTTGCCTGCAGAACTTGTATGGCTATCTCCAAAATATACCGCAGGACGTTGTGCTCGATAGCTCTCATTCAGATTTTAGCGTACCTTAGGATTTCATCCAAACTCAAACGTTTAACTCTGGGAGTAACAGTGTGTCGCCTGTAACTTAAGGAGGGGGAGGGTCTCGTTTGTTTGTATACCTGTTTTTAGATGTATTTTATCACCCACATAAAAAGGCTAAGAATAAGTTTACAAGTATGTCAACAAGTATAGAACTGCGCAAACAGAGGATCCCGAAAGAAAGGGATAAATTTAGCGATTGCTGTTAAGGCTTAAAGCTAGGTAGCCCGATCGTTAGCACCACGTGACCGTCTGTTGAACAGCAACAGCAGAAATAAATGTACATTTTGTACTGAATAGCTTGACGGTCGGATTTTTGGTGATCATGATTTCCAAGGGAGTACTGCTATAAATTTATATAGCAGGGTTTGTTGCTGATTCTGCTATCTGTTGTATTTCTTTTAAACGTTTCTGTTAAGGTGATTCCCTTCAAGTGCATTGCGCATCCTTTCTGCGCTTCATTTTTTTTGCTTGATTAGCGCGCGCACGAGCCCGCGCGCCTTCGGAACTTGATAGGTTTTGTATGAAAGCTGAGCTGTTAAGAGAAATAACAGGTCGTTTTCTCCTAAACGAGCTCGGTGACCCCAATTTTTTAATGCATAAATTCAAATGGCACATGGTCGAGTACAATACATCGCGATTTCAAGAAAAGTTGAAAAATTCTGCTTTGAGGTATTTTTATTTAAATGCCGAAAAGAACACGTCTTTATGTACAGCAGGGTGTATATGAACGCAGCAAATTCTTTAATTTTTTTTCAAATCCTTAATTCCTGTTCAACTAAAATAGGATACAGTGCAAGGTAATTGTCTATTCTGTTGAACTGCTCCGATATTTCAATACAAGCAATGACTTTTTAAAGCAATTATAAATGTAAAGAAGATCCTCGCAGTTATTAACGCAACTTATGCAGCTGCGAAAAGAAAGCCTGAAAAAATCAGGCTTGCCTGATTTTTCTTCATTCCGCAGTTCAAATATATGAATTTCATATATTCATAATTTCATAAAGCAATTATAGTTCTCATTTCTGATTACTAGCTAAGGGTTTCTCAGGAAGACCTTGCGGGTGGTATAGTTGCTATCAATGGCTATCCATGTCGTGCCAAAACAATTTCGGTGACCCCTATACACCTTATTCCAAAATGGCGGAAAATACAGTATTCTTTTGTCTCCATGTTAATAGGCCCTTGTTGCCTCGTTTTAAGCCAAATATTCCTTTGAATTCTGCGGATGGCATCGAGGGAACAAGGGCCAATTAACAATAAGACAAAAGAGTAATGTATTTTCCGCCATTTTGGAATAAGGTGTATTTTTTATTGCATTTTTGAAATGATCTAAACATAGTTACCAATTAGACCAAGTCTTAAATAAGTCTTAAATATTCCTTCTATTTCGGTGGAATCACCTTAAAAGTTCTGTCTAGTCAAAATAGTGGACAAAACTGACAAGCACCAGAAGGCATTTGGGTTTAGGAAAGTGTCACAAAAACTTTTTAACGGTTAATTTGGTAATCATCTCCTTGTTCTCAACAAATTTTAACTTACAGCAAGAGAATAATATAGGTTTTAAGAATCATCAATATTCCAGGCAACTGGCACTCTAGAAAACCAGTGGCCTTGGATTTTCATTTTGGCTGCTTACTCTGCAAGAACATAATTGTATTTTTTTAAATATTGCTCTAAGAATCGGCACAAAAATTTGTCCACGCCCTCACCTGCACCTACGTGTGATTTGATTGGACGAGAAATAGTTGGGATGGCGTTATCATTTTTTAACACTGCAAGAGATCAAGATCTATTAATGTTTAATTATACATTATCCAATGTAATAATTTAGCTCAATAATTTAGGTTATAATCATACAAAAAGATACTCTTGTGTTAGGTGCATTTTGAATCATTAAAGTGTTTTTAAAATTTAAAAACTTTCATTTACCAGTCAATTTCAAAGCCTAAAATGGTTCTGTTAACATTTTATACACATTATTAATTTATCAAAAAAATGACATCATCAGAATTTTTTGTTGTTGTTTTTATTGTCGTCAGTTTCTTTTCACGCGTAGATTTGTTGGACCAAAGAATTTGTTAGTTCAAGTTCGTTTTCACTCGAGTTGGGGTGGAAGTTGCTAAAATTAGTAACCGATGTTGGTTATACACAATTTTATAATTAAGGGTAAGCGTTCAGATAGTGTTAGAGTCACTGCTTGCTCTCACTCTGTAAGTTACTGACTCGCGAACTTACCTCGAGGTCAACTCAAACTCTTACTTCTCGACGCTCGGTTGTTTTTTGAAGACCATATTAGCGATTTAGCAATATCAGAGAATTTTTCTTTCCTGCTTAGGTCATAAATTATTCAATTACGAATTCACAGTATCATCTGGGTCGTTAAAGAAACAACTGTAGAGAATAAGATTTATAAATACCTTCACATACATTGCCGTTTCCGATGTAACCATCCGCGCAAACACATTTTCCATCGAGGCAATTGGCATGTTCATGGCAATTAGAGCACAATAGGGGGGCGGTAGGCATCTTCACTGGATTTAAAATAAGTTAAAACACACAGATTTAACTTGCTACAGTTAGAGAAATTTCCTGATGAATATTAACCACCGCTTGTAAAGGTATTCCTTGTCTAAGAGAACTCTCTAGAAAAACCATTGCTACGCCTTTGATAACACTTCATTTCAATTTTAAACGACAACCGTAATTAAGATCAATTAAAGGTGATCTCAAACAAAATTGAAACTCTGGGTTTTCCCCATTTTAAAATTTGACTAAGAATCTGTCTGCTTCACCAGAGAAGTTGAAAAAAGAGCCGGGGTATAGTGATGTCCAGGTAACCGTTTAAGGGAAATAAGGAAAATTTTACTTCATCGTCTTACACAGCATTTTGCTTTTAGCTGGCTACAAAAGAGCAATTCACGACAAATAAAAAAAACAAGAATAACAATGAAAATCACGGCTCAGGGCTATTTATAAAAACACATTTCGTGAGTAGGAAAACAGCCATTTCACTTTTCGCGTCCAAAAAAAAAATGCTGTGGCGAATTGCAGCTCACGAAAATACTCTACACCCTTTCTAAGGCATTAGCTATTATGATATCTCATGAATCATGCTCTTAGCTTACCGACCTTCACATGTTGATCCGGCAAATCCATCCTTGCAAACGCATTTAAAGGTGCCTTCAAAATCAATGCACTTGCCTTCGTTCAAGCAAGGATTCTTTAAACATACACTGCGTAATTCTAAAATCAAGAGAACGTTAACGAAAGAGAATTAAGATGAGTATCAAAAATGGTAAACAGATGTCCCAAAACAGCCTTCTGTAATGTTATTCAGGGTCATTGTCGGAATATTCTCTTAAGTCTATCCCAACAGATATGCTCTTGAAATGCTCGTTATGAATTTTGACCAGTCACGCGGGAGAGAACATCTTGATCATGAACAACAGCATAGGCAAGGAAGTATTTCACCAGAGCGACATCGATACCAGGACAAATTATTGACAATTGAGTAGATCATGTCATTAAGTACAAATTCCAATGGCTTGTGTGCATTAAAGCGACTGCATGTTACAAATTGTAACGTGACGCCTTTAAGAAACAACCGGTTAAGGCGTTTCGATACAGTTTTTTGGGGACCATACCTCACTTTTAAAATCGGCTCTTAGACAGACTTTATCTTGTCGGATCAACGTAAAATTTGCAGTACTTTTTGGTTTTGGATTGAACTTTAGCGCTGTTTACATTTTGTGAAAATCGATATTTCCATGACAACGATAAACAAAAAACCTCGCAAGCACTAAAATTGAAATTTTGCGCGATCCAGACTTTGCTTTGAAAAGCAAACACCAACATCTAAAAACTGTGGTGTATGGCACACAAAATATACATGAACAAAAAAAATTCTGTATGTTTGTTTTGAAGTAAATCGCAAAAACATTCCAAGAATCAATTTAAATGCGTATATATAGTAATAGTTTCCGTTACTCTTTTGTTTCAAAGTTTAGCACTACATTATTTTTTTTTCGAGTTCGTGAACCACTTTTTCATTGACAAAAGTAGGGCGGCCCATCTTTGAGTGGGTTGTGCCAAGACCGTTTGTCCATCTTCGAGTGGAAATAATGGTGCTTTTGTCAATGATCACAGATTGGATATTTGTAAGAATCAATTTAAATGCCTATAGTGATAGTCTGTCGCACTTTTGCTTGAAAGTTCAGCACTACATTATTTTTTTTCGAGTTTGTGAACCACTTTTTCATTGACAAA
>Ga0126336_10002383_pt1 | contig 10650 bp, 9 predicted proteins | sample SidCmetagenome_FD_92530 | JGI IMG/M metagenome (GOLD analysis project Ga0126336, IMG submission 92530) | Coral microbial communities from El Islote,Puerto Morelos, Mexico - Siderastrea C C metagenome | ecosystem: Host-associated > Invertebrates > Cnidaria > Coral | place: El Islote,Puerto...
GAGGCAGAACTGTTGATTAGAGAGTTGTTTTATATACACAAACTTATTTAAGACAGTTTTCGTTGGCATCGTACGCATGGACATGGTAAGATTCTGCCACGCAGTATATGTCTTTTGAGTACAGCATATTTCGCTTCTTTTAGGGTAATTGTTTCTTTCAATGCCCTTCTCAATATTCTGTTCCGTGCGTTGTGACATTTTGGGACGGAGGCGAAGGAATGACGGCCTTTCCATTCAAATGATGACAAAAATAATTTCCGTTGAGTCTTGTCACCGGGCATTTTTAGTCTTTTTCTCTTTTAGAATTTAAGTTAAACACAGACATAAACTTGTGTTTTGAAAGTTTTACAGGGAAGCGTATTCCTTGATTTCTTAGCTTGCGTTCAAGATGCAGAGTTTCTAGAGACCTCGCTTAGAGAAACTTCGTATTTTGCAGTTGAATAGAGAAATTCTAGGATCAAAAAAGCTATTCTTTAACTTTGTAAAGAATACCGCCCAGCGATGAAAGAAAAACTACCGTTTAATGAAAAGTCCTACATTTGAGAAAATGAGCCAAAACAAACTGTTTCCACGGCGGTCCGCATTTTGTTTATGTTTTGTTTTTACGCACTCAGTCTTCGCGTTTTTGGCCTTTTTATCTATAAAGAACACATTAAAAACAAATCAAGTTGCTGAAAATGCTGTTTCCTTAGTCGTTTCCTTATGAAAACTCGCCTATTGCAAGCGGCGAAGATGACCGGAGAATATTATTTTGTTCCAAACGTCTAGAAATAAAACAAGGGCATCTTTGTTAATAGAGATGTACTGTCTTTCATAGTTTATGATTTTCTACGGCCACTGAAAAGAATCATATGCCTACATACGCTAAAATTCATGGTGTCCGTTAATTGTAATGTGTATAGAGCTTAACACTAAGTCTAGTATTGGCGAGCGAGCGATTTTTCGGTTGTTCAATACATTTACATTTTTAAATACAGAAAAAATGTGCAGCAAGCCTTCATAAACGAAAAAAAAAACATTTATTTTGATCAGCACTTATTTGCCTGGAAAACCAAAAAGCATTTCATTTTCGCCTCGAGAAAAAGTTACCGCAAGCAATTCAGCTTGAGGCGGGAATTAATTTCACGGTTATTTTGAGCAAATGATTTGTTTACAAGTTTTTCAAACGGATCAAGAAAATCCACAATCAAATATGTCATTTACTTTACCGCTGAATTAAACTGAGAAGTACTTGAAAATCTAAACGAAAGACTCCTGCTGGAGTGGTCTTTTGCAGATGGTCGCTATCCAGATATCCTTTTTAAGTCCTCGGACAGGGATTTCTCGCCTTATAGCTCTCCTATTTCTTCTATATACGCCATGTAGTTTAAAGCAACCCTTCAGGTCTTTTCCTTTTCATCATGAGCTAATAAAAGGAAAGTCTTCATTCCAAGAATGTAAAATTACCGTATTGAAAATAGAGCCTACAAGGAACCGGCCATATTGTTGACTTCAGATCAAATTTCTCCTATGATAACAGGCGATCCGAATTCTTTCTTGTCAATGTTCATTGAAGGGTTATTGCTCCGTCCTAAATGTGGTAAATTGTCAATGAAAGCACATCCTTTTTACTTGAAGCCTCAAAAAGATGGTTAGTGTTTAAGTTCGAGGGAAGTCCGCCATTTTCACCAGTATGTAAACCCGCGCGACTATTGAGAGACTTCGAACATTTTACATGAGGCATCGTGCGAGGGAATTCGTACGGTCACGTGACTCCATCACCATCAAAATTGACTCCCATGGATATATATATTTTTTTCTATGAGTATGGTGCTCCCCTATGCGGGACTTCGTCTTAGAAAATTCGAAAAACATTCGGCTATCGGCGATCTTCCCGTGCGCTGGGCTTTTGGCGTGGACACGGCCGTTGCAGGCTGCAGCATTCGGCACTCTCATTGGTCAATTCAAACCACCGGTCACGCGCCAACAACAGACTGTCTGTTTCTGTCTGTCTGGCCGTGTCCATGCCAAAAGCCCAGCGCACGGGAAGATCGCCGATAGCTGAATGTTTTTCGAATTTTCTCAGACCAGAATTGCCGTTCGATCACCGTGAAGGCTGAATGGCATGTAGAAATTACGTGGCTTTATGAATATGGTGTTTTTATGGCGATTCTTTGGTTGCGTTGTGATCCGAGAGTGATTTGTTGGACTCGGTCGTCTGCAGTCACCTGCCTTTCTTCGTTTAAGTGGAGAAACAACACCGCGAACAACACCAAACCAAAAACTCGCCTAAAACGGCCACGAATTGAGCCCAAATTACAAACAGACACAAAGACGACCCCACGTTAAGGTAAGTGTAGTTTACTTCCACATTCATAACTTTATTTTAGCGTTTTGAGAAATGAAAGTGAATTTCCCATACAAAGTCTTATAGCGAAGGTCACATTTCGCAACTCGATAGTATTCTTATTTTGAGCTTGGGCCGCCTGTGTATATACGATTCATAATATGTTAATGTGGAACAACTAAATGGTTAAAAGGTTAAAATATATGTAAAGGATAAAGAAAAAAATAGTCACTCGAGCGGGTGCATGTGGTTGCAATTTTTATCCTTTACACTTTTCAGCGACAACCCAAATAGCTACTCGAGGGAGTAGATGTAGTTTTAGCTTCTGTAATCTAGCTACGGCCGGTTTTTGTGCTATTTTTTTCGTTTTTTTTTTTTTTTACTAGCAAATGTTGGAGGGTACAGGTTAGGTAATGAAAATTAATTAATAGGCAAGTGCATTCCAGTAACAAACTCCAAGAGTGGAGCTATAAAAAAGGTCAATCATATGTTAGATTTATAATTAGAAATTACCAATGAGAATTAATTTTAGGCGAAAAATTATCGAGAACCATTCGAGAAGCATCCGATTTTTGTGCTAAATTTTCACTTAAAAACTTTTGGAAGGTCCGAAGTACAGGTTGTGTAATTTAATGCCTTGAATACTTTCCGGCGACAAATTTCAAAATCATTATGATTACAGGCTACAACAAAAGTTCAACGTGTTCTCGATTTAGAAACTACTAATGTGACTCCTTTTAGCGAAAAATTGGCGATAACCATTCGTGAAACGGCCTGTGTTTGAGATACGTTTTTAGTAAACAACTGTTGGAAGGCGCAGGTTATGTAATGAAATTACCACGCCTTGAATATAAGTTTACTTTCCGGCGGCAAATTCCTAAAATGAATGTTATTACAGGATACAACAAAAGCTAACACATTCTAGATTTAGAGACTGCTTATATTTCACTAAAAAATTATAGCGAAAAATAAGCTAGAAACGGGACAACATTCTTCACGCCTCAGAACGTCTTCATGATATTATTAAGGATACTCCTGTTGTCACATACCGTTGTTCAGCTAATCTTCGTGATCTCTTGGTTCATACAAAAATTAAAGAGCCGAACCCATCTCTCAAGGCACCCCTGCACCTCTCGCTGCAATTCAAAACATGAATGTCTTAATTGCTGCCATATAGATAATGGCCGAACAACCAATACCTTCTCAACTACAGGAGAAGTCAGACAAATTAAATAACATATAACTTGTAAATCATCGAATCTGACATATATGATCGAGTGCAAACGATGCAAAAAACAATGTATTGGAGAAACCAAACGCATGCCTTGTGAACGCTTCACAGAACACAGACAAGCTACTAACCATCCTAATCATTTCAATGCCTCTGCAGCTGTTCCTACTCATTTTAATTTACCAGATCACTCAATTGCAGACATATGGGTTATTGCCCTGGAATTACAGCCTTCCAAACACACAGCCCGCCGTAAAGCAAGAGAGGCTTATCTCATAGAGAGAAGTAGAACTTTATCACCGGACGTTTTAAACCGACGTAATGAACACTGACCATGTATCTCTAAAATAACCTCTTTGTTTATACACAATGTACAGCTATTTCAACTAACGTTGTCGGATTTCAAAGTCTCAAGCTTACGCGACAATACCGAAAGGTAGTATGGGTAGCTGTAAATCGTTTTTCGTTCGACTGTAATTTCACGGCTGTCACTGTCATAGGATGGGTGAAAGTACTACAAACACTTATCTATGTGATTTATTTTCTGAAGTGGTGAGGCATAGCTAAGTTTGGTAAATTTATAAATAAATTACCTATATCACCTTGCAGTCTTATCGCGTAGGCTTTCCGACAAAGTTAATATTGAAATAGCTGTGTATCAGTCTATTAGCGCTGCTTGTAACATTAATGTCACAGTTTCTTTATGTATCCTTTACATATTTTTTAACCTTTTAACCTTTCAGTTATTTCACATTAATTTATTATCGTATATACTGTTACAAACATTTTTGTCATGTAGACTAGTTACCCATTAACTACTTTTGTTTACGTCCAAATTTAAATATTAGAGCCGTTAAATCCTTCAGTTTAGCACTGGCGCTGAAGAAGACAAGTTCTACTAGTTGAAATATTGGCCTGATTAACAGTGTCCTTTTACTGTAGTCAATTTTACCTGTTACCATCCCCCCCGGGCAACCCCCGGGACAAGTCCAGGCCTTCGGGCCCGGGGATAGGGAAATGTTTGAAACGGTCTTGTCCCGGGGGGAGGGGGTGGGGCAAATCGAAAATAGCTTCTCCTTGTTCCTGTGAAGTCCGTCACTTCTCGGTTGACACGATTGCGCCGCACCGCGTGGAGAAGACTACCTATTTCCAGGGAAAATCCCGAGAATTTGTAGCAAACTGGTTAGAGAAGAATAATCTCCTATAATTAAAATCTACATTCAAAGGTACGTTTAATATAAATTGTTAAACGAATGTACGTTTGCTGCGTACTCGAATGGATGGCGTTCGTCACAAACAAACATCGCTTGACAGATTTTGTCGAATCAATAACAAATTTGATTCTCCCCTCTCCCTACAAATAACACAACTTCGCGTTACGGCATGGACTGCTCGTATGGTGGACCGAATCGTGTAACGAGAATGTAGCAAAAAATATAAATTCGAATAAAAGAAACATCGGAGTTTTCATCCCTGACCTCTCACCGACCTACGTGGTGTCGCAGCTCAAAAATTTCGCAAAGCTTGAGAACGCAATGCCCCTGGTTTAGCAGCACAGGGGGACTTGCACCGAGCCCAAACCAATGAACACGCTGCGCATTGATGCAAACCTTCTTAATATCTTTCACTGACTTTTAACGAGATACTTTCGAAATTGCTGTATATTACGTTTGAGTACTGGTCTTTCGTCATTGTGGTAACTATTGGTAGTCTGAAAGCAAGAGGGCATGCCCAGGAAAAATTGATAACGCCGAGTTTTAACTAGCAGACCGCACAAAACCAGTGCAGATAATGTTGTGCAGCCTTTTAAACCATGATACATTTTGCTCTCGGGTATAAGAGAATATACAAGAAAATGCCGAACTTTGCGCAAGCGCTCTATCTACTGGTTAAAACTTGGACAGCTCAAACTTATCCCACGGCCTTTTCTTATCACGGCGAACAAAATGACACCAAAATATCCAACGTATTTGTGGTCGAAAGGAGTGCCGGGGTGGGGAATTGTATCTTTCTGCGTGCCCGGGGATGGGGAATAGACCGCCAAGTAAGAAAAAAAATTGCAATTCCCCGGGGGTATGCCCCGGGGGTGGAAAACTTGAAACCCTTTAGAAAACTTTACTAAAAGCAGTTATTTTGATTAAAGTGATCCTCCTTCCTGCCACTATTTAAGTTGATTTATATAGTTCAAACCTCTTATTTTGTTTTTATTTATTTTTCCTTAGCTCCAACTTAATCCAGGTAAGTTCCACTGTAATGATTACAAGTGTAAACAGTGAAATCAAGGCTGTAATAACTAAGACAGCAAAGAATGATTGTTTTATTTGGACGCGGTAATGTGGATTCTGGGGAAGAGTATGATTGACTGCATAAGAAATAGTCGGGTTCATGATGCCGTTTAATTGTAAGTGAATTTTAATGCAAAATAACTGGAAAGGTCATGACAGCAAAATATAGCTTGGTTAAGTCGAAGAATGCCAAATTTTTCTGCGTGATTCCACTTCGTAACTTTTTGTAATAGTTAAGAAAATATTACTGCGTCATCAAGAAAAGTATCTACTGGGTATATATCTTCAATGCTGGTTCCATTGTTTGTACAAATTTCTGTTCCCTGATCCCAAAGGCGCGGAAAATGTTGATCCATGGTCCCAAAAACTTACAAATCTTAATAACGCCTGACAAGAGAGGTTGAAGGGAGAGAGCGAATCCCCCATACGTGGGCCTCTTTGGATGAAAATTATTGGTCAGTTAGAATGACGTCATGTAATTTTAGATTGTTGACATGGGAACAACAGATAAAAATAACCTTTGCAGCATGGGTGCGAACTAATAATAAATTTCGACTTCAATTTCATGGGCACGGGGATTCACTCTCTTACTTCATCCTCTCTTGCGCCTGATCCCTCGCCTATTCCATGACTTGCCTATTAGATTTCAGGGCTGGTATCCTTTATCCCACCCTTGTGATCCCCTATTCCGCATACCTCGTTCCGACCCCAGTCAAAGAAACGCAACACAAGTGCTAAGCACGCCATGGTCTAATGTCACATCAAGGGAGGGGGGAGGGAGGAGGGGGTGGTGTAGTTAAGCTTTTAATGATTTCATGCTAGAGATACTGTAACTGTAATTTATAGTCACCGTTTAACTGATCTTCCCACTGAAGACGGCAAAATAGCTGACGTTCTGAGAACTAGCTCTTTCCTTTATGATCGATGACAGCATGAGTGAACTTCTAGACTACAATCATGACAATTCAAAGTTTCAAAGATATGTTTCGGATGAATCTGCAGACTGAAATCATTTCTAGTTATTAGGCAAATGAAAAGCACAGGGAGTATGTGCGCATTGGAAGTGTAAAATTACCACTGATTAGAAATTAAGCTAAAATGAAATAACAGAACAAAACCTATATAGAAATGGAACAAAGAAATGTTTCATATGAATAATTTCTTCCAAACGTCTCTTTAGAGTGTCGCATTTTATTTGTCTCTTTCTGTCTTAACTATTATAGCATATCTTTGTCTGTTAAATTGCAGAAATTCCAACCAATATCGACTGCCATGATTGTAAACATCCTTTCGCCACAGGCTGTGGTTTCGACGCGTGTACCTTAAAGCCTTGTGATCCGGGCTTTCAGTGCATTGTGTACCCTTGCAACTGCCTGGCTCGTGATTGCATCAAGCCTCAACATTAAGCGAAATGAAGTCTTGCTGAGAGAAATGCAAATTACTGTTATAATCATAAGTGAAAATGAACTGGCGTAATCACTAAATCGACAGGCTGTCAATAACGACAATGTAAAAGAACAAAGTAATTCAATTAAATTAAAGAAACTGTTACATGGTGAAGTTTGATTGTGATTCCCTGTCTAAGCGACATACCATTGTACGGAATACCATGTCTTGGACTAAAATGTTCTAATTGCTGCGTGTTCTCTTATCCAGTTGATTAAATGACGTCATGATTAAATGAAAGTCATAATGCATAAAGTGGTTTCGTATAAAAATTGCCGTATCACTGTATCGAATAATCTATCCTACAATTACAGCCATCTCCCACCCTTTTGGCTGTCGATCAAGATGGATGAATGATAATAATCTTTAATACGGATGCCAACTTCACTGTATAAAAAATAGTGTTGTACAAAAGGGTCCTCTTTAAACCAAGAGAGTACAATGACCTCTGCACATCCATTTCATTTTTGAAAGCTAAAGGATTCAATTTCTCGGAGTTGTTTCAAAAGCTGAAATTCTTCCATGTAAAATGCATTTGCCAAATTTTTGTTCATGTCGACACGGTATCTAATTACCAGCTGACCATTACTGCCGAACTCAATTCAACTACACTGGGTTTTGCAATGAACAAATGACAGAAACTCGCAAGCGTTGCATGCATGTGACCTCGCGAGTGCAATTTGTACGTACGTACCAGTTACCATGTGTCTAAGATGTTTCTTCACACAGGTTCAGCTATTCAAACTGATAAATTAATATATCCAGCAAGAAAATAATTCAGGATTATCAGTTCTTTTGCGATGGGAGTTGTTACTCAAGCGAGTAGGGTATTGCGTCCGGTGCAGAATAGTATGGACCTCTCCAGGCCGAAATATCTCCGCTCACAACAATTAAACATAGACCAGTACTCGACTTTTAAAAGCTCATCCACTTTTTTTAATAAACTTTATTTTTTGTTTGCCACAATGCAAATACATTACAATGATATTAATTTACACTAGCATAACATTACAATATACTTCACTACAACATATCACATTGCGAGTATTACTTGCGACGCTTACAAGTCAGTTTTTTTAGTACATGTGCAAGAAAAACAATAAAATACGTACAGGATAGACAAACGGTACCGGAAAGAAAGAAAAAAAGTTTGAAAATAAAATTGTTTCACCCTGACCCTATTGGAATACTAATCTTGCGGCGGGGGTGGGGGGTTGGGGGAGGAAAACAGAGAGGTTTGAGAGGTGGGAAATGAGGGCTCAGAGCCATTTATTCAGAGGTTCCCAAATTTTTGTTTCAGTGTATTCTTAGAAAGGTCTAATTCTTTGTACGTTTAAAGCAATCAAATGAAGCTTAGCAAGTCTGGAAGCTTTTGATTATATTTGCACTTCCAAATAAAATACAAGTTGCAATTGAAAGACAAAAGTTTATGAGACTCATGACACTGGCAAGGGACGGCGGTCTCAGTCCCAAAGCAACAGCACAATTTAACCTGACGTATTGGTCACTAATACCACACAAGAAGAGCTAGCCAGTTAGTTAAACTATTCCAGAAGGAGCTAGTTTTTTGGCAGGACCAGAAAAGTTGAATTAAGCTTTTTTGGTTCATCTTCGCAGAAACTACATTTATGTGTGCCTTTTATTCCAATTTTGTTCAAAAAATCTGTTGGTTGCTAACCGCCTATGCATGAATTTGAAGTGAAAAGTAATGAGTCTTGTGCACTTTGTATATTTAAAGAAGAAACTATAAACGCGTTGCAATTGAATTGGTTGATCTGGTGGAATAAAGCAGTCTTTGAGCCATTAGCTCATCCACTTTTGATGTATCGGTAATTAAGGCGTTTTCACTGCAAAAATTCATTCTATCGGTGTTTTCTTCTCGGCTTTGTGCTTCCGTCTCAAAGGTCCATACGTTTCACTGCACTGGTCGCCTGCGTACCGCTTGCACACCTCAGCATCTTGATATCTGTGAATCGAATCCTTGAACAAATAAACTCGTCTAGATTTCTCCTTACTAAGCTTGGTTTTCACGGTAATCTTACAAGTGTTCTGCATTCCTTGCACGATCACGCAAGAGAGATATTTATCTGGAGCTTAGTGCTGTCTCTCCACTACTTGCAAAACTGATAACTTAAAAAAATGTCCTCGAAGGGCTCGTAGATTTCTCTAATCGGTTGTTATGTGTTTAAGATACCCGTTACGTTTTCCATTACAAAAATTAACGATAAGTAATGGTAATTGGACTTCGTATCGTACAATTCAGGGGTAATCGTGCTCGTAATTTCAAATCATCCTCGCGCTACGAGCTCAACCGATTCAAAATTACTCGCCCGATTACTCCCTGAATTGTACTCCACTTTTTGACAGCATAGAAATCAAGACGTTATTAATTTATAGACTATAATCTGCATCTGAATGCTAGCTGCATTAGCATCTATCGTTAGAGTAAATTTAACCATGCAGGAAAGTGAAATTTGGGGAAAAAAGGAACTTGACTATTAGCTGAGAAATGCCAGAACTTTGAAAGAGATCGAACTGGTAATAACACACCCACAGAACATAGTTCTTAAAAAGGTTTTCGCTAAGTCACCTGGTCGATATATACAGCGTGAGTGATAACCTCGACACATCTTAACCACAAATTTCAACACATCTCAACAAGTTATACCAACTTCCATGTCAATTGATTATATCATCCTTCCTCCCCCAATCTTTGAGCGTCATTCTGCCAATATTTAAGCACTTTCTTTGTGTTGCACATGTTATGGTTGAAAGATAATAAGCATTAACCAGACTTCAACACAATAGCTAACCACCAGTGGTTTCCGTAGCACAAAGAAGCACCCCAATATTTTGAAAAATGCTTACTATGACTAAACATTTCTTAGAAAAACTGATTATTACTAACAGAAAGAAGGAAGAACAAGTAAACAAGGAAATTAAGGAATATCGGTAGCATATGACTTGTGCTCCCAGAGCATGTGAAGTATGAATGGAATCACAATTTTCCTAGTCTCAACTCATTTAGTATTAACAATTAATATAATCACTGCAACCAGTGTAACCACAGAAAGGCCCTTACCAAATAAAATGAGCAAAACACAACACTGTTATATTGCATGCAATACGTTTCATTTGTCACAAGTGATGCAACAAAATTCGTCTTTGCCAACAACAACCAAGTGACATGAACTGACATTACTCTACCAGTTCTCTGAGACAATAATTGAGTGTGTTTCGCTGCGGAACGCTAGGATGGATATGGTTACAACTTGAAAACATCAGGCTGATGTTTTCAAGTTTTCCCTTTGTTTCTTGGAAAAATCGCCAGTAACTGACTATGGTTTGTTCTTCCTTTGAGA
>Ga0126336_10002384_pt1 | contig 10650 bp, 5 predicted proteins | sample SidCmetagenome_FD_92530 | JGI IMG/M metagenome (GOLD analysis project Ga0126336, IMG submission 92530) | Coral microbial communities from El Islote,Puerto Morelos, Mexico - Siderastrea C C metagenome | ecosystem: Host-associated > Invertebrates > Cnidaria > Coral | place: El Islote,Puerto...
AAATGCTCATTTTCAGGAAAATGCGTGGGGATATTTGGCGAACGAATATTTTACAAGGTGCAGAGATCATAGAGCTTTACCTCTGGCCGAAAAAATCTGCGATAGGATGGATTTTCGGGCCGCAAACCGCCTTTGAGTCGACAAGTTCGAATCTCCTGCCTAAAACAGTGTGGTGCCTTGACTTCGTCTTATGAAGGTAGTAAGAGTCATGAAAGAAAGCCCAAAACGATGAAATAAGCCCAAAAACACACAAAGACGCAAGAGGTAAGTTAGTTTTATTCATTTCACTAGAAAAGTGTTGAAATTGAGTTTCATTTCACGTTCGAAATCGACGATATTTTATTCCCCATACAAAGTCTCAAATTATTAACGGCCGCTTGTAACCCAATACCGGTCTCTCTCGAAGGTCACGTCCCGGTTCGAGAATCATAAGTAATTTATAAATTCCTCGCTTTCTCGAGGCGTGAGCTTGGGCTGCCTGTGGGTGCGGGTGAACTGTGTATCACCTTTCCTAATTATAATACTAATTAGGAGCAAAAATAAGAAAGACGATTATTCTCGCTCGGAGAGCGAAATTTTGGCCTAGATAGCACGTACGTAAGATATAAACAAAGTAACACTGTTTATTTCATAAAATTTTATTAATTTTCAGTCATAACTAAAGCTTTGGCTACCTGTGCACGTTGCTGCAAAAAACCATAACAGAAAAGATACAGGAAAGCTCATTAACTATGCAAAAGGAAAATTCCCCGTGCACTTTCTTGAAAAAATGAGAAACGGCGACGGGGAAACTGTCGACAACATTTTGAAAAAGCCGTTCCGAGCTGATCATGACGTTTATCAGACCGGTAGTCAAGAGAATGACGAAGACCACAAAAGATCCCTGAAGAATCGTGGTCTTACGGAACAGGTAGAAATAACAGTCCTTGGCTCTGATGGTACCAATGATGGTCAGGAACGTGATATTAGAGGCGAAGACGTTGAAGTGCCCAACCAAGACTCTTAACCGTCTTTTGGCGACCAAATCGTTGGTGAAGTCCTTCTCCCGAGTAAGCAGACCAGGGAAGGCCCGTCAGAGGACTGGTGTGACGCTGGAAAACCAGCCATGTCCAGTCAGCCACCTTACAACCAGTCGATACCGCCGACACTGTAAGTGGAATACGAGATTCCCTCCAGCAATTATTGATAGATAAAGAGGAATCCGAACTTGAGGAGAAGAGGCAGATACTTAAACGTCTTCGTGAGGGAAAAGATAAGATAGAGGCTGAAGTTCAAAGCTTGGAGACGAAAGTGGAAGCCCATAAAAAGGCCTTGTCGAATCTGGTATAGTGGCTCAGCGATCTTTTGAGCCACATCAGCGGCAGCAACGAAATTGAAGCTAAACAGGACAATTGAATGAGAAGCACAATAATTTTGCTCCATTGTTAACTCAACGTAGGATCTTTAATGATGTAACTGTTCTTTCCCCAATTACCTGGTAGTTCCCTGTCTCAGTGACTTAACACACCAGCCAATCTAAAGCGTCCGCTTTACGTTTGTTTTCTTTTCTTTTCTTTTGAGTGTTTTTGTTGGCTTCAACTTCGACAAATTTTTCAACCTCTTCGTTGGTGAGGGACACAAATCTTTCACTTGCTGAATTTTTGGTTGTTTTTCCTGGAGTAGTTGCTCGAGGCCATCGCAACTGGTTAGTAGTTATTTCTTTTTTCTGAACGAGCCAAGCGAACAGAGATCGAGCACTACGAAATCAGGGCAAGCCGTTGTCAAAAGTGGCGCGAAAGCTGATTGGCCGTATTTTCACATGTGAAATAATCGTAATTTTACATGTACCAATTACGATTTTTCTCAGTGGTGGAAATCTCTATAAAACACTCCAGTTTATATAATAAAGAATCAATATCCGGCTACTACTCACACTGCCACACGGTTGAAGCTTACACTTGTTCTGTAAGCATGAAGCAACTGATAGATGCTATTACAACGCAGTCCTCTTGCACTTTTCCAAGTAATCGTCTCAAGTAACCGATGAAGGGGGTGTTTGAGTCTTCCTCTCCCCGAGCACACAGATGTAGTAAGGTGTCCTTGTTATGGCCTTCTTGAATGAGAAGCACTTCTGGCTTTAAGGAGGATATCAACTAAGCTGATGAAGGCTTTGCAGATGAGGTATGTTTCTCGCGTTCTCACTCCGTCAAGGTATCGAGCTGCAGAAAACAACACCGTTTCATTTGACACATGTGGCAGGCTACACACAAGATCCTTTGGGCTCCTGATAGGATCGATAAATTCTTGCTTAACTTTTCCAAGTATTCCCGCCCAGTGCAGTGAAGGAAAACGTAAGTGAGGATCAGGATCTGGTAAAGGCTGATTTCGATTTATAGTTCTCCTCTTTGTCCCATTTATAGCCGTGGTTGTCCAACAAGGGCAAGTTAATCAGGTTATTTATGCTCATCTCTGAAGGTGCAAACAGTATTGCACAACGGCACGTTGCACACAGATATCTTTTCTTCTTGTTGCCTTAGATTACCAAGCGTTTCTCCTTGTTTTCCTCATAGGGTCCATCTGCTTCACGTTTCATCGCCCGCCTTTGTATTTTGTCGATTTGTGCGTCGGTGATGATTGACGAACGAGGTTTAAAAAAAACAAGCCTTCATCAGCTTTAAAAAGACGGAAGAAAAAAATAATAGTGAGATCAAATGCTGGAAACAGGGTATACAGGGTGGGATCAATTAGAACTGAAAGAACTAACTGGTTGCAAGTCCTTTAACGATTTTTTTAGCACTGAGTTGAAGAAGGTGCAAAAGATTATTTTACTTAGGAGCCTATCCAGACTGGAGCCCTTCAATGAATATTTCGTGTAGGGTCGTTAAATGGATAATGATGATCCAGAGTCTCATGTGGGCACTTAAGAAGTGTATCCCAAAATACAGCTATAAATTAAATAGTAATTTACTACTTTAATAACAGTGGAAGCTCTCGTAAGCGACCACCTCTTGTGTTTTAAAAAGTGTTCACAACCAGGGATGATCTCTTACGAGAATAAGCTCTTGTAAGCGACCACGTGATGAAACAATAGGGCGTGGTCGCTTATGAGAGATTTTAGCATAAAGCATGCATTGGACCTGTTAACGGATACTAATAGTATTGCAGTAACGATATTTTAAAAATAGTTTGTTATTCCCCGTCACAGAAGAAGTTGGCGAATGTACAGGTCAACGAACCAATTATCCTTGCATGTTTTCAAGCCACAGAAAGATTTTTTATGCGTAGGCACGGGTCATAAAATTAACGTGAAAATGAAAGTGATATGCCGTGATTTCCGCTTCAAGCTGGGCACAGAACCTTCTCAATTCTAGTCGTAAGACACTGGAACCTGAACGAACGGTGTTGTTTGACGTTTGCTTGAGGACACAAGGGTAGAACGAATCATGACTGTAACCAAACGTGTTACAAAGAGATAAAAGTAAAGAGAATAAAAAACAAATAGAGTATAACTCAACCTCGTGCCCAGGGTCTTCTCGCTTTCAAAATGGCGACCCGAGCCGCCGCCATATTGAAAGCCGAGAAGACTGGGCACGAGGTTGAGTATAACTGACAAATCATTGGGAAGGGCCGTCCGCTGAGAAGGGAGAATCAGTCCTGGGACCCAGCTTGAGGCGAACAGCATATTCACTTCATTCTCCTTGATGTCGTAAGAAGATCATTTTCACGCGGGGTTCAACTCGACACAGGCAAACCCCTTGAAAAATAGGTACGTGCGAATGACATATTACATGGCTTCCTCATTACCACACGCATCATAAGACGCAAATCGTTCCGGGTTATGGTCGACGTACGTTGGTAAGACCCTTGTTGTTGTTTTTCATGTCGCACCTCAAAAATATACCATGAAATGTACAGGCTAGTGTAGCATTGGCCCTGCTCCCTGGGATTGCCCTCTAGATTTTTAGGACGAAATGAAAATGAGCAGGTGATTTCTTTCGGTATGATTTTGACAGAGGCATACTTTTGCTTTAATCATCGATGTCTGTTAGCTGGGTGCTCACTTTGGTCGACTTCAATCATTTTCCACAAAGACTTCCTCGATTTACTAAACGGGGTAGTATTCGTTCGGCGTAGTATTGCCGCAGTTCTCAGATCAAAACTGAGTAAATAATTGTTTTATTTCAATTGATCGATTTCTGAATCTTGAAATGGGGGAGGATAGACAAGTACACCGACAATGAAACTAAAACCGTAGCAATGTGGTTGAGTGCTAAGATATCCGATCGTTTATCATTGTGTTTTACGACCATGACATTTAACTCTTTACCCTGTTTTCATGCCTACGCACATTTCCTTCAGAAATATAAACTCGTTTATATTTCTGTATTAGATGTACGATGAAATAGTATAAATATCGAGAAGTGGACCATGACTCTCAATGTTGTCCGTTTCGATATTTGCCTTTCATTTCTATTCAAATTAATCATTATAAAGTAATTAACTTATGTAGAGCAGAATCTTCTAATAGCTCACTGGAAGTTGTTTTCGGTTGGATTTAAGGTTGATTTCCGCTGTCGCGTAAATTTTACTTGCGTACAGGCGTGAATTTAACTGGCTTTACGTGCGTAAATAGAATAAGAGACGATGTTTGAACGGCTTACGTAAACGTAAAACGTTGAAAGTTTTCAACTTTTTACGTTTACGTAAGCGGTTCATACACCCTCTCTAATTTTATTAACGCACGTAAAGCCAGTTAAATTCACGCCCATACGCAAGTAAAATTTACGCGACAGTGGAAATCAACCTTTATTTTTACGTCCTTTGGAATGATAAAACAACAACTTCCAGACAGATTAATATCTACATTTTTGAACATTTGACGCAATCGGTTGAGATGCTCTATAACTGGGATTGAATAAATTCCTTGAAAACCGGAAGTCTGTTCATATAAATTCTCGGAATCAGGTGCAAGTCACGCAACATCCTAATTCAATTAAAAAGCTCCCAATTCGTACAAGTGATGGATGACACGAAGCGAAAATGCTAAGATGGATAAAGAAAAAATCCTTGTGTTCTCCATGTCTAGTGTAATTACCCTTTCACACCTGGTAATGTCATATGATTTGGCAAGATGCATCATTAGAGCAGTTTCAATTAAGTGTCCGCAGCTATGTGTTTTGTTATGCTTTACTACGCTATGTGAGTGGTTGAAAAGAAAACTCTTGCCCTCTTTAACAACAACAGGTTAAACTAAAGCCATTCATGAGTGTTTTCCCCGCTTGGCCCTGTTTACATTATGGACCAACCATTTGATTTGGTGGCTGGGGTGGGAGGGTATGCTAGTTTTTCTGCCCTTATTTTTGGTGACTGAAACTTTTGTATGAATCTTCTTTCACTTGGTTGCGTGATATTGCTTTACTTCCTTTTACCGTGCATGAATGTTTTTCTTTGTAAAAGCTTTGCAGTATTTGCTTAACACCTATCCTCCCTCAAGAATAATGATAAGAACAAAATGGTCAATCCCATTGCGCCCCCCCCCCCCCCCCCCCCCCCCACCACCCCAAAACACAACAAACAACAAAAACCGCCACCCCCCTCCCCCCCCCCCCCCCCCCCCCACACACACACACACACACAAACACACAAACAAACACAGGCACAAACATTCCTGTGGAATATAATATGTAAAAACCCAAAGAACCAATGCGCAGGAGACAATGGTTATAATATAATTATCAAGGTCCTATTGGCTCGTTGAATTGTTCGTTCCCGTTGTTGGCCAGGTGCGACAAATTTTCATGTTTGTTTGAATTTGAAACATTCGTTTGAATTTGAAAAATTCGTGTTGGTTTGAGTTTGAAATGCAATAATGAATGTTTGGTCAATCGATATAAATTTTGGGCAAGATGATCTTCAATTATAAAAATAATCCTTGGTAACTGATCAGTGCTTTTCAGTTGGCATAGTATAATGTAGCATCTATATAATATAACATCTCTGGCAAATCTATGGTGTTCAGAAGTTATGCCCAATCTGGTTATATTCTAGTTGAGTGAGTGGTTCACTGAACAACTCACTACAAACCCCCGTAATTAAATCCGTCCCACCATATAATTTTGTTCTCTGTTTTCTCTTCAAGGTGTTGAAAATTAGGGCCATTGTTTGCCATCACGAACGCGCAGAAAGACACTTGCAGAGCCAAAAGAAGCCTCCAAGTTGGCATGGCAACGAAACGTTCAGCAGATCAGCACGACGCGGAAGATGAGCTTCAGCGAGATAAAAAGAAATGCACGGAGCCAGAGCTGTGTACACCATTCTGCGAACCCAATTGCCCCTTCCGGGGTGAACATAATGAGCTTATTCTATCCCTCGTTAATCTGCACGAGTCACCAACAACTAGTCTAGACCAATGGAAAGCGGTGATAAAAGAAGCTAAAGAGAAGCATGATTTTAGCCAACCTATTCCAGATCCAATTCCTAACTTTAGATACCCGTTACTGCACTGGGCAGCAGTACTTGGAAAAGTTAAAGCAGTCAAGTGGCTCTTGCAAGAAGGTTATGTTGATCTCAACAACAATCCTGGTCAACCAATGAGTACCCTACCGAACGTGTCCAATAGAATGGTGCTGTTTTCTACGGCGCGATGGATTCATGACGGAGTACAAACGCGCGAAACGGCCGATATCCTCAATGTCTTCACCAACATACTTGATGCCTTCCTAAAACATGATCCAGATGTGTTGCTAGCTCAAGAGGGGAATGGCACTGTACTACATTTGTGTGCACTAGGAGAGGAAGGCTCGAATGCTCCCTTCTTTGCCTACCTGAAACGAATTCTGGGGAAGCTACAAGAGTACTCTGAGAAGAACGATAAGCTGCCTCTGAAAGAAATACTAAAAGCAGTAAATAAAGCGGGCGACACATTTCTACATTTTCTTGCTAAAAGTCATAACAGAGAAGAGGCAGGACGACTCATTGACTATGCAACAGACAAATTTCCCCAGCAGTTTCTTAAAGAAATAAGAAATGGCGACCGGAAAACTGTCGACGAGATTTTAAAAGAGCCGTTTCAACCGGATCCAGAAGTTTATCAGACCGGCAGTCAAGAGAATGAGTGCTATCCCTCGTACCCTTTAGGAGTACCTGACGAAGACCTCAATAGGTCCCTGAGGAATCGTGGTCATATGGAGCAGCTAGAAATAAGAGCCCTTGGTCCTGATGGTAGCAATAATGGTCGGGAACGTGAAATTGGAGGCGAAGACGTTGAAGTGCCCAACCAAGAATCTTCACCGCAGTTTGGCGACCAAATTGTTGGCGAAGTCCTCTTCCCGAGAGAGCAGCCCAGGGAAGGCCCCTCAGAGGATTTGTATGACGCTGGAATAACCAGCCAAGTCCAGTCAGCCACCTTACAACCAGTCGACACTGAGAGTGGCATACGAGATTCCCTCCAGCGATTGATAGATAAAGAGGAATCCGAGCTTGAGGAGAAGAGGCGGATACTTAAACGCCTTTGTGAGGAAAAAAAAAAGATAGAGGCTGAAGTTCAAAGCTTGGCGACGAAAGTGGAAGCCCATAAGAAGGCCATGTCGAATCTGGTATAGTGGCTCAGCGAACTCCTGAGCAACATCAGCGGCAGCGGCAACGAAATCAAAGCTAAACAGGACAATTGAATGAGAAGCACAGTAATTTTGCTCCACTGTTAACTCAACGTAGGGTCTTAGATGGCGTAACTGTTCTTTCCCCGATTACGTGGTGGTTTCTGCCTCAGCCTCTTACCACACCAACCAATCTAAAGCGTCCCCTTTACGTTTGTTTTCTTTTCCCTGCGCGCCTTTGCTAACCATGAGCTAGCCTGAGAAAACAGCCGCCGTTTCGCGAGCTCGCCATTTGAGCCCTCGCAAAACGACGTCTGAGTAACGAGCGCAGAAATTCCATACTGATGACGTGCACTACACATATCTTGGTAGCGCTTCTGATTGGTTGTACCGCGAGGGAATTTTCTTTCAACCAAGCAGAAGCACTTCCAAGATCTGGGTAGTGCACGTCATCAGTATGGAATTTCTGCGCTCGTTACTCAGACGTCGTTTTGCGAGGGCTCAAATGGCGACCTCACGAAACGGCGGCTGTTTTCTCAGGCTAACCATGAGCACATTTCACAACTCGAGTTTCGTCAAATAATAGTTAAACAGTCGACAATGGTGTGCAAAATGTTCTTAAAAAGTTATTTCTGCAATAAATTACCTAAAGCAGTTAGTTTACGTTAAGATCAGAGCCCTGTTGTAATACGGTTTTCGTAAAAAACCAAGCTTATTAGTGTTCTTGATGAAACACTCAGCTGCCAAAGTAAAACTCAATCAGCATTGCAGTGAGCTCTATTTCGGCTGATGCTGTCACTGATTTCATTTACTCTGAATGGATAATCCTTATTGGTGGACGCGAGGCAGTGTAGTACACATTGAATAGGACTTTCAAGCTGACCTTGGGGAGATCGGGGGTCGGTGGTTCAATGCATTATATCGTGTTGTTTCCTTAGGCTAGAGACTACTCCGCATTGTCTCTCTCCATCCGGGTGTATAAAATGGGTACCGGCAAACCGTTAGGGAATCTAACAAAATGCCGCGGGTAATCCTAAGATGGGGCACCTTCCCATCCAGGAAGGAGTGTAGTAAGGATGCCACGGAAACCGACCTTGTTGAGCTACATGGCTCGATTAATCTAGAGGACTGGATCTCATGTCTATACCTTAAGTATATTTGATCTTGAATTGAGATTGAACTGTTAATGATAAAGGTTTCTCACTTTCTACGGAAGTGATAGCAAAGAAACGCAAAACAAGCGTGGTCAACTGGTAGTGCGACAGGCATTTGTAAAGGTTAGGGCGTAGTCTCTGTCATCGCATTGTTTTCTTTGATTTCTCTACCCAGGTCAGTTTAAATGGTTCCCAGCAGTCCTTTAGGGAATCTTAGTCAGCATTCCTTGCACTGGAACAGTCAGCTAAATTTCGCGAAAAAAGCGATTATGTAGCTGTAGGTTGGTACTTAGCAGTAAGTTTGTTCTTGTTTCGTTAATTAGCCCCTCTATAGCTATGCTCTCCCTTAGCCCCAAATAATGTACACAGGTTCAGGAAAGATTCTGACTTCCTAAGATGTTTTCAATTTTTTGTCTGGAGATATAGAGGGAGTGACTGTCTTAACTGAGCTTTTAGATTTAAGTTTCCCAAGATTCCTGGCCTAGTTATGTGGTTGTTCATTCATACTCCATAAAAAGGAGATAAACCACCGCTCGTTTACTCCGAGTGTTAGTTCTACCTGTTATCGTTGTTCTCGCGATTTCGCGACGGGAAAGATTCTTGGTAAACAATTCCATCAAGTTTTTCTTTTGCACAAAATACCATGTAATTCTAATAATTTTTAATTATAAAATGCTCTGATTAGTTAAACTGCCGTTGTTTTATAAGTAAACAAGTCACCGATGACACGTAAAAATTGGCAGCCTTTCCACGGTGACCCAAAATAACCAATACTGATTCAGTATAGGAAACCCTTCCGATGTCTACCATATTCTATAGTAGCTTATAGTCGTGACTTGAATAAGTTGGAGTAATTAAAATTTAAAGGGATATTACACGTAGATATAAAAAATCTGATAAGTACAGTAAAGGATTTTTTAAATGCCTGTTTAAGTTCTTTTTTTTTTCGAACTGGGATTTAGTCTTCTAATTAGTTTGAACTATTACTGCGAATGGTTAAGTAACAAATGTTATTAGCCTAGAGTATGAACCTAGGTGTTTGTTAATAACAAAAACGAAAGAAAAAAAGTAACAATACTTTGCGTGGAGCTTTTCACGGAACAAACGAAATACCCATGTTCATAGTAGTAAGGGGAAACTGGAGTGAGCTGAAGTGGGGGCCAAGGACAAGAATGTACCTCCTCCCCTTTTCATTCTTTTAGCAGCGTGGATCCCACTTCCGCTCTTTTAGAGCGATCACTGGAAGAACTGCTTGCAGTCTTGGTCGTCATCGTTGATCCACCACTAACAGCCTCAGTTTACTGAAGTATGAAGTCCCGCATCTTTTAAACATTATTCTTCCGGCTATGATTCATTGATTTATTAAAATTTTGTCTGAAACATTGGAAATCACGACAAGCGTCTCTGGGAAATAAACCACCTTATCTTTATGGTTTATTTCCCAGATCCCCGTTCTTCACACGTCGGTCAACGCTAACCCTGGATTAAAAGTTAACCAAGGGTCTTTCTTTTTATTGAGAAGAGTTTTCCAGCTAATTTTAAATGGCTGCTTGAAAGCATCCAAAGTAAAACGTTGTTACAAGAGTTCTTGTCGCTGGGCTATAAGACTGAATACAAAATTGACACTAATCCTGGGTTAGCTAACCCTGCTTTAAACAGCCAGGCTTCCCAGAACATCGCAGTGATCTTTTAAGTTCGCTCTTTTAAGTTCGCAGTTGCTATAGCAACTAAGAACTATTGGGGCTGTCCTGGCGTCGTGTGGAGTTACGTTAACTCTTTGGCGACAAGCCCACAAAGCTATTCAAAGTAGAATCCTTCGAAGTGTATAAATAGGCAAGTTTTGACGGACTCTTAACCAAGTTTTGCGCTGTCTCTGTGGATGAAGAATTAATCGGAGTGTTTGGATCCTCGAAAATACCGTA
>Ga0126336_10002385_pt1 | contig 10648 bp, 9 predicted proteins | sample SidCmetagenome_FD_92530 | JGI IMG/M metagenome (GOLD analysis project Ga0126336, IMG submission 92530) | Coral microbial communities from El Islote,Puerto Morelos, Mexico - Siderastrea C C metagenome | ecosystem: Host-associated > Invertebrates > Cnidaria > Coral | place: El Islote,Puerto...
CGTTGATTTTGCCGATCAAGGGATGGGATGTCATTTTTTTTTCATTTCTTGGGTGAAAAATCGCCGGCATGGGTGGCCAAAGTGTCGGCTCTCGCCGGCAGCCGGCTGCTATTTTGAACCCTGAAGAAAAACCATGAATTCAACTTGAAAAATGGCTGTACAGGTACATTGTACGCTTCGTATGAATGACCAAAATGTGTGCCTCCCACCAATCCCCTATCAGTAATTTGTATTTAAACTTGCTCCGAACCCTTTTAAAGGGGCCATGTCATGGTGATTGTACTATTTTTCGGTCAATTTGATGTCATCTGTTGCCCATACAGGAACTGCGGTATAAAACGAATGAGAAATGTGAAAGAATGAACCCAAATTAGTTGTTAGCAATTTTATCAAAAACAAAACTAAGAAAAGTACTTGAAAAAGACGGTCCGACTTGTCCAATTTGGAATCTATTTCCATCCTGGTCATTCTCAGCTGAACACACTTACGGTTTGTATGCACTCGAATAGCTATTTTAACAGCACTGCATCATAAATTTTTGGCTGTAGTTGACGCAAAGGTGTGAGTTTAATTTTCATAATGAAACATGAAATAGATGCCAGTCACATTCGTACACCACGCTTACGCAATAGTAAAGACTGAATAGACTGAGATTAAACTGATTAAATTGTGGCATGAGTTATTAATAACAAATGACAGGCTATACCTGGTATTATTTAGACCTCTACTGTAGCCTGAGTAGTAAGGGTTTGCGTGGGTTCTCTCTCTGCGTTAGGACGCAGCTATCCGCGCGTAGGAAGTGATTTTCGCCTTTTTGCTAAGCAAAAGTCGGAGCGAGAGCAAAACATGAAGGGAGGGGGGGCCCATCTGTACTGGAAATCCTTAGGTCCCTCCTCTGAAAGCAATCGAGTTTCTAGTGTAATTATTTCACAAAGCAATGTAAGTAGTTTGGATGTGGGAAGAATGCTTTGAAGCGTTTTAAAAGGATCCTTATAAATCAATATCTTAAGGTTTAGTTCTTGAAAATGCCAGGAAATGCGGGCAGGGGAAGGGGGCGGGAAATAAGCAGGCGGGAAAAGTAAGGCAGGAAGCGCGATTCCTAAGGAAGTTGAAATCGGGAGAAGAAGTTAAACAATATTTTGCATTAGAAAGCTCAAGGAGGCAGGGGCTAATAAAAAAGGGGGGAGGAGGCCGTAACGAGGGTACGAGAAGCATCAAGCTCTGACTCCCTGTTGCCCCTCCATCTTTCTATGCTCAACCGGAGTGTTGTACTAACACGGTTCCGTATGATTCACGATTTTACTTGTAAAACTTTGGTGCAAGGACTTGCGTCCTCTCTGACTAAGAGATTTGGGGCAGTGTAAGTTTTTCTCAATATAGTGACGTTTGATTCTCAGGGAAGGTTCTGACTAAAGAAATTCGGGTTCCATTGCGGTACTGACAACTCCATTTGTGTGAACGCCGTAAACGCTTAAATGTTACTTTAGGAGGTTTCGTCCTACCCAAGCACCAAAATAAGACGGTGGGTAAGACGAAACGTCTCGAAATACAGGTTTGGCTTTTACGATGAATTTTAATGTGACTTTACTAAGCGAGACTTGCACGCTGGGAAAGTTATTACTTGACATTCCAGCAACGAATTCCGAAACGAATGTAGCTATCGCCAATCTCTAGATGCTGTGTTCAACAGCTAGAGATTATAGGCAATGGTACTGCCTGTCCACAAACACGCTGTATCATGACATGGTAAAGGCAAACAGATTTTATGGGCAAATTTTCTACAAACGATATCCCAAAAAGAGGTGATGAAGTCGACGCAAATTGCAACATTGTGAACAATTTATTTTGTATTTATTTAGCACTATTCTTGGTTTGCACTGAACAAGCCAAAGGCTGACGGTACTACCATCACATTGAGTCAGTTTTTTCTTTTTTTTTTTTTTTCGGAAATCGTTGCCTTTGCAATAGGTTTATGGTGTAAATCAAAACTAGGATTTGTTACATGTCAAGTAAGATCAGTGCATTATTCTGTATAGATCCTTGTCAAACAAATTTGCAAAGCTTAACTAAAGAACTGCAGAGTTATTAATAGGGTTCAAAGTCCGGGGTCCACAGTCCAGAGTCCAGAATGCACACAATCCGCGATACATTTGAGGTTTTCAACTCTACCTTATTTTGAATTATATCTATAGTTCAATCAAATTATATATTTGTCATTATTTTATCCAGTTAATCTACATTTGACGCCCCGTAAGGACGAATTTGGTAATCCAAATCACTTGATAATTGAATCGCTATTGACAGGATTGAATTCCCAATAAACAGCTTACCCCGCCTCCTCCCTACCCCTATCCCCACCTTCTTACAAATCCAAGATGGCGGCTTGAACACAAAGGTTCGGCGCCAGCCCAAGGAGCTAGCCACTAAAACACAACGCATGCACTGCAAATGTTCTTGTACCTCCTAGGCTGAATTTACTCATGCTTTCGACAATCGAGAAGTTAACACCTTGAACGAATTCATTTCAGATTACAGACCGTTTTTTTCCTTTTTGGCAAAATTTTTCTTCAAGAAAATTCGCGGGCGCGGGTAAAACGGACCAATCAGAAGCAATATTTACATTGAAAACTCTTACCGGTGTTATGTCATACATCCACGAAGGAAGTGGAAAAACAGGTTGCCAAACAAGTGTTGTTTCCTCAATTGATGTCTAGCTGTCCGCGGTAACAGCAATTTCGCTTTCCATTAGACTATGGAATGGGAAGCAGACGAAGAAATGAAGAAAGGAAACTACAAAAAAGCACGCGAAATGTTTGAACACATGCTTCGAAAAGACAAGTCGAGAGAAAAATTTTACCTGTTGGGTAAAGCTGATTCCTTGGCTTTAGAAGGACGTTTGTCCGATTCCTTGCCGGTGTACTGTGAAGCGTTTAAAAGAGGTAAAGTTCAACCAGATCGTCTGCTTAGCTTCATAAGCGGACTAACCAGGGTAATCAATAGCGAGAGCGATTGTTCTGGGCGGCCAATATCCGATGGAGACATAGACAATGTCTTGCAATGTGGCATCTGCACGGGAATTTATTACGATCCTATCACCGTCCCGTGTGGGCATTCGTTTTGCAAGCTGTGCTTGGAAAAGCAGGAGGCCAAAAAATGCGAGCAGTGCGAGAAACCAATCTCCCATGGCACTCTCAAAACAAATGTTATCCTGCAAGACGTACTTGGGAAATCGTGCGAGAAGGAATTGGAAGCCATTCGCCTGCGACTCGAGGGGAACCAGCTACATAGAAAGAAACAGAGTTTGCAAGCACTAGAAAGATACAAAGAGGCAGAAAAATTGAGTAAGTATATATAGTCGAGCATTGATTTTATTTTCTACTAATGTGTTTTGGTTTGAAGCGGATTTTTTTTTTAATTTAACGTTTCGTGATGGCGTTGGTTTGCATGTCTACAAGTGGCATCCAAAAGTTACGTAACAGTAGTCGAATGTGCCCTTAATAGATGTTTCCCACAACAGTAAGCTTGTTTTTTGCAGCAATGAAACTTTGACAGACAAAATAAAAGAAATTACTTGTAATTAAATATGGAAAAGTGTTATTAAACTGTTCCCTGTTCTTGGCTAGGTGACGCATTACGTAACACAAGCAGTTGTATTAATTTCTGCCATACTGACAATCCATGTGTTTCTGTTGATCATGTCATTTTCTTGTTTAACAAAGGTATTTTCATTTAGTTCCCTATCCTAAACTTTGAGATCTTGAGGTGGTAATCAGTGACAAGAACGAACTTGAAATGGATAAGCAGTGCATCTTATAAACAAGCTTTATTGTGCCTTGAGGGCAAGAAACTGGACATCTGCATTTCTCAATGACATGATGCGCATGCCCGTTGTCACTTAAAATGATAGGAGTTTTGGCCAGGTTTACTAAGGCATGTCATCCTTAAATCGAAGCGTGTTGTCCTGCAGACAATTTGCTAACTGACTGTAATTCCCCTGTTTTTGCTGAGGCAGAGGTTTTTTTTTTTGCATGTCATATTCCTGAGGCCATCATTACTCACATTCCACAGATCCTTATTTCATGTTCAGTTCATTTCTTTAGAACTTGTAAAATTTGGAAGTCAGCTCTCAGGCTCCAAGTTAATTTTGTCAATGAGCTTTCATTCATTCATTCATAATAAAGTTCAGGTTACTGTACTAACTGGACATGTCCCCTGGCATAATAGATGTTTTAGCCCTAGCTGATTCAGGGCTATAGTGGGGACACTGTCCAGCTTGTTTATACATCAGCAGCACATGCAGATTAAGGAGATAAAAAGAAATTGATTGTTTGTTTGCTGGTTTTACAGGTAAATCAGACCATTTGATTCAAAGTAACCTCGCTTGTGTTCTACTCTCACTGGGAAGATTTGAAGAAGCCCTTTGTTATGCCAACAAGTCCTGTGAACTTCAGCCAGCTTGGCCAAAGGTACCAATCATGAATATGGCCCTGGCAAAAATACACCCACCACTTACATATCACACCACAAATAATTACGTTTCCCTCTTGAAAATGCACACAGGAGATTAGATGTCTGTATTGTGAGCATTTGACCCGCATGCAGATCAACATGAATTTATTTCCTTAACTAGTCTTTAACTGGACGCATTCCCTCATTTAACCCCCCCCCCCTCCAGGTTCTTATATGTTATAGGTTTTAATCTCACAACAAAGGAAGAAGTGGGGTTAATAGGGAGAGGGCTCTAGATCTCTCTCCTTTAGTTGGTTTTCTGGAGGACTGAGTATCTCAAGTCATTGTACTAATGTCACTCCGTCATGCTAGCAATCTCACTGACCAGCTGCTGCCTTGATCTGCATTAAAGTTTGGCAGCTGATCAAGTGTGGCTTTATTGTTTGTTAGGGGTATTACAGAAAAGGCTGTGCCTTGTTAGGCCTTAATAAGAAGACAGAAGCAGCTGTTGCATTTGTGCACTGCCTTGCAAGGGATCCTGACAACAAAGGAGTCAAAAAATCATTGGCCAAGGTACATGTATGTCCAGTTAGTTTTCAGCTTGAGGGTAGGGAGGGGGGGCAGGTATCACTTAAGCCTGGAAGTCATTGAGAACCAGAGCAGATGAAGCAGTCCTGTATCCCTGTAAAAGGTGACACAGTAGTCTATATGAATAGTGTATAGCACTAATTGGCCTTTCAACATATCAATCCTTCGCTGCATTTTTTTTTATTTCTATACACAAGAAATATAGGGTAAGATCCTCCATATTTATCTGTTTTCAGCTGCACCCATATGTACATGTACAAATGGGTACGTACCAAATGGGTACCTAACAAAATACTGCAGTTGAAACCCTGTGGTGGAATGAGTTTTCCATGATGCCATTCATGCTACACATGCTGTAATCAGCCAGGGGGACTACTCAATAGAGTTTCATATAGGGAGACAAACTCTTACCCTTTAACCTCCTAATTTTTACCCAAATAGCACCCCTTTCATGTACTTAGAGAAAAATGCACCTGTTTCTTGTACCTCAAGAATAAGCCAAAACAATAGAATATCCCATGTTGCAGCATTTTTATTCTGGGCCTTCAGTAATCTGTTGCTGTGGGTTCATTTACAAAGGCCCTGAGCGTTCACGAGTTTCACATTATTTTTGCCAAAATTTGACACCCCTTTATATACTTAAATTTAGCAGCTATCTTGTTCACTCAAGCACGTTTTAGTGACCCTTTCATATACTAAAATAACAGATTTCCCTTCCTTTTAGTATACTGCGAGCTTAAAAAAAGCACCCCTTTTGGGCGGAGCCTCCCCATATAGCCCATGACAGGGAGTGGTTCCAGAAAATATCCATATCCACCCCATATCATGATGGATGGTCATTGGACATTCCGATAGACCCTGTGGAGGTCTCAAAAACTGTCATTTTTAAAGGAAAGTATATGTAGCTAAACTAGAGGTTTATAAGGTATGGGTGGTTCAAACCAAAAACCACCTTTGGTGGATGTATGGACATTTTCTGGAATTGCACATTTAAGAGAAAAAAAAATAGTCAAGAACTTCGTAACAGTAAATGTGTATGACTATTAATTTGTAATCGCTATGCATTTGTGCCTGAAATAAATCTATCCTTATAAACTGAGGATTTTTACTACTAGTTTACATCTAACTTAAATTCTTTTTCCCCGGCAGCTTGTTCATGAGGTCATCACAGAAGCAGTCCAATGCTCTAGTTGCACACAAAACCAAACAAGAACGCCAGTGGAGAGTGTTGAACACTGTACAAGTGAAAGGACAGACCCCATTCTACAGAGACTGACAAATTTAGTTGAACTGGTTGAACAAAGTAAAATGGGTTATAGTTCAGGTTAGAAAGAGGTGTCTTTACTGAGTTAGTATATAAATACAATCATTTACTATAGACTGTGTGGGTGCGGTGGTGCAGTGCTTAGTGCATTGGACTTCAGATCTGAAGTATGGTTCATGTGCGACTTTACAGACCTTTTGAAAGCACTTGAAATAAAGAATAAGTTTTAATTATTGATAAAGGAGGCACATTAAGAAGATCCTCACCACCATTCAAAATGTGTGCAGAATCATGCAGTGAAAAATTGTTGGTTGCAAAAAGAACAACTGCAGTTAAGAGAAAATGTTAATGATCAAGAATTGAAAGGAATTCTATAATTATAAATTGAAAAAATATCAATAACTTAAACTTGCAATCTCTGATTTGTCAAATAATTTTAAAAAGTAATTATGTTGCCATACTTTCTCAGCCAGCTGAAGGTAAAAACCAAACATTGACTTGTACCTGTCACATGAACTTTCCACCTTTGGCAATCCTTATACTTGTGTATTTGCTGATAAGTACATGTATATTTTTTTTGGTTCTGATTGGTTCAGTTTAGTAGGATGCTTGCAATTTATGACTTTGTTAGTAGAGTAATCACTTTAAGTTGTTTAACATCATGTGAAAACCCTCTCTATTTGGCCTGCTGAAGGATGTGTCAAGAGAATTATAAGTTACAGTACTCAATCCTCTGTTTTAGAAGATGGTACTGAAGATGAACCTGACATGAAAAAACTAAGACTTGGAAAACGCTGTTCTGTGGAGGATCTAGAGTGCACGTTGTGCTGCAGGTACATTGTGCAGATCAGTAGACATAATCACACAAACAAATCAATGATATTTGCCCACAGTGAAAAAAATTAAAACACAGTTCTGTTAAAATCCACACATAAGAACTGTTCTCAAAGAGGAACATGTGCAGGTTGAACTTTGAAATTTGTCTCTCCCCCCAAATACATTGTAGGAACATCTTCAGCCTGATCGAAGTGTTCTCAAAAGCACTTTGAACCCTAGGCACAACTAGCCGAGACAATTTTCACCATTTACCTGTAAATAAGTAAACGATTTTGGAAAAAAATTGCAGTCTGATCGCATGAAAATACTATCCATCCCTTCCTCCTTCACTTTTTTAATGTTTTCTTGAGGGACTGGTGGTTCCTTTTTCTTGGGGGGGGGGGTAGGAGAGCAAACAAACATGGGTGAATGGGGAGGTAAAGGAATTGTCAATGAAAGTAAATTTCTCATGACAAAATTGTATGACATAATGTCAATTACAAATGCCTCAAAATTGCCTTCCAAAAAAGTATAACTGTAAATTTTTATTGTTTCTGTTGTTTTGGACTCAAGTCTTTGTTAAAGGCAGGGATTTAGTGAGGAGTTTTAATCAGTGTTTGCCGTTGTGATTTAATTTGGTGGATGAGGTGACGAAATCCTTGTCATGTACATGTATGCCAAATGTGAATGAAACATTAAGTGTGAATGAGATCCTTGCAAAAAAATATATTCTCGAACAAGACTCCAACCCCATTCAGGTCCCATTCAAGCCTGATATTTTTTGTTTTGATTTTCAGGCTTTCCATGTAACTTCTAAACTTGTTAGCAAGTTTTATTCTCCATTAGCTTCAAAGTTGTTATGATCATTTTTCATTTCTTCTTTTTTTTACTAGGTTACTTCATGAACCGGTGACAACACCCTGTGGCCACGTATTTTGCCGTTCTTGTCTTAATCGCAACCTTGATCACAGACCAACCTGTCCTATCTGTAGATTCTCCCTAAACAAGGTACATCTGATACAAGTTTGATTATCAACACCATTTCACAGTAGTAATAAATGGGTGATTTCAGAAAATATCCATACCATACCACGGACAGCTTCCATATTTTAACTCCCCCCTGCCTTCAGAATTTCCAAAATGTGTTATCCCCCTATTGCCCTCGGATTTTCAGCAAACTGTTACATCTTTAAAACTTACAATGTTTATTTGTCTCTATTTAAGAAACTTGGGGATTTCATTCTGAATTTCTTCACACAGAAAGGTTAAAATTGATAAAAATTTGAACCAAAATAAATTATTTAGTTTGTAATTGATTCTTTGATTTATTCTTAATTATTTTGGATGCCTTTAAAATAAATATCAAACCTATTGTATCAGTTGCATGACTAATATTAACATTATTCATTTTTTAAATTTCATTTAGTTCCTGGCTGAAAGAAATCAGGTAAGAGCTGAATAAGGTTCAGTCATGATCAATAAACAAGCTTGAGCAATTTTCAGCTGAGTGGCATAAAATCAAAATGAAAGGAATCACCCTCAGGCCAATCATAGTAAACAACACAATGAACCAATCAAAACTTGAAGCAAATACAAATGACTAGAGTCAGCATGGAAAACATGCATGTGGAGGCAAGTCAAAACTGGTTTTGGTTGTACATATGATTGGTTGAGCTTTCTAAACCAATCATGGAGCATATGGCTCAGTGTACACAATGTAGCAAAGGAAAAAGAGACACAGCAAGGCAAGGTGAATCTCTCCCATTACACTTGACAAATGGCACTCCACCAAAGACAATTATCACAACATTGAGTGACTCTGATCATGACTTTTCCTCAGGTTGTCGAAACGTCAGTCGATGTCACCACAAACAGTCCTCAGGACTACACTCACCCGGACGATCATAATTTACTGACTTGTGAACAACTTGCTTTATAATTATAATAACAATTAAATTGTTTACTTCTTTAATTTGTTCCCAGAACATTACAGTTGCTATTAGCAGGCTGATTGAATCTTCCTTTCCTGAGGAGTATGCAGAAAGAAAACAGATACACCAAGAAGAACTGGAAAAGTTAGCTAGGTGCGAGTATATATTATTACTTGTTGCCTGTGCTACTGTAGAAGAATTTCCTACAATTCTCAAGGAAAAATGACATGTTTAGAGTTCTTCCTGTTAATTCTTTTCTGGTTACTTTTTCCAGTGTGGCCAGTGACACCACAGAAGACGTACCTATCTTTGTTTGCACCTTAGCCTTTCCATCACAGCCATGCCCGCTACATATCTTTGAGCCTCGTTATCGTTTGATGGTCAGACAGTGTATGGAGTCCGGTTCCCATCAGTTTGGGATGTGTCTGCCAGATGAAGACAAGGGGTAAGGTCACACCCTGGATCACAGCTTTTAAATACCTTATAGCCTTCCTCCAAAAATATGCTTAAGGGGGCAATATACATAGATGCCTTTTTCCCCCAACACTTTAGCCCTTTTTTTCTTAATCATGTCCATGACATTTGATTTGATTAATAGATGGACACCAAAAACAGGCCAGATTTGATTTGATTAATAGATGGACACCAAAACAGACCACAAGCAATCCCAAGTGCTCTTGTGTGGGGGTGGACTGTCTGGGGATGTGCACAAAAATTTAATCCCTCATTTCTTTCTTAAATTGTATCCTTTTTCCTAAAACTTCACATATATTGCCCCCTTAAGCATTTTCCACTCCCTAATGATCAAATTTTTTTTTAAAACAACAACCAATAAAAATGTTTCTGATTAGTTGTTATTGCCCACTCCCTTTTCTCAGGTATTTTCAAGTTTAATATGCTTTGCACGCATCGTTAAGGGGCCTAGTACATGAGACGGGCTGGCCCGCTTAGCCGGGCTGGCTCGGTTTGCTGGGATCTCGGCACGTCTGTGAAACACACTAAAAATCACTGTCGCGATTACATGGAAAAATTTCAGCCCGGCTAGCTGGGATACAAATTTGCCATGTAATCGCGATTGCCAGGCCAACACTTTCTCGTCACTAAATTTCGCTTTAGAGCAAAATGGCACACCAGAAGATCGATATTTCTCTTTCTATATAACACGTAAAGGTTTATCAGTCCATAAAGCTACGTAAAACTGAAAATAATACGCCAAAACAATGGATTAGCGAGAATAAAAACACTTGATTCATGCTCTTCGATGTAGCCATCTTTTCACACGACAGCTTCTAAATTTAGCCGCGGGTGGGCTGGCCCGTCTCATGTAATACCGGGCTGAACAGTCATCTCGGCAGACAGAGCCAGCCCTTCTACTGAGCCAGACCGGCTCATGTAATCGGCCCCTAAGTGTCTGACATTTAAATCGGCCCTCTTAACAATGTCTTGGAACACATTTTAGAATGATAGCTTGTGAGTCCAGGGCTCGAGACTAACGGTAGCCAACTAGTCACAGACTAGTAGAAATACCGTTTTGGCTAGTAAGTTTTGCGCTTTCACTAGCCATTTTTGGCTAGTGAAAATTTCAAAGCACTAAAGCACC
>Ga0126336_10002386_pt1 | contig 10645 bp, 9 predicted proteins | sample SidCmetagenome_FD_92530 | JGI IMG/M metagenome (GOLD analysis project Ga0126336, IMG submission 92530) | Coral microbial communities from El Islote,Puerto Morelos, Mexico - Siderastrea C C metagenome | ecosystem: Host-associated > Invertebrates > Cnidaria > Coral | place: El Islote,Puerto...
AGATGGTAACACACCCTTTAGCTTGCAATTATAAATATACTGTTTTGAAAGTAGAATGAGATGATTGTTTAAAAGGGCATCTTCTGATTGGTGAGTTATGCCAAGAATTACGTCACTCTCAGTCAATTTCTTGACTTGTACCTTGCATAAATTTGGTAAAGGTTGATGGTAGCTCATTCTTTTCACTTGATGTTGTCCTTGTGGTAGTCTAGAAACAATTTGTGTATAAGCAAGGTGCTCAATTATAAATTTGTCACCTTTTGACCAAAAAACAACACAACTCTGTGGTACTGCCCCTTTAATACGTGTAGTAGTAACCTACCTTTCCCACAATGGAAGTGCTGGTTCTAAAGGAGGTGACAGAATATCTGTTGGTATTATAAGGTCACTGAGTGGTCTACAATCCAGAGGATCAGATGGTAAGACTGGAACACCAAAGTCACTCTCCCCTGGCAAGAGGTAGCAATTACTTTCTGCTTTATCCTTATTGTCAGAATCTTTCTTACTGATAAAATTTTCATCACAAGATTCCTCATTCTTAGCCAACACGACTGTCTGTCCACTGTCTGCAGTTTGTGAAGGCATTATTGAAGAGTTCAATTTCAAACGCGAGGCAGAAGGCTGCAGCACTTTTGCCTCTGATTTTATCACATGACTCTTACTCCCAGGGGCTCCTGTCGCATTTTGCAGGGGTGTTGGTGGACCTTGCAGTGAATACTTCTTTCCACTGTGATGAGCCAAAGCACCATCAGGATGCCTCTTCTGAGTGATGCTTGTTAGTAAATTTGCCGTCGGCAAGCCCTTTGTCATGGCTCCAACATGGCTTTTAACAGACTCTGACCTGTCCTTTTCCCTGCTTGGTCGATGGTGAAATGGCACCAAAGGCTTCTTCTTTTCTTTCTTTAACTTAGCTGTACTTTGTGTTTGTTGCGATGTTTGCTGTTGTTGCTGTGGCGAAGGTGCAAGATAATTTGGCGATGATATTGGCCTTGTTATACCAAATGACGGCCGTACTTGGGTTGGCGCCTTGGGCCTATCGAGAAAACATACCAGAAACACAAGGAATCAACCTTTTTACTAGAAACCTGGCAACTCACTGCACGAGAATGTTGTAGTTGCTCCTGTTGTTGTTGTTGTTGTTGTTGTGTGTGTGTGTCTTTTTTTTTTTGGGGGGGGGGGACAAACTGGAAACTTAAACTCCTCTTCCACCAAGCTCTTCTCATCAGCATTTCTACATTCACAACTGTAGTAATTGTAATTGGGTGTCCTGTGCAACCCCACCATTACCATTAAGGCAATCCAGATATTGCAATAAAGTTGCTGGCTAGAAACGTGTTTTGTGTTTCTTCCCTGTAAGAATCCACTGCATCAATGACCTCTCTGGTATTCAGAATACAAGTAAGTAAAAACTGTTGTTCTCTACTCCCATATTTAGAAATGGATAAAAATCCACCTCATCCTTAGATCTCTATTTGTACAAGTAGGCTCACAGGAACGAGGCAGGCAAAGTGAGTCTTACCTGCTGATGTTACTGCTTGATGTACAAGAACATGAAGTGCGCTTAAATGGCTCCTCGAAATCCCACTGGCCTATCGATGTTACATCACTTGAACTCTCTGTCTTTATGAATGATGGAGTTAACCTTGACAAGGAGCTCTGGGATGCACTTTTACTGAAATAAATTTGAAGTTACCATGTTTCATTTAAGCTTTCACCTAAAGACTCAGAAGTTGTAATCCCCTTGTACAGCATAATAAACCCATTACAAGAAACTACTGCTCAATTACTTTCACCCATTAAAACCATTTAAATAAACATTCAAACCACCTTATACAGACTACAAATAACACTTGTTGTTCAAATCACACTTAGTACACACTTTAGGAATTCATCCACATAACTCAAAAGGCTTGTAGTTAAAACAGCATTCCTTGACTCAGGTCTCCAACAGTGAAGAAGTTAAGTAACGTCATAAGTTAAACTTACTTGACTGCAAGTTTGTTCACAGTGATCTCCTGCCAAACTTCTTGCACCAATGAGTGTGTCAATGTCTTCTTGTCACTCACAGCAGGCGATGTAATCTTGGGTGTCGGTGGCACATTCACAGAACCTGTAACAACATCTGCAGTGTTGGGATCAAGAGGAGATGCTGGTGGGGTTAGTGATGTCGTACCACAGGAGGTCACTGGATCAGACCCGTCTGCAGATGGTTAAAGGTCAAGGGTTAGAAAGTTAAGGGTCAGAGTTAATCAACCAGGAACAGAGAAAATGAGGTTAAATGCATCATAGATAAATGATAATTAAGGTTAAATGTTACATGTTAATAATCAAAGCAAACAACCTACAAACCTATATACATGTACAACACCTACATGTACATAACAGTATACAACTCTTTCACAAGTTTCCTGACTATCTGTTGCCCCTTCCCACCTCCCCATACAATGTTGAAGGTCAGTCATCAATTTCAAAACCAGAACTTCAACATTGTTCGGGGGGAGGGGGCAAGGCAAGAGTATTTTTCAAATGACGCCAACGGGACATGATTTGCTCTGTCTCAAGACTAATGGCCAGGGTTGTAGTTCTGGTAATTGTACAGAGAAAGGGGCAAGCGAAAAATAAAACATCCATGAGGACCAATTTTTCTTCTTCCCACTGTCCTCCAACAGCCGCTCCCACTTTCTCCAAATCCCTCCCCCTGCAAAGTTTCCTCTGCCTCAGCCTCTGCTGAGAAGAGGTGTGTGTTGACATGTTGTCTTCTTAGTCAAGAAACTTACTGGACAGTATCTTTCTCTTATCCCACATATATAAATGGGTACGGATGAACCATTAAGAAAACCTAATGTACTTTAGTTACTTGCAGAAGTGGTAAATCTCTCAGTAAGGTTAAGCTTTGGCTTTGTGGCAATCGTGAAGGTTACTAAATGCAGGAAGGGAATTTATCTGAACAAACTAGGACGCAACACATTAAACAAGAATGACCAAGAATGTACCAGAAGGACACCAGAACAAAACGCAAGGGAATAGAATGGAATGGTACAAAATAGAATGGCTCATTTTGGTGTTATTCCAGTTCATTGCAGTACATTTCAGTGCTTAGCAATGCTCAGGTTACTGCAGGTACCCATTTATATACTTGGATGGAGAGAAGCACATAACAAAGCCTTTAAGAATCACCAAACTTCCTTCAAGTCTAATGCACAAACCAAAAGACTATGCAATAATACAAAGAACATTTTTAATGGTGACAACAATACCTTTGATTGCATTGAGTCATGACCATGTCATGAAAAACAGTGCACTTAACCTAATTTGGTGTCAATCACAGCAGGTTTTGTCATCAAACACATTAAGTTTGAGAGGCATCATGTGACTTTTAGCACTTAAAAGTAAGTTGTTTATTACAGAGTTTGAGTAAAACTGTGCTTAACCATTGCTACAGCTTAACTTAAATCCTTGTGGTGTAAATGTAATCCACTGGAAAAAACATTTGGTCAACAGTTATTGCCTAACACAGATCAAAAATTCAAATGTTTGATGATGAAACAACCCACTTTCATACCAAAATAGGGCAATGTTTTCATGACGTAGAAAAACTTTGATGCAACCAACTACAGGAATCACTTGTAAAACTCACCAGTCTTCCCATTCTCTGTGTGCGGGACCACAACATACATGGATGGATACCACATCTGAGTGTCACCCACGACAACCATGACAGTGGCAGGAACAGCCTTGTCATGACATTGGCTTGCTGCCTCACTCCAATCAGTACTGAAGTCAAGGGGATAAAACTTCTTCCATTCCTCGATGAGTTTAACTGAAACAATCTCATCCAAGTGGCTTGTTTGACCAGTAAGAGATCCAGACAGGCCATACGGGCCTAAAAGTACTGAAAATAAAATTACACTATCAAATCCAATGCCCACCCCTACATCTTATGAAGCACTTGGATAGACATCTGCCCCCCCCCCTTCTGTCCAATGATACATGTACAATAACATTTAATTGAATTCTAAAAAAAATTACAAGTTTAAGTAATACCTGGAAGTCCTTCTTGCTTGGCAGCAGCAACTGCTACATCTTCAAGAGTAAGATGGCGTACTCTTTGCTGTTGTTGGATTTCTACAGCAGTGCAAACAGAGCTCTCACCGTGGACAAAGAAAGAAAAGGAGAAGGACAGGTGATCCCTAGAAAAATAAGGAGAGAAGTAACATGAGTTGGAGTTACATACATCTATTGGGAACTTTTCCTTACAAAAGATAATGTTTTGGCACCTCATGGCAGCCCCACCTGCAATTTGTATCTCCACTGCTTTCCCATGGTGTCGTAAACCACTTCCCCAGACGAACAAATCCTCTTGATAGCAAACACCTATAAAACATGTAGAGACACTTAGCTTGAAACAAAAACCAAAAAATGTTTCACGCATTATCTAACTACAAGTTTAATCAAGGCAATAGATCTTCTACCTTTCTAATAAATTATGTAAAGCCTTGAAAAGTAATGACCGCGGCTCGTGAGGCAAACCATCTTCCCAGCAACCATGACAAGATTCTGTTAAATGAAAATAAATAAGTAGAATAAATAAAATAAATAAATAGATAAATACCAGGTTGTAACATACACAATCTCACTAACGCTACACTCACCCAACTGTGTACGACAAAAGCACTACCAGAAACGATTTGGGGAAAGAACGTCAACAAGAAAATTGTATACTGGATACACTAATAAATCTGTCATTGTACTTGTGAATCCTACAGTACTGTTGCAGTGGTCAAACACAGTTGGTGCTGACAATCATTACCAATGCTGTGTTCACTGAGCATTATTGTCAGTGCCTGCAGTGGCCAAAATGGGAACGAGGCTTACACAGTGTTCCAAAGAAACCGGGAAAGAAAATTCCATAACTTTTGCATGACTTTTACTCCAATTCCATGAACTCACAATTGACAAGGGGACTGGTGAAAACAATGAGTGAAATGCCCCACTAGCTAGACGTTTTGATGCTTGACACGAAGCTTCCTAAATTTCTATACTTCTCAACCATCAGCTAAAAACAACATTGGGAAGATTCTGACCCAAACAATATTTCTAATTTCCCTGACTTTTCTAGGACTGAAATGCAAATTTCAAATTCCATGACCTTTCCGTGACCGTGTGAACCCTGTTACAGTAGACTACCTAAGTATAAAATGTTGTTAACCCTTTAAGCCCTGATATAAAAATGCATATTCTCCTTACTGTTCTCCATACATTTCTTATGGAACATGTGAGGAGAATTTGTCTAAATATTGAGACATCTGGCCCCAGTTGTTCAAAAGTTGGAGAGCACTATCCACCGTATAAATCTCTATTCAGTGGATAACGCAATAGGTGCTTCCTAACACTTATCCACTGGATAGTGCTATCCAACTTTTGAACAACTGGGGCCTGATCCTTAGTGATCACTACCTTTATTCTCATCACTTGAAGGTTTGAACAAGTAGTGATAATGTAAAAGAGAAATTTCATTTCCGTCACTGTTAGGGCTTAAAGGATTAAGGAGGATTTCAAAACTCACTCTTGACACTTAGACACAGGTAAAGATATTGCAAATACATAGTTCAAGTGTTAACCCTTTAAGCCCCAAATAGTGACAAGCATCTAATATCTCCATACAACATCAATACTTGATCAAACATACAGTAAAGGAGAAACAAAAGGCTGATCACCAACTACAAAATGTCTTCCTGTTTATGTAAATTCTCCTAATAAGTACTATAAGAAATACTATGATTTTCAGTTGAGTAAGGTATGAGAGAAGTTTGGTCACAAAGTTTTAACATTCAAATTACCATGTTGTCAAGGGCAACTTGCTCCGAGACTGCATGAATCGCTTTGCTGTATGACGTGACGTGATCGCTTTATGCAGTCTCCCTTCGAAACGAAGCAAGTTGCCCTTGACAACATGGTAATTTGAACATTAAAACTTTGTGACCAAACCCTTCTCGCACCTTACTCAACTGAAAATTGTAGTATATGGAAAAGAGTGAGAACATGTGTGTTATATTGAGGCTTAAAGGGTTAAAAAGCAAAATGAATGTGAACTACCTTTTAGTTCTGCAGAAACAATCCCCTGTAAATTAGGATCATCACCAAACCAGAACACCCAAAGCTCCTTTGCACTGTTGATACTGCTAGGATCACTGCTTGATTGACAGCCCATCGATGGACTCCTCCGCCACGCACAAAGGATGTCATGACTGAGGGCAGACGAGAATGACTTCAACACAGGATCCTCTGCAGGGATGGCTCCGCATGCTAGGTTGAAAACATATTTCCTCCACTTCAAGCCACATAAATCAGTCTGTTGAGAAAACAGAATGTTACTTTAAAGCAACAAGCAAGGTGTACTATGCACAAATCAATGATAAGCTGCAGACATTTAATGCTACTGAGACATTTAATGCTACTGTATAGTGTAACATACTACTGACACACATTTTCCTATAACCTTATCCATTTCACGTCAAAAAGGCAACATTTATTTTTAGTTACACTTTGATCTAAAGCCAGTAACAGCGGTCAGCTAATTGTACATTTTTGGCTAATTGAGAGACTGCAGCGGTATGACAGCCTAACACTTGTGCAATATCAAATGAAATATTTAACGATAAAATATAAATGAACAAATCGCAACAGAAGTGGTCATTTCAGTTAATAAAAAAAACACAACTAAGTGTACCAATGACTGAAGCATTATCTAAAATGGAGGTTGAATCATGTGTGGATTTTATAAATAGTTGGGAGGAAAGTTTCTAGCCTTCAAAAGGAAACATCTGGCAAACACACCTTCATTGTAAAACCCCAAACATACACAATATACAAATGTAGATAATTTTGGCCAAAAGAATGGCCAATATACAAGGGTCAGAAATATTTTTACCACATATGGATGAGATACTCCTTGCCTAAAAGGAGTTTATTTATGTCAAGAATGCTATTTAAGGCAATTCTACCAAATATGCCACAACACATCCATGGCCAACTTGGGCAAAATTGACCACCACAGAAATGTACTGCAGCTTTCACTCAAACGGTTAAACATTGGGATATCATTTACAGACTCAAAAGCTAGAACCACCATGTACACGTACAGCATAATAAACAGCACCACAAGAAAGTACTTTTCAGTAGCTTTCATTTGAATGGTCATACTTTAGGACTTCATCCACAGACACAAAATCTAGAACCCCCATGTAAAGCATAATAAACAGCACCACAGCAAAATACTGCACAGTTGTCATAAATTTTGTTTTCATCTGCAGACTGTCACAAATCACCCTTAGCTACAAAACAACACACTTGCTAGTATCTTGTCATTTTTCTCAGTTTAAAAGGGTTGCACCTGTTTGGGGGACATTTAACAATGAGTTACCAATTTTGCTATCTTGCTCATAATTTTCACAACAATACAGACAAAAAACTTAATTTAACAGGCTCCACGAAGTTTGAAGTCACCATTAGTTATCAATGAAGTTTAAAGCACCAAGCTGTGGAATTAAAACAGCAATTAAGGCTTAGAAATAAGTGAGAAAAAAATCAAAATTTACCATGCAGCTCGAAAGTCAATTATTTATGCTTAAGCGTAGTTCAATTGCTGAATGTAAAAGCACTTTTATGGATCATTTGAATACTATTGTGCAATATCAATTGTGCAGTCAGATCTTTGGCTTTTAAGATACCGTGTGGCACTGAATTTTTGATGGTTCTAATTTTTGCGATTTTTGGAGTTTTTTCCGCAGTCCGCAAAAATAAGTTCCCACAAAATAAAATTACCGCAAATTTTTTTCCACAAAAATTTACTCCAATGTAGAAATTATATACAAAAATACTGGTTTCAAGGAGAAAATGTCATAGATAACTTGGTGGATAATACATCAAGTGGTACCCTACATGTGGCTATTGTCGATCCATTGTTGGTAGTGTAATAAGAGTGACATCAATTGATCTGTCTTAAATTCCCATGTTGTTTTATCTCTATTTCAATTGCATGTACGTTGTTAGTTCCATTTAAACGAGACTTTCAGAAAATCGCAAAAATTAATTCCCAGCAAGAAAAACCAGTCTCTTCCAATCGCAAAAATTAGTTCCCGCAAAACACAAAAACTCACCAATCCGCAAAATGAAACTCCCACAAAAATTTAGTGCCTCACGGTATATTGCTAACTTAAACATTTTTTTCTAATTTTTATTAACTGGACACAAACAATTACATACATGTAAGTGATTATCAAAGGAGGTCCAATGGAAAGGACTCAAAATCCCATACAAAGCACCCACCAAGAAAAAACAAACAAAGCAGACTGTGGTTTAAACACTAGATATTATTATAGATAAAGGCTTTAAAAATTGATGACAAAATTAAATAATTAATTACAGTGACAAGGTCAGACACAAACAATAGACCCAGGAACACAACTAAAAAATCTACATAAAACAAATTCAGGGAAAACTTTTATTCAGCCGGAACTGAGAAAACAACAAGGAATTGAGAGCTTACAAACAGTAACAAATGGCCTTAAAACAGCTCTGATGTATCATGATGTATTATGATGTATCATAAATCACAAAAAATAAAGTGCACCTCACCCTAAAATATTTTTTCGCTAAAATAACTCTTTGCACCTGTTCGAAAAGCATTGTGCCTTTTTTTATGAATACCCCTTCAGTCTTGACTTTTTATAGGCTGTAAAAGTTACGAAATCTAGCCATCATCTGTTACACGACCAAGCTAGTGAGAGGCATGGGTATATTCCTGATTTGACATCACAAACTGATTTGCATCTCCTTAAGTCTTTGTAAACATGCATGCAAAGCAGTTTGTGACGTCAAATCAGGAATAGACCCATGCCCCTTCTGACTCTGTCATGCGACAAATGATGCTTAGTTTTGCGTAAGTTTTGAGGCCCGTAAAAAAGTCAAAAACTGCAAATAATGGCGAAATGTTTTTAAAATAGGTGCAAAGTTTAAAATAAGCGTAAAAAATATTTTGGGGTTAGGTGCACTTAAAGCTTCAAATCCTGATTACATTTGTGTATCTATAGTTCTTGCATTATAAAGGCATAAAAGCACTCTGGACTTGAGCAAAGTAACACATTGACGCCCCTTACCTACATCACATTCATATAAGCCAATGGATTGTGTCTCAAGTAAAAAGTCCAAGACTTTGTTGCTCTATGACCTCTAAGCAAAACAATGGCATACAGCTTCCTACTTGCTTCCATTGATTGTTTGATGTTCATTCATTTTTAATGTAAATTAGTGCAAATGCATGCATTACCAAACAGAACATAAATTTGTAATATCTTCATGCAAATTTATGACACAAATTTTGCGACCTATTACCTACGTCTGAACACAGCAACAAATGCAGCAAGATGGCGATAATTGCTATGATGTAAAGGTCTGATGTACATGTATCTGCATATCCTCATAAACAAGAAAAATCATTCCTATATCACCTATGATTATTTTTTGGCGTAAATATGAACTGAAGTTTTTGCACAGACACAACTGACAACAGTTTGACAACAGGATGTAAACTGTCTGAACACAGCAACAAATATGTAGGCAAGAGTTAAAACCTGTTAATAATAGATCAGTTATGGCTAGACATGTTTGCTTCTGTGAGGTCCATGAAAATAATCTTGTTTAGTCTACAAGTAATTGCTAATCCTTTTACCAGCAACAGTAAAACCCATTGAAATACACCAGCAAACAAAACAGTTAACTTGACAGAATTAAAAGATTTGATGCCAAACTTTTACTTTCAACATCGCACATGTAAGACAACCACAAGGCAAATCTAACATTACAACAAAATGCACCCACAAATAAAAGAAGCAAACAGCACCACAGTAAAGTACAGTTGAACAGCTTTCAATTGAATGGTCACCACTAAAGTTGTATTTCATCCACTGTCTCAAAGGAAGATTTGTATTGTCTACCAAAATAAACAGCCCCAGAGCAAAGTACTGCTCAGTTGCTTTCATCTGAATAATCACACAATGATTTCATACTCAGAATCAAACGTTAGAGCCACTTTGTACAGCCTAATAAACAGCACCACAGGAAAGTACTGCTCAGCAGCTTTCACTTGAATTATCACACAAAGATTTCATACTCAGAATCAAAAGTTTGAACCACCTTGTGTGGTATGATATCAGCACCACCGGAAAGTACTACTTTGTAACCTTCACCTGAACACTCACGCATTATGATTTCATCCACATTATATTGTAGAGCACAATGAATGGTGCAGCAGATATTTATTCTTGTAACTTATTAGTGAGTACATGAAAATAAAAGTTTGCTTCTGGGTAGGAAGGATTAAAATAAATCTAATTATTGTTGCTGTAAGACCTTCCTAATCCATAACAACAGCTGGCTAGTAATCAAGCCAGGGCTTCTGATAATTCGCGGGAAAAAAGTGAAATTTCACGGGATTTGAAGAGACAAATTCGCGGAGAAAACAGCCGATTTCGCGGGATTTTCGCGGGAATTTTCGGGGCAAATTTTCGTTGAAAAGCAAACAAGGAAGCAAAAAAGAAAGATTCCTGACAAAAATATTGGAAAAATGTCAAATTCAGGGCAAGAA
>Ga0126336_10002387_pt1 | contig 10644 bp, 3 predicted proteins | sample SidCmetagenome_FD_92530 | JGI IMG/M metagenome (GOLD analysis project Ga0126336, IMG submission 92530) | Coral microbial communities from El Islote,Puerto Morelos, Mexico - Siderastrea C C metagenome | ecosystem: Host-associated > Invertebrates > Cnidaria > Coral | place: El Islote,Puerto...
GTCTTTGCTCGAGTGGCTTATAGACGAAAATAACTTAGGCACTCCTTACTTTGTTGACAAGAAAAATGGTCATCGAGCTTTGGCTAGCTACTATTTCAAAAAGGTGGAAAACAGTTCGAGCTCGAGTCACAGCCAAACGTACATTTTCCATCTTGCTCAACATATTGCTTTTAGTGGACGCCTGAGTAGTTTCTATGACGAGTTTAAAAAGTTACCAACCCATTTAATAACTCAGCCGGTGGATGAAAGTCAACGCAGCTTACTTCATTTGGCTGCCGCTGTTAAAAATGTCGATGTTTTGCGTTTGTTGTTGCCTTTTTTCCCGAAACCAGCGGACGTAAAAGACAATTATGGCGTCACTCCGGCTTTCGTTGCTGCAGCACAGGGTGCTCTCAAAAACTTGGAACTCCTCCAGGAGGTTGGTGCCAATATATTTCACAGAACAAATCCACCTCCCAACCCACCCTATGAATTTCATCAGGACCCAATCGTTGCATCGAAGTCGGCGTTTTGGAACTCAACGTTGCTTCACGCCGCCTCGCAAAATGGTCACTTGAACGTTGTAAAGTTTCTACTACTACAAAATGTATCACTATCGGAGAGGGATGGCGTAAACTTTACCGCTCTTCAGCTTGCTGCACAGAATGGTCACTTAGACGTTGTGACTTTGTTGCACGAGAGTGGAGCGCAGACTGATCAAGTGGCTCTTTACCACGCTGCAGTCAACGGACACGATGATGTTGTCAAATTTCTTTTGCAAAATGTCGGCGTTAAAGATGAATGTATGCGGTGTGATGGTTCGTTTTACTGGCTCGGTGGGAAGACACGTTACCAAGCCGCTTTGATTGAGCCGGAAAACAAGGCAAGTGATGGTTATAGAAAATTCAAGAGTGCACTATGGCATTGGGCGCAGACTGAGCATCTAAACCTAAATATCCCAGATTTCCGGTTCGTTGATGATAAGCATTTGTTATTTTGCCAAACGGCATTACATGCTTCTGTTCTTAATGGCCATATCCGGGTGGTCCAAGCTCTTTTATCGCAACCTGACAATGCGCTTCACTGCACTGACTTTTCAGGAAGAACACCTCTTCATGACGCAGTTAGAAGCAATAACAAAGAAATAACGGAGCTTTTGATACAGGCAGGAGCCAACTTATCAAAAAGGTGTCGCTTTCATCAGAATCTTACGTCCCAGCTTTCTTCACGCAGCTACAGGAAATATTTTCATTTAAACTTGATGGAGGAACATCAGTACGACTCAGATAGGTGCCCTTACGGTTCAACTCCAATGCATCTTGCTGCTAGATACGGCCACAATCTCATGGCGGCTCTTCTTGAAAGATATGGAGCTTCATTAGATACCAGGGACTCTCAAGGAGCAACCTTGTTGCACATTGCTGCTTGTCATGGGAAGACGGACTTCATACAATGGCTCATATCGTCTTCACCGAACATGTTCATAAATATAGGTAGTGAGAACGGTTCCACTCCTCTACACAGTGCGGCAGTTTGTGGTCGATTTGTGGAAATCCCGATTCTTATAGAATTAGGCGCAAATATCACGTTTCAAGATAACATGGGAATGACTGCTCTCCATTACACTGCATTAATACCTCCACTTGAAAATATAAATAGAACATTCCCTTCCGATACTTGTGATGACAGCAAGGTATTTAGGAGGATGGTTCTTACGTTTAGTCGACTAAGGATGAGGATCTCCAATAACGAAGATCACATACGACTTGACTATTTGTTTGACAAATACTGTCCCAATGAAGTACGAATAGTAAGTTTTGATCATCAGTGCAAAACCGCGCGCCGACTAATGGAACACACGGATGTTACGACAATTAACCAAGCAGATAACTTAGGGAGAACTGCCCTTCATTTGGGAGCTAAAAATGGTCTTGAGTGTGTTGTTGGTTTTCTTTTGGCAAACGGCGCTAATCCACATAAAGAAAATAGCGAAGGTTTCACACCTTTAGAGGAAACAATACAATCATATAACCCAGCAGCTTCATTTGACGTTTTTTCCTATAAATGTAAGATGGACAAGAAAACTTATGATACCCTCATTACTCCAACTGAATGTGAACTACCTCCCTCCAATCCTTCTAAGGAGGACTTGATATACTATCTTTTGGATAACCTTGATTTCCAAACGGCAGTTGTTCATATACTTTTCTCTTGGGAATTGGAAACTCAAGGAAAAGAAAAAAGTCCAAAAAGTGCGCTTCATCGTGCTATAGAGGAGCGGCAACCACATCTCGTTCTGTTAATGTTGTTAATGGGTGCCGATGTCAACCAAGAAGACACTCAAGGGAGGTCCCCTCTGCTGGTCTATCTTCATCACGGAGGGAAATTCACCGGTTTTATTCTTAAACACTTCAATGTTCGGGTCCCAGTCAAATGTGGTGTACCGTTTTCGTCTTCTCCATTTCATCTGCTATCTTACAGGGCGCCAAACTTTCAATCTGACGACTTCTTTGAGTCTGATAACAACTTCCTATGGGAAATTACATTACACACTTGGAAAATAGTGGGTTATGAAATAGTTTCAAAATGCCAAGATGCAGAAGGTTACACTCCACTTCACAGAGCCGCCCAGGGTGGCAACATCAAAGCAATTGAAACATTCCTCTCTTGGGGAGTAGACGTGAATATGTTGGCTTGTGATGGGCACTCTCCATTGTTTTTGGCCATAAAGGATGCTGGACTGAAGCCAGACATATCGTCAGTGACTGTGGATACCAGTAAGGCATCAAAAGTGGCCATCTTTATACTACGAAAGGTTTTAAAAAAGACTGGTTTCAAGATTACGTGTGACGGTTCTTCCTCGAAACTGACCATTTACCATCTTGCCGCATATCGCGGACTTCACGAATTCCTCTATCAGCTTCTGGGTGATCTCAGACCTCCTGGATTTGACATCAATTGCCCAGATAAATTTGGTGTTACACCACTTTACTTGGCAAACCTGTTTGTCTCTACTGAAACGGATGATGCGTCAGATCCGTGGAAAAAGATAGTTCGCTTGATAGAAAGACATGGGGGTATATTGAAGTATCCGAGAAGAGAAGCTGAACTTCGTCTTTTATACACGCACCTATACGATACATCAAAACAGCCAACACACATTAACGTTAGACTGGCAAAAGAAATACTGCAATTGTTGAAAAGCGCTGACAATTTAGATCAGTGCTTCCAAATGTTTCACGCCTATGCTCAAAGAAATGACATTGTGGGGACATTTTTCAATGATTTATTTAGAAAGCTCTTGCTTCATGACCTGAAAGCATTTGAAACTGAATTAAAAACTGTAGCAGCAAGTACTTCTACAAAATCTAAGCTTTTGTCAACAATAGTTTTGTATTACTACACTTTGAAGGAACGTGTACTAAAATCCTTCAGTGAACAGAGTGTTAATGAGAAGAAAGTAAGACAGGAAGAGAAATCATCGACGGTCAAAGAAGAAGCCCGCAATCTGGATTCAAATGCCGCGTTCACTAATTGGTGGCAAAAGAAAAGAGAAAAACTCAAAGGTCGTTCGTCCTTGTTGAATCAACGTTACAAGTCACAGAGATCTCAGTATGACAATGTAGACATGCTTATTGAACAGCTTGACGAGCTATTCTCAAGAAATCAGAATAGTTTGTACCGCTTCGCATCCGTCAAAGCTTTGAAAACATCATTTCCCCTATTGCATCAGAAGCTTACGTGCTCAAAAATTGCTCTTTACAAACATCTTTTCCTTACGCGTGATTTACCTAACCATTTGCTTATGACTCAGATGGAAAACGGGTGGACGTTGAAAAGAATTCTTTTAAGGAAGACACCTTTTATGCGCTCTAGACTACCTTCAGTACCTTTAGCGTGGATGGATATCACCAATTTTGATGGAGCGTACAGACCATTCAAAGCACAAGAATTAGTTCAGTTGATCAATATTGTCCTCGGCAAACGATCTCCGTTTGATTACCTTGACGTGCTTGCCTTTGGAAATGATCGAAGTTTGTGGAACTCTATTCACAAATTTGAATTTGATTGGTGTTTACGAAGTATAAAAAGACGCGAAACATTGAAAATGACTGGCAGAGATCATACGAAATCGCTTCTTGACAGGATGAAGGAAGGTGTGATTGAAAAATGGGAGAAAAACAAAGCTAAAGAAAGGAAATGGCTTTAATACAAAATGACCAGTCAATTTTAGCGGAAGGTGAAGGAAAGAGGGAAGAGGCAATATTCTGTGTTTAGTTCATACGACTCAGTAGTGAAGAACACATGACTATGGATTGCAGACTTCTTTCAGATTAAACTGCAAGAATAGAAACTATTGACAATAAATTTCTATTGGTCCTAAACCCTGCATCTAGAGAACCTTTATTGATTAGTTTTTGATACAGGTAATCTATTAATTTATTACTTTATAAGACCACAGCGTGGCCGATTGGTTAGAGTGGTTTTTTACAACCGGAGGTCCCGGGTTTAAAACCTGCTCTGACCACTGGCTGATGGCCTGTTCCAGGCCTACAGATAGTGGCCCATGAACGAAAACTATTGTGAGCGGAGAAGAGACTGGGGAGAGAGGTAGTCTCTTCTTGTATTTTTCTCCGCTCTCAACTTTTTTCGTTCATGCGCCACTATCTGAATGCCTTGAACAGGCTACTGGCTGAAGGTTTTCCATGGCAGACTCGAGTTCAAATACAGATAGCCAACTGGACTGCCTCCTGCCAGTCGGAATTTTTAAGCTTGTCACGTTTGATTTGTCTCTAACAATTAAAGTGGAGTGCAAGGGAACTAGCTTGGTGACCACAGCATTTACATTCTTTTTACACTTTTTTTACGTATATTACTAATTTCAAAGGCGTCATTTCAGTAAACGGAGATAAAGATACGCTACCAAACTCCTTAAAAGCTGTTTTCTCCAAAAAAAAATACATATTGTCTTTAAAATCTTTTCAAGACCCCATCTCTGACTTCTTGGAAAGCCTTTCTATGGCCTGAGATTTTGGCTACAACGGATAAGAATTCCTTCTCTGTAGGTCACATGTAGATAACTCTTTAGCTATATATGTATTTAACGTAACACAAACACGAAGCAGTCGTAATAGAGATTCGTTATAATCAATCGGCAATAACGTGCTATATTAAACTATCAATTGGCAGGAGTGAAGGAAGCACAGAGTCCACTCTGTTACACCAGAAGTTTGCACATGTGCTGTGATACTGTCGCCCACCGTACATGAGTTTTCCGTCGCCATGTTTGGATGATCCCTGCATGTGTACTCTTGTTCACATTTAACAAACAAATTCCACAGGCTGCGCTGCCATCTTCAGAGGCTGACACGTGATGCAGCGTGAAATCCAGACTGCTCCGAGATGGCTGATAAATGACAAAAGATGCCTTACCAAATTAATTTAACAAAATTAGCGATAAAAAAGCCAAAAGCCATTTCCACGGCTGCACGTCGTCATCATCAACTATAAATACACAAAGCTTGACAGTGGTATATACACTCGTTTGAAAAAAACGTTGTCGGGTGAAAAGTGTAAACGATGGACAATGCGACACAATGGAACTCTGGGAAGATGGCAGAGGCAAGTTTCAGGGAAGTGTTCACGCTTCCTAGAGCACCATTGGGTTGCATCGTCAATGATTTATGCTTGTTACCCGACGTTTTTTCAATTGGGTGTATACAAACATTTAAGTGTCAAAATGTAAATAATACATTTAAAATGTTTGTGTATGTACCACTGTCAAGCTTTACATCTTTGCACTTGATAATGATAACATGCAGTTGTCGAAACGTCGCACGACTTTTTCTGTCGCTGATTTTCATCTCAAAATGTTTTCCAAACTCTTGTGTGAAATCAATCTCTCTTTTAGCTAAGCCTGAAACTAAAAGGATTAAGCAAAACGAAGATAAAACAAAATTTTTAACTGGTTAATGTTGAGCGGACGTTTGGCTGAAAAAAGTCACCTTATTACGGCGTTTTAGCCCCGATGCCGATTACATGATCAGAGAAACAACAGCAGAAACTTAAGTTACTATGCCTTCACTTGGCGGACTTTGCTTCATGAGGTTGCCACGTAACAGTGTTACGACTGTCAAACCGGTGGCCCTCAGATTACTGAAATTATCGAATTGCAATTTAGAAATATTACTGTTTTTAAGGAGGGAGGGAAATCAGAGAATCCGGAGAAAAACCCTGAGAACACGGACCAGCTATAACCTGGGTGGAAAGCGAGCACTCTCGCCAGTCATTCGTGATCATCTGTCAGGTCAGAGGTGAGTTTTGACCGCCTGTGTGTATTCACAGCGGTCAAACGCAGGACGCGTGCGCAGTTCCCGCCACATTTTTACAAAAGAAACATACAGACAAATTTCCAAAGTTTCACTTTAACCGCAAAACTTAACGCCATTTCTGAAAACTTAAACTTTTTACTTTGAGCACGTGTTCAGAATGAAGTAAATGGCATCCAAAAATTTTACCGGCGCGAGATTTGGTATATCGGTACATTTTATGCATCGTTTTCATACGAACTTCGCGCTCATAAAAGTCTGAACTGATAGGCTCTGAAAAACCGGAAGTGACGTTTTTTTGTGTTTGACCGCTGTGAACTGTGTGTATGTCTCAAATGATCAGTGCTTAGTGCATCAGGCTTGAGCCTACATGTAGCTGTACCCACCGCCCTAAAGAAATAAACCTTTCCCGGGGAAAGAGGGTATACCTCACGCAGGAAAGGCAAGACAAAAGGGATTGTCCCTCTTAACAGACTGCGTTGATAGACAAAACACCCAATAAGCACCTCCTCGGAATTTTAACGGTTCCTGGGCTCGGTTGCATAAAGAAACTTAAGATTAAGTGGGAATTTCTGCAACTGTTCCCTGTTTCCAGAGGATTTTTTTGCATCATTGTGTTTCCTATACTCTTCAATTCGCCTTAGTCTGGTTTATCCATAATAGCGTGCAAGAAAATCCTCCAGTACAAAGGGAGTGGTTGCAAAAATTCCCACTTAATCTTAAGTTGCTTTATGCAACTGGGCTCAGTAACGTTAATGCCCTAAGGACATATGGGGAGTGAACGTTTATAACAATCTCTATCAACCTGACTTGGCTGCAGGTAATTGTTTTTTTTAATGTATGCCTCCTGTAGGTGACTTAGGCTGTGATAAACACCCCAAGCGCTTATTCAAGGAAATATGGCACTCTCCAGGTAGGAGCGTGAAAGTTTTAAAGTTTGGTGCTGGTTAACTTTAGAGGCAGGCAAGCAAATCAAGTACGCAATGGGGAAACCGTGCATAGAACTAGCATTTCATCCAGGGGAGAAAAAGGCAAAATGTTGAGAGAGTAACGTCTTTAAAGTTAATAAGTTAATAACATCTTCTATGTACTTACAAATATTTGCGATCCAGAGAGAAAGCTTGATATGTCCTTCCATGTCCTTTCTATTTCTTGCTGAATATCTCTGAGTTTTGTGTTGTTTGGTGCTAGAAAAGGGATAGGTGTAAGGTAAGGCATGCGAAAAATACAGCGGCGACAATTTCCAACAACACAAGTCATTGATGAATGCAAGGTAGCCACATATTTGACAATTTATAACACTCTTTGTAACACTTCATTTAAATGAAAGATCTTAACGAGGATTTCACATGTATGTTAGACTCACTAAACCACTGGAAAGCAAGCCTACCTTTGAAACTGCTGAATAAAATTGCTTCACAACTGTGCAGACCTTTATTTCATTATCATTAGAGTAATATTACCAAAAGTTGATGTGGGTTACCTGATTTATTTATCGACGCCTTTATCTTCAGAGTAACTCTGTATATCTCAACTATGGCAACTTGAATTTTTAGCCAAGAGTCCTGGAGCCCCAAGCCCCAATGGTACCCTAAAAATAAGGCAAAGAGAATCACTGGGGTCTCAGAGGACTTTCACACCCATACGTGAGGGCTTTTTAAAAAGTGCCAGCCACTTAGGACATTCAATTTAATGACAATTCTAGCAATAAAAAAAGCAAATGAAGTAATCAGAACTAAAAGAATTCTAGACACGTCCATGGCAAGGTTAAAGTGCACCTAACCCCAAAATATTTTTTACGCTAATATAACACTTTGCACCTATTTTAAAAACATTTCGCCATTATTTGTAGTTTTTGACTTTTCTATGGGCTTCAAAACTTATGAAAAACTAAGCATCATTTGTTGCACAACCAAGTCAGAAGGGGCACGGGTCTATTCCTGATTTGAAGCCACGAACTGCTTTGCATGCATGTTTACAAAGACTAAGGAGATGCAAATCAGTTTGTGATGTCAAATCAGGAATAGACCCATGCCCCTCACTAGCTTGATCACGTAACAGATGATGGCTAGATTTCATAATTTATCTTTTACAGCCTATAACAAGTCAAGACTGAGGGGGATTTCATAAAAAAAGGTGCAATGCTTTTTGAACAGGCGCAAAGAGTTATTTTAGCGAAAAAAAATATTTTGGGGTTAGCTGCACTTTTAAGAATAGAGAGAGAGAGAGAGAATCTGGAGTATCTTGCCTTATCATCTAAAGATGCAACACAAGGACAGAGACAACTGGCCTTAAGACAGGTCAGAAGCCTGAAGCTCCCACAGCCGCTTATAATAATCACTTCAGGAGTTTCCATAAAAGAAATTCTTCAAACTAAACTGACAAAAATTGCCATTTACTTGTAAAAAGTTACTAACCATTGTTTGTTTAATGAGAACTAAAGCATCATTAAACTTGTCCAGCTTTAGTAAACACATTGCCATTGATTCCAACAGTTCCCTGGCCAGCACTGTACTATTCGGTGACAAGCAGTGCCGAGACTCTTGGTATGCAGCAAGGGCTTCTTGATATTTATGTTTTAGATACAGCAGATCTCCTTGGTACTTCTTGATACTTTGTTTCTCTGATTGATGACCACTTGGAGAAAACTGCATAAACCACTAACAAAGAGGAAATACCAAAGAGAAAAGGGGACAGTTAATTAAGTATTGTATTTTGGCTAACACAAGAGTTAGTCATCCTCAGTGACCCAGGGACAGATAGTCAGGACAGGAGGCAGATAAAATGGGCAAAATCAACGTGACTGAAAGTTTACAAGACAGCCAGAAAACTTTCGATCCCACAGATTTCACCCATTTTATCTGCTTCCTGCCCTGATTATTGGCCACTGGGTCTCTGAGGATGGAGTTATGTTAACAGGACATGGTCGACACTACCCGTGATGACCTAATCAGTTGGTCAACACATAAATTTATCTAACCATCCCAATTAGCACTTGAGAGTTTAAGGCCTTTCCCTCCATCAAGGTAACATGGTAACCTGCATGAAAACACTGAACAACACTTCTTTGATTCAACTAATTCATTCATAGTTTTTACATTTATTTGACAAATCTCCACTTATTGTGTAGCCCCTTCCCTGACCTTCCCTCACAGCAAACCCCTCCATATGTATGTTATGCTTCAAACTGGAAGTTTGACTTGAAGGGCTATGATAAACACTCCAAATGACAGCATTGCAAAAAACTCTTTATGGTGGTCAGTGTATCTTGTATCAACTCAGTTGATATCAATTTAACCCTTAAAGCCCCAACAGTGATCAGCATCAAATTTCGTCTCACCATGTCAGTGCAGTATAACACAGACAGATCCGAAGAATCGAGGAAATGATCACAAAAGATGAACTGTCTCAAAGTGTAAGGAAGTTCTCTCAATTAGCAGTTAATGAAATGTGTGGAGCCCAGTAAGGGGAATTAGAATAACGATGCTAGGGTTAAAAGTTAAACGTGTTTTACTCACCCATTGATGCAGCACTGCAGTTTCTAAAGTTTCTATAACCATTTATATCAGGTGAAAAAGATCACGTGACTACAGTGTAAGGTGATGTGGTCTTTAGCCAGACCTTAGAAGTTGGTCCCACTTTGAAATTTGTGCCATGATTTAAATGGCTTCCTTTGCACCATGTAAGCTAATTTGTGCATTGGTCGAATGTGCGGACATTGTTAACCTGATCCATTTTACCTTAACGTCCGTCAACACACTGTCACGCGTACTTCACTCTCCAATTTTTGTTTTGTAAGTGGTTTGCCCAAAGTGATCATCACGGGAGGGAGACAGTGCTGTAACCACAGGTAGAAAATATAAGTGGGGATATTTTTTGTACATGTGCAGAAATAAAAGTTTAGATGGAGAGCAAGCTATAATTCTAACTGACCATGCATGCTCAACAGAGGCTATTTATACTATTCACACATGATAAATTAAAAGCCCCCTTCAAACTAACCTCAGGGTCACACTGCTTCGGTTTGTAAGTCTCTTCTACTATGTTTGTACCACAGTTTGATTCGTCGAAGATTTCGTCGTCAAACTCAAATTCGAACTCCTTCGTCAACAAATTGTCACTATGCCCATATATGGTAAGGAAGCCCTCGATATCTGTCATCCGTACATGACAGATATCCCGCGATATACGTAAATGACCATATGTGGAAGTGCAATGCAGATTTTATTTCATTGCTTGTTTGGCGGCCATTTTGAAAAGCGAGGCAGTTTTAGCAGTATTCTCCGGAAATTTTAACTCCCTGGAAGAAACTTTCCACGATTAAATGCTCTCAAAA
>Ga0126336_10002388_pt1 | contig 10643 bp, 4 predicted proteins | sample SidCmetagenome_FD_92530 | JGI IMG/M metagenome (GOLD analysis project Ga0126336, IMG submission 92530) | Coral microbial communities from El Islote,Puerto Morelos, Mexico - Siderastrea C C metagenome | ecosystem: Host-associated > Invertebrates > Cnidaria > Coral | place: El Islote,Puerto...
ATTAGTGTTATCTTCAACATATAGTAAGAGCCTGAAAGGAACAAACACAGGATTGAAATAAAAGATAACATACTGATAAATGAATACTTAACCAACGTCTGAAGCTTTCTGATTTTTCTTTTTGGTGCCACCAGTATTTTAAGCTGTGCTCCTAACATTTTCAGCTGTTTGCCTAAAATTTTGGCAGTGCACCTAGAAATTTACACCTGGTGGCACAAGTGCTCCCAAAGCCAAAAATAAACTTTGAGCCCTGCATCCTTAGTAAAGCCATGCTGCAAGAAGCAGAATGATCAAATTGAAAACGATTTTTGAATTTAAACACAAAGTGAACCTACAAAAGGGAGGCTGAGGTGTTCAGCGTGTCAATTGCAAATCCCAAGGGGTGCCAATGGAGGCATTTAATTGGTTCACTTACTAGACCAAAAGGGACATGCTTTAAAGCCGAACATTCTTGCATTACTCTTGCAAAATTGGTAGCCGATGAACAAGAGAAATAATTAGTTTATCCTCGGAGAAATAGGTGGGTAATTCTTCAATAATCGCGCGGATGGAAATACCGTGTATGTTCACCCCAAATTCTTGCAACAACAATTTTCTGAAGACAAAAAGAGTCAAGAGACGAAATACCAGGTGCTATAAAAGCAAACTGATAAATAATAAACTCGATTCATATAATACTAATAATACTACTAATAAGAACATATTTATCAAGGATAACTGCATCTGCTATCAATGCAGGTCCTGCTGTTAAAAACTAAAAATAAACCAAATAGCAATCTAACTCTTCACAGATTTTTCGGGGAAACTGTTACTTCAGTATAATGGCTTATAAGGGTGAGAGCATTATGAACAAAATAAATCATAGAATTCGGCAGCGGATTATAAACCAACTTGCAATTGGGGCTGCAAATTACGTCTTCACAGACTGATATTCAACTTCAAGTCTTGAAATAAATTTGTTTAAGTCTTTGACTTTAGTTTATGAATAGTATAGCAGTGAGGAAGCTGTTTTGGTAACTCCGCAGAATTTGAATTATAAGTCTCGGGTTTATCAGTGTTTATCTCGAGTTTATCAACTCCAGTTGAGAACCTCAGTCTGGCATATAAATTGCAACGTTTTAGAGTTAAATGAGATTTGACGGCTTACTTGTATTTGTACACTATACATTTAGTATCTACAGCTTATTTTATTGTAGGTTTATTCATTCATTGTTCAGATAAACGAACGAACATTCTACTTGATATCAACTACATGACCGTTACGTCGTCGTCTACCATTACTAAATTAGATTGGAACCAACCAAGTGATTCAAGGGGGTGGAACCTTCCCTTTTATAGGATCGCTCCATGTTTAATAATACCTGTTTAACTGCTATTCCCAATTATTCAAGAATTGAATTGTTATAGTTTGTTAAATCAAAAAGCCAGTTTTTTGAAGTAGTTTTGTACATGCATGTATGTGTGAGCATACATAAAACATGCATCATGACAAATGAGAGATGGTGACAAACTAAGGAAACACCAGGTATGCAAAATAAGACTACCAGGGGTTTCAATAAAATTTGAAGTAGGCAGCTGGTTTGAGTAGAGTAGCCGACTGTAACGTTTGAAAGAAATCTTTCTTTAATTACTTCAATTTAGGAAAAGTAGCTGACTTCTTTGAGCGAATTTGCAGACACTTTTCGTTGGTTGTTGGTGCTTATTGAAAGCACTGGACTATACCACTGGAAAGACACCAAATGAGAACACAACTGTATCATAAAGATGTTGGAACAAACTCATTATTACTTTTTGTTGTTAGCAAAATAAGGGAAGTCTTCTTACAGAGCTGTTTAAATCTCAAAGAACCGATATTGCACCTTGGAACCTGAAAAACTGAAGTAACCCAGCAATCATGGGAGCAGAAAGAACTGGAAAGTTAAATCCAAGAAGTGTTAAAGAGATCCTCTACAACTGAAAGACAGCAATTCACCTTGAGTATTAACAGGGATGTTAAAACCACACTCAGATGAATGATAAATTGCCACTTTTAATGCCTAGTTCACTACATGGGAGTTGCACACATTTTCTGCTCTTCAAATGAGGTAGGTAATTTAGGTGAGAAGGCCATTACCACTGATCTACATGTATCTTACTTGCAAAACAAATGCATGAATGAGACCTACGATTGTACTTATTGTGGACTTGTTATAATGTTATGTGGATGTTATGTCAGTGGCTTCTTTTGAAACAGGTAGAGTTTGAAAGTAGAAAGTAGGCATTTTATGAATTCACAATCACAATTATTTAATTTGGAACAGTTGTTGCACAACTTCCAGGGCAGAAAATATGAAACAACAATTAAAAAATGGAACAAACAGAAAACTTATAAGTAAACTAAACCTATGTACCAGTTGCAATTTTTCATCATACACTGGTGAAGGAGCTTGGCTCTGAAAACGTTTCTTACAATTATGCATGAGTCAACGAAAATCCTGACTCCCCCCCCTCCCCCCCCTCACTTGGGACAAGGTGGGGATCTGGAAAAAACCTTGGTCAAATCTCGAATAATACCCCCACCCCTGGGGATGCCTCCTTGAGTCAAAACGTTACCTAATAACTTCACCCCTGGGGGCTGTGTTTAGAAGGCACTTGGTTGTTAGGGGCCAATTACATGACAAATTTCAGCCCTGGCTGAAATTTCATCCTGGTTAACCAGGCTGAGATTTCAGCTCAGCTTCCTGAATAAAACTTCTTTAACCCATTGACTCCTGCGTGTTTTCGCGTGTTCCGCATAAATTAAAATTTGTCAAGAGAACAAAAAAATACCTAAATGCACCGTAGAGAACTAAACATTGTAGGCTTCCCAAATTAACTTCTTTTTACACTGGAATAGTCAAATAAATCTATTCTGATGTAAAAAACTATGGTTGCGGATCATTTATTAGCCAGAAAACAACCTTGAAGATGAAAATTGCTGAAATTTTCTGCACGGTGACGAAAGCCGCTCGCATCTCGAATTTCATCCCGGTTATGCAAATTAGTCAGTGTTTACAAAATACTGCTTCCTGAACCCAACTATCAATTAAAAAAGACAGAACAATCGACTACAGGCTTTTCTAGCCAAAAATTTTATTCAGATAAACAATACATTGGCTTCTAGAAGCAAAAAACTTTCGATTTTCTTGCGTGCGTGAACACTCGCATGTAATTTTTGCAGACACTACAGCTGTGTTTATGGCGATGGCTTGATCGGACGTTGCACGGCTTTACGAACAAAATTACAAAAATTATACGAATCTGGAGGAAACAATCAGTTAAACAATTTTTAAAAAGCACATCAACATTCAAAAACAACATTTACCGTACTGTAGTATTTTTCCAGGTCTTGTAAAATCGATTTGAACTCCGCGGTTTGGTTTAAATTTTTGAGCAAACTTTAGGTTGTCCCTTGCAAATCGAAGGAATCTCAATGCGAAACGGCTTTTCGTCGCTTTTAAGACCTCCATGTCCTCTTTTTTGAAGGTCAGTTATTCTTCAGGATGATTTCTTTCCATTCGGAACTTCAAAAGTGAACTAGGGCAGAAAATTCATCTTGAAAATCTAGGACCGATCCGCGCGCAACGCCATTATCTTCGTTTGCAAACTCCATGCGGTTGGTTAAAAAGCTGCCTTTCCCCTACCCCCTAAAACTCATAAATATATTTGCAGAAGACAGTTTCTGATTGGTTTATATGTCTCCTAAACAACTGACAGCTTTAGAGGGCAAAAAAGTACCTAGTAGGGGAGGAAGGGGATAAAGCGTCCTCCACGCGGAACATGTGCGCAGCACGGCCGGTTTTGGCCGGTGTAGGAGTCAATGGGCTAAAAGATTTTGTGATTACATGAAGAGAGTTTCAGCCCTGGCTGAAATTTCAAACTGGCTAAAAAAACGTCATGTAATTACATTCAAATTTCAGCCTGGGCTGAACTCTGAACTTTGACACGCGCACTGCTTGAGTTGTGAATGTAAAATGCTTTCCTGCAAATTTTCTTGGCCCAATTTTAAGCATTGCGCCCGGGCTGAAATTCGCCATGTAATCACAAAAAAATTTCAGCCCGGTGGGTGGACCAAAATTTCAGCCCGTTGCTGAAATCCGCCATGTAGTTGGGCCCCTTGGCCTGAAAATGAAAAGGCACTGATGGTCAGTAGACTTTATTTGAAAGTTGCCAAGTTTTTTGAACCAGTTTCAAGTCAAATCAATTTGAATCAATTTGAATAACAAGAGCTACTCACCTTTGACTTTGTTCCTTCAAGAAACACACGAGGGATTAAGTTTCATTTGGGCAGCTGCTGACTTTGACCATAGTTAATAAAAGAATCTGGTTATGAAGCTCACCTAAGTCCTTTGTTTTATGTTTTTGTTACTGTTTTTAGCCTTGAAGGTGCACAAACAACAATAGGTTTTGAATTTTGCATTGATCAGCAACTAACCAATAAGAATGTCACTGTTAAGTTATTCAGCCATAGTGTGCGAACGTAAAACGAAAGATTGTGCACTGTCGTAGTACTTTCAACATAAATTGCAGCACCTTTGGTAAGGCCTTTGAAACTTGCAAAGTTTCATAACCAGTCCCTCGAGTAACTATGCTTTGACATTGCCGACTCTGTACAAATCCCCACCTATGCCCCCCCTCCCCCCCCCTACAGGGCAGCTGAATTTACTAAACGCTTCCAATGCCCCACCTTCTCGGGAATGATTTTGTATCCAATCCCCTACTATTCCCCTCTAATCCCCACCTTGTCCCGGGGAGGGGGGGAGAGGGGGTCAGGGTTTTCGTTGACTCATGCATTACATGTACCTGTACTAGTTCTATTCCTAGCTTAAGAAAACCAATACACCGATTATGGCCAAAAAAGTATACTCATTGGTAACAGGTGTTATTGCATGTACCGTAAACACCGGCGTATAAGCCGCACTCACAGATAAGCCGTACCCCGAGTTTAGAAGCTCAAGTTTTGGAAAACAATTTTTTGGTAAAAAATTGATAGCCGAGTCATTTCATTTAATGAACATATTGGCTGAAGTGAAGTCCCTCTTAACTACGGATCGGTGATTCAATTTGTAGTCTGAATAAGACTCAAACACGCATTTTAAACCTTAAAACAAGTATCAAAAAGTTATGTTAACGTACTTGAACACAAGACCACTTTCCCCGATGAACTTTCCCCAGCATTTTTCCAGTTAAAGCTATTCAAGTCCAAAAATTTGTGAGTAAGTTCATTCGGCCGTTTGCGTATCTTGGCTTAGTAGCCAGGCATCTGTTAAGAAGAGAGAAAACTGGTAACAAGTGTTGTCGCTTCGTTCACTGAAATGAAGGTTTTAGCGATTTCTTCAGCTGTTCGTGGCTTCCATGTTTACAAGGATACTTTGGAAGCCACCCACTGGTGACAAACTCGCCTGTGAAAGGGAGTTCGATAATTGTTTCGACAAATTTGCCATCAAAGTTGTCAACAATGGAGGAACAGTGGGCCGTTTACCACGCAAGTTCTCGAAGATAGCGTGGTACCGTTTTGACTTTATTTTGGTGTTTTGGGGATGATTCAAGGAAAATTACAAATTTTTTTCCAAATGTTCTTGCAGATAAGCCGCACCCCCCGATTTTGAGCAAAGTTTTAGGGTAAAAAGGTGCGACTTATACGCCGGTGTTTACGGAAGTTACAACCCTTAATAACAACAATGAATTATTATTTATGAATGTTTTTCTGCAAGTTTAGCATGTGGGAACTTTACACAGGTGAAAGAAAAACCCTTTCAATGAAGAAAGGTAATCCTTGAATGAAACTTACCATCTGGTAAATCTTGTTTGTTTGCAAATATTAAGATAATGGCCTCTTTCATGAGTCTGTCATTTATGATTCTGTGAAGCTCTTGTCTTGCTTCATCAATTCTATCTCGGTCAGCACAGTCTACTACAAATATCAAGCCTTGAGTGCCAGCGTAGTAATGCCGCCACAGAGGACGAATCTTGTCCTGCCCGCCAACATCCTGAAATAAACAAGAGTACATTTTACTTCTTGGACATCTATTCAATCAGTTAGGTGTTTCTTGGTGTTGTGGAATCCAGTGTCAAGAGTTAGCTATTGTTTTTAGCTCTGGATATTGCTTGTTGGTGAGCACAACATCCACAACACCAAGAAACTGCCAACTAGTTTACTAAAAATACCATAGTTCAAATTCCCTAAATTTTCTAAACAGTGCACTGGTAACACTGAACAACAAACTGTTCCACAAGTATGTACTACATCACAGCTTTCACTTGCTGATCTTTCAAGTTTCTTGAGATTGCTGGGAGACTCCTGGTTTTCAGCAAGGTAAGCTTACTTGTAGCTGGTCGCATTTTCAGGTTATGAAAAGGTATTCTCAGATATCAATGGCAATAGTTCTATCTAGCTTCGTTCTCCTACGTTAGTGACCGTTCACATATCACTATGACTATGATTGGCACTATTACGATAGTACATACCCACATGTTGAACTTGACATTTTTGTAAGATACTGTCTCCACATTAAAACCTACAGTTGGTATTGTTGTGACTGACTGCCCCAGTTTAAGTTTGTATAATACAGCTGCTTTGCGTTAAGGCTAAAAAAACTCTCCGTGTTATTAAGAACAACCTCTTTAACAGAAACACAGAAGGCAATTGGGAACACTCATTATATGAAGTTGTGTTATTACAGACTGAGTTAACAGTGATTTTGTTACAATTTGCCATCAGCGCTCAAGTCCCTGGGTCTCATCCCTGAAATATAATGAGCTCCAGACCAAAACCAACAAGCCCGATCTATCAAGTGCTTGAACTTGAACTATACTTTGTTGTTTTGTTTTGTTTTTCACCTCATCTATTATCATAAATGGCTGGCTTTGGTGAGCTTTGCATGGCACGTGGTTTATTCCACATTTGATATGACCTCATTCCCAGGGTCCTCTCGACATCAATATGGAACCACTTCACACAAACAAATATGGCAGCATTTGGACTAGATCAAATTTATTGATAATGCAAGTGAAGGTTTGAATTTTTTTTCCCTCAGAACATACTTCTCAACATATTTTAGAACCAACCGATTGCACAAACGGGTCATTTGATTGATTATGACATTTTGTGTGTCCTTACAGAAGCATTCCATATATTATTTTGTGTCTTTTAGGATTTTTATGCATCAGAGACGCAGGACGCAGGACGCAGGGGTATCAAAATAACTGAGTTCATAGGATGAACTGAGATGTCTATTTATGATAACTTAGGCCAGCCACACACTGGACAATCTTACATGCTTGTCATGGTGATCGGAAAAAAATGCCAAATGTATGCGAAACTGCCATGGCAACTTTCACAAGTGACCCTAATGGCTCTGTTGAGTCATGAAACTACTTTATGTCTGGAATGTCAGATTCTGCAGTAATCTGCTGGTAAAATTATTCTACTGCCACAACATCTCACCACATAAGGACAAGGGAACATGCAAAATGTGAGAGTTTATTGAACCACAGCATCCTGGCTTATGACCATTATTGCACTGTAGTCCAGGCCGGGTTGGAAATTCTCACCTCAGGGCTCTGGCTCACCAATGCAAGTACAAATCCCATCAGGTGAGCACAAATCATAGATCACTCAACTGGTTTGGGAAGTACAAGATTTTTACCTTCAGTTTGACTTAATTTATCACCACTTTTTTTCCCACCAGCTGTTTGTTCAAGTGCACCAAAATATCAATATTTTGGCACAAAACAGCATCATTTGAAGAGTTTCAAATGAAGCTAGCTGCATTATTAATCAGTTTTTGTTCACCTTTTTGCTTAAATCTATATGGAAGGCAAACCATGTATTATATTGTCGTGAAGCACATAAAACTGAAGAAATGTAGAAAGTATTTGCCTCCTGTTTGTCCTTTCTAAATTTCTGTTGTGCTCTAAAATGTCTAAACTGAGTTGAGAATCATTTTATAAATACATGGTTTTCATTCTTCATTTGTTAAATTACAAGGACATCAGATGTACCAAGCAATTCATTGTCAGAAGGTTTCAACCTACTTTTCATCACATAAATGAGAAAGTTACCAAGACTAGGATAATCTGGCTGTAAAGGATACTAGTTTTTCCAGCGGCATCAAGCCCCAGCATCAAAATTCTCATTTCCTTGTTACCAAATATTTTAGATAATAACTTCCCCATGTTGACACTTCGGCAAAGCCTGCAAACATTAAGACAAATAAAGGTGTTAATAGATAAATCAATGCCAAAGAACCTTTGAGTTTCTATTGGAAAAAAATTTCATGGCAAAAAAATGGTAGTCAGTGTAGAAAAATTAAAATTTAAATTAGGGTACCTATAGAATATTTCTGTATTTATAGAGTTCTCAAAATAATTTATGATGTACATTTTTAAAAACAAGGAACCAAGGAAGGAATTCAAAGCATTGTTACCAAAAATCACAGTCTTGATTGCATTGTCACATAACAGCCTCTTTCACAACTTCTGTGGCTGACAAGTTGAAAATATTCCTGTTTTAAATTTGGGGGAAAAAATATAACTGCCACCCAAACTGATGCAAACATCAATTATTTATCATACTGTATAGACATCTGGAAAACTCTTCATACATGTACTTATTTCAAACTGGGACTTGCAAAATTCTCTACAAGTTAAGCTTAAAACCTCATCGTGGAATAACATTTGCGGCTATTGCCAATATAACTTCCTGAAAATCTTCCAACTTTTTATGAACACCAAAATAATAAACTGCCCTGCAGTCATGAAGGCCATACTTCAATAGATGCTTACGTTAATAATCTTGTATATACAAGTCTAGCATCTACTGGTTTAGTACTGCGAGAAACTTACAACGTTGGCAATATTTACGTTCGCATGCAGCCAAGATGACGTAAAACGTCCCAGCTCGTTGCTACTTATACAGTATAAATTAACTTGTAAACTTCTATAAATGGAAACCTTAAAGGAAAACGTATAAAACCCCAAAATTACGTTATTGAAGTCTGAATTCCGCAAGATGATACGACATATCCGCCGAATCAAAGACCAGGAGATCAAGTATGACTGTTGCAACATCGGCTGTAGCGAAACCAAAACTATAAACTCCGGTTATACTGAATACAATATTTGTACTTACCTCGGCAAACATTTAGTTTATAAAATTACTTAATACGGCAAGGGTTCATTAAAATATTGTGATTACACACATAAAAATGACTGGCATTTTCTTGTGCATAACCCTTAGCACAAGTTAACTGAAATATTTCCGAAGTATTTCGGAAAGCTGTCCTTACCGATGCAGTATCGGGAAGTAGGTCGCCCCAAAACTCGAGTATTCTCAGTTTGGTCGCTATCTAAAAGCGTCAGATGTCTTGACAATGTCCCATCCGATAATTCCAGTATAATAAATGGAAATGAATTTATAACTCACGGCAAATTGCTTGTTTCATAAGCAGCAGCGTTGAGGGCGTGCCGACTGGTAAAACACAACATGGCCGTCGTGCCCGGTGATTCCCGAAGGCTCCATGCCTGGCTGCTAAGCCAGCGAACCGATTGGTTATCGATTGAAAAACAACCTACAACTAGGGACTTCTATTCAAAGGGCAACGTGCTATAACATGGCGGGCACCAACCCACAAAACGGAGAAAGCGAGGATTCTGAAGCTCCACCAACAAAGAAGATCAAACTGGTCGATGAAAATGGCGAGGATAAGTGCAATCTTCAATCTTTTCGTGGTTTCAAACTGGTCAAAGTCTTGAACGAAAATGTGCAAGCGAAAAATATTGCTGTCCATGGTGAGCCCTTAGTCATGCTTACAATGTTTTTTTTCTTGGTTTAGTTGGTAATAGAAGTCAACCCTGAACCCTTCTTACTACTTGTAAGATATGTTGTTTGAATTAAGCAAGTTTATGTGGCTGATTTTCTTTTCCTTGCTGCCTTCGACAAGACACTGACTAACGCTAGTGAGGAGATAGTAGGTCTTGGTCAGTCTTATCCCCGGCGAAACGATTAAAAACAATTTCGTCATAACATGTAACACACAACACTTTATTTAAAGACGGGTGTACTGAACTGTTTACACTTGTAGCGTTCGTGGAACAGCTACATGTAATTTTCCGTGTGAGGATAAGGATTTTGCAAGTTATAAATGTAGATGTAGATGTAGAAAAAGTAAAATGTAAACAAATTAAAAAATAGAGAAACAAGATTTGGTATGCTAGGCATCAACAGTAAAAATACATGTCGTCATGAATGTTAAAATTGGAAAATTCAGTTGAAAAAGAAGAAATAGAGATAAAAAATATGCATATATAATGACAAGCTAAAATTTGTTATTATTTAAAGTCCCTATTTCTATTTTTGTAAATGGGCAACCAATGTTTGACCTAACATTGGACAAAGTGAGCCCAAATAACTTTTTGCGTGTTTAGCCCTGGCTAAACGATCAAACATTTTTGTGCAACCTTGTGTTGGAGGAACATGTTTTACTGTTTAGCCGCCTCTCTCATGTACTGTTTAATAAACGAGCAGGAGTGTTTTATCGGGTTTAAAACCACGAGGCGTAGCCGAGTGGTTTTAGACCCGATAAAACACGATCTGCGAGTTTATTGAACGGCTTCAAAAAACG
>Ga0126336_10002389_pt1 | contig 10643 bp, 8 predicted proteins | sample SidCmetagenome_FD_92530 | JGI IMG/M metagenome (GOLD analysis project Ga0126336, IMG submission 92530) | Coral microbial communities from El Islote,Puerto Morelos, Mexico - Siderastrea C C metagenome | ecosystem: Host-associated > Invertebrates > Cnidaria > Coral | place: El Islote,Puerto...
CCAGACCCAGCATGTGCGATTACAATGGTGCCTACTTTTCAGCTGTGTTGGTTTGGTTGAAATAGGCCGCCTCTCTTTCTCAAAAATACGTTTTGAAATTGGTCGGTCTTCGCGTGTTTGATTAACCTGTGCAATAGGGGTGTCGTTAAAATCTCACAGTTAGCTGGATTTAAATTCAACGGTCCCAAAAGTCGCTTTCATAAAGTGAAAAGGCTTTTTTCAACTGGCTGTGGTGTTTGTTTTGCACAGGGTATCTCAATTCATGTTACATTGATCTTCAAAGTTGGGTAAAATTTCAGCTTCGATATGGGCCGTCACAAGCCTTCCCTCGGGTGAGCCGAAAATCCCTTAAAACTCCACAATTTTAAAAGATCGGATCAAGCGGATTGTGGTTTTAGTATAGGTACTTGAAAGCCTTTCAACACACAAGCAATGAGCGAAATCTATTTTTCATGCCAGATCGACCAGACCTCTCTTAGGGAGACAGCCTCTTAAATGGGGATTTGTCAAAGTAGATTTCTAAGGACTTCTAAGGCCAAACTCTTCTAAGAAACGTTACTTGAAGAGAGAGCTTATCCCAAAAGAGAACAAAAAAGAACAAACTCTTGTAAAAATGCGCTACTTGCTTAAAGGGAAGATAAAAAACTTGAAAAACGCCTCCTTGGGAGGGCTCCCCGCCGCCCCGCCCCCGCCCCCCGCCCCCCAAAAAAGATAACATAGAAAAATCTCTTATAAAGGTAAAGTTACATAGTACAAGCCCCCCCAAAAAAAGCACAAAGGAAAGAAACGCATCTTGCCTTATGAAGAAATCCTTATGAACAAACGATATTTGAAAGAAAGACAACAAGTGCTTAGGGAAATATTTAAGGACCCGCCACTGTTATCATACAAAAGAGAGCGTTTCCAAAAAAGATATACAAGTAAGAGCACAACTCTGATAAGAAAGAATAAACACGCGCGTTGGTGTCGCGCAGACCTATCTTCCCGTCTTTTCACCACAAAATTTGAACAAGAACTTCCAAGTTTGACGTTTATTCTGAGGATTTCGTAAACATTGACAACCTAATGTTATCTCCTTGAGTTACCATCGTCAACTGAAACCATATGATAGATGTTTTTTTAATACGTTTGAAACTGCTCTTGAGCACCGTCGCATCGTACACAGTAATGTTGAAAGAGTTAAAATAACTCCTGACGTGGAGTAGAGTTAACTCCTAACGGTGAAATAAGCTTTGTAACTGTAGAATTAGGGGCTGGTAATCCTTGTACATATAGTTCAAAAAAGGACTGTTACTCTGTAGCAACCTAAAGCGGCCTTGTGATTACTGTGTAAACGACCTTGACCACTTTTGACGATGATATTTGACAATTAACATGCATAAAACGTATTGTATTCACCGTTTTTCCCACAGAAGTTTCTATTGAATCCCTGTGTGTTGATGGCCTTTGTGGTGTCGGCGGATGTCCCATGGAATAGTTGCCGTTCGTTGTTTCCGCCATTATCTTTATCCATTTTCTTCTTTCTTAACATGTAAGATCGGTAGCGGAAAGGATTTTGAACGCGTTCGATCCTGGTGATAACGGCACCTCTAGCAGTGGTGTGAAACCTCTGGGACACATTACTGTACTCAGGAGAATCTGCTTGCAATGGAACAATAAGGACATCTTTGATATCAGCTGGAATTTCATCCCAGTATTCAGGAAGGGAAATTTCTTTAAAAAATAAGGAAAACAATATTGTAACATTTGAATAAGAATGACTAGTTATTCTGCCTATTCAAAGTTATTGTTGTAGAATCCATCTGACAGACCAACAGCCTAAGAGTAAAAAAGCAAAATGTGGAGTAGACATTTAATTTTTGACTGTTTCTTCAGTTTTAGAAAATCGGTAACGCTAGTGATGAATATTCATGCAGCAATCTAATGAGCCACATCCAGCTTCAGCTATGTTAAGCGGCCTACTGCTACCCTCTCCTTAATTTAACAAAAATTTGTGAGAGAAGGTGAAAAGAGCCCTGCTTGAATGTTTGACAAGGGCCTTCTGCATATAGCACACTGGGTAACAATGAACTAAATAAGAATGAATATTCTGGATCTTAACCTTTACAACTTTGTCTCTGCAAACACAAATTTAATCACATCCTGAGCACTTTGTAATAAGACTGAGAATTAGAGAATTTGTGATATTCATGAGATTACCCGGTGAATATTACAGGTGCACGCTACTTTTATGGCGCGAAAAAGTCCCAACGAAAGCTAAGGAATTAAAAGAGCCATGAACCTCATCGGTGACTGCATACAATTAGACCCTTAGGTCCGGTTTCTGTTGGTAGCATGAAGCATCCATTACTTTTTTCATGGAGGGGATGCTAGAACATCGCAAGGTCCCCCCCCCCTCCTTTGGCATTTTGGTTGATTTCCTTGGCAGTTTGTAGGTACCCACTTATACACTTGATTAGATAGAAACAATATAGGAGAAAGCCTTCCGTCGAAATTAACAACACCACACGATGAGGAGGCCAACCAGTCCAAAGAATTGGCCACCTGGTGCCTTTACCGGTTGAACATTCATCTTGTTTTCACTAAAATTGCTTACCATCTGCTTCCTTAAGTTTCCTGGTCACTGCTATCGGTTCATGTTGTGGTTGTCTGTAACCAGTTTTAGATTGAAGATCGATAACCAACTTTTCTCCTCGTGAAGACACTTCTATACTTGGATCGTCTATGCTATGTGCCATTTCAATCTTGAAGTTAGTACTCAAATCGAATAGAATTTTCTCCCCCTCCAATTTGTAACTCCATTCGACGGTCTTAGAAATCATCAGAGCACTCTCGTGTTCTTGCCTCTCTTTCTCGAGTTTCCTTGTTTGGCTTATCTCCTCATTAATCTTCTTTGTCATGTCATGGACATCACCCCTGTCTCCACGCACAATGATGCAACTCCTGGCAGGGTCAACAGTCATTTCAACATCGCAGTTCTCTGCTTCTGTTAAGAGCATATTTATCTGGCTCTTCGAGAGAAAACGAACACCTTCGTCTTCGACTTCATCACTGGTGCAGTTTTCAGAAATGTTGTTTTTTAATTCATTAATTGCAATGTCTACACTGTCTTGGTTCTTGCCCATGACTGTAACACTCACAGTATGACTCGATGGCTTTGTCGAAGTTACAGCATAACTTGACTCTGTATGTTTCTCTTGTTCCTGCTTAAAAGCCTTCATTATTGGCTCTTGTTTTATAACAACCCTGATGTTCCTTATGCTAACACAGCCTCTAGAACAACTTGCCAGAGCCTGGAAAACTAGTTTTGCAGAAACCAAAGCAGACATACCATATCCACCCGTGCCAATTGCTGGAAGTGAAATGGAATGGAGCTTTTTTGATTCGGCAAGTTTAAGTCCCTTTTCGAGACACATCTGAAGGTGCTTTACGTCTGAAGCGCCTGGGATCAAATGAACGATATGGCATACGTTTAGATTGCCGCCACTGGTGATCACCGCTGAACCTCCTGGTTGCTGTCCCAGTCTCTTGCATTCTTCCTTTACTTGAATACCGCATGCTCGTGAAATTTCTCTGCTTAGCTCTCCGGCATTCTCCATGTCCATATCGGCATTAACGATGTTTACAATAGCATCAGTTTTCTCACAAGTGAGATCACCTTCTACGACCTCAATGTTGATACGCCCCATCCTGGTCTTGCGTCTAGATCCACCTTGCATGTACAACGATGCTTTATGCTTATGTTTCTCTTGCTCAAATGCCTGAATCAATTCAGAAGATTGAAGTATCACTACACGCACTTTAGGAAATTTTGTACAACTGCCCCAGACGTTTTCCAATGCTTGAAAAGTGATTCTTGCCGAATCTGAAAAAGAAAGACCATGTCCACCTGTCCCTACTGCTGGAAGTGAGATCGAGCGGATGTTATTTTGCTTTGCAAGAAAAAAGCCTCTCTGCAAAGATTTCTTGATCTCCTGTTTATCTGAGGAGCCTGGAATAATGTGAATGACGTGAGATGCGCTCAATTTCCCACCACTTGTCCACAAAGCTTTTGGTTTTCCAGATTGCACAAGAAGTCGTCTGAAGTCATCTTTCAGACTGCTGCCTGCAGCTCGAAATATTCTTTCGCTTAGAGACCCAGCTCTCTCAATATTCATGTCACTGCCAATGACATTCACAATAGCTTCAGATTGAAACTCCTTTGTCAGATCACCTGGTACAATTTCTACATTTCTGCAAAACATCTCTGCACTTTCTTGTTGTAGGTTTCGCAATCTAGGATTATTTTCCGGACGGCTCATTGCTTGAGAAAAGGCGTCGATAACAATTTTATCGCGACTAAGCAGAAGAAAACGAATGTCTCTTAGGTTTGAGGTTGGATTTGCGTGGCAGTATTTGACTGTTTCATCTAACATGATTCTAGCAGCTTCTTTTGGAGGAAATTTTAGATTTCCAGTTCCAATAGCAGGGAAGGCGACAGAACGTCCTGTGAGTTCATCGGCTCGGCAAAGTGACCTCTGGACAATGATTCTCAAACACTAAAAAATGGAAACATAAATGCAAATGGTCATTAATTGTGTAAAAATTACAAGTTAGGAAGAATTCTTCATGCATGTCAACAAAGCAAGATGTAGATGTAACACTGACCACTGAGATCCGAGGTTACAAAGATTCGGATACAGAAAAGGCAATTAAGGTTACTAGTTAGCAAAAGGAGCTACGGACACGTGCGAGAGTGGTATTATTTCAATCCGAGCGACTAATACAGTGTGTTCTCCTATCCTTGATAGACACTAATTGGTTATGTATTGTTTACAGTTGAGAATTGCAGTTTAGAAATGTGGACAGATTATTTAAATCTCAAGGTTCTTTTGGAGCAACAAGAAACAAATGATACAGCGTGACGAGTATTAATGATGAAAGTGAGAGAAAATGATGATGGCATTACGTTGTGGAGGATGATTTTTTAAAGTCAAATTCTGGCCTTTGGTTCTCTCTCTCACACCTTTTACATACCAAATAAGATGGGAATGTTGAAGAACCCACTTCGCTGTGTGAAAGAAGTAGGGGAGAGGAGCTAGTCCTTGGTGTTGCCGTTTAATGTTAAAATAAAAGTTTATTTAAAAATAGTGGCTTTGTAGGCGTTATCTAGAGTACTCTCCCATGGTTGCGGAACAACCAAAATGCCTCCTTTAAAGCAACCAGAATGCCCCCCTTTCTATATTCTATTATTGTTTAGGAAAAATCGAGGACAAGCCGAACGCTCATCTTTACGTTGCTGTGGCAATATACTTAGAAATTATAGGGTTAATCCTATTTTTAACCGATTGCCTCACTGGCGGTATGGCACATGCCGTAATTTTGAACAGGGGGCTTTGTTCTAAGACCTGACAACGTTTGTACACTTGTTTATATTGCCGAACGGAAAAACGGTGATTTTTCATTTTTTCTCGTACTAACCTTCTCCCCTCCTCCCCCGTTCCAGCTCAAGCAGTTTGTTAGAAAAACGTAACTACACGGCAAGTTGAAGTCTCTGCCTGGCAAGACAGAAATTTCTCCAGCTTTAAGAGCCCCTGAAAAGGGACGAATCCCTTGGCTGTAATTGTTGAGTGTGTCAGTGCAAGCTCCCTGTGGACTGACGACGGTGTGAACCTAAGATACAAATTAAAGTCATCAAAATCTAACACCCTCAAACCACCACATAGTATTACTGAAAATCTTTCGCTCAAATGCCACAATTTAGGACAGGAAAGAGCCATTAACTACTATTATCTCAGTTTGGAGGGACCTAAACTGCAGAGTGGAGGTTGCAGGGTTCGAATCCCGCTCGGACCACCAACCAGCCTCTTTATATAAGTGATAGCAACTTGTCTCAGTTCACGTGATTAAGTCATTAGGCTTTTGATCGTTTTTTTTTTTTATCAGGGTAAATAAAGACATTATTTTGGTCCTGTCTCCCACACCTGTCATACTTAATGAGTTGACGATATTAATGAACCCAAATCACTCTTTGAAAGGAGTAGCAGATATAGTCTTATGTGTTTTTGTTTGGACTCATGGCAACGGGAAAGCATTATGATTACAGTCAAGTGATCGTCCGACTAAGAACTGTTTGTGCCATTGACTGACGTATTAACAACCTTAGCACAAGTCATGAATTATCTGAGCAGTAGTGAGGGGTCTATCGTAAGTTAATAATAATAATAATAATAATAATAATAATAATAAGCATTTATTTACACACGATTAAAATACCACTATTACAAAAACATAAAATTAACTATCAATTCTACTTCGTCATTGGTCAATGTCGCTAAGGGGTCACGTGAGATATGCGCGCGAAGCCAGAGCATTCACTTGCAAACGAACTTTCGGAGCGAGTACACGTATCATGGCGAGCGAATCTTCTCCTGAAGATCTGGAGAGAACTACGAAGAATACGGACGAGGAAGACCTCGAAAACGAATTACTGGATGACACTGCAACTAAAAACAGCGACTCGCTGTTGAGTGCAGTTCAGTCATTGAATAAGACCGTGACGGACATGGCGAGCTCCTTCGCCGAAAACAGCGGTCCCATAGCCGCTCTGAAATCTCTGCCAGCTAAACGAGACTCTCGTGAAGCTCACCTTGCCTCATCAGATGGGCAAACGGCAGCAAAAAGGTCCAGTACTGATATAAGCAATACTGGCAGTGACAGCGAAGACGATGTTAAGATTCTGCTTGAAACTTACGCTGCAAACGAAACTGAAGGCGGGAAATCCTCGCCAGCTAACAGGCAGGCCTCCTGCAAAGAAGGCGAAGATGAACTTTTAACAAAATTAGCCCTCGAATTCACAAAAGACGACAAAGCGAGCAGCCCGGTCTCGAAGCAGTTAGCTGACATAATAAATAAGAGCTGGGCGGCAAAATTGAGAGACGAGAAGGTCAAGGAAAGGTTTAAAAATATCATCGGCCAGAAAACTGTGAGAAGCTCGCTGTCCCTGAAGAGAACCCCAAGATATGGGACAAATTGACCCATTACGGGGAAAAGCAGGACTTAAGATTATCCGCTGTTCAGAACCTGCTGGTGAAAGTTGGAACGATTATAGCTCAATCGACCCAAAAGCTGGTGGATTCTAGAAGCCCACGAGAAACAATTAGATACGGGTGAACTGCTAACGGCACAAATTGATGCTATCGCATTGTTGGGTCATACCAACTATGAGCTCTCACTGCGTAGGCGAGAGGCCATAAAACCCAACCTAAACAAGGAATACGGCGCGTTGTGCACGTCTCAAACGCCGGTCACAACGTCATTGTTCGGAGATGAACTTCAGACGCAGCTTAATGCTATCAGAGCATCAAATCGCATTAGCCACACGGCTGTTCACAATACAGGCTCTTCCTCCAAGCCATCATGGCGCTAAAAACAGGATAAGCCTCTTTTAGTGGAGGAAGAAGCAGGTACCCAACATAAAGACACTTTGTCTAAACTTCATATGCTACAGGTAACAGGATTTGCAGATTTCATTCCTACATTATTAGAATATCTTGTTTCGCAAGCAAGTTGCTTCAAGAGCGGCCGGTTGGCAAGCTTTATTGACAACTGGCGAAGAATCACATCAGATAAAGAGATTCTTCAAATGGTTTCAGGGCAATATATTGAATTCGACACAATGCTCTCTCAGAAATACCCTCCTGCAGTTAGATGTTTCAGCAAGGAGGAAAATACAATCATAAAATCTGAAGTTTCCAGCTTACTCAAAAAGGCAGTAATTGTTGAAACCGCCCATGAACCAGGAGAATTCATCTCTCCTATATTTGTCCGCCGAAAAAAGATGGGTCATACCGAATGATACTTAATCTTAAAAGTCAAAAAAAGTATGTGAAATACAACCATTTCAAAATGGACGCATTGCAAAATGTAATTTCGCTTTTGACACCAAACTGTTTCATGGCATCCATTGATCTCAAGGATGCCTATTGTTGTGTACCTGTTGCACTTTCACACCAAAAGTACCTTAAGTTTGAATGGGATGGAAAATTTTATTGATTCACATGTTTTCCAAATGGTTTAGCATGCTGCCCACGTAAGTTTACTAAGCTTATGAAGCCAGCATATGCTGTTTTGGGGTAACTTGGGCATTTAAACTCACCTTACATTGATGACTCTTACCTTCGAAGTAGTAATTATGACGAATGTCTAGCCAATATTCTAGAAACTGTGTAAATGTTTCTATCACTTGGCTTCATTATCCATCCAAAGAAATCGGCGTTTACCCCTACACAACAATTAGTATTTTTGGGTTTCATGCTGGACTCAGTCCAGATGAGAATTTATTTGACTAGAGAAAAAATTGACAACCTTACATTAATCTGCACAAAGCTTATCAGGCCATCTCAGATTACAGAGCTGTTTCAAGAGAGATGTTTCAAGAGCCCTTGGCTATATGGTGTCTAGTTTCCCAGGGGTCATGTATGGCCCACTTTACTGCAGACAACTTGAGAGAGAAAAAACTCTAGCTTTAAAGGCCAACAAGGGTGATTACGATGCTGGGATGACAATAACAGACAAAGCTCGTGCTGAATTAATTTGGTGGGAAACATCTCTCGAGTCGAGTTACAATGTTATTAGTCATGGTGAGTCCACTGTGGTCTTGGACACTGATGCCTCATCTACTGGATGGGTTTGCGCACTTAATAATACCAGTACCCGTGGATGCTGGACTGCAAAAGACGTTGAAAACCTCATTTACTACTTAGAACTCCTAGCAATATGTTTGGCTCTTAAGGCCTTCTCATCAATGATAAATGGACAACACGTTAAGGTCATGGTGGACAACATGACCGCTCAGTCTGACTTAAACCGCATGGGTACTAGTAGCTCTGAAAGAAGAAATGACCTAGCAAAAGAAATTTGGCTGTGGTGTGCCCAAAGGAATATTTGGCTTACACCTGCCCATATCCCTGGTGTGGAGAATGTGGAAGCTGATACACAGTCTAGATTGCCTCACTCACAGCTTGAGTGGACTCTGGACAAAAGTATTTTCAGAGTTTGCATTACTGAGCTACAGGTTGTGCCAGATATTGATTTATTTGCCTCCCGGATAAACCACTAAATTATGCCTTATGTATCTTGGCATCCTGATCCAGGAGCTACTGCAGTAAATGCATATCATGTCTCATGGAAACAATATGTGGGTTACATATTTCCCCCATTTTCTATTATATCTAAGGTACTACAAAAGATCCAACAAAAGAAAGCGCAAGCAGTTATTGTTGTTCCAAATGGCCCACCCAGACATGGTGGCCTGTACTTATGAGAATGCTGATCAACAATCCCATTCTTCTACCAAACAGGAAAAAAGTGTTGTTTCTCCCAAGCAATCCAGACAGGATCCACTCTCCCTACCCCAAATTGGAGCTACTAATGTGTCACTTGTCCAGAGATCTCTTGAGAGCCAAGGAATTTCGTCAGAAGCCTCAAGCGCCATTAGGCACTCCTGGAGACCAGGCACAGCAACCCAATACCAAACGTACTACGAGAAGTGGGAATCATTTTGTCATAGATGGAACATTAATCCCCTTCAGGCCACTTTACAAGATGGCATAAACTTCCTTGGAGATCTGGTTGCTACTGGTGTAGGATACAGCTGTATCAATTCAGCAAGAAGTGCCTTGTCATTAGTCATCCTGCTCCCAGGAAATAATCACATTGGTAGCCACCCCCTTTTCACTAGATTCCCTAAAGGTTGTTTTGAAATTAGGCCATCTCTTCCACGATACAAAGAAAATGGGACGTTAACACTGTGCTTAAGTTGATAGCAACTTGGACTCTTGAGGAAATAAGCCTCAGGGATCTGACCTGGAAACTCGCAATGTTCCTTGCTCTACTTTCTGGCCAACGGGTACAGACACTCAAAGCACTATCCTTAACCTCAATGACCTTGACTTCAACTAAATGTGTGTTTACTATTGATAAAATTCTGAAGACTACAAGGCCAGGCAAACATCTCTGTCAAATTGAACTACTGTCATATCAACCAGACCAGAATCTGTGTGTCGTAAAGCACCTGCAAGCATATGTTGACCAAACATCTGAGCTACGGGGGAAAGTGACCAGTTACTCATAGGGTATCAGAAACCCCACAAGCCTGTGTCAACTAACACAATAGCTCTCTGGATAAAAGTTGTTATTGCTAAAGCAGGAATTGCCACTGATGTATACAAAGCTCACAGCACAAGAGCAGCTGTCACGTCAGCTGCCAAGGGGTAGCAAGTCCCTATTGACACTATCCTGTCAGCCGCAGGATGAACCAATGAGAATACATTTTCTCGTTTTTACAATAAGCCTTTCAAAGACAACGTTAAAAATTTTGGACGTGAACTCTTAAAAGCTGTACAGGATGGGCAGTAGCAATCTGTGACAAATTATCTGATGTATTTTTTGAGCTTGCTATTATTGATTATTAAAGATGTTAATTGTCCTGGTGTATTATGCTCATGATCAGGACGCTTTGAAGTCTCACGTGACGCCTTAGCGACATTGAACAATGACGAAGTAGAATTGAAAAATTAAACGAGACTTACCTTAAGTTGAAGTTTGATTGAGATTCTACGAAGTCATTGGTCTGGAGCTAAGGAGTCAGGTGCCCTCCCATA
>Ga0126336_10002390_pt1 | contig 10639 bp, 6 predicted proteins | sample SidCmetagenome_FD_92530 | JGI IMG/M metagenome (GOLD analysis project Ga0126336, IMG submission 92530) | Coral microbial communities from El Islote,Puerto Morelos, Mexico - Siderastrea C C metagenome | ecosystem: Host-associated > Invertebrates > Cnidaria > Coral | place: El Islote,Puerto...
TGCACTACGAAGCTATAAATAGAACATAATCACCATATTCTTGAGATAAACCTGTCCATTAATTCAGCTGATCTAAGGCGACCTCTAAAATAATTTAGAAAGTCCATTCTCGAGTTGTGTCAAGCGAAACGAGGCACGGCTTACGCGCAGACGTCTCTTATTTCAAGGCCTAGAGCAGAAATATTCATATGAAAATTATTTCTGTTCAATGAAAATTATTTATGCTTGCATGTGGGAGAAACTCCTTTCTCACATGAAAGCTAAGGCTGAAAACCATTTGGAGATAATTATTTTAAATAAAAAAGATAAGAATTGTGAAATATACAGCTTACGTTGAAATATACAGCTTACGAGGCAAAGTAAATTATGCCGGTATACATTACGCAGAAACCAAGACTGCAAGTCGATGAGAAACTTAAAAAAAAAAAAAAACAGTTGAAGTTTTGAGGGATGGAAGCGAATTGCAAAAATATAAATAGCGTACAAAATCAAGCTAAGTACTAATGCCAATTTTTTAATCATTTAAATAATTGTCAGTTTTTTTGAAAATTCTCGCTTAAACTTTTTTCATATTATATATATCATATTATTTTACAATGACAGCAGTCACGCTGTGATGCGTTTAATTAATTTAAATGTCTACAATAAAACTGGTCTGAACTAGCAACATTCTTTTTTTTTCCTTCCATACTCTTTCTGGCGTCATACGATAGTGGGATCTATGTTCTAAAAGTGTAAAAGTAAGTAAACATAAGATTAATTTTCTTGACAATACTCCAATAGCAACACTCCTAGAGGTTATTAAAATACAGTTAGTTTTTAATGGCTGGGGTGAAATTAGTCTAAGGTAAAGTAGTTTAAGCAGAGCCATGAAATTGAGTTGCCTTGTGTAAAAAGGTGATGGACATTACGTCAAAACGAAGCTCGGCCGAGTTGGGTTAACTCCGTGAATAAACGGAAGCAGAAAATAAAGGACTCACCAAACCTCACCAGGGTTTAGTCCCTTATATTATGTACCGTGGGGATAGGTGAGTTCTAGCAACTGGACTAAGATAAAAGGTTCTATCACGGCCTATTGGAAGGACAAACATAGTTGAACAGCTTTCTAGTCAGAGTTAAAGGGTGTCCACGTTTTTAAAACATACGAACAGGAAGTTAACTCTGTTTTATACGGTAACAGGGATGACGGCATTACAACTCATCGACGCAAAGAGTGCTTGAAACGTTTTCCATTCGACTTGACTCAGAAATCTACCACCTCGTCCCCAGGGCCTTCTCGCTATTCAAAACTCTTGCACAACGAATGCCTTCGCATGACATTTAATTTTCCCGATAGCAAGTGATGATTGAGTTTTAAAGTGGTAATACTGAGTTTTTCGTCAGAAAATACCTTCTTTAAGTCAGTTGCTTTGCAGATTCGAATTTATGACAACAGAACCAGTACTCAATACATTTCGTGCACTATACATTCATAATAAAGGTAACCTGACGTGGGAATATGTATGACTACCCACCCCTAGATGGCATGCTACTACATTGCAAGCCCCACCCCCCAAGGCAATTTATGTCAGTACCTATTAAAAGCTTTGCATAATGAGGGAGTGGTATTTATTTTGTCGAAAGACACTCCTTTAAAATAATCCCAAATCGACAACATTTTACGTTCTAGACAACAAGTAATTTAATCTAAACGGTTAAAAATGATACCCAAGCCCTAAAAAATGACCTAGGGAGGCCATAGAGCAAGGTGGTGTTCTTGTAGTCGCATACGACCACTTGATGCGGAAAGGGTCAAACATCTGTATGAAGATAGGTAATGCGGTAGAGTGTTTGTCTAAGGGGAAGTCACGTGGGCAAATAGGTGAAAAGGGAAAAGAAAATAATGTATTCTGATAACCCTTGAGGAGGTAAAGGAGTGTAACGCACCTTTGGTTATATCCTTTTATGACGTTTCCTTTCTTGAAGTTTGTTAGCCTATTTCGAAGTTTGTTTCTTTTCATTTGTTCCAGAAAATAATGATCGTCCGATGAGTGACAGTTATCACAGAGCACTAATTACAGGAGAAAAGGTTTAAGGTTATTTGTATTATAGTGTTATATTTTAATGGGTTTACTAAATAGGTTCTAGTACCTTTTACTTAGTTTTAGAAATTGTTGTAGTAATTTTATAATTATTCCCTTTTGATATAATTTATTCTTGTAAATTTTTATTGAATAGTAATTCAGTCTTCGGACTGTGATTATTGATACTCATTTAACGATATTTATTTATAATTTATCTTAAGGACTTGACGGCATTTCCACTTCTTTTGTAGTCTTTTGTCCTTTCCTCCGTAAGAAAGAACGTCAAACAATTTCTTTTCAACACATATCAAACATATCTATTACAGACCACCTAAACTTCATAAATCCAACAGAAGGAGGAAGGGGGAGCAAGCCAAGGACGAGAAGACCTACAAGCCCCTCACTAGCACTGAGGCCCCCCTGCCCTACAGCCACCACAGAACATAACTCACAAAGAACATATGACAACGATTCCTGGGTTTGAACCCTAGACATAGAGGCGAGAACTCTAACCACTACGCAAACAACGCCTACAAGGCTTAAGGTCGCGTCTAGTTTGAGTGTTGTGACGAAATGAGGGAATTCTGTCGGATGTCTTCACACATGCGAAAAAAAAATTCAAGAATAAAATCAAGGGATCAAATACCTGACTGATGAAGAGTCTCAGGGGCCGAAACTGTAATGTTAAAAAGAAAAAGAAATATGTTGAAAATCAGAAAAGTGGACCGCATTGAATTGCAAAATCCATAAGAGTGCCAAGACTCTTACTTTCACAGCTGAGCCCGCTCCAGCCAGGGCTGCACTCACACTTGTACGTTCCTTGTGTCTCAGTGCACGTCCCTCCATTTTGACAAGGGTTCAGAGGAAGGCACTTAGATTCCACTAATAACAAAAAAAAAATGTATTTCATAAAAATCTTGAAAGTTATTTAGGATGACCGTCAGTCTCGTTACTAAGGTCTCTTTTCCGAGGACGGAAAAAAGGGGAGTCCTTTCGACGATCGTTACGGTCTTAAGTACCAGTTGATATCTTATCTACATCCTTCCACGGGAACATGAATTTATGGACGAATGTTTGGAAAATTAAAATTGTGATTTACACTTTTTTGGACGATCAGGAGTCATAATATGACTCCTAAGTTCAACCCGTTTTACAGTATTCTCAGCTGTGAACGAAAAAAATTCCTAGTATCTGAAGTTTGCAATTCATACATATTTTTGCAGTTTTCAGGGAAACAATTTGAAACTTTAGTTCCCACGAAAGCTCTTTGCGGTTATAAAACTTATACGTGAGGATTTGAGTAAAACTTTTTAACTTTTACTTAAGCAGCAAAAACTTTTATTAGCTTTTAGTCTAGGATTAGTATAAACTGCTCTGCCGGTTCAAATTGTCATGATTTACTGTAGGTAGTTGTTGTTGAACTGAACTGACCTTGGCAGTTCTTTCCCATCCATCCTAGTCTGCACGTACAGGCATAGGAATTCCCGTCAGAAGAACAAGTGGCTCCATTTTCACAAGGAGAAGGAACGCATGGATCCGCTTCTGCAAAACAAAGGCTTTAATGGGAGGCAGCGTGGCCGAGTGGTTAGCGCGTTGGAATCGCAACCTGGAGGTCCCGAGTTCAAGTCCCGCTCCGACCACTGCTTGGATTTGTTTCTCGGTAGTCCTGAATTCAACTCCTCGGCCACGCTTGTAAATAGCTAACTAATTTACCTTCCGCTGGTTGGGGTTTTTAACCTTCCTTATGTTTAATGTGATTATTTGTTTCATGATTACTCCAGTGGAGTGCCTGTAAACTAGCTGTATTAGCTAAGTGCACTTCCATTTACCATTTACCATTAATACTAAAAACAACCCATTTACTATAACGTCATGAACGAAACTGTTTCGGAGAGGAAAGTTATTCAATCTGTTTCGGAGCGGAAGGTTTTTAACCACTTCTTCTCTTGTAATCAAGGTTCTTTTAGTTTGGCACAAATTCAAATTTCACGTTTTTAAAATTTGTCTGTCGTACTACAAACTTTTTACGGACTTCCCCAATCCACGCCAGAAGCATAAATTACCACTCGATCAGAACAGGTAAAACTGACACTAGATAAATAACCGTTTTAGGAGTGGGGGATATATTTTTCCTATCTTCCTTAAGTTATGATTAAAAACTGTGATTCCTCCCACAATGGTAGATTTTCTTTTTGACGTAGTGATTGATAAAAGAGAAAAGAGTCCGTGTCGTGAAATGCGTACATGACAGAGTGTTTTTAAAATTAGCCTGTTAAAATCGGCATTTATTGCTTACTTACTGTCGCAATTCTTTCCAATAAATCCTTTGCTGCAGGTACATTCGTAGTCGTGCTCAACTTGTGAGCAAACGCCAAAGTTGCGACAAGGGTTTGGTTTGCACATGTTTTGTTCTACAAAAAATGAATTATGATTTAAGAAAGTGTGGACTCAAGTCATTTTCTTAATCAGTAATTAATTCACAAGAAAAGCAATGCTAACATGCACTTATTTGCTAATACCTTAGTACACTTAAAACCACGAGGAGTGTCTTTGGCAAGATGCTTCAATATTATTTAGTCGTAGATATATGAAATGCATGAAGAAAGAGATGAAAACTATTGTGGAGTCTTTGTTACATATTTGTATACCTTGTTACTTTGTTTCCTTTGAAAGGAATCAAAGCTACCACGAAGAAAAAGTAATAAACATATTATCTAGTTTTAATGTGCAGTAGTTGCCTAGGGGCGTATTTTTTAATTCGAGGAAAATTGCTACCCTATTTTCTTACCTTCACAATGCTTTCCTTGAAATCCATTGGGGCAGTGGCATCGGTAGGTGCTCATATAAGCTGAGCATGTTCCTCCATTAAGGCAAAGGTTCACCAGGCACTGACCGTTACTTATGGACTCTAGACACAGCATACATGGTAAAGAAAAAACGGAGGACACTTGTCTGTGTCTTACTTCACAGTATCAGTAGTCTATATTAACAGCTAGACATTTAGCTCTGTTTGGCTTTGCTTTCTCATGATCAGACGCAGAGGAGTGCTCATCACATCAGTCATTTCTTCCTATTATTCCTAACTAGTTTTCCCTAACTCTGTAACAGTGGTGACAGATCTGTCTCAGTATCGTTACCAAACGTTTAAACAAAAATGAGAACCACAATAGATTACGTAAAGTCCACGGAAAGCAATTCGAGTCTCTACTCACCAATATCTCACTTAAAATGGAAACCCCATTAGCTGTATTTAGTTTTAACTGTAAACGTATTATACGTGTTATAGGTATTATAGTATTATACTTTAATTTTAATACTTTTCATTACGACTTGAGGTACCTTCTTTCCAATGCGAAATTTGTACTTTTGTACAACGAAATCTTAATTACCTCCTCCATTTTCAACTTCTTGATGGACGTGATGGTGTTGAATGACAACAGGGATCGGGTAAGGGACTTTCTGAGGATACAATACCGGATAAGGCTCTCTATGAATCATCAGTCTTGGCGGTGACGGGACAGGAACTGGAAACGGCTTTGGAGGGGAAGGCACAGCAACTGGGACTCTTCTTATTTCTGGTGGATACCGGATGTAGACTGGATAAGGAACATGGTGGACTTGTGAAGGTTGTGGGACTGCTATCGGATAAAATATCTTTTGGATTTCGGGTGGTTCTTTGATAGGTACAGCAACAGGATAAGGAACGCGTTGTAGATGTGGAGGAGATGGAACTGCCACTGGGAAAGGTACTGGTACATTATTTATCTTTGGAGGGGACGGCACTGGGACACGAACCTCTTGAATTTTTGGTGGCGAAGGTACGCGTATGGGAAACACTACCGGTTGAACGGATGGAGGACCAGGAACGGGGACGGGGTAGGGTACATGCTCCACTTTAGGTGGCGAGGGCACAGGAAAGGGAACCGGAACCTTTTCAATGGCTGGCGGAGGTGGCATAGGTGGAACGTCTCCAGGCGGAGGCATCCCCTGTATGTCAATAGGATGTGGTTGCACTGGAATGTCTGGAGGTGGCATAGGTGAAACGTCTCCAGGCGGAGGCATCCCCTGGATGTCAATAGGATGTTGTGATACTGGAATGTCTGGAGGTGGCATCACAGAAAAGTCCGGTGGCATAGTTTCGGTTGTAATTGGTGCTTCTATAGGAGGATGGCTATGAATGGGATTATTAGGAGGTGGCATCACGTGAACTTCAGGAGGGGGACGATCAACCCCAAATGGAGGATTTACTGGCGGCATTTGTTCACCTAATACATCTGGAGGAATCGGAGGTGGAACATCTACTGGAGGTAGCGGTTGAGGTGGTGGTCGTAATCTGGGAGGCGCATTGATATGGATAGCATATGGAGGGGGTGGAGCAAAGTGATGCAGGTGAGGACGATGATTATTGAATTTCAGTGGAAGGTGAATGTGCTGTGGTACAGGATGGCCAAGAAAATCGATTGGTAATGGAGGCAAGTGCCCTGGGTGCTTCATCATATGCTGGTGATTATTAGCACCATGAAAAAATGGTCCCATTCCGTGCAAATGTTCAGGTGCGTGAATAGGACCTTGTCTTAAATGTATTTCTCCCTCACCCGGTCTATGGACTGTCGGTGGTGTCTGTTCAACGTATTCTGCTGGTGCACTATTGAAGAAGAAACGTGGTCTCATTTCGCTCTTTACATCGGACCACTGTTGTCTTTTTTTCCCTGCTTGGTTTTTTACAGGTTTATTAACCAGAGCAGCAGTGCTGTTTGAACTGTGTTCATTGGTGTCTGTACCATTGCTAAATTGCTTATATGGCTTGTTAGGAGTCGCCCGAGTGGCGAAGTTCCATAATTCGCGAGGCTTTGAGTGATCCAACATATCAAGTGCTTTGGCCAAGAAAACTGACTCGGTCCTGCGATTTCGAATTTGCTCATTCCGCAAAATTCTTCTACCTTTAGCGACATTGTTACTGCTCCTTAAGCACGGCTTTCCCACACAAGGTATCCCCTTGCCACTGTTAACTGCCTGCAGGTGGCTTTTGTTATGGTCCGTTTTCCAACTTTTCGCATGATCGTCTCTGTAATCGTCGCTTTCAGTCACTCCACGAGTTAAATCTTTCACAATTTTGTTGTCAGGACTATCAACTTTCCGTCCTTTTCCACTAATCTTTACCTGAGTTTGTAGCTTTTTTACATTGTTTTTACGAAGACCTGCACTTGTGTTTGTTTCAACCCACGCCAAAGTAATGAAAAGATGGAGAAAGCAAATTCGAATTGAAAACTTCATTAGCACGCGTCATCTAAACACTAACGTGGCATTTCTATGTATTGAAATGTAAAGAAAATTGGAACTGCCAGGCACAAAATGCAACTCGAACCCAGATTTTTTGTAAACAAAAGAAAAGAAAAGACAAAATCCGTAAAATTATCTCATCTGTTTCTATGAGCATGAAATATTAAAAGAAATACAGGATAGTTTAATTTTAGCAGAAAAAGTCATTCTGATAAATCAAGCACTTAACCCAAAATCCTCGGTTGACCTTTCAGAAAAAATGCGTTCAACCATTAACGAGAAAATGAATGGGGAAAACTTACACAATGTGTCTATTGTATTGCAGTCCTGAAATGAAGATGACACTCCACTGACAGATATCAGTCAGGACACATATTCATAATGAGAATTACAGATCCTGTAATTATCTTTGTTTAAAAGGGAGTTTTCTTTAATTTTTACATTTGTAGCAAGTCAAGTTAATTGCCATTTTGCAAAATATTCGACAAATTCGTCCTTGCCCTGTTGAAAACTTCTCACCGCACAGCACAGCAGATTAATCATTTCATAATCAGTAGACCTCCTCGACTTTTACGGAAGCATTTGCAGTGTAAGTCATCATTTGTTAGTTTGAGGGTCTAAAATGATCTCCAAGCTGCCGTGTTCCATTCCATTTCCAACAAAATTCATCTTTATGATAAGAGAATGCAAATCTTGTGCAATACAAAATTTTACTCAAACATTTCTTTGAAGTAGATTTGTCTAAAAATGTCGCTTTTGTGATGTTTCAATGGGTGAGCGATGTTTTCACATCTCGGAGAAAATGTCTAGGCTTTGGTAGGCATCAGTACAAAAGGAGGACCCCTGCTTCATTGAAACTAATAACTGATGGCTTAAAACTAAAAATGTGTTATGACAAGTAGAAATTTTTGTATCTTCATCTTAGAACTCGCAAAGTTCCGTTGCTCCAAATAAAGTCTTAAGAGGTGAAAAGAGAAGACGAAGAAAGAAGTTTTTGACCTGACCCATAATTGTTCTTGTGTGGACAGGTGACCCTTTCACGGTCAATTTGACAATGATCCGCTAACAATAAAAAAGCGTGTTTATAGTCGAAACCCATGGTCAGGTTCGTGAATTTTTAATAACTTAAATATCACTAAATTATAATTATTATTCCGTTCCTTGTTCAGTAAAAAGTTGTTTCCTGGGTATTAATTACAATACTCCTCTCGGACGAGAAAAGAATTGAATGACATCGTGACAAGAAATGTGAACTTCCAAAGTTTGCCATTATGGGTGGACTTTTGTTTTATGTTTCCCTGGTGGAATGTTTGACAATGTTTTGCTTCTTAACCTTTGTTGAGTCTGCGGATGTCATTAATGGAGCAGCTTTTCAAACAAGACTTGTAGAGAAACATGGCATTTCAGCCGTAGATGTATTAAAGTCTGATCGAGGATACAATGTATTTCAAAAGAAGCAGAGTGGCAACAGCTTAAGAAAAACGCACCGTCTACCAGATACTTTATTTCACGGTAGAAAGCACACAGAAAATTTAAGGCATAAGAAGGAAAATGACAGTGCTTCTGATGAAAACAAACCTGAATTTAATAAGAGGGACTTCTTTTTTGCACCAGCTTCTCCTTATGGACAAATGATGAATCCTGTTGCCCGGAGGATGTTTCTGGTTCACCGTGGGGAAAGAGGTAACAAGTTTAGCGACCTTTGCGTCGCCGTTTTCTATATTATTTGTTTTAACTCTATCAACACTTCACTAAAAGTGACTCTACTCATAGATGTGTCCTTTATTGTTGACAAATACATGGGAGACGATTGAAGAATTTGTTTATTTAATAATGAGTTGGATGAAAAATATTTTGGTTAATGCGCCTCTTATCAGCAGCTGGAGCTCAGGAGAGTGTGTGAGAGTCACTGTTAATTAAGAAGAGGATTATGAAGGGTTATTGTATATTAAGACTTACTCGGATCCTTAATATGCTGCCGGTAAAACACAGCGTTCTCGGGCACTCAATTGGAATTTCAAGAAGATATCCGATATGAACTATCCTCAGAACAGAATAAACCAATTACGTATGATAGACGAGAGCTTTGGTGTTAGAAATAGTTGGGTTTACTCTACTTGACGATACTAAAGGTAACCGTACTGGCACATTTAATGCAATTTAGAAGGATAAAGTCACCATTCAGCGTGTCAAATTGAAAAGTACAGTACAACAGACAGTTATTGTAGACCATATTTTAGACTGGGACATATCTAAGTCAGTATATGGCGATTGAAACTTATAGAAAGAATGCGAGAGAGTCATTAGAGGGCAGATGGTATACAGCTTCATACAGTTATGTTTATATCCCTAATTACCCTTGCAAGCTACAACGTAGGTTCCAGTTTATTAAGGGAAAATAAAGTTAATATCAGTTGTTATTGTTAATTTTTTCCTCTGTTTTACGCTCGTATTTGTACAGGGCCATGCTTCTTTCATGCGTGTCATCATGGAGGGATGTGTGTTCCAAGACGCCATGGTTTTTATTGCGAGTGTCTCCCAGGATTCATGGGGACAAGATGCGAAGGTATGCGATGCTAAAAAAAACCCGTGTCATTCTTCATAACCCTTTGAGCCCAAGCATCATTATCTAAACTCTTCTTGACGGCCATCGTTTATTTTGTTGGGTACTAGTTGGGAGAACTCGTTTAAACATCAAGACAATTCACACCTTCATTCCTTAATTATCTTGACATTCATGTGTTTTAATGCCCTGATATGATAAGGAGAAATTTCATGCTGATCTCTATTGGGCCTTTGAACCGGTTAACCACTTTTGGGGTAAAAATATTTAATTTTCTCTCTTGGCTACGGATTGGCCATTGATAAAATTGTTCAAACTTTTATTTTGCTTTCTGTCGTAAGATTTTAGTCACGCTTTTCGCTAAAGTGTAACTTCAACTTAGAAAAGTAAGTGTAAAATTATGCATAATGTCGAGGTAATAGTGCATTATCGTTTGTTCAACGCTTTCATTTAACTTCAACCATTTTGGGATTTGACAAGGGTTTCCGTCTAAATTGTCTTGACATTTCATTTGAAATTGCCATCCGTATATTTGGGAAAATTTATGAAAACCTTATCCTTAGTCCAGTGAATTTTAACTGAGCACACACGAACAAATGTGACTGATTCTGTAGCAAACAAAAATTTCACGTTTTTCGCCCAATTTCTTTTTTTTAGCCCAATTTCGATATATTAAAATGCAGTCTTAAACAATAGACATCATGTCGAGGCTTAGGGGAATAAACCCATATAA
>Ga0126336_10002391_pt1 | contig 10639 bp, 3 predicted proteins | sample SidCmetagenome_FD_92530 | JGI IMG/M metagenome (GOLD analysis project Ga0126336, IMG submission 92530) | Coral microbial communities from El Islote,Puerto Morelos, Mexico - Siderastrea C C metagenome | ecosystem: Host-associated > Invertebrates > Cnidaria > Coral | place: El Islote,Puerto...
CACTCATTTAGGAACAAAAAGTTCCTTTCAATGTTAAAAATTCGGAACAAAAGGTTCTTTTTAGCTCTAATTGAACACTTTGTTCCTATTTTTAACAGCAATTTGTTCCTTTTGATGCTAAAAAGGACCACTCCAAAGAGGAACAATCATCCCTTAATGGGAACGTTCCCAAAGCAAAAATGGGAACAGTGCACAAAAATAAAAGTAAATTACAAAGCAACTTAAAGGATGAAGAAAACATGCCAAAGCATCTTATGACTCCCTACACTGAACAAATACAACAGCCAAAATTTGATTGATAAAATCATGCTAGAACATGTTCAAATTTGGAAGTAAAAATTTTGGGAAACGTAGAAGAAAGAAAGAAAGAAACAAAGGAACAAAGGAACAAAGAAAGAAACAAGAAAACAACGAAAGAATAAGCCCCCAAAAAAGCCTTTTGGACAAATGTAAGCCAAAGGCTTATTATAGGAGTTTTACGGTATTTCGCCGAATAAGCATTCTCTATTGTAATTCTGAGCTTTAAACTTAATTGAGACTTGAAGGAGACTTAAGCTTTGATTTCCTCGAAAAGAGGAATCCTTTCCAATTCAAAGACAGTAACTACAAACGTTTTTTTAAGTGAAAATGACATGCTTGTATTCTTCCGAGCCGTTCTGATTGTGCAGTCATTGAAAATTTTTTTAGCAAAATAAAATAAGTAATGTTTAAATGCTAATGTAAAATATATTTCCCTGCTCTTAGAAAACGAACAAACAAACAAACAAAAAATGCAAAATTACCATTGAACGATGTCCACTCAAGATGGTTGAGAAGTTTCGGGTTGGCCGCGGGTTGCGTCTGAAATACTGTAAGTAATGGTTGGTTGGCTGGGGGGATGTTCACGTTCAATTCAACTGGAGGTGCACCTGCAGCTGCAGCAACACCTGCAGGTCTAACGACGAGGTTATTTACTGCTCTTTTCCACATGTCTTGACAAACACTTTTTCCGAGACATGCCGCACTAAAAACATAATGTAAAAGTAAAATGTGAGAGGCTATTAAAATGTGATATAGCCTCCTCAAGTTAGAAACAGCTGACATCATTAGATGTATCAATTTCACTGGAGAAAACTACTCAAGATCTGGCTTGGTAGTGAAGCGTATGCCTATTATAGTGCGCGATAGACCGATCGATCCATCGATGTTGGTGGACGTAAAACCAGAGTAGCCAATCGCTCCACATGTAAAAATTAGACCAAAAAAAAAACAGAAAGAACATTGGCAATAAAGGGACAATGAGCACACAGAAAAGGGTAGCACGAGCAAAGCAGCACATGCTCCTGACCATAAAACCATTTCACGAGCAATGGTACAATTCACTCTTTAGAATTAATAACCGCCCAGTTTCAAGATAGTCACAACAAGTTCTTCCCTTCGACGATTTTCTGAACAAATACAACCCTCCCCCAACCCGCCCCCTTAAGCTTTATGGACTTCTCCCTGCAATCAAATCCTTCTGGAGCAAATGCAATGGCCTTTGTAATCAAAATACCAAATACCAAATACGAAAGCTTCCCAGAAAATTTTTCAAAATCTAACCTCGCAAACCGTCTCATATACGCTAAACTTACATTAACGAAATCCATCGCGCCAACTCAAAATCAACAAAATGGCTCAAGGATTGCAACGAAGACGACAGCGATTTCGATTGGCGTAAAAACTACTAGCTAGCTACACTAAAAGCTTAGCCCATTTCCTCTTAACGTAGTTTTAAATCTTTCGTTTCCCCTTAACTGGCCCTAACTGGTGCCTTGAAGGAAGCCAACAAGAAAAAGACGAAGACTGGAGTCATCATACCATTTCTTATGCCAGAATAATATGTGCGATGAAATCCTTTTTTCTTGTGCCAGAGCAACAAAAGCAATGAGCGATTTTTTTGGAGCTAAGAGCTCTTCCTATTCGACTTTGTAAACAATTTACCTCATTCTTTTGAGACATAAATATTTAAATGACGTCCAAAAGGAGATGTTTTGTAAGAACTTTTAATACTCTTAGCTGATCCTCCCTGACCACTAATAAACATAAGTCAGTTAGGTACCAAGAAAACCTTACCCTCTAATGTAGTGTTAGATTTCTAACTAACAAAATTGTTGGCACCGCTCTAACTGCTGTGGTTCAGTTTGTCACAGATCCAAACGATCTCGAGGTATTTTTGAAGCGGCTACTAAGTATCTCAATACTCGTCTTTCCACAAGAATAAATTCAACCTCATTTCAGTCCTCAAATGTCTTTTTTCTGCAGGTACCATCTCATCCATTTTAGTATTGTATTTCAAACTCCTTGTCTCCCTTTCTTTTCTTTTCTTATAATTTATGATTTTATTTTACGTTCTTGAGTGCACTAATTTACAGCCAAAATACAAAAGGTAAGGCTTTAAACCGGCAGTTAAAGCACATATGCCATTTTGGGTATACAAGTTGGAAGATCATGTTCCTTTTTGCGAGAGTTTCGGTGGTAAGCGTTACCCATGCCGTTCATTTGGTTTCCTCAATAAACCCTCTCTTACGTAATCCCTTGAGTCTTAATATTCAAGACTTCGTGAGAGTAAATCTTCTTGAGACTTGTTCTTCAAGAAAGCACTTCCCGATCAGTTTCACGTTCATAACTGGGACCATGGACTTTTCGCCGTCCCTATATCTTAACGCATTTCACCTGCAGCCACCAGTAATTTTCGAGATGTACTCTTTCTTCCTTTGCCCGCCCTAGAAAGGATGTTTGCCTCCAAATCCTCGTGATTGTCTTTTGGGCCCACCTAATATCGCATGCGTTGTAGATTTCAGGGGGAATAGGAGGAAAGAGTTTTTGTCACTTACTCGGGAATCTCAAATTTCATCTTTTTTTCTTATCGGCTGATATACCAATCTCGTACCCAGATCTCCCACGGTCATGCGAAAGGAACGTTTCAGTATTCACAAGTAAGATCTGGGTAAGAGGTTATTCCCATACAAATCATTATGTTTTGATCCTGGAAGCCTGTGTGCTCAGGTAGCTCCCTCTAGCTAAAGTTGAGAAGTTGTCAAACCGTTGGCCTGCGTAGCCCGCGCTCTCCTTTTACAGCTGAAAGCAGTCTGTTCCACTACACTTAACCGCTATATAAGTGTAATGCGGGCTCCTGCTGGAATTTTAGTTAAGTGGTAAAAATCGTAAAATTGAATTTCCCTAGTACAATAACGGTGATTTACAGACAAATTTATTGCAACAGAAAAGAATACTTTAGATATAAAATTTCACGCAACTAGTTTCTTATCAATATGGCACTTGATTAGAGTAAAAATGGAAAATTCCTGCGAATTGAACTTACTCCGATTACGTTATTCAATATGTGCTAGCACTAAACAAGCAGTCGTTAAATTTGAGCCAGGTATTAGCGAAGAAAGACTTGACAAAAGACACCATGGGAATACGAATATTTCTGCAAAACTACAGTTTCTAAGCGACCCGGGAAAACTTGCATCGCGCGTTTGTTTTTATTTGATGAGCACCAAAATATAGGATGCAAAATAAGCATCCGCAAGAAAATTTTTAATTATATTTATTAATTTCTTTAATCTAGTGAGAAACATTGCCACAAATTTAAGTCTCATGGAAACACAACCTTATTTATTGCTCATTTTTAACTCAACATTATCAACACATATACGTGAGCTAAATACTTGTGTAATGTCAAAAACATTTTACCTTATTGTATTCTCAGTAGTTCTTCGTTTTTTTTAACTTTTCTAAGTTCTTCTGCTTGGGTAAGCAGTTTATCTTGGTTGTGAGGCTCCTGAATGTATTTTACTAGTGATCTGAGTTTTCTATCTTAGCAACTTTCTCTCTTTTTCGAAGTTTGTGGAATTTGCAATTCATTTCGATTCACTGCGTCGTTTTTGCTCGAGCTTGTTTCTAAAGCGTAAAAATTGCCACTGTTTGTCGCATTTGCTCCTTTTCTTCTCGTTTACCTTATCCCCTCATTCTGCGGCGAAGGAGACTGCAATGCGAAGTCGTAATCCCTCTCCGATTTAACTTCGAAGTATTATTATCGTTCCGAAATCTAAGAATACAACGTGAGGGCTTACATGGAAGTCACTTTTAATCTAGAAGATATCGGCGTTTTCTTCTTCGTCGCTTCCTTCTTTGTGTTTTTCCCTTTTCGACCCTATTTCATTAATGTCGTTTAGGTTTTCTTCCACCTTAGGGAATTCAAACACAGTTGAGGTTATTTTGCTTTCAAGACATTTCAGAGATGCCGCTGGAGTGAAATTCTCACTAAAGTGGTAAAGTGAATTGTAAACGTTAACCCTTTTTAAAGGCGGAGAATATATTTTACCCGCAAAACTAAAAAAATGTAGTAATAAAAGCTCATTGTGAAGAAAATCTCGAAAAAATCCAGTGTTATTTAAATTTATTGGCCGGCTATGCGACTGTTCTTTTTACACAACGTTTAACAATTCTGATTGAGTAACGTGAATGATTTCGGCGCTCATACTTCGCAGTTTTAGTTGCCAAAAAAATTATTTGAATTCATACCATGCAGTGATTTTTACTTCTGAAGTTAGTCAATATCGTCTCTTTTAAAAACGCCGGAATTGCCATTTTAAAAAAATTCCAAGAACGTCTTAGTTAATTATTTCTAATATTATTACATTCTAACGACTGCAAAAGAAAGAGGAAGGATCACTGGATTCGCATATGCTGAGACTCTAATCCACCTTTTTTGAAATTTTGCATTCTAGGCCAAAAAAATAGGGGATTTTTAGCCCATCCACCAGGCCCCTCGCTGGGCCAAATATTAAAATATTGTCTTGCTTGAATATATATTTAGAATCACAAACCCCTTAAACCTGTAAATTTTAAAAATAGTTTCACAAGGCTTTTATTGTGACAACGTCTGGGCGATTTCGAATTTTCTATATTGCACGGTTAAGTGCTTTCAATTGAGCGAAACTGACAATTTAGTCTTCCTTGCGGATTACGTGTTAACGCAACTTTACTTTCTAATAAAACTTACTGAATTTTCAAACTCGCAAAATTCCTGCACCGTATTATTGATTTCAGTGGCATTGTCAGAGTAGAGGTATTTTAAAAGTGAATGTTAAGTTTCTCCATTCAGTTAACTAAAAGCATTTCAACCTCATTCGATTGTCAAGCCCTCTTTTGGCGGGTACCATTGCAACGCTTTGGCATTCAAGTGTTGAATTTAAAACTCCTTGTCGTCCTTCACTGTTTTGAATTTAATTCGTATTTCTTTACGCTCCGAAAAAGCCCCCCCCACCCCCCCCCCCCCATTTAACTGAAAATGTTATATTTAAACAAAAAATCACACTTCTTTTGTAGGATCGGGAGACGAAAAACGTTCCAGTGACATTAAGTTTTTTTTAGTGATTTTCAACTAGCAGTAATTTAATATCATTTGTCTGAAATTAAAAGCCGTCTTTCAACGATTCAGCAGGTCTCAACTCTTCCCCTTTATTGTAGACTTTTAAAGTCTGGCGACTTTGTCGTTCGTGCTTAGAATCTTAGCTTTACAGGGTGACTGGTTCATTCTCTTCAGTGTTTCGCAGTGCTTAGCTTTGTCATCAATGTAAAAGATTTTTGGCAAAATAATTATACGGGGATGGTCTGTCATAATCAGGGAAACCTCATTTCAAAAAAAAAATATATGGTTGAACCTTTTGCAAATAGTTTTCCAGCATTCGCAGATGATCGGTTTCAGTGAGAAAGTTGTTGAGCAACGTTTCAACAATGTTATATTTTGTACAAAAATGCCTTTAATGTTCCATCTTTAACAAAAAATGATTTCATTTTACTCTTTGCGGAAAATCTTTCACTATATTGAATGGCATAGTATTGTATTTTGTTCATTTTTGTGAACTAAATTGCCTTATATATTTTCCATGCCTCCTTTTTTTTAGTTTTTTCCTTCGTTTTAAGGCTCTAGTTATAAACGTTGTCTAACACTGCTTGGAAGGCATTGTACAAGGGATTGAACTTTTATTTTTAAGCCACAGGATTGCACAAGCTCCAAGACATGACATCTGAAACACTGATCCGCTGGCTAAAAAACACATCTTTAAAACTTAAGTTTCCCTTTAAACGGCTTAAAAAAAAATAATCAAAACTCAATTAGTTACCTGGCGCCTAAAGCGAAAGCCAACACGAAGAGAACGAAGACTGGAGTCATTATGCTTTTCCTTGTCCCTCAGTGAATAACACGAGCGATAGAATCCTTGAACTTAACCTTCCCGTTCGACTGGATAGACAATTTACGTCATTGTTTTCATCAATATTTACATGCATGACGTGCTCTGTTAATTAACTAAGACATCGCAAGGCGGCTTTGTCTTTAATGTTTAAGAAAAAAGAACCGTTGAGTCATTGTCCAGGCCTTCCTTGCATTTCAAGGCTTGAAATGCAAGGAAGCGTTTTTTTCTTTTTTTTTTTTTAGTCTGTGCCAGCATAAAAATAATAGATTCAGTAAAACTGCAACTTTCCGGCGCCATTTAGCTAATTTTGTGTCTTAAGAAAGCATACGTTCTCTCAAGAGGTATTTAAAAAGTTATTTTGTTTCTCCATAAGAAGCAATTTAACCTCATTTGTCTGAAACGCCCACTTTCGCAGGTACCATCTCTTCCATTGAAGTATCGTATTTCGAACACCTTGTCTCCCCTGGGTCTTTAATTGTATTATTTTATTTTATTTTATTTCATTTTATAAATGAGTTTTTTTTTATAAATAAGTTTGGAGATTTTCTATTTCGCGAGAGTTTCGGTGGTGCTTGTTACCCTAAAGTAGTCATGCCATGCGGTTTATTTGGTTCATTAAGTGTTGTTAATTCTTGTTCTCTGTGAACCATCTCTTTCTTAAGGGAATTATCTTCAGAACAGACCCTACTTTTCACGCTCAAAGCTGCGACCATGAACTTTTGACCATCGTAATATCTGTAGCTGCCAGTCTTCTTCAGATGCATTCGTTCTTCCCTTGCCTAACCTGCGACCAAGCTCTATTTTTATTTCACTTGGTGAGCGAGCGACCACGGTAAGTGAATATGAAAGCGATGCTAAAATTCGGCCCGATTCCAGGTTATCCCTTGCCTTTTCCAGAAGGGATTTTTTTTTACTTCTCCTAGTCATCGTGTTAGACTTAAGCGCCGAATGCAGTTGTTTACCTTCTCAGAGCCCGCGTTCCCGTTTTGACACTGAAACTGTTAACGGAACTTCCCTTTTACGTGGATGGTGATTTACAAACAAACAAAAGGGGCATTTTAACACTGGCAAGTGAGATCTGGGCAAGGGAGAGACATTCAACTTCGGTTTGCCTCCCGAATACATTCGTTTACCGTCTCAGAGCCCACGTTCCCGTTTTGTAATTGAAACTGTAAAATTGAACTTCCCCAGTACATTGATGGTGATTTACAAACAAACTTTTTGCAAAAGAAAAAGAAACTTACGTAAGCGTTGACCCTTTTCATCGGCCGGCGATGCGACTGTTCGTGTCAGACAACGTTCTCCAATTTTGAATAAGTAGCGTGAATGAATTCGGCGATCATAGTTCGCAGTTTTCATCGTCCCAAAATTTGATTTCAGTTCATATTTCAGTAGTACATCCATCAGAATGTTAACCAGTGAGCCTGAAGCCATGTACCATGCAGTGATTTTTACCTCTGAAGTTAGTCAATATTGACATTTTTAAAAACGCCGTTTTTAGCGGTCATTCTAAAAAATGCCCAGAATTTTTTGGTTAAATAGTACTAATATTATTACATTCCGATAAATGCACAAGAAAGAAGTAGGATCATTGGATTCCCAAACGCTGAAATTTTATAAACCCAGCTTCTTTGAAATTTTTCATACTAGACGAACTAAATAGGGGATTTTTAGCCCATCCGCCAGGACCATCGCTGGGCCAAATATTATATCTTGCTTGGAATTTATATTAAAAATCCAAAACAGCTTAAACCTGTATTTTTTAAAGCTTCACAAGGTCGTTATTGTGACAAAGTTTGGGCGATTTCCATTTTTTTATCTATCCTGCATGGCTAAGTGCAAATAATTTACTCGGCCGCAACGCAACTTTACTTTCTAATAAAACTTACTGAGTTTTTAAACTCGCAAAATTCCTGCACCGTATTACTGATTTCAGTGGCATTGTTGAAGAAGAGTTATTTTGAAAGTGGATATTGTTAAGTTTCTCCATTCAGTTAACTAAAAGCATTTCAACCTCTTTCGATTGTAAAGCCTTCTTTTGACAGGTACTATTGCAACGCATTGGCATTTTAATGTTGAATTTCAAACTCATTATCGTCCCTCACTGTTTTGAATTTAATTCTTATTTCTTTACACTCTGACAAAGTTCCCCTCTCCCTCCCCCTTTACTGAAAATTTTATATTACAAAACCGAAAAAAAAAATTAACACTTCTTTTGTAGGAAACGGAAAGCGTTGCAATGACATTACGTTGTTTTTCAGTGATTTTAAACTAGCAGTAATTTAATATTATTTGTCTGAAATTAAAAGCCGTCTTTCAGCAGGTCCCAACTCTTCCCCTCTATTGTAGACTTTATTAAAGTCTGGCGACTTTGTCGTTCGTGCTTAGAATCTTAGCTTTACAAGCCGGACTGGTTCATTCATTAGCTTCGTCATCAATGTAAAAGTACAGGTTTTGCTCGCGATAGCAAATAAGTGTTCATTGTTTTCCGCAACTGCTGATTTTGATTTTCGGCAAAATAATTATGCAGGGATGGTCTTCCATAATCAGGAAAACCTCATTTCATAAAAGGTCTTGACTTTTTCGGTTATGGTTGAATTTTTTGAAAATAATTTGTCAGCCATAGCTAATTCTCAATGAGAATTCTCAATGAGAAGTTGTTGAGCAACGTTAACTTTCGTTTCAACGTTTCGTTGTAAGAAAAAAATTCCTTTAAAGTTCCATGTTTCGTAGCAAAACTGAATTTTATCATTTTACTCTTGGAAAATCTTTATCGATATAGCATGGTATAGAATTGCCTTTATTGCATTTTTGCAAAACAAATTGCCTTATATATTTTCCAAGCCTCTTTTCGTTTTGGTTTTGTCTTCGTTTTAATGCTCTAGTCATAAACTTTATCTAAAACCGCTTGGAACGCACTGTACACGGGATTAAACTTTCGTTTTCTTTAAGCCACAGGATTGCACAAGCTCAAATACATGACATCTGAAAATGAATCTGATGGCTAAGCGCATTTCTTTTTTAACGAATCTTTTAAACTTTACAGTTTCCCTTTACCCGGCTTTCCAAAAAATCAAAAAAATAAAGCATAACTCTGATACATACCTGGTGCCTTGAACGAACAACATGAAAAAAACGACGACTGGAGTCATAATGCTTTCCTTATGTCTCAGTCAACACGAGCGACGGAATCCTTGGACTTAACCTTGCCGTTCAACTGGATAGACAATTTAAATCTACATCATTCTTTTTATCAATATTTAGATGACGTGCTCTATTCATTAGAGTGATTTTACTAAACCCGTGAAATAGATACTAAACTATCACGCACTATTACTCCCGGATTCCGTTGTTTTCTTTTGTTCAACTTGGACTATTAGACACTAATTGTTAGATACTGTTTCACGGGTTAAATGAAACCACTCTAAGACATCGCAAGACAGCTTTGTCTTAAATTTTTAATAACAAAAGGGACTGTGAAGTCATTGTCCAAGCCTTCCGTTTTACATTTTAAGCTTTTTTTTTTCATTGTGTGCCAGCGTAAAAACCTTCACCAATAAAATAATGATTCAATAAAATTGCAAAATTTTGGCATCATTTTGCTAATTTTGTATGTAAGGCAATCAAAATGTTCTCTCCAGAGGTATTTTTAAAAGTTGTTATTTAGTTTCTCCACAAGAAGCAATTTAACCTCATTTGTCTGAAACGTTCTCTTTTGTGCAGGTACCATCTCTTCCATTAAAGTATTGCATTTCAAACTCTTTGTCTCCTCAGTTCCAGCTCCTTGTCTCCTCAGTTATGGTTCTTCTTCTTCCTCTTTTTTTTCTTTTTTTTTTTAAATCTTACTTTAACTTACAGCCAATATGTGACATTCAAGGATTTAAACTGTTTATTAAACGTAGCATATAGCATAACTAAGTTTGGAAGTTTTTCCTTTTCGCAAGAGTTTTGGCGGTACGTGCATAGGGGGCCCTCACATCAAATAAGTAGACATGAATAAAACATTGAAGTTTGTTTGGTGTTCGTGTCTTTGATTGAGGAAGGCGGCCATTTTGAATAATTCCGACGCGGTCATCTTTTGGAGGTCTGGGGCGAGTAAAGAAGATCAGATGTTTTCCGGATTTTTTTGAACGCGCACAGAGAATAATAAACAGAGTTTACGAACGGTTCCCAAAGGTTTCTCGGTCCCAGACCTAGATAAGATGACCGCGCCGGAATTGAACAAAATGGCGCCGTCTCCGATCACAGACACGAACAAAAAAGGTAAGCAAACTTCGATGTTTTATTTATGTCTACAAATTTGATGTGGGGGCCCCCTGTGGTACTTTTGACTCTAAAGTTGTGACACCGTGTTGTTTATTTGGTTTATTAAGTGTTGTTAACTTTTGTTCTCAATAAGCCCATCTATTATG
>Ga0126336_10002392_pt1 | contig 10637 bp, 5 predicted proteins | sample SidCmetagenome_FD_92530 | JGI IMG/M metagenome (GOLD analysis project Ga0126336, IMG submission 92530) | Coral microbial communities from El Islote,Puerto Morelos, Mexico - Siderastrea C C metagenome | ecosystem: Host-associated > Invertebrates > Cnidaria > Coral | place: El Islote,Puerto...
GAATAAAAGAGGACCTAAAATAGTTCCTTGTGGAACACCACATTGAAGAAGTCGCTCGGATGATTTATTGCAATTTATTAGACAGGTTTGCGTACGATTTTTCAAATAAGAGCAAAACCATTTCAAGGTGGGTCCTTTAACACCATAAAACTGTAATTTAGATAATCGAATATTGTGGTCCACGGTATCAAATGCCTTTTTGAGATCAAGAAAGACAACAGCATTGACAAATCCACGATCGATATTTAGTGACCAGCTATCGATTGCTTCAGGTAACGCTGTGACTGTGGAATGAAGTGATCGGAAACCAGATTGGTGGCTAGATAGCAGGTTGTTGGCGACGAGATAATTATGCAGTTGATCATAAATTATGCGTTCAAAAACCTTTGCCACACAGGAATAATCGAAATTGGTCGGTAGTTGGACTGGTCAATTCTTTTCCCTGCATTTTTGAAGAGTGGAGTGATTCGGGCATTCTTCCATTCGTCCGGAAAACTTTCAGTTACTATTGACCGGTTGAATATTCGAGTGAGTGATTTAGAGATTAGGTCGGGACATTCTCTAAGAAGCCTAGCCGAGATAGAATCAAGTCCCGTAACCTTGGATCTACAGAGTTTAGTTAGGTGCCACAGAACTTGTGATTGAGCTATAGTTTCAAAGTGAAATTCTTCATTGGTTTCACTGAGAAACTCTTCATAGCTAACATCTACGTCTTTTATTTGTTTAGACAATTCAGGGCCGATTTCGAAGAAGAATTTATTAAAGGTCTCAGCAATTTCAATTGGATTATTTGTTTTCTTACCACTATATTCAAGTTCACTAATTACCGATTTGTTAGATTTGCGAGAGGTGACTTCATTAATGACCTGCCAAGTCTTACGTAAGTTGCCATCACATGTCTTAAAAGTATTGTTATAATAAGACGTTTTTGCGTTTTTAATCGAATTATTTACTTGGTTACGCATCGTTTTGAAATTACTCCAATCCTCTGGATTTTTGGTTCTCGAAGCTATTATTTTAAGACGGTCCCTACGGTACATCATTATCATTAAGTATTATTCGAGTGCTTTTAAGAACACACCCTAAACTATTTTTCGGAAGCTTGTAGTGTACAAAGGACTTTTTCATTTCAATCTGTAACTAGCGACACGCTGAAATGGCTTGGACTTAAAAACAAAACAAATACGTAAGTTTAATGTGCAAGCCTGCCACATCAAATTCACTCACTGAATGGGCCATTCTAAATTTAGTCGCTAAATTGGGACAGAAATGTCATTCACTTCAAATGAAGAAGCTGAAAATATAACAATATAGGAAGGTAAAATACTCCACAACTGAAAAAAAAAAACATATAGAGCTTTACACCAAGACTATGATTACGTTGACGACAGAGCGACTCTTCAGTTGTTAGATCATAAATTAGGAAACAGTCAAAACAACCCAATGTGCGATGTGTGGTGCCGCAGAACAACAACATAGATAGAGAAACCAACAACGACTCAGTCTAGAATAGTAATAACGCACTAAACTGCAACAGGAAATTAGGCTACATATCAGATTTCTTATTAAACAAAATCCCTTAAATGAATAAACACAGAAACCTACATTCAATTTTCTCCTAGAGCTAAGTTATTCGCAAGCAATACCTTTCGAAGCGGAAATTACTTTCATGGCTATTTTGAATATCTGTTTACAAGTTGTTCAAACATTCAAGAAAACTATCGCAAACATGTAAAGTCGCTCAATTAAACAATTCTTACAATGTAAATCCCCAATCAAATATGTAATTTACTTTACCGTTGAAGTGACAGAATAACTTGAAAATCTGAACGAAAGACTACTGCTCGAGTGGGCCTTTGCAGGTGGTCACTTTAGGGATATTCTCTCAAATAAAACAAGTACGTCCTCGAACGAGGATTTCTTCTTCTCAAGCTCTTCAATTTATTCTATATGCGCCGTCCAGTTTAAAGCAATCCTTCAGGCCTTTTCGTTTTCGTGATAAGATATTAAAAGGAATGTATATTCATTCGAGGAATGTAAAATTACCGTACCAGCAGCCATATTGTTGACTTCGGAAGAAATTTCTCCTGTGATAACACGCGAGTCAAATTCTTTCTTGTCAGCGTTCCGTAAGGGTTATTGCTCCGACCTAAATGTGGTTAATTGTCTATGAAAGTACATCCTTTTTACTTGAAGCCTCAAAAGAGGTGGTTAGCGTTTAAGTGCGAGAAAAGTCCGCCATTTCTCCAGTATGTAAACGTGCGTGACTATTGAGACACTTGGAACAATTTACATGAGGCATGGGACAATGGACGCCGTCGCACGGTTGCGTGACGTCATGACCATCAAAATTGACTAGCATGGATATATATTCAAATTTCTTTGAGTATGGTGCTCCGCTCTGCGGCGTTCGGCCCCAAAGAGCTCCGTTGTTACTGGTGATTAATGTGAATGTTATTTGATAATTGTTTATGGTATTAGAAAGGCATGCACTCCGGTTATTCTGTTGTTGTAATTACTTCTCAAAAATATATATTTGCAGAATGAAGAGACACAACGAAACCTTCCAAATTTCAGCGGTGACGTCTCTAGACAAGAAAATCGATATTGTCCACCACTGACCTAAGACGATTGCCTCAGATAGATGGACACATAAGGACAAAAAGAAAGGCAGAAAAAGCAGATGTCGCAGGAAGTTGCTCGAGCAGCAGTTGAGGCATCCAGGGCGATTATTGACCTATCACTTCAAACTCCTGGAGGATTCAAGGTAGACCTTAAAATTGACAACAACTGGTTGGCGGCCGGTTTGGTGGGCGCTACGGTCGTCGGCGGTCTGTCGGTAGCAGCATTTTACATTCACCGTAGATATCCCTCTGAGAATGCAATAAGAAATGCTTTGGAGAGAAACCAGGACGGGGTGGTCGACCCTGAAGTGAGAGCCATTGAAAATGGTTCCATCCTAGTTGAACTGTTCTGTCATAAAGAACGCAGTTTCCTGTCGTTTGTGGATGATTTTGAGGCAAAGACAATAAAGCTCAGGCTGGAAGAAGAATTCAGAAAGATTGGCTATGAGGAGGAATTGGACGTGGCCATAAAAAATTTGCAGGAAGTGTACCGGATTGAATATGAGATAAGGTAACTTTTATATACTTGTATTTTTATCAGTATCTGAATCTAAGTGAAAAGACCATGTTGCAAGGTTCTACGGTTTGTTTTTAGTCTCAAAAGAAATATGTTACAATGTAAATCGAAACCTTTTAGAGAGTACAGTAGAATAGCTCCAAAAATATAGCAAATTCGTTTGTGTGTAGAAAAACCCCATCCTAGAAGAACAAAAAATCAAGGTTAGTCATTGCATGTTGTTTGTAGGGTACATTCGTATTTGAGGAGTTGTTGAAAATTGTACTGATTGGCGCAATGGGTTACAGTTCCATACAAGATTAGTGTTTATCTAGTGGTTACTATAACAACTACGAGATAATTTGAGCACATTAGTGTGGTTATTTCCGTGAGCCCTCGCTTAGATTCGTCGATGTTCGAGTGACGTTCGGTGCTTCCGATCGTCAGGCTATGTCGTAGATAAGTTGTCTATTTTGAGGATCTGACGGTTATTTGATAACTGATTGCTGCGACTTGTGTCGTCTGTGTCGTTTACCAGTTATACTGATATGATATGTCGCGACAAAATGCAAGAGAAATGGCGTTATCAATGACTTCACGTTCAGTAACATTTAATATTTTGCGGCAAAATTTGAGAGAAATAACGTTAGATCACAAAGAAACTTGTGAACAGCAATGCTAGTGTTGTTATATTAGTTTGGGTTTTGTTTTGTGGTGGTGCACGTGTTGCAGGGCGAGCTATTTCGTAATTGAGTAATGTAGCCCAATGTTTCTACTTGTACGTGTAAAAGGCAAAGTTTTACGCGTTTGCGCTCATGTCAGTTTGTGTTTGGTGAACCAGAAAGATAGAAAATATGATAATAACAAAGCTCTTACGTTCTGTTCTAAAATCGACTGTTCTTGAACAGTCGATTTTAGGCTTAGATACTAATATCTCGAAAAATGGTCAAAACACGTTTCCGGAAATTCTCAAAAAAACGCTCTTAATAACTTGTTATAATTGTAGTGAATACTATAAGTTTGACTCAAAAGGAACAGAAGTTTTAGTTATTGTACACAAGTCTCCTATTCGGGTCCTCCATTTTCTTCTAAACTGGCTGCCATAAGCCTTATGGGATGCAGTTTTCATTGGGGAAACCGCTGAAACAGTTAACTGTTGGAATTCAATCGAGTGTTTAAAGGCAGATCAAAACGCCAAGAAAGTACTGAAATAAACACTTAAAGCCTAAGCAAAAACTCCAATATCCCTAAAAATATGGCATTTTTTCTAAATATCTAGTATTTTCTAAATATCCAAAAAAATATCCAGATATTTGTATCTAAGAATATGGAAGGCTTTAAGAGGCCCAAAACCGTGTGAACCCGAGTGTCAGCAGGAAAATTGCACTAATCCATCTCCTATGCTTCCTATGTTACTCGTTTTACCACCTCCAATCAAACCTTTCTTCATGCTGCAAGCCAAACGAAAATACCCTTAAGCAACGTTTCCGAATCACGCTTTAAGTTTGCGTTGAATTGCCAGATAATATTCCTGTTTTGTGTTCAAAATGTTTGGTTTTAAAACGGAGCCATCAGGGGCCTGGATCGAACGCCTCCTAACAAATGTCTATACAGCGGCGCCGGAGAGCTTCGTTTCTAAGATGACGTCACACTAGGTCTCGACCCAGGGGCGCGTTTCTCGAAAGCTGCGAAAAGTTTTCGGCCCCAAAATGCCATTAATAAGATATGAACCACTCATTCTACAAAGCTGTTATTTTAACATGTCTTTAAGATAACGTGACCAAAGTAGCAAAGTTTCATGCTTAGAAACTTCTTTGTTTACAAGATACAGTCTGAATTATCGTGCCCGAAATCGACCCGAAACATTTCGGGGCTTTTGAGAACTGTATGCCAGGACCCAAAGTGCGCGGACGTGATAAGAGAAATCTCAACTTTAAACCACTTTATGCGAAGGGATTTTATTATTGAAGGCAATTTTTCGCAGAAGTGAGAAGGGCATAATGGGGATTTTGTTAAGCTAGAAAACGTTTTAGTGGCACAAGCGTCCACCTAGTTCTGGTTCGCCGCATGTCTCAGTCAATTTTAAGATTGTAATTAGTACCACCGAAAACTACATTCTAGATTACCGCAGACTGGGGCCTTGTCCATACTAATGCAATTTTGTTTGAAGAAATAACCGTCCCATGAACGAGATCTCATAATTGTTGATGTTTGTTTGTTTGTTTGTTTGTTTGTTTGTTTGTTTAATGGCAAAATGTTTTCAAGTCTTTTTCTTCAAGGAGAGTATTGTATTGTTTTTCATTATTTTTTCCTCTATGTTAATCATCAATGAAGTTTGATCTGATTCTGTTGCGTTCGTTCTCTTTCCTTCTCTCTTCTCGCAACTTTTTCTCATATAAATATTGTTTTTCTATTAACTTGTACTACTCTTGTATCTCTTTTTGCGCTGATAGTTAAAAGCATCTTTTCCTTCGCCACTTGCTCCTAAATTTGTACCTATTATATGGTCTACATTTTAGAGGCATAGAAGGTACATAACGAATTTCGTCCTTATGGCCGATGTAAATAACAATAGGTTCTTGTTGCAAACAACAGGCTCTATAAGGGCCAATGGATCATAGATTTCATTCGATTCTACTACACGATTTGATAAATTTAGATAATCTGCAACTGCTTGACTAATCATATTGTCAGGCCAGACCAGCTTCTCTATGCTCTAATAAGCCATTCGTCATTTTCTTACAACAAATAACGCAATCAAAAACTAAGTATATGTTGATTTAAAATTCGTGCTTTCACCGTGATATATTCTGTCCTAGTAAAGCTACGTTGAGCTCTCTAAGGTGACTCTCTTTTGTGGAAGTCTTGGTGTTAGGGGCGCTCCCGTTGACAATCCAAATTACGTAAGGCTAACCTCGTTTGTGCTTACTCTTCTATGAGCACACTTGTTACGGGCGTCTAACAAAAGACGTGAAATCGAGAAATTATATCGCTAACGATATTTATTACATTAAAACAACAACTGATGAAATTTACAATGGGAGCAATTACTAGTCACAAACTCTTACAAATCTACTCTTGAATTGTAACTTATCTCGTCCGCTGGCACAGCTCTTTCCTTGTCTTCATAAAACTCTTGACGAAACACTCCAACACTAATCACGAACCAACACCAATGAAATTCCGCCTCCAGTCACCACAATAGTCACAACTCACAATCACTCGGGAAGTAACTTCTCTTATCACTTGTCATAAAGTATCACTTTCCAAATAACAGGGAACTAAAGTCCCTAATCACACACCCATATTGGCTAGAGAACTGTTTATATAGTTATCAGAGAAATTCCAGAAGTTTCTAAGCTTAGCTATTTCGGGATATTACAATAACTATTTTTAACAATGCTGAGTCGTGCAATTCTAGATTATCCTAACGGGTAAACGCTTCGCGTGACTGAGAATATTCTCGAACTTTCTCCACACACGTGAGTGGTCTAATAATATGAGAACATTCAGGGAATTTCTAGAGGTTCCTGATAATTACCGATATTCCTAACACAGTTAACAAGCGTCTTCGTATTACATCAAAGTAAAACATCAAAATGCCTTTTTCCTTGTCTTCTTAAAAGTACAAATTATTCTATTCATGTTCCCTTTCTTCGCTCGTCAAAATGATCCCTCTCTTGTCTCCCTTGAATAACAACCGCCAATCGACAAAGGCCGCAAAGTGTGAATACTACAACACAAAAATCCTTTTTCCGTCACATCAGCAAATCCAAACCTCGCTCCATAAAAGGACATTGTGCAATCTAATCCGGAAATCTGCTCTACTCATCATGTCGTTAATATTAATATTATCATCATTTTTTTACCTTTCTGTTTCACTACACACACACACACACACAAACATGATCGCAATTTGCTGAAGCAAACGCCATAAACTTCAACTTGGACAAGTCCAAAAATTGGATAACGTCTAACCTGCGATCAGGCTCTATTTTTGTCTGTTTTTGTCAATTAACCTCTCCGACGGGATAGCAAAAAGTTATTCAGTAGAACTTTAGAACATTTTATGAATTACAAAGAATTCCACTGAATAACTTTTTTCCAAAAGCTTCTATTTGAATTGGCACACTAAGTGTTACATGCATTCCAAAAATCACCATGGGTCACCAAGCAAATTTTCGAGATAAAAGCAAATGTTTCGTGCAAGTTTTATTTCCGGCTTGCGCGATTTTACGCGGCATTTAACTTCCGGTATTTTGCGCGCGCGACTTATTAATAGAAATTTGGATTCACTCAGATGACGCGTGCATTCTTGCTATGTCGTGCTATGCCGCGCGCGCGCGGCTTAAGACCCTTTCAAAACAAACATGGCGCCTGTACAGTGATCATTTCATTTTGTTCAGTGAAGATTGTGCAAGTGTTTTTTCCGTCTTAACAACCAAACAGTTTGTTATGTGTCACAAACGTTTGATTTTCAGTGTATTAAAGGTAATACTATTGGAAAGTACCCTACCTTTCTGGGATTGTTTGTATGAATTGAGAAAGATAGAGAATCCTGTAAAATGCAGCGCATGCGCAGTTAACCAGAAACTTGTGATTTAGTGGAAATGCACTGATTTCTACGGAACCGCTCTTGAGAATTTCATGAAATTTGGTATAATAATAGTTCAGAACACGCCTAACTCGCCTGCAAACAAAAATTGAAATCTGACGGAGGACATATTCAGAAAACGTTAAAATACAAAACACAAAATAACAGAAGATCTCTCTGTCAAAATTTCGGGAGTCCAGTGTCAATTGAGTTTTCTAGAGACAAATGATGGAAAACATCTAACGACTGGATTTTCTGAAAATAAATCAAACCCATTATTTAATGCTGGTTTACTACCAGCTGTGTTGCCATGATAACAGTATGTAGTCCAGTGAAACATATCAAAAAACAATCTTTTTTAGTTGAACTTGCACCTTGCCAATTTTGGCTCCCCAACTCCCAGTGGTTTGAAAAAAACGATGAATAACGCATAGGTACAAGAAAACTGTGTTAGGCTACCTTAAAATACCTTGGGAAATCAAGAAAAATACCTTCAGTTTCATTCTTTAGAGTAAAGTTATAAATTAAACCGCTTATAAACAAACGAGTATTTTGTAATTTAATCTAGTTCCAGAAGTGATAAATATTTGAGGTTAGCAGCGAATTTATCTCGAAACAGCAGCGAATTTTAAAACGAAGAACATTCATTAAAAACTAGTAAGACACTTTCATATCAATGTTAGAGACCAATAAAATGACATTAGTATAATACAGAAAATTTTTCTAACTTAGGTAAAAACAAATACATTAAAAACAAATACATCATCTCGCTGATTGCGGCTCTCGCTAAACATCAGTTTCCAATAATCGGTTGACTTGTTGATCATTCTTGGCAAAAGATACTAGTCCCTCTGCTGTTCGTTTTGTTTCGTAAAACGCAGAAATAACCACTACGGTAACTCTGTTTGTATTTTCAATACTAGCGGAAAGCCTTCAACTGAAAATTTCGAGACACGATGTCATAAAACTTCTCTGCTCCAAGGGAGAGACAGCTTGGGTCAAACCGAACGCCGTTCTCAGGAGAGAAAGAAATGATGACAATTCTTCTAGAACGACGAGAATATCTTAAAGCGACACATTTACCTCTGCAGACTTGTTCCTTGGTGATGCGGTCGGATCGAAATTCTGAGTGCGTCTCGTTGATAATTTACTTTCGTTACAGCTCTATTGTTAAAGGGCCAATCAGACTGCAAGATTCACGCGGCCAAAATTTGGCCGCCGGCACAAGGTCCCGTGAGTGATTGTATCAGGCCCAATTTTAGCGAGCGACCAATGTAAGAGAATATGAGAGCGATATTAAAATTCGGCCTGATCGCAGGTTAGATTGCATCAAACTAGAAACTATCACAGCGGAGCTGTCAACAAATCAACTCAATTACGAAACAGCTCGCCCTACGATACAGCAACAAAAGCAAACAACAAACCTTTCTGAGAACATATCGCAGTTCACAAATTTCTTTGTGATATAACGCTATTACTCTTAAATTTAGCCTCAACATAAAAATATTCACTGAGCGTGAAATCATTGATAAACAACACAAGATATTACTATAAAGAGCAGGTACCCAAGGAGACCCTTATTTGATGTATCAGAGCCTACTGAAACTAAAATATATACTGCATAGCCCGATGATACTGTGAAGTTTCTCTCTTGGGATTACCGAAAATCTCTCGAACGTCAACGAATCATACACAGAGCTTACCGAAATAACCACAGGAATGTGCTCAACTCCTTCACATAATCTCGCAGTTGCTACTGGCAAACACCAGATAAAAAAACGTATTTTTTAGACGTTTCGCCTACCGTAAATACTAAAACGAACGACTCCACGTTTGCTTAAAAAAAGGCGACTTCGTTTCTGTTTGTTTTAACGCGGACGATAGGTTAAACCGTATAAGAGAGTATACGTTTTTAAACGAAAACGAATTGGCGTGTGTGAATCAGCAGAGAAAAAAATTTTGTAGACGAATATCCAAAAGAATTGCATTGGGTAGCGGACGAACTTATCACTACAGCGCTTTTCATGACTACAGAGTTCAGTGGCACTCAGCTAAAAGGGTGGATAATAGACAATCAGATCACGCACCGATTGAGTTACATAACATACCGTAATAGTTTGTTCAGGAAGTACAACAAAATACAATATCCAAACCTCCCGAAAGGAGAAAAACGTGAACACAACGTATCTAACGTATCCAGGCATTAAAACAGTCTTATGACCAATAAACTTTATATTTCGAGATGAAAAACCGTTTCTAGATAAGAATAACACAACAGCGTGAAAGCGCGAAAACTGAATACAAACTAAGTATCTCTAGCCCGTCTAGCCCGATATTTGAAAACCGTATCTCTGAAATTAAACTGAACAGGCTTGACCATTCGTTTTCTTTGTAGCCTCTAACCACCTACTGACTAGCTAAATAATTTTAATGCACTTACCCAAGCTCTCTTATTTCAAGTTCGCAAGCCTCTGTCTTGATTTAATTGGAAGTATGGATGTAATAATAAACTAGTATGGTCAGGTGGAACAGCAAGAAATTTCATTCAGAGCCGTGGCCAATATTTTTCTCTTGTACCGCCCACAAACTACTGAAAAGGAGTTCAAAACCACCCCCCCCGGACCTATCCAACGCCACATTATGTGTCACCTGTTGCGATTATTATCACAATTATGGGACGTATTACAGGCCCGTAACCAGGGGGGGGGGTGCACGGGGTGCGTTCGCACCCTCCACAGGCCCCAAAGGTCCACATTTTGATACTCAATGTCCAAGCTAAGGAGTACAGTCAGTTAAACTGAAGGATACTAGTAAATCTTTAAAACTTAACAGTGATAGTTAAACAAAACCAAACGGTGGAAATAGCAGTAATGTATTCACTGGCAGACTAAAACCAGCTGCACTCTAGCAGCTCGAGCCAGTC
>Ga0126336_10002393_pt1 | contig 10635 bp, 8 predicted proteins | sample SidCmetagenome_FD_92530 | JGI IMG/M metagenome (GOLD analysis project Ga0126336, IMG submission 92530) | Coral microbial communities from El Islote,Puerto Morelos, Mexico - Siderastrea C C metagenome | ecosystem: Host-associated > Invertebrates > Cnidaria > Coral | place: El Islote,Puerto...
GCTGTGAAGCAAAACTGTCAAAAATATGGCAGAAAATAGGCAACGGTTTCCAAAGTTGAGACTTAAATAGACCTCGCATCCAACACGCGCTCGTGGTGGAATATTCGTTAAATACTCAGTTGAACATTTGGTGTTACTTTCAAAGGTGAGCAACTGTTTTCTGCTCTTACTTCAGGTAGAAGACACAGAGGTTGTTTACCATTTACACGGGCAAAACGTTTGGTTTACGGTTTGGGCAAATGGTAAGCAAATTTCCGTATTGGGAAATTCCGTTCGGGACTGGCGCTTACCATTTGCAGAAATCCCTACCATTTACGAAAAAAATTTGCACAACGGCGACGGCTAACGAGAACGTCACAAAACAAAAGCTTTAATTAACAAACAAAGACTCTGCACGTGCGTTATTTTTGGTACATTTCTTTTCCGTTCTGTGCACAAATTCAACGTGAAATGTTTCACAGCTTTGTGTAGAACGCGAACACACGACGGTGAATTTTCCTTTTTATAATAATAATAATAATAATAATAATAATAATAATAATAATAATAATAATAATAACTTTATTTTCGTGTCAAGTGATCTAGCACCCTGTAAAGAAAGGGCGCTAACTGGGGACATATAACTATTTTCTAATTAACTATCAAAATAATTTCTTCCTGAACTGAAACGCCGTCCTTACAAATTCAGCTCTTGGATAATTCGACTGCATTAGACAGATTAAACGAGTCGGAATAATTGCTAAGAAGTTTCAAAGATTGTGAAATCATTTTAAAAGTGACGTTTTCCTTCCCGTCGCCGTCGTGTTGGGACGGAAAATGGCCGCGAGAGCCTGAAACTGGTATCAAAGATGAGGTTTGAACAAATGGAACACGAACTTCCGTTTGGAACATTCCGTCTGGAAAAACAGAACTACCTTTTCAGACGTTCCGTTGCTCTCGGAAATTTTCCACTGGAACGACACGAAAAGTCGTGTACCATTTACTTTCCAACCGGAATTTCTGGAAAGTTTTTGTTAATGGTAAACAACCAGAATGTGCAAAAAAAATAAACACAAAAACTCAAAACAATGAACAGGGGAAAACAATGCCCTACTGTACAATAGAGTACAATACATTAGTTGTTTTGCAAATTCTGTGTCTTTCACCCGAAGTAAGACCCCCGTTTTCGCTATCGTCCTTTTTCAACTATGATCTATTGATCTGATCTGGATGACACCAAAATAAAACTGATCAATAGAGGGTTTTCACGGCGGCTATGTTGGAGGTTTAAAACATTTGAAACTATTTGCATGAAAACAGAATCTATATCCCAAAGGAGGAACATTTTAGTGTTTTATACCTCCAACATGGCTTCCGTGAAAACCCTCTATATACATCTTTATTAAATACATTAATTTTCATGACAGAATGAAAACAAATCATACTGCAGATGGCTGAGCAGACTGCATGACTAGCAGATCTGACTTGTTACTAACTGTTCGCAAGCCTTGTGATCGTTTCTCTTCCTACTCTGTAATCCCAGTGATTAGTTTATGGAACAATCCAAGTTTTGCTCTCATGCTCGAAATCTTTGAAGCTTTAACTACAGCATTGCAGAGCGATTCTGATTATCGCTGCAGCACTTGAAGACTGATACAGTCAGCGCCTGAATAACGCGCTCTTTCTTGAAGTAAAATATCAGCCATTATAGCTCACCGATTAATTTTCGTGCACACTCATTGGACGAAGCACATCACGTGGTAAGAAGTCGGACAGCTGGTATTTGATATACGTCTTCCGATTTCGTTGACGAGAGAAAAAACAAAAAAAGGAAGTAACTTTTTCAGGTTTTAACTTTTCAGATCTAATCACAGAGTAAACTAACCAACTTGGATCTGTGTACCCGCTAATGTCAACTTTAACACGATCTCAGTAAAATGTCACGTTATTTTCATGAAGCGTTAGTTTCCTATAATAGGGTATCTCTGAGAGAGGAGTCTGTTTGAATTCTTAGATAAGGGTTGCAGCTTTTAAAACTGCTAATAATAGGTTGTTTTTGAACAGGGAAAGCGCAAATGCCAAGAAGTGTTTGAAGAGGCTGGTAGCGTCTGACTGCAATTTTCCTTCTTCGGTTCAAGAAGCCCTGGATTTAGCTTTTAGCGACTACAATCCTTTCTGTGCCAACAATCGGGATCCTGGGGCAACTGGAAAGGACATCTGCTATGGTGTGAAAGACCTCAACAATCCCCTTAATAACGCGGCAGATGGTGGAATGAAAAGTGGTGTTTTGCAGGTTCTCTTGTTTCCTTTTCTGTTTCTGGTGTTCTTTGTCAAGGTCTGAAACAAGCAACCACAGATGCTGTTATTGCAGGCCCTATTCGTTTCTTAAATACTGGAAGAGTGTAGCTTAGAAAGCGGTTAACAGGAACAGAGCACTAAGCTCTGTTTCCAAATGTTGTGCAAAGATATGTAGAAGTAGAACGGTCGTTAGGTTCTAAGATTAATCAGAATTGCTAAAAATTAGAAAAGAAATAAAACGGTACGAAAAACGGGAAGTGATTGCATCAGATGTTAGTAAAAATACGCATGAAATAATGAATATATGAATAGGCTTTCTTTTCGCAACTTTTGCAGTTGCGTCTGTAACTGCGATGATCGTCTTTACATTTAAAACAAGGTATGTCTGTAAAACAGAAGTTACTATTGATTGTGTTGGAAATAAAAGTTCTTTGTTGTTGCTAACATGTCTGACTTCTCTCGATGTGCTTTAACAACGTAGGAACAATCAAGCTGAAACTTTCAAAATGTCTACTTGCGTTTACTTTCGTTTCCGTTCGACCCCGACATACTTGCAGACAGCTTGTAAACGCGCGTTGGCGTGTTTAGTCATCACAAAAATAGTTTGTCTACCCATTGTCGAACTGTTTCTGCTATGACCACACCAACACACACGGTCATTTTGAGGTCAAAAAAAGGGGCTGATCAGGAAAGTAGCATTCGCATACTACAAATTTCTTAGCATTGCTACAGCAAAGCAAAGTACCCCTGTACTAATATTAAGTTTTCGTTGCGTCTTTTAAACTGCAAAACTCCTCTAAGAACTAATTGGAAAAACGAAGATCTCGAACCAATATACCACATAATGGCAGTACCTACAAGTTGTAACCGGCTGTTGCCAATTTAGAAATAAACCGCATTTTATCTGTCCTCTACCAGGGATAATCATCCACCACATTCTGCACCTTCGGTTGGGGGAGAGTAGGGTGGGTGAGGAAGTACTCCACTCCCCTCCTCTGCCAAAATATCGTTGTAAGTTGTGACTGCCCATTTCAGTGCAGTGCTGAGTTTTCAAACGGGATTGGCTGATTAGTTATGAATCTACTGTCATTTCAAGACATAATCACAAAGCCGTGAAGAAATCTGCAGACCTTTTGCTTTCTTATGGTTGTTTCTGTTACAAGAAGTTAATGTTTCGGCCCTTTTAAACTTATTTAAAAGCGAATGTTTTAAAAAAATAGCTACTCTAATACACCTCTCTTCATTGGGCTTAAATTCAATTAGCCATGGTGCTAAAATGAGCATTTAATAGAAAAACAATTTAATTAAGGGTGGATTAATTTGCAGCATACGCGTATACTCCTCGCATTCTTAACGCGTACCCTGTTGCAAATAAACGTGTCGATGACAACGCCCAGAAAACTACCCGTGCGAAACGCCTATTGTTTTTAGCTTGATAATTACGTTCAACGTCAGGGCGAAAAGTAAGGAAAGCTTCAAAAATTACGATTTACTTGGCTTTAAATGCTGCGAAACGTGATACCTTATTATAATTCAGTTAGTTGTGGTGAAAGTAGCTATTAGGATATGGCAGGCACAAGCAGACGGGAAGATGGAATAATGGTACAAAGTGAAGATGACTATGTACTTTACTTCTATTTTTCTTAGGGGATATAATCCATGATAGGGTACTTCTGATTAACCTATGGTGACAGCAAACGAATTTAGGTTGTCTGTAAAACCCTGATAATTAAAATGCTGGAAGGATGGGAAATTCGACAGCCCGTTTATGCATCGCATTTGGGATACGCGTAGAGGGTATGCGATTACTCAATGGCGCATCGACTTCTCGCATTCAGTGAAGATATATTTGCATTTTTGGTAGAACGGGAAAATGCAATCCTTTCGCAAGTATTTTAGCAGGCAATTGCCTCAGAGTTGACAGCATCAGAATAGCCAGTGAAGTACGAGCGCACGCTGGAACGCGCCGTTGATTTATCGCCTACCCGATACGCGTAACCTAAATGCGATGCAAACAAATGAACGCGTATGCAGCAAATGAATCCACCCTAAATTACGTCTTTTTTATTAAAAAAAAAAAAGCTACTAATTCTTACACCTTTTGCTACAATGGAAAGAAAAAATTTCTTTTCACCCGAAATCTTAAATATTAATTTTGAAAGGATTAATTTCTACGTGGGAAGTGGGAACCACACCACCACCACCACCACCACCACCACCACAACAACAACAACAACAAGAAGTGTTTCGAAATCTAGCCCAAACAGTGCGAGTTGATTTCGGTGCCCAGGAATCTCAAAAAGTGCAGATCTCTTGGAAACTTTAGTAAATTCCATTTCGGGAACCAGTGAATGAAAAAGAAAAGTCAGCCGTGAACAGTTTAATAAAAATGCTTAGAAAATTTCAATTCATCTGCTGCACAAATTGCAGTCATGTCAGGAGGCAAACTCGATCACACACTTCAGTTCTTGTTGCGGAAACCAGGGCCAGATAATTTAGAAGAAACAAATGTTCAAACAACAAGGTTATTGACAGTATTCTTTCAAGGCAATCAATAACAACCCGTGTAAGCGACTGACTTACCGAAATCTATTGTAGCTCCTACTCATGCGACGAACGCGCTTAAAATAAACGTTTTAGAATTTCATTTCATAAAAACATCCAGTTGTTAGAATTGATTTGAAGTAATTGTTGTGCACCTTTTCAACTTTGAAAGTACATTGCAAAAAATATTTTAGGTGTTCTTCTGGAATTTGGTGGGCAGAAAGGTTTATTTGCGTCCCTTTATTTCTCTCTCGTGGCTGGCTTGGTACAAGCACAAATCGGTAACAACTGTGAGGTGTTTTATGAAACAACTTATCAGGAGATCTGAGAGAACGAATTCGAGTCAGAATATGATTCGGTAAAAACAAACAATTTTAAGTAGGCTGTACATGTCAAAGGTTGACATGCAAAGTTAAAAAATGACCGCCAGTTTCCGCAGAATTTTCGTGTCACGTAATCAAAACATCTTCGTTTAACATTTACGTTTTGGTTACGGTACTTCGCAACGTTTGTGACTTACAATGTTGCTTTTCGGTATGTTGGGGCTATTTTTGCCTCGCAAAAAGCTTCAAGCCATAAATTACAAACGGCATGAAGTGTAAAAAGGCAGGCATTTTTGAGAATCGGCAATAAAGTTTTGAATAAATTAATTAAGAACATCTTAACCTACCGTTGATCGATGTATCGCTCGCTATTTTCTGGCACTGGAATAGTGATTTCCATTAGAAAGTGAAATGCTGCGGGTAAAGCCCATGCATGAGGTTCCCTGCTAGCAGAGGTCTCTCAAGGCGAGAGAAAAAGCTAGCAGGGAAATGCAGAGGAACAGTGGTTTAACGGCCAAAAGCGAATATTCTTTTATAAAGACAACAGATGGCCTCGAACACATAGGCACGCAATGCGCGCAGAGCCGATGACGTTTTGTTTCACGATATGGTGAAATTTATCATGACAATCTCTGGGTTTTACACCTCCGTTCGTTCCCACCCTAAGCCCTCAACCCCGCCACCCCTCCCCCCAGAGAATAAACTTGCCGTTAACCAACATAAAACCGGGTAATGAGCAGCGTGACTACGTGACAGTTAATTACAGCCTGACATTAAAATTACTTCAAAGACTACATAAACAAAAACAAGCATTACTTAAACTCGCAGTCTGTCGAAAATCTTGGGCTGTGAATATTCAATACGTTTTCAGAACTCATGGACGGTCAACTTTCGATAGGGTCTTTGACGTTCTGCGCGATCTGCGTGACACGCGACTCGCGTTACTTTGTTTACATTTCTTAGAGTCTTCATCAAATGTACCGTGTTCCTGTATCCACAACATTTCTGTGCGAAATCTGTTAAAACTAGCGTTTATAAACACGATTGAAATAGTTTTATTACTGTGTTTATTTCTCCCGTAATTGCTTGCTTTGTATCCAAGTTAGCTATAACAATTTTCGTCTTTTTGTTTCGCGCAAAGCGTGGCTATTTGTTTACATTTCTCAATGCATGTGCGCTGGTAATAAACTCCCACGATAAAAATCTGTTTTGGGAAACAAACAAACAAACAAACAAAAAAAAAAGCTCAGGTTCGAATCCCAGGGGGAGGAAAGTTTTTCCATTTTTTCCTTTTTTTTGGTAATTACTTTAAACAATGAACACGTTTCAGCAGCTGAAAAAAGTGGAACTCTGCTTTTAGGCTTGGCTAAATCTATATATCGCTATACGCTAGCGGCCATCGAGGAGGAATTGAAGCCTTTCGAGGACGCTATAAAGATTCTGGACGATTATTTCGTACCAAAAGCTGCCGTTCCCTTTGAAAGGCATGTGTTTAGACAAAAAGAGCAGCAGAACGGGGAGAAAATAGATCAATTTGTGTGCAGGCTGAGGCAGAACGCCATTACATGTGAATTCAAGGACGTAGATAAAACGATCCGGGACCAGTTGACTGAAAAATGCCAGGACCAAAAGCTCAGACGCAAGTTCTTGGAGAAACGTACTGCCATATTAATAGACCTATAGGCAATTGCAAGAGCCCATGAAGCAGTTAATGAGCAAATGACGTCTATGGATAAGCTTCTAGCACACCAGCCAGGACAAGTCAACTCGATCAAACAGCAGAAATTCCAAAACAAAGGTAGGGGACAGAGTGAGAATAAAGGAAAGAAAGGTGGGCAGACCCACAAGTACAGAAGCCCGAGACAGTTCAATCACAGAAGTGTTACAATTTCAATCGTTTTGGCCACATTGCAAGGGATACTTGCTGTCCGGCAAGAAATAAATAGTGTGGTAAATGCGGGGCACGTGGACACTTTTTGGTCTGTTGTTGGAGGAAGGGAGCTACAAAAGCACTAACCGGAGGAAGTCAGGAAAGGGGTCTAAAAGCGTACCATGTAGAGTTATGTCGGCGGAGTGCAACTGGATGGTGTATTAATCGATTCAGGTGCATCATGTAATTTGATTTGATTGGAACAGTCTGAAAGAGAAACGCATCAGGTGTGAATCAAAGGTGGTAGACAAGAAGCTGTTTGCATATGACCAGAAGGAACCAATGGAAGTTGCAGTAACATTTGTTGCAGAAATAGTATGTGAAGCCGAGTGGGGAGGAGTGTGTAAATGAATTTACTATCATCAAAGGTACTGGAAAGCCGTTGCTTGGAAGGAACAACGCAAAAAAACTTAAATTATTACGAGTGGGACCAGTGAGTGAGCCTCAGTTTGTTCTGTGGAGACAGAAGGGAGTGATGAAGGTATTCGGAAACAATATGCAGACATACTTACTCGATTGGAAAGTGGAAGAATTATCAGCTAAAACTACACATCAATAAGGATGTTAGACCAGTAGCGCATTAGGTGCAGAAAGTTCCTTTTGGAAGTTGGATGACTTGCTAGAAAAGGATATCATAGAGGAGTACCAAACACCCTTACAACATGGGTATCACCTTTGATGGTAGCTCCAAGGCCCGACGGGGACATTCGAGTGTGCATCAATATAAGGAGAGAAAACGAAGCGATTGTGGGGGAGCGCCACCCAATCCCGACGATTGAAGAAATTCTGTATGATCTTAATGGAACCACTGTGTAAGCAAATTAGACCTTAAGTGGGTATTCCATCAAGTCGAACTGGAGGAGGAGTCCCGGGAAATAACAACATTTGTTACCCTCCGAGGACCCAGGTGGCCTGAGAACGAACTAACAGATCCATCCAAACAGACGATGACGTAATGCCCATTTCTCCAATTTTCTTCAATTCTCTCTGCACGATTCACGCATCAACGAGAAAAGCCTCTGTCTTGCAAAAACATTTCAATGAACGATGAAACCCAGTGATTTTCCGTTAGTTAGCGGTAAAGCTTCATTGTTGCTTCTATTTGTGACCGGGGTGGGTTCGTGTTGTTATGTGAACAACAAACAAATGACTCCAGCCAAATAAGAAATTATTTAGCCAAAAGCTAGGCTAAACAAAAGCAACAAAGACAAAGAAATAGGGTGAAAGCAGCTAAAGGAAAAGCAAAACAATGGAACAGTCTAGTTTCAACAAAAAGAATGCGTGACAAAACAGGAAAACAACTTCGACAATGTAAATATCACATGATGCAGATTCAAGGTCTAGTTGTAGCTATCTTTTTCCCCTTGCATTGTCCTATGACATTTTCCTGCTAAGCAGGGAAATGCGTGCGAGATTAACTCATTTAATGAAATGGCAAGCTGTCAAAAAATGTAAACTTACAGTTAAGTTCCAACTTACACAGTTTTCTGACTTTAAGAAAGGCGAAAGAATAATATCGCAGGTTGCAAAGTGTTTTTCTGCTTATACATTTGACACCGAAACAAACCATGGACAGACCTTTGGAAAAGCTGTATATGTCAGCGAACTCAAGCAGTTTTTTCGCGACAACAGTGTGAGCTTGAAAGGGTTAAAAGTAAAGGCACAGCTCGTGGAGAAGTACGTTTTCCTTCGTCTTTTTTACTAGAAACTAGACGTTAAAAAGTCTTGAACTCTAACTGTCCTCAATTACTTGTTTGCATGGTTGCAGTTTTTGGTGTAACCAAACGTTAACTTTGTTTCGTGTTTTGTTGTAGAGCAAAGGAGGTACTTCAAAGGAAGTCAGTTAACGCTACTTCAACATGGACGATGATGATGATGATGAGAAATCTAAGTTCTGCCCTCTAGAAAAGGATATGACAAAAAGCCTGGGTGTCCTTCCTGCTTTTACGTTTCATCCCGCTGTTCGATATGTGCGAACTCTGGCAAAAATATTCAGCAGACGGCTGACTATATGGTCATGAAGCCTTTTGAATGTGGGGTCAACTTTTTCATAGAGGGATACCTTTACAACGTTTTTACCAAGAAGCACGCTGAAAGCAATACTGTTTACTTTGGAGCCCTCTGCTATCGAGGTCTGCGAAAAAGTGACCCTTCCCCCCAACAAAATTAGACTAACAGTTTGCTCAAAAGAGCGATATCACGTGTTAGGATCATCGTGCACCTGTGTTGCAGGAGCTCTGGGGTTTTGCAATCATGCCATAGGGTTAATGTATTTAATTTCGCACTACTATATGACAAAGGCGAATCCACAGCAGTGGCATAAGCCGAGAGGAAAAAAAATTCTTCTGAACCACTAATGGACATTGTTTTTAAAAAACTCAGACTCAACGAAAAACTCAACTGGAATTTCTTGCTCGTTGTACCAGGCCATGGCAATACCTCCCAGTGGTTGAGAAGGCGGATTTGTGTGACGCACGCAAATTCCTTACGATGACATTAAGAGGGAGGAAAACGTAGCTACAGTCTCGGACAAAACTGTTGAGATACTTCGGAATGAACGAGAACCTTGGCCGTGAAAACACTGACCACAACAAATCTTTCCCCCTCTCCCCCTTATCAATGTTGCTTTGCCACCAAAACCCCCCTGATGAATCCTCAGTCCTTCCAAACAACATTGATCGAGTGGAGGGGGGAGCGAAAGCATCTTGTTGGTGTTTCCATATAGGGAAATAGCTCGCAACTAGTTTTGTCCAAGATTGTAGGTCTTGAATGATCGATGAGCTATCGGCAAAAATGTCCATTTTGTTGTTCGCTAAGGCTTTCCTACGTGCGTAGTACATTTAGCGATTGCAAGCGACTGTAGTTTCGGAACTTAAAATAGCGACCAGGCGGCCGCCATAGCATTCCTGCACGACACATTGAAATAACAATACGAGCTTAATGATCGGTCAATTCCAGCTGGGCCCATGCCCCCCCCTACCCCGGGCTAACCCCCGGGGCATTCCTGTAGGCCTACCTCTCCGTCTTCTATTGTTTGTAATGGCACTATCCGATGTTAATAAAGTTAATAAAGCCAAGCAAAGATATTTGCTTCACAGACAACACTATATCATAGTTGATTGTTGCTTTAATATTTTGTTTTAAACGGTTCGCTAGTAAAACAAATCTTGACACTATAAAATAGTCTGTTGTAAAGTCATATGTTGTGAATATTTTAATAATATGCAAAAGTAAACGACGATCCCTACCCATATGTTTAGAATTTATTAATCGATCATAATAGTTTTAGAATCCAGTCCTCAACTTTGAGGGACGAGCCAATCTGCGACGAACTGCTGGTCCGTTGCGATAAAATCCTCCATGTTTGGATCCACGTGCGTGTCAAAAGCCCGGGGGTAGCTCCAGGGTAGGCAAATGCCCGACCCCCGGGCCGCGCCAAATTTGCTAATGCTCCTTCCCGGGGACTGACAAGGTGCGCAAATGCCCCGCAGTTGCCTCGGGGGGGGGGGGGGGGGGGGGGGGGGGGGGGGGGGGGCGGGGGGGGGGGGGGGGGGGGGGGGA
>Ga0126336_10002394_pt1 | contig 10633 bp, 5 predicted proteins | sample SidCmetagenome_FD_92530 | JGI IMG/M metagenome (GOLD analysis project Ga0126336, IMG submission 92530) | Coral microbial communities from El Islote,Puerto Morelos, Mexico - Siderastrea C C metagenome | ecosystem: Host-associated > Invertebrates > Cnidaria > Coral | place: El Islote,Puerto...
CTAATTATTTAAAGAAAAGCTTCTCTTATAGTGGAGCTAAGTTGTGGAACAGCCTATCCCATGATCTACGATCTGCAGCGTCTTTAAATTATTTTAAACGTAAACTGTGTCACCACAGTTTTGAATGAGTTCCATACGCTCCACAGGGCATCCTTGAAAAGTAGCTTTAGTATGTAATGAGTTGTAATTTTGCTTAATTATTAGTTAGTTCGGTTAGGTATAATTTATTTTAACTGTATGCTGAAGGATATTTTACCGGGTCTAAATAAAGTTATCTTATCTTATCTTATCTTATCTTATCTAAGCTGCCGCTGAGACAAATTCTAGCATTGCAATTGCATGTCGATATCACAAGATTTGGATTGGCTTGCCAATGAGCCCCAAGAGTCGTTTCATGACAGTCACATGAGTAAAGCTTCGCAAGGAGTCATGGGCTTGTCACATGGCGTGTTTACTGGAAGTGTAATTAAACGTTGCTGGGGAAAATTGGTGTTTATCGGCGCGTTGGTTTAGGTCATTATCACATTTGGCGAAGAAGATGGGATTCAAAATTGCCTTATGGTTACATTCGTAAAGAAATTACTTCGATTAGATTAAAAATACCAGCGATTGAAAACGCTTAACAATAAGCAAGAAAATCGAGCGCAAAATGGTCCGATCATTCTTCCGGCACGAATGCGGATCAAGTCAAAGAAGACCGTGGCCTACCCTGCTTCAACCCCAAGGGGGAGTCAAATTCACTGTGGAAACCATGGAAGCGGGACTTCCGTCTGTAAGTGGTGAAAGGTGTGACAGACGACGAGAGCTGCGTGGTTGTGACACTCGGGAATTCCGGAATTAGAGGACATTTTCTACGCTTTAGTACCTGAGGATTAGGAAACCAGTCATAAAGATTGTCTAGCGGCCCTTGATAGAGTGATTCTACTTAACCCGTGAAATAGCTACTATATTATCAGGCACTATTACACACTAACTCTACTGTTTGCTTTTCTATTAAATACTGATTTTTTAGATACTGTTTCTCGGGTTAAGTAAAACCACTCTAATTACCTCACACCGAGCGTTAATGTTCCTTTTGAGCGGCAAGTACATGCACGTGAGATGTCATATGATTGCGGTGTAAACAAACTGCGAAAAATCGTCAAGGAGACGAGAAGACAGCAAAGAAACCGGATAGCAAGAAAAACAGTAGAAAACCTGGAGACAGCGAATGTTAACGATGAAACCGGTCATTTTGGGCGGGGAGACAAGAGTTGCCTTGTCTATGGAGGAACCTCCTATACGTGTGGCAATGTTGGTTACTATGCTGTTTGCTGCAAGGCCAAGAAATCCAAGAAACTCTTAAGCAACTTTTAAAACACCGTAAAGACGGGGCTAATCAAGGTTTCAGACACACCAGAAAAAGAAGGGGATTATTATGCTTCTGTAGTGAAAAGGGACAACGGTTCAAGTGTAGTTATTGATCTGTGTGTCGGGGGTGTGAGGTTAAAGAGGCCTTTATTGCCTCCGGGTCAAAGTGTAACAGTGTAGAAAGTGGTACATGGCCTGAAAAGTAGCCTGGAACCTCTTCTGGAGTGGTTTGTTCATATTTCTTCCAATAAAAACAAAAGTACGAAAAACAGATTACAGCAGACTACAGTTGTCCTTGCCTTATCCTTCAAAATTTTAGATTTTTAATACTTTTTATTTTATGGAGGACCTCCCTGAAAACCACGTATTTACGTGACGGGCGCTTCCTCTTTAAAGATTGTTTTTATTAATATTATTATTATTATTATTATTATTATTATTGTTATTATTATTATTATTATTATTATTATTATAAAAAGTCAGTTCACGTGTTACTAAATTAAAAGTGCTAATCTCGAGAAAAATATGTCCACAAAATTCACGATTTAAGGTGGCCCGCGGCTATTTATCAGCGCAATTTAGGCCCATTTTGGCTACTTCTCATCTTTCCCTTTAAATACTATAAAACCCTCCTCTCTGTAAATTATTCAAGCCCTACCGCGTTCTGGGATATATTTGCCTCACAGGTTTTTCCCGTTCGTCATTGCTGAAACAAATCGTTGCAACACAAATTGGAAACAAAATACGCGCTCAGCTGCAATATTATTTCATTTGTCCCTGAACTGTAACTCCCAAGTGGCAAAATAAATACAAGAACGCTGTCAGTTTGAATAATTTACGGGAACGCAAGGATTTCAAATAATTTTTAAAGTGAAATATCAGAAGTAGCCCACCTGACGAGCCAAATTTGCTGGGTTTCGTTCACGCTATACCCATGAAACTAGATGAGTTCGTTGGTAGATATGCTGAATTTTACCATAGTTAGATACGAGGGAAAACAAATCGGTAGTTTTTTTTTCACAAGTTGACCAAGATTGAACATCTTCAGATTCCCAAGTTACGCATTACAATTATGCTGTTCTTTATTTGCTTGTAAATTTTACTCAGGTTTTTCCGATCGTTTCCGGTTTTTCAGAAGAGTTTTAGGGGTATTAAACTGTAAAAAAATGCATACGATCATAGCATCACGTTCGTCTTCTTGCAACAGCTAAGGCAAATACAGAACTATAATATTTTGAAGTGAAAATTAAACAATCAACTGTGCAGCAATTTCTAGCCAGCCGTCGTTTGTTGGAAATACTTCCGTTTTCCTAAAACGAACACGTCTTTAAATAGCGCTTGTTTCTCTTAATCATTTATTTTGTTTGCCCAAACGAAATTAAACATTCCTTATTTAGAGTAACAAAAATTACAGAAATAATAACCCTTAATGTGCCAAAAATTCGATTTACAAAATGGAGCCTCCACGGTTATAGATAGCCGTGGGCCACCTTTGTAGTGTATTTAACGTATAAACAGTGTATAAACTCCGAACGACGACAAACACATGGTCAAAACTCGACCGACTCGAAGATCGATGGAACCTAACCACGTGACAACTTGACTAGTTCCAGGACTCCACATTCCTTCCCCCCAAGTCCTTAAACAAACAAAAAACAAACGAGAGCAAAGCAAGGTTAACGTCTCTGCCCTAAAACTTAACTGTTCACAGTGGAGGGGAGGGGAGGGTTCCATCAAGAAAAGCGCTGTGGGGGTTTCCAATCTCTCACTGGGTATCGCCTCACCGGGTTGGTAGGTCCTTAGTCCGGATCTCCAGACGTATTGGGTGACTCTGAGTCTCCCAAGGTAACTGCAGGGCTATTTACATCAGGTACGAGACTTTCTTGCTTTAAAGGGCTCGCACTTGGAACTTCGTCAGGGGAAGAACATCTGCAGGACGAGGAACCAGTTGGTCGTGATGCCTTTGAACCACAGTTCCATCTTCAAGGTCAACTCGCTCAGACAGAGGACCAGTTTCCTGGATGATAGTTCCAGGAATCCACTTAGATCCTCGGAAGTATTATTATAAGTTTCGAACACTCACCGCATCACCAACTTCTACTCGGCATATCCAGCTATGCCAATCATGCTGTTTCTTTCGCCTTGACTGCGCCACATGCACCTTTGTCGCCACGTCCGGTCACAGCAGATCGAGATGTGACCTGAGACTACGTCCCCGTCGTAGCTGAGGTGCAAATTCACCCGTAGTGCTTTAAGGGGTAATCCGCTAGCTTAAGAGGAACCGAGCTAACTTGGTCTCGACGGTACCATCGCCTTGCTTTTTCATCCCTTGTTTGTTCCAAGTCTGTACCAATCGTTTCACCAGATGACCATTTGTAGCGGGATGGTAAGGTGCAGAAGGTACTTCCTCGGCACCCTCTAGGAGGCGGGTAGGCTGGGAGTTGCCTAACTTCTGCTCATTAACTGGCTGTGGTTGCTTCCCTTTCTTTTTGGCTTGGCATAGTCGAGATAAATGGCCAACTTTGCCACAAGCATAACATTTGGCATCCTTAAAATAACAGCTTTTTTGGTAGTGATTGCCGCCGCAACGATAGCACTTAATTTGGCCCCCTTGTCAACTTTAACACCAACCTTGTTGAGCTACTTGTCCCCTCCCTACGAGTCTCCTTCTGTATCCTGAAGCATACTTATCCGCAGCCTCAATTGCGAGAGCCAGATCGAGCGCTCGCTTTAGCGTTAATTCCGGTTCAGCTAGTAACCAACCCTGTATTCTGATGTCGCGGACCTCACATGCAAGCAAATCACGAAGCATTTCATCTAACGTTGTCCCAAATTCAAAGTGTTGAGTAAGGTGTCTTAACTCGGCCAGAAACATTGCAATGGTCTCACCTGGTTGTTGGGGGCGTGTGTTAAACTTGAATCGCTGGCTTGGGCATGAAATGTTCTTGGAAGAGTTTCGCTAAGTCCTCACAGCTTTTATCCTTCGGATCTTCCGGAGCAACCAAACGTCGCACTATTTTGTAGTTTTGGCTCCCACACTAACCAGAAAAATGGATCTCCTTCTTGCCAGGATCGGTGAGCTCATTGGCTTCAAAGAAATGGTTTACACGCTCGATATGATGGCGCCCCAATCTTCCGTTTCGTTATACTCGTCTAACTTCCCAAACGTAGGCATAATTCGTGCAGATGTCGCTTTCCCTTTGTCTACCTGATCGTGGACGTTCGAACACGTTCCCTCGTCGCCACAAATGCAGTTTATTTAAAGTATAAGCGGTGTATAAACTCCGAGCGACGACAAACACACACAAAACCTAAAGCAACATGAAGGGGGACGGTAGATAAGGAAAGACAGCTGATAAACTGAAGCAGCGGACAAAGCGAGTTGGCGACAAAAAATTGAGGTCTTATATGCGCCTCACAAGACACGAAGCAGTTAGGCAGTAGGTGTATCTGTAATACAGACACCTCCTTGACACGAATAATTGGTTCTCTACTTATATACCCCTGTCATTTAAACAAAAACGTCGTGATGCGTTTCCTGATATAAACAACATTTCTTACCTTCCTTTTCAAATGTTTTCAAAAACTCGGGAAGATAACAAATTGCTCCCAATCCGGAACAAACTCTTAACGTTTTGAGCATTGGTTAAGCTTGAAGCAATATTACGTTAATTTTCCAACTCATCATTCGTTTACGTTGTAAATGCAAGTGCAGGATAAATATTTGCATATCATAAGATGATAGTGAGTATTATAATACGCTTGATTAAACTATATTTATTTCCTAACGCCAAATAACGGAGCAAAGGACGTGTTAGTATGACGTGTTTGTGTGTTTTTTGTTTTAAAAAGTGTTTGTAGGAGAAGTAAGTGTGCAATGTTACATTTTCGTTCAAGATAAAGGAACTGTTGCATAGCTGAGAAACCTTAATTTTAACTTTAAGTATGTTTCCTACACCGTATTTCTAAGTGACGACTGACACCCTCTATAAGGGCTTCTATTCGATTCTATGTAATTAAAAACGCATTTTCACGGCTTATGCTGTTATACCTGTGGAGAGTATTATCGCCAGTTACACAAATAAAGACAAGAGCAGAATGTCTGATGTAAAATTTTCCTTTGTTCATTATCATATCATTATCATTCTATGCAACAGTTGCCATAATCTTTCAGCAAAATGTTAACGCTGCACCAATTCCTTCTATCATAAGTGCTTTCTAAACTAAAGAAACTAAAGAAAATACCGTAAAATTTTGATAAGCCCCCTCCATCCAAAAATAAGCCTTCTGATAATAACCCCCCCCCCCTGAATAAAAGTCTGTGTGCTTATATTAAGTTTACACCTCAAGAACGATTACGGCATAATATTCTTCGATTATAAGTCCCCACACAAACTACCGTATTATTCGACCTCTTTAAATAGCTATCAGAAAACTGACGTACAACTGGAAATTCAATTCCCCCCACCTTGCAACCGAATTCTTTCTGGCGCGGCAAAATTTTTCACACGCAAAATCCCTCAAGGTAAAAGCCGAACCATTTTCGAAGCACACAACTCCCTCCAATAACAAGCCACCCTTCCCTCCCCTTTAACCCCCCCCCCCCAAAAAAAAATAAGCTCACTAAATGTAAGCCAGGGTGTATTATCGGAATTTCACAGTATTTTTTTTCTCTTCTTTGTTCCGTCATATTAACCCGTCTCTTGCTCTGTAAGTTTGCCCTTACTAAAGAAGCATCATTAATCGTTCAATTAATGCAAATATTTATTCAGTTGTATGTAGACTGGCTCACGGCAATTAAATTCAAAACTGCCCAGAGCTCAAACGTAAGTTTATCTACTGAGAGCCGTTCGTCATCTTCCGATCTTTGAAAATAAGACCTGGAAAACGGTAAGAAATGTTCGGTTATATCAACAAGAATTAGGGAAGATTCTGTTAAAAGGCTGATATAAATAATTTACCCGCTGACTTGCCGTTCCGGATTTCTAAGGAATTCTTATTTGTGAGAATTCAGTAATTTCCCTAGTACCATAGAACCTCTTTATTACGGATACCGAAAGGAAACACCGAATTTTCGAGTCATGGAGGTTCCCTATTAAAGACCTAACTGCTTCGTGTCAGGTCGCCAACTTGCTTTGTCCGCGCTTCAGTTTGTACTTTGTTTCGTGACCTCAATCTTGCGCCTCTATCCTTCCCCACCGACAACATGCAGTTAGTTTTCGGTCTGCCTTGTTTACAGCGCCCCTCTGGAATCCTCGTTAATACCGCTCTGCAGTTGTAACCTTGTTCTTTCAACAATATATGGCCGACAAACTGTATTGGAGAAACTGTTCTCAGGGCGATTCAAAAAATGCCCTTTCGACCGACAAATGGCGGGATTTTATATTCTTTAAGGTCTGAGAAATTTCATCAACTGTGATGGTGTGTGGCGTCGAGCGCCAAATGGAATTCACGTAGTTAATTAAGTTGTCTGAATTTGTCCTTCAACCAACAAAATGAGCCGAGATTTTTGAAGGTCTCAGCGATTTTATCAACGGTTATGGTTAAAAAGAAAGTGTAGGCAGCTTGTGGTACTTGAAAATTGAAAATTTCTAACCTTTGAATAATTTCACAAAACGATTTTTTTTATGTATGAGCTTCAATTCATTTTATTATTCAATTTATATGTTGACACGGCTTTTGACGGTAGACGGTAGGAAAATGATATTTTGACATTGACGGTTCAATTTCCAGTCATTCCTTATTATTATTATTATTATTATTATTATTATTATTATTTTAACTTAATATTTACACCCGAATCGACCGACAAATGGCGGGATTCTTTCAAGGTCTCCGAACTTTTATCAACTGTGATGGTGTCTATAGCGTCAAGCGTCAAGCGTCAAATGGAATTCTAGTAACAATTATAAATTGCCGAAACCTTGTCCTTCAATCAAAATATTCGGCCGAGATTTTTTAAGGTCTCAGCAGTTTTATCAACGATGACAGTTAAAAAGAGAGCGTCAAATAGATGTCCAAAAAATGAAGGAAACTTTACCGTAGGTAATTCATGGTACTTTAAAATGGCTCATAAGCCTTTGAACAAGTTTACAAACTATTCTTTAGGTATGTGCTTCATTTTATTTTAGTTTCAATTTGCATTTTGGATACAGCTTTGGACGGTAGACGGTATCAAAATTACATTTTGACATTGACGGCTGAATTTCGAGTTATTCTTAATTATTACTATTTTTAGTCCTATTGCATGAGGCCAAGCAGTCAAGGTTAAAGGCAATCATTTTACAGCCTTCTGAAAACTAAAGACAGTAGGCGGCTTCGCAAAAAGACCGAGATCAAAAGAAGGCTAGGTCGAGACTCCAAGACTGTTTTGTGAAAAATTCAAGACTCCGACACGCAAAGAATCGTTCAAAAAACGAGACTGCCAGACGCTTACAATTTAGCTGAAATTTTGCGAGTAAGACCATTCTCCACATGTTACACTTCACATTTCGTCATTGCAGAAGTGGGCAGTTTACTTAACGAGTTATCTAGACCATTACCAGTGATCGTAAAAAAAGAATGAAGTCAGGCAGATAAATGTCAAAACCACAAACCTGTTAAAAAATATTCATCATCTGAAGAAAAACAGTTAAGGAGGCATGTTAGGGTAACCACGGCAACAGACTAGGAAAGTCTAAATTCGTACCTGAATTAAGGAGGTGGTTCTTGAAATTCTAATGCATGATAAAACATGTAGTACATAACTGGTATGAAAATAAAGGAAATGATCACCAAAGATGCAACAATTCTTTTGAACTACCTAAACAAGAAATATTTGGATCAATGAAGAGAATATGTAAGTTTGACATTGCGGCTTATTAAGAGTTAAACGAGCATTATAACACACGCTGCCTTTCACTGCCAGGTATTTCAGTCAAAATAGCTCTTATTTACAACTGCAGAGTATGCGGACCAAGATGAATTGGATCAGGTCTGCTTATGAACACGGAAAACTGAGGACAAGGACAGTATTTCTACACACACGAGTATGCTCAAGCTCTGAAAATTCGTCACAAGATTGACAGCAAAATTTAAATTTCAAGTTATGGCAAAACAAATAAATAATTTTGAAAGAGCGTGACGTGATAGAAACAAGTGTGAAAATTTTTTTGGAAAACCTCAATTGCTTTAGGAGGTATAGCATCTTGAAATGTACTTATGTTTCTAAAAATAGTAACAAAATGGCGGGAAATTCAAAAATCAAAGCTTAATAACTCTTTAACCAATTGAGCTTTTCAAAAAAAATTTTTCACGTATTATTCTATCGCGTCGTGCTCTTTTTAAATTATTTATTTGTTTTGCCATATCTTAAAATTTTAATTTTGCTGTCAATCTTGTGACATCATTTTCTCGCCAAAAACCTTTAAAACCGAAAAACAAAAGACATACGATGGTGTTTGGAATACAAAGTTCTACCATCCTGCAAAGTTTGAGCTCAAACGAATAAAAAATGCAAAAGTAGTTCCAAGGATGCACTTTTAGGCTTTAGGTTGTGAATCACATCGCAATTCCAATCAAACTTCGAATACTTCCAGGTGGTTTCAATGAGAAATTCCGTTCAAACTCTGAGACTCTGACTGGCCACAAAACGAACATAGCGATTTTATAGTATGCACAAGCTCCCAGAATTCGTCAACTGCAAAACCAAAATACTCTTCTGAATGGCTTGAATAATAAAAATATCTTACAAGCCTCTCCGTCGAAATTCCTCAAAAATTCCGCAATGCTGGACATTTGGTCCTGAAAAAATCCGTGCCCGGCTGCTGGGTACCTAGGTACTGCCATTTTTATTCTGTTCAACATAGAAAATGGTATCTGCAAAAGCTTACTTGCGCAAGTGGTTCAGAGGAAAAGCCTGGATAACTCGAGCAACCAGTTAGATTACTAGACGTGTTTGTTGGATGTTAGGTGATTTTAAAAATGGGCCTCGCTGATTAATTATCACCTTGTAGCCAACGCATTCTCGTGAAATAATTAATGATTAGTATAATGGCTACTCAAACTTGGGATAGCATTTGCTATTCACCTCCCGGCATTTTTCTGGATTTTGCACGCGAGTTTTTCCTCATTTCTCAGCAAAGAAAGAGAACTATTTGGTGTTGGCTATCCACTGGTTTGGTATACAATAAAACAATTATTCACCTTCACTTCGGTGAACAATTGTTAAATATAACTTAAATTTACCACACATTTTATGGATAAAACAATGAAGACATAAATTTAATGTGGTTTAGAAAATGTTCTGCTTCGACCGATAGACTGTTTCATTTATACGATTTCTGCATTGTTTATAAACAATCGGCCAGGTTCTACGACGAAGTTGAATAGATATGTTTGACTTTGCATCCAAGGTAATTTTTCCCTCTAAGATTTTTTCTTCTCCATAGTTATGATGCGTGAAGGGGGTAACTTGCGTCTCGCCGTGCTCATCGGTTCCATCTGCAGCTTGGTGTTGGCTGTTTACTATTTCCACGTCCTCAAACAAGGGAATCTAATTTCAGCAGATAGTGTTAAGGACGGGTTAGAGAACATCAAAGCAAAAGACAACGGTGAGTTCTTCTCTTGTTTACCTATTAGACATGTGCACATCCGTACACATGTGTACATGTGTACATCCGCCCCCTCCCCTCAAAAAGATCGGGGAGAGAAACGCTCCCCGATTTTTTTGGGAGGCATGAGAAGGCGGATGTACACAGCTACGAATCGAAAGTAAGAATGCTGTTTGAATTACTTTGAAAGTTTTGCATGATTTTTGTCTCAGAGATTTAGAGTGTCTTCATCTATCAGTACAGTATGGCACTTGAATATTTTGACACCTAATAAAGTTGAAAGTGATTATAATAATCTCCGTAGTACTAGTGGTGATGATAGGCTGCGTGGCAGGCGCGGAAAGGGGAGAGAAAGGAAAGAAAAACCCCTTTTTCCCTCTCCTTTCGGTGATGGTGATGACAGTATGTGGCTAAGTCCTTCGCTGTCTCTTGTGAACTAATCATGGCAAGCACTTGTCGATTGGGAGACTATGTTTGTTGCCCCAGGACTTGGGATGGCCCTACAGCCCGACATTTGAACTACAACCATATTGGCTTGTTTTATTCTTAAGAGCCATTCTCGCTTTGCAATTTGGTTTTTGCGTCATGAGGTTGGAAGCCTAGAGTTCAAAGTATATTTATCTTTGATTTTTGGTTATTTAGGCATTTTTTCAGTAGAAGAGTCTAAGCTTTCAACCCCATGACGCAAAAAC
>Ga0126336_10002395_pt1 | contig 10630 bp, 4 predicted proteins | sample SidCmetagenome_FD_92530 | JGI IMG/M metagenome (GOLD analysis project Ga0126336, IMG submission 92530) | Coral microbial communities from El Islote,Puerto Morelos, Mexico - Siderastrea C C metagenome | ecosystem: Host-associated > Invertebrates > Cnidaria > Coral | place: El Islote,Puerto...
GAAATTTTGGCTTAAACGAGATTTTACGAATTGTGCTTACATGTCCCAGTCGCTTTATTTTATCGCGAAAGTTGCAAGTGGTGTTTTATTGGTTGTGGGACTTTTATTTTTTCCTCTGTTTTCCTGTCGGCCCAAGAAAATTGATTAAAATGTGGAAGTCCACGGGCAAGTGAATTCCAAGGTAACTTATAACGACTTTCTCCCAGAAAGCCTGATACTCAGGCTAGACTTTGTCGTGTTGGTCAAGTAAATGCTGAATCGCTCGCTTCTCAGCGCCACAGAAAACAAATCGAGAAAGACAACAAGAGGTGTTCGTGTCATATGCATGGCACCGCTTCAGACAAGAGTAAACTGTCAAAAATTCCAATAACAAAATATTATCACTGAGGTAAGTAAAGCTTTCGTTCAATAGAAACATCTTAAATTAAGATTTTGGTTTTTACGGAGCAACACTGCCATTGAACAAAAACTACGGTCGGTGTTAGTTGAATTAAAATTAAGCACATGTTTGTATTACTGTAAATTTCAACTTGCTTCATTACAAGTTATACAATTATATATCATTGTAAGAGAATAAGGTATCTTTATGAACCGTGACACAGCCTCCTTTCGACACTTCGACTTGCTGCAATACAGCTTTAAATAAAAAGCTTTTCAACCACAATTTCTATTGAACGAAAACTTTTCTTACCTTGATGATATCGCCAAAGACACCAAATTCTTCTTTCAACATCTCCCAGCTCTAAATCGGCATTAAGAACAAAATATTCATCACTTTATTGTCCGTTTCGAACACAAATTTTTCACAATCCAGAGCTGTGATCCGTGGCGCTGGCCGAAAGGATTGCAGCTCGGGGACGAGAGTGGAGGAGAGCAGTGACGTAACGAACATGCGCAGTGCGTTATTCAGCTCTGTCTGCGCAATTTGTCTCTTTTGATTGGTTTCCGCATGTCAAAATCGTGCGGGCTCTGATAAGTGATCGTCTAGGAAAATGGTGAATGAGTCATCCGATGATAAAAATGATCATGGAGGTGGAGATTCTGATAATAGCTCGAATGCAAGCGACAGTGAAACCTCTGGATCTTCCTCATGTTCTTCCAAGGCCAGCAACGAGCATTCAAAGCGAGCTAAACAAAGGATGAAACGGAAATATGTTGAAGATTCGTGCGATTCTTCCGACACGTGTGAGCTCAAAAAGCTCAAGGAGAATCAGCTGGGTACAAAACGCAAGATCGTCAAGAAGAAAAGGAAATCGAAGAAGAAAAAGAAGGCAAGAAAAGCCACTAATCGTCTCTCCAACTGAAAAGGCCGAGAAAAAACGTCATTTACACTGCGCTTATAAGGTTAGATAACAACGACAATCGAATTCCTGTGCTTTTCTCGCTGACCTCCAGCTGTGCTGCATCGTTTGCTGCCTTCAGAGAACAAAGTGTTAGAAGCCTGTGGTCTCGCATCTTGCAAAAACGTTCAATTTAACTATCTCTACAATGATCTAAAAGTCCAATTGTGTGAAACCACATGGGCTGCATTCACGCATTTCTTAAAGGGACGAACAGATTATACTGTTTCTTTGGAGCTGGAGACCTTGTTAAGGAAAGTAGGCGCTTCCGTACAGTCGAAAGAGCCAGGCAAAGGCTTTGTTGCAACCGCGGTATCATCAAAGTCTCCTTGTGGATCACAAAATTCAAACAGCTCAATGTTAAAATTGATAGTTGACAACGAATGGAGCAGTGTCTAAAGACATGGGCTTCCAAAAAAGTCAAGGGAAGAAGCAATGAGCTGGCAACTGAGCAGCTGTCGCAGCGTGCCCAGAAGAGCTGCCTTGTCAACTCAAGAAACTTTTAACAGCGTGTGAACTGAGAAAGTTTTTTGACAAGAGAGCAAAAGTAGGGAAAGTGTATGGATCAGCAGAATTGTTTCTAAACCCGTTGTTTGTGCAGTGCCCAATCTGTGCAGCAGCTGTGTCACTTGGTTACTTCAATGACATCATGATTAAACGAGACAACTTATGGCAACACATCAAAAGTTATCATGTGGATGACCCAGTCCGATCACGCTAGAGGGGTATGTTGGGAATAGGTATTCTGCAATGCTTAATTTTAGTAGAGACTATTAAATAGCCATGGAGAACAGTATTATTCATTGAATGAGCATAAGGTTTCTTTTGTGAACTCAATGTACAATTAAGGTATAAGAGATTGTTTGTTGCAATAGGGGTTCCCTCCTTAACTACTGGGACACAGTTTTGCAGGCATATACATATATGGCTAGAGTTTATAAATCGGCGGCCTCCCTGGTGAACAATCGGATCAACCTGGCGGATTTTTGTCTGCCCTGGTAGAATATTTGCAAAAAACTTGGTGAACAACCAAGCTTCACCAGGTCTGTTACAGAGGGGTGTGTTCATACATGTTCATACAAAGACAAATCCCAAAGTCGGTATAACCGTTGTTTAACTGTAAAACGTTAAGCCTCCGTCATATCTAGGGTATAGGCTCCTATAAAGAAATTTTTGCTTCTCGTGGAATGTGTGAAATTATTTGGTTGCCATTTCCCCCTTGTAAAATAGTAAATCTGCCGTCGAGAAGCTTCCCATGCACGAAAGTCGATTCTCTGTCGCACGCACAGTAACGCAACCTCTCAACTTCAATTCTCTCATTTCAGTCTGTTTTTATGGCCTATCAATATATTTTAGATTCTGAATAATTGAAAGCAACACCGCAAAAACCAAATGAATGTACACGAATAGCTTAAAATACGTTTCTTCTGGAAAGTAATACACACCTGATTCCCCTGAAATCTGTTGGGGGAGGGGTGGGGGAGGGGTGGGGAAGGAACGATCCTGATGGCTGCAAAACGTTATGTGCAAAATCTGTGGCAGTAAAATAATTAAAACGACAACCTTATACCTTTTTTAGCCTGTGCTTTACCTGTTTTAAAGGTTTCGTGTATTTGTTTGTGTTAAAAGCGGATTTAACGCGACCCATTTGTCCCTCAGCAGAAATGTCTATTTTACGAAAATGACAATTTTGCATAGGCTATATTGAAGTTTAAGAGTGAATTGACCGCAAAGGTTTTTCAATAATCTTTAAGTACAATCCTTTGGCTCTTTTGGGAAATGCAGATTAACCATAGATCTTGTCTACTACATCGAAAAGAATTCCTTTGAAATTTGGTAAAACTGGCACTTTTTCAAATCTGCCAAACCACACTCTTTGTTGAAAATTATTGTTCAGCTGATAAGAAGAGCCTGAAAGAAATATTAGTACTTTTATAAGAAGAAGAAGGTTAGTTCAGTAAAGAAACATCGTTTGATTTATGATTGGCTCAAGTATGTTTTGACAAGAGACATGCAAAGTTGGTAAATCTTGGAAAATTTTTTTGAGCCAGAATTGCTCCCAGGGGGGTCAAACTTAAATTGCCCGTCACGTAACCACATTAGTATTAAAAGACAAAATAATGTCGATTTGATTACTTGCTCATGACTAGCTTTCAGCAGGCAAAGTTTGAGATAGGGTTGTTTTTGACCATTTCCAAAAATCTTTGAACCTCTCTTTGAACCTCTCGTGGTCAATATTGGCAACATTCAAGATTTACCTGGGCAGGCGTTCATCGCACAATTTTCTGTCTCTGTTAGTTTGAAGGCGGGATCCAATCCGCTGAATATCCCAGTTGGGGGGTCCGTACAGGTGCTTCTAGTGCGACTTTTGAGACCATTACCGCAGGTGACGCTACATTCGCTCCAGTTCCCCCAAGGACCGGGCTCAGCGAATGAACGATCGGCCTCTTTAATAAAAAGAGAATATAATTAGAGTGTAATGATTTTGAAGATCTGTTGAATGAAATCACACAGTAAAGGACTTGGGAATGCAATTAAAGCTGTTGTTACATAGCGGTTGTCTTTCCCTGTATAACTTTTGCGTTCATTAGCTGGTTTTAAGATGATCACGTGCCAACCAACGAATAAGTTGCTTCCCGTGAAAAGTCCTAAGCAAATAACGTTTGCGAAAATTAGGACATCATGGGACAACAATGTAGTGTTGCCCGCTATGGACGTGTTTGAAAGTGGCAATTATTATGTTTATTTAACAAATTGACTGCACTTTTCCATTGTCTGCCCTCGCCCTGACCAATCTTAAAAGGAAATAGGCAAGCAGAAAACTTCTTCCTACAATCTTGGCGCTTTTTTGGGAAAAAAGGTGCTTCCATTAGAGCTGGAACATTCTTACAATTCATGTGGTGAAAGCGAATCCCGGATCACTCGCAGGGCGAATTGGTCAACAACTCGTTGTAGCTTAAAATTTTTCCATCCTTCCTAGCTGCGATGATCTGCAGGTTACATGCGTAAGAATTCATCGTCATAGGAAGATAAGACTCTCTATCCAATCGTCTGATTTATTAGCGATAAGTTCATTTGCTTTTCTAGTAAAAATCACGATCAGTAACCCAATACATGTAAAACGTGAAGGAAAACGGATCACAGCTTCCAACATATCAGATCACAGCATCCACCCTAATGACATAACAATACTGATACTCGGAAACGCAAATGACAACAATAGGACTTTTAATTTCAACTGCAGTACATAATCAGGACTTCTCCGTGGCTCCCACTGCATTACATCATGAATCCATATTTTGGGCAACTACTTTTAGAAAATAATAAGATTTATTCAATTTGCACTACATATCGCGACTTCTTTAGTACCTGGGATGTACGCAGCCAGATACTCTTGAGTAACAGGTTTGACCAGTGATCCATCAGGCAGCTCAATACTGACGGCAAAATATCCTCCTTCTTCCTTTTGGACATGTAGAACCTCCAAGAAATATAGACTGCCTTCTTCCAAATGCAACGCCCCAAGCCTGTGGATTCAATAACGAGAGCACCTTTTGATTGCTTTCCCAGTGACTTTATGGCGGGGTAGTTATAATGATGAGGTAACTCTGGATTTGCAATCAACACGTTGAAATGGTTCATTTGGATTTTCCAGACAAGCAAGCAGAGGAAGACCCCTTGGAAACCGATCGGTTGTCGGTTTACCAACAGAATAGGAGTAGGAGAAATATCATTCATCTTGTCATGATTGCAGGTTGTTTGTAGCCTATTTTTAAGCTGGCTAATTACCCAAACAACTTCCTAGTGCCCCGTTCAAAACTAATTTGCAACGATTAAGTCTCCTGCTCGGTCTTGACAGAAAATATTTACCAGTCGTTTAGCCATTCGACTCCAGTTAAATTCTAGGAAGCCGTTTTTTGTGGAGCAGTAAGGTTCATCTAAATATAAATTTGATCGTTCAGACTAACACTGACACAGCCGATTGCCTTAGTTCCATTTAGACGATAAATTTGCTGTACAAACTTTGGTAAGCCACCATTTTTAAAAAATAAACAAATAAAAATAAATAAAGCACAAGTTAAGGTTCAGGTAGGTTTAATGTTTAACGCTTCGAATTTATTTTGCCTAGTAAAGAGCCATCTCTTTTTTGTAACAAGTGACATTCAATAATAGAACAAACCGACTTACTTTTGGTTGTTGGGATGATGAACGTCACTGAACTGGAGCAAGTTTTCGGAGTAATCTTCACCCTCTTTCAGAGTGAGCCTGCATTTATCAACGCAAGCCATGCCAAACATGTGTTCACCATTCATAGGACTCACAAAGTATGTCCTGCTTCGAACTCCAATTTTGCCTTCCAGTGTTCCATTTAGCTTCATTTTCATTTCTGTCTGTTGGCTATCTGGCTGATCAGGGTACGTTGAAAGGCCTTCCAGTTCAGCAAGATTATCACCAAGAGTAAGCCCTCTCCATGTCTCTGTAAATACTCCCCTCTGAACTGAGTCTGAATTTAAGACCATAGTTAAAGGAAGCTGTAAATGCTCAATCTGTACCTTGATTCCTTTTTTAGCAATAACGCCACAAAGACAGAAAAACAAGTATAACAAGTTTATTTTTTGATAGAATTACCTAAAAATTGCTATTTTTAGCGACACCATAGAGAACCCACAGTCGCTTATTTCTAATCTGTTTGCGCTAATATTTGTAAAAATGCAACGAAATAAATATAGAAGAAATAAACTCGCCTGATGTCTTCTTGAATCTGCTGCAGGGCCGTGTGGGATGAATTTCGTTTTGAGATGCATTTTGCGCTGCGATACGATGTATTTTTTTTTCTAGATATTTGTCGCTTTTCATTCGAACCACCTTAGTTCCGATGTTATATTCTCAGACTTTCGGACCTAGCAGTTTCCCGCACGAAATACGTAAATACACGTACGATCTTGAGCGAAATTTAAAAAAAAATCCTCTTCTTATTTTCGGACTATTTTTCTTTCTGTTGTCGGTGTTGATTCTCAGTGTGGAACCCGTCAAGCTTAATGACATTCAACCGGACTTAAAATCCAGTGAAATGAGATGCATGAATATTCACCTGGCAAACAAGAGGAATTGTAATGAATAGCTGCACGACTTGAGTTAACCCTCAGCAAAGTCTGGAAAAGAAATCATGAAAACTTTCACTGTAATTCACTAATGTAGCGATTGATAGAAAAAGAAATAGCAACTTTTTCTGACGAGGATTGAAGCTATCAATCTGATACCCAGTTACTGTGGTAAACTGTCTAGGGTGCCCAACGGATTGTTTCATTGGATTATTAGTTCAGAAGTCTTCTGTCGCCTGTTATGTTTGGATTTGATTGTGATGATTTGATGTTTCACTTCGAGCATTTCAATGCCTTTGGTTTTGCGAGGTACAAAATGTTGTTTTGGGAACAAAATAAGGCCAGCAGGGATTTTCGGAAACTCGTCAAAGGTTCGGAAATTTGGGGAATAAGGTTTCGCTCTCTAAAATATCCTGCCACCTAAGATCCAATTAAAGAATCCAAAGAATCCAGATATATAAAATGTTATTGGCTTGCATGGATATTCTTTAATTTCTTTTAAGGCCCTAAATCAATCTTGAGAAACAGAAAAGGCATTCTAAAACTTCGCTTAAACGTTGTCTCGTTGGCCTCCCCCACGTCAGTCCCAAACATTTTTTTTAATGCAAAAAGTTCCCTACTTTGCGATGACATTTTCAATCAGTCTGAAACTCTAAACTTATTCTGAATAATTGACATAAATTCTTTTATTGATTTCTCTGAAAACTATTGACAAAACATCGATCAAGAAATTATCCCCTATTGGGTGATTTTCTTTATTTGCGGTTTGCGCAAAAGTGGGCTAGATTCAATCTCTTTGAAAGCTAGAATGACGTGTTTTTTCTTGTTAGGTCTTAGTTATGCTGGAAGCGGACAAAAGCGGAACATGACATGTTTTGGAAAGAATACAATGGTATTTTCGAGGACGAAGATGCCAGAGATTTGCTTAAGGCCAACGGATGCTAAACGTACTTTGAGAAGAACTAACATTTAAAAAAAGATGAAAAAGGAAGACATTTAAGTAAAACATACCATAAGAAGGAAATAAAACAACATATTCCACTTGAACAAATGCCGCCTTTCCCAACTGCTGAAAAATACTTCAGGCCATAACTGCTAACTGACAATAAATGACAAACGACCCAAAATAACTTTGTTTTATTTTCCTGAACCAAAACAAAATCGATTGTATTTACCAGCAGGATATTCATCTGAGAGAACAAAAGTGTCAATGAGAGCAAGCTAAGGTTAATTTGTTAACTTTCCTACTTATCAAGTAGTTTTAAAAAGTAGCAAATTTGTGCTTCAAGAAAATCTTTGTGGCGTTTCTCTCTGTTTTATTTATTTATTTTTTCATTGTAAAGCCAAATATCGGTGAATATAATCGATTGATATACCTCGTCCGCCCGTATAATTCATACTGTGGTTCTTCACCTCTTCACATTAAAATTCGTGACCTACAAATCAATGGCCTTTAATTAGCTTTGCATGGGGCTAATTTTTGACAAGAACTTAAGCTTGCTACCGAGCGAACCTTGATGCAAACTTTACAAATACATACGTTATTAACTTTGAAAACGTTGGTAAGGTGTTTACCAATTTACAAATAGACTGGAAGCTACTTGTGATCTGGCGAAAAAGCAGAAAACAAAAGAAAAGCACAGAAAAGCGTGTTTTATTGTTTTCGAGGCGAGTTCTGCAGGACAGACTGGTCTTGAATTGAAAGAAAGCGTTTTTGACGTACAATTCTCTTCAGAAATTGTCGTAGCTATATGTGTAAGAATGGAAACAAGTGATTTGAAAAAAAAAGAAAAGTGAGTGAAGAAGCCTTAAGGCTTCACGTTAGCTTAAATTCTAGTTAATAAAACTTGTTGTAAAAACACTTTGGACATTTGAGATGATCTTAAAGCACTTGCCTGCGGCTCTTGAGTTCTACGTATCTCTAGTGTTATCGCCAATCGTGTTTTATGACAATATAATACATGGTTTAACTTGTTTATTTGTTAAATTGTCTTAGTTTTTCTATTTGTCTTTTATTGGAATCCCTTTTTTCAGTTCCTTCAAAGAAAAAATTACCAAAGAAATTACTGCATGTCTATGTAGAAAGTTTAGGAAAGTAACAAAAAGGGGTCTTTGTTTGAAACAATGAACTACAACATTACTACAATAGTTACAAAATTACAGTACTGAGAAAATAATGTCGCCTCTGTCACTGTTTTGTACTCGTGCTAGAAATTTAAACTGCAGTCGTCCTCTGCGGTATGATAAGGTGTGATTGTTGATATTTCAGTTGTTTGAGTGGCGCGCCTGTAAATTAGCTGGTCTGTCGTAATCATCAATTTACATTTTACATTTTTATTGCATTAAATTGGCTAACTGTTTGCATAGATCTGCAAATATTTTTTAAGACTATAAGCAACCTCCCTCTGAAAAATGCAACGCATTTTCCTTTCATAGTATCAAGAGACATAATATCCGGACATAAAATAAACAGATAAAATAAAATAATAAATTGGAATTTGCAGTGGCACCTCCACAGAGTGGCTCTTCGTCCACTGATTCCAGATGGAATTTGGAAATGTTGGTTTTTTTGGAGGGAGGAAAACCGGAGAACCCGGAGAAAAACCCTAGCAAAAAGGGCGAGAATCAACAACAAAGTCAACCCACATATGACACCGGGACCGGGAATCGAACCCGGGCCACATTGGTGGGAGGCGAGCGCTATCACCACTGCGCCATCCCTGCTCCCCTACGGAGGATTGTCGCTAACAGTAGCTTGCGTAACAAGCGTTTCCGTAGGTTACTTCGCACTTTCGAAGAAATGCTTCGAAGGTGCGGAAACACCCACAGAAACACTTGCTTACAAGGTCACTGTTGACTTGTTATCTAATGTGTAATTTTAAGTTATTGCGTAGGATATTCTTCAGCGTGATTTTTTAAAGGTATCGTTGTACCTATTCTCATGCAAATTTTTTTACCTTTCTTTCGTTTGCCTGCATTAATCCGGCGTTCCAACACTTCACCTTTTTTAAAAAAACCAATAACCAATGTGAATTTCATGTCGATCCGAAAGAAAGAGGACTGTGTCAGAGGTATGATTTAAAAAACAACTGCATCAAAACACTTTAACTCGCCTGCTAGCAAGAAAGGCTTTTTAAAAGTTTTGCAGTTTTATCTTTATTTCTGCAGATTTATTTTTAAACAAAATGGAAAATCTAAGAAGCATCTCATGTAAAATACCTGTTTGTTAAAAATGGAAAAATGGCGTAATTTACAAAAAGGTATTATATTTTGCGTTTGGCGGCTTTCAGTATCTGCCTTGTTCTCACATTATATCAGCCTGCTGGGAAATACTCTTTAATTTAAGGACATAGCAACTATTTAAAAATTCCATCAGGCACTCACTTTCATCTACTCAAAAATTCTATTAGAATCTAAATACTCAGAAAAGGTACACATGATTAATCGATATACAAGTTTATTCAGATCTACCATATTATTATTGTTAACACCAAGAAAGTTAGTTTTGGATGACAACTTATATTTACTGAGTTCGTGGTGACACGCGTCCTGCATACTGCTAGGATCAGCAATGTCGAAGTGCCCTGTTAAACGACCTGTAACTTAAAATTGTTTCCTGATTTTCGTAATTGCTAGTTCTGGTAGTTATGTGGATTAGGACACCCGCCCCTAGTTGCCAATTTTCAACATTCTCCTACCTAGTTTGTTAAAGGGCTTGTAAATATACTTGCGTATGGCAGTTTGGCGGCAATTTGACGGTGATCTGGTGGTAATTTGCAAAGCAATCGCCGACCATAGGCGACTTTTCACTTGGATAGTAACCAACTCCCATTTATTTTATTTCTATTTTCTTTTATTTTATTTTTTTGCAAAATTACATAGATTTACAAGTAAAAACACTTACAAGTAAGTTCATGTGCCTTTAAAAGAAAGGTTTAAGCGAAGACCCTGCGCGTATAGGTGTTTTCGGAAACAAATCAGTTTACTCAAGAATTCTTAAGTATACAACTATTAAGACGGATTCCGCTCAACGTTCGAGCAATAAGTGCAAAAAATATTTACCAAAAAACTACTCATAGCACGGTAACATTTTAAATGCTATTTGAAACGTCTCACTCTAGTTCACTTGCCCAAGTGACCCCGCGATGAAATTCTCAAGCATTCTCAAGAAAATTAATTTCAAATCTC
>Ga0126336_10002396_pt1 | contig 10629 bp, 7 predicted proteins | sample SidCmetagenome_FD_92530 | JGI IMG/M metagenome (GOLD analysis project Ga0126336, IMG submission 92530) | Coral microbial communities from El Islote,Puerto Morelos, Mexico - Siderastrea C C metagenome | ecosystem: Host-associated > Invertebrates > Cnidaria > Coral | place: El Islote,Puerto...
TGTTGGCCCTGGGGTGTGTCTTTTGACTGATATTGTCTTCCCGGGGGAGGGGATATTTGACTCTGTCTTCGGCCAACGTGGGGATATTTGAACATCGACTTGAATGAAAGAGTAAGAGGCCGAAATTACTTTTCCTGCATCACGCCTGGGCTATACGTCCTTGAATCATAAAGGCTGTCTTCATACCAGAGCCTGCGATCTTATTGGTCAGCGGTGAAATCGCAACAAGCCGCGTAGCTCTGGGGATGAGAAATCAGAGAAAGGTGTGTGAATTTGACTGTTTCGTCTCCATTTTTTAGATTATTAATTAATCGAAAATATGGAGATAAAACAGTTAAATTGTGTGTTTGTGTTGATTTGATTGTTTTTAGGCATTGCAGTATCGAAGTAAACGGGGATAAAGAGAAACCCCAAGTCGATTTTGTGGCCAATGTAAACGATCAGTGTACGGGCCAGTAGCTGCAATGACTGTCATGTGGGTCTTTTTAGTTGTTATTCTTTCTGCAGCCTTTGCAGAAACCACGAATTGCTTCCTAAAGATTCTGTTGATTTTGTAACTCGATATACACAGCGTATTAAACGTAGATGGAATGGTTATTAAACACGTACCTTTGGAGATGCAGCAACGTTGAGAAGTGAAAACTATAGAGTTCTATTTCGACCTGTTTTCCTTGCGTCTTTCTTGCGTCCAGCCTGGGAATAATTAACAGCAATGTGCCGCCCGGGGTGGGGAATTATTTGTGCATTTGACTGGAATGGTTTGCCCGTGGGCAGGGAATTTGACGCCAAATTTTTGAAAAACATCAAATCCCCACCCCATGCCCTGCCTCCCCCCCCCCCCGCCGGCTTTAAATTGACAGGTACATAACGGTAAACTGATGTTTAGCGAGAGCCGCACTCAGCGAGATGCTGTATTTATTTTTACCAAAGTAGTAAAGACTTTCAGTGTATTCATTCAGTGCTACTAATGTCGTTTTATTGATCTCTGACATTGATATCAAAGGATCTGACTAGGTTTATAATAAATGTTCTTCGTTTTAAAATTCGGTGCTGTTTAGTGATAACCTGCGAGCAGAGGCCCTTCGATCTTCCTAGATAAGTCGGGAAGAGGAAGGGACCTCTGCTAGCCGCCTCGACTTTCCCTGTTGAGCATGCGCTAAATTCAAATGTTAGGGGCCGTTCACATGATACCGGAATGACTTTCATTCCAGAACGAGTTCATTCCATTCCCATATATTTCTCTGTATCTGTTTACATGATACCGAGACGAAATTTCGTCCCCACACAAGTCATTCCGGAATGAGTTCATTCCGGTTTTCAATCCGAATGAAATTCTCGCTCTGGTGTGACAGTTCATTCTGGTATCATGTAAACTGAAAACGAACTCCGTTCCGTGATGAAAACGCAAACCGCGTAGTCTGTGGCGAGTGGCGCATGTGTATCGCTTTCAAGATGGTGGATAAAGCGGTCATTTTCAAGATGGCTGAGTCGGTCGATTTTGTCATGTGAATGCAGTACGAACTTCATTCTGGAACGAAACTCATTCCGGAATGAAACTCATTCTGGAGTCATGTGAACAGCCCCTAACTGAGCCTTGTCGGCCTCGCTCAAATTTAGTGAATGACAGCCGCGTCCACAACAAACTATTCTGACTTCGGTCATAACACAAGAGATTTGAGGAAAGTTTTAATTAAACCGTAAGGCTGAGAATAATTCTGTTCGAATTTATATATGTCACAGGTTGAAAACTTATCAGCCTCGAAATATTTTTGTTGATCAAGAAACTGCGATTTGTCGACTGTCAACATGTTGTTACAGTCCAGTGATTTCCAATTAGCGAGTCACGGAAAGCTCACATAGAAATCCTGGTCCTCGAGATATTTATTTTATTTTGTCCCTCTTTTTATCCCTGTCATTCAGAAGTATTTTCGTGTCCAGTCTCTTCCGTCCTCAACATTCTCGGCTTTCATTCAACAAAACGCATTTGTGTCGAGTTTGCTTTGTATTTTAACTTCTCGGCTGTCATGCGGTAAAAATTATATTTTCTACTGAGACCGTTTCGTCTTCAAAATTACCGGCCGCCAGTCGGCAAGTAATTGTTTCTCGTGCCGTTTGCTTGTCTCGCCGTTGACCAAAATAAATGTCATTTCGCCATTTCGCCATTTCGCCGTAAAAATAAGCCCTCAAACCAGAAGTAAAATTTTTGGTCCGAAAGCAACCGCAACCCAGATTCTTTTGTTGCAGTTGGTAAATTAGCGATTTACCATGGCCGGTTGGCAAATACCCTGCGAGCAGAGGCCCTTCGATCTTCCTAGATAAGACTTATCTTGGAAGATCGAAGGGCCTCTGCTCGCAGGGTAGTTTAGTGATGAAATTCGCTGGTAATCTCAAATATTTATCAGTTCTGGAACTAAATTAAATTACAAAACACTCGTTTGTTTATAAACGGTTTTATTGATATCTTTATTTTAAAGAGTGAAACTGAAGGCATTTCTCTTAATTTCCCAAGGTATTTTGCGCAGAAAATCGGTGACAAATGCGCAGAGAATATTTCCGGATACCACCTGAAATGAGGAAGGATTCAAACATGCAGCATATTTTGGTGCATGACAACCTCGTCGTGTTCTGATTTTTCATTCAGTTTCAGCTCAGACAGAGCAACTATGTAAAATACCAGAGCGCGTACCTTCAAGTTGTAAATTTGAGCGCTAGTGCCAAGATTTATCGTAGCCTGTGATTTTCTTATTTTTGCCAACATATTTGAGGACTTTTTGCGACTGCCGTTATGGGAAATTTGCATACCGAGGAGCGTGCAAGCAGAACAAATTTTGATTGGCTGTTTTGTTGAATGTCAATCAATCAAAACAGTGGGCGGCAGACGTTCCGTATACAAGGATTGTATCAGGCTCTATTTTTCGTTTTGCCCTTCCCGCCCGAATGTTTCACCGAGCGAAACGAAAATAGAGCCTGATCGCAGGTTATACTTGAATTAAATGTTTAGTTAAATTAGAACAGAAAAAGCTTGTGGGAGAACACGATACCCTTCCCACCTGTAAAAGCAAATGACAGGACATTGAGCAAGACTCCTAAAACTGATTTGGCTCGTTATTTGACACTTTAATTGTTATAAGCGAAGTAAAGTTTGTCTTGTTGCGGTTTTCGCTCGACCTTCACAGCTACCACAATGTTGATGGTAAACGTTTTGCATTTCGTGATTATCGCAGTTTTACTGGCTGACGCTGGACCTTCGAGTGAAGTTTCTGGTGAGTACTACATGCAAGTTAAGCACCTAACGTAAAGGAAAATTCTAACTGAGAACAGTTCCTCGTATGTAGACGATAGTCAATTTTCTCTGTACCGGTTTAAACAGACGTTCCGTTAGGTATACGGTGACAACAGGCAGTGTAAACGCCAGGTCAATTATTTAACATAACAGCGGTGGTTAACAAATTATCAGTAACACCTTTCATTTTCTTAAAGCGCCTCAGAATATTTGAATCATTTCAATGAGGAAATCCCTCCAACAAAAGAAAGACCGACGAAAAGCTAATTGAATTCTCGCAATTTCTCATCTATTGTTTGTCTGTAAACGCAATTTATAAAGGAAAACAAAAAGTTTGGGTTAACGGTTTTTCCTCGAAACAGGTAGCTAACGAAAGTTCTCTAAGACTGCGAAGTGCGTTTTCAATAAACGATTTACTACTGCTCAATTAAGCGTCTTTGGACAAGATTAACAACTTCAAAGTTTCACTGCAGTGAAAGTTTCGCAAGACAAGTACGAAATAAAAATTAGGGGGAGGAATTTGCTGTGTAACTCCTTATTTTAATCGGTCTTTTATACCAGAGCAAACGTTTTGACTTACCGTCTTGGGAAAAGCACGTTTTGACGATTGTGTAAAAATTTTGGAAGGGGACTAAAGGGATGTCGATCGTAGAGTCCATTATGTTAACTGATACAAGTTTTGTTCCACTTTTCCTATACCCTAATGTTAAGCAAATAATAAAAAAAAAATGATCAACCATTTACTAGTAAAATCGTCGTTTTTGTTTGAAAAAAAAAAAAGAAACCACCAATTGCCTACAAGACGATAATTCTGTTAACCAACAGCTAGAAGCTAGAGCTTCGTTATGTCTTTAAACTTTCCTTCAAAATTCCATTTTACTCCCTTGAAGGATTTTGCATTCGGTAATTATATAAGGGATTTAACATACAAGGAAAAAAGGCTTGTGGGAGAACATAATACCCTACTGGGCAATTTAATAAGTTTTTACCATACTGAGCAAAAAGCGTATTGATGCCAGAGAGATTTCAACATGCAAATAATTAATAAGGCTGAAAAAAATAATTAACACCAAAATTGTTAGGCACAGGGGAGATAAAAATCTGCTTTTTAATTTGAGTGAGATCACAAATTTACTTCAAAACTATATGACTGTTCTTTTGGAGGGACTTGCGATATTTTTGAAATGTTACGTTAACGGCGTTTTTCTAAGCTATGAACAAATGACTAATTATGAAGGGAGATTATTTTTTCTTTGCGCAGTCTACTTTCAAAATTTTAGACAGATCTGTTTTTATTTATTAAAAATCTTAACCTCTTTGCCTCAAAAAATGCCGGAAATATACATCTTGAAAAAAATTCGTTTCGTGGTATATTGGCATTTCATTCGCTTTAACGAGTCTCCATTTAAGGCTTTAAGTTAAAACGAAGACAAAACGTGAAGGAACGTGATATTCTTGACTAAAAGCAAATTCCAAAGCAATGAGCCAAACTCTCAGGGTGGCTGCGCGGAAACGTAATTTTTAAGTACACCGTCATCATAAGCAAACTACTTTTTGTTCGTTTCATTTTGAAACCGAGTTTCATAATTGACACCATGTTGATGGTAAACCTTTTTCCATTCGTGATATTCGCAGTTTTAGTGGCTGACGCTGAACCTTCTAATGAAGTTTCTGGTGAGTGCTACTTTATGCAAAAACATTTTAAAAACATATGTAAAGGACGTAAAGGAGAATGCAAATGAGTACAGTTTTGGTTAGACCACTCCATATGTTAATAGTAATGAATATCTAGACTTCAAACATTCGATTTGATTTTTCACTCCTGAAACCCTGGCAAATGTCAGCACAGCCCATCGTTTATTGAAAGTTTCTCCACTTGGCTACCCAAATTAAACAGATCAAAAAAAAAAAACAGGCACGTAATTCGTGCATATAGTGATGATGTTTACCAAATAAAGTTGGATAAATTACAACAAGTATCATTTTATTTTTCTTGGAAAGGAAATTAGAAATAATAAGGGTGGATTCATTTGCAGCATACGCGTATAGCAAAAAATGCGACAACCGTGTGTTTGCATCACATTAGGTTATGCGTATGGTGTAGGCGATAAATCAATGGCACGTTCCAGCGTGCGCTCGTACCTCATTGGCTATTTTGGCGCTGTTAACTCTGATTACTTTTCCCAAAGGAGGAAAATGCCTGCTCCAATACTTGCGAAAGGATTGCATTTTCCCGTGCGGCTAAAATGCAAATATATCTTCATTGAATGCGATAAATCGACACGCCATTGAGTAATCGCATACCCTATACGCGTATCCCGAATGCGATGCAAATAAACAGTCGTCGAATTTCCCACCCTTCCAGCATTTTAATTATCACGGTGTTGCAGATAACCATAATACGTTTGCTGGCACCATAGGTTAATAAGAAGGATGAATTGAACCTACCAGTTGAATATTTTCCCTTGGCAAAATAGCAAGAAAGTCCATCGTCACCTTCGCTTTGTACCATTATTCTATCTTCCCCTCTACCTGTGCCTGCCACATTCTTATTGCTACTTCCACCACAACTAACTAAGTTATTATGGTGTATCACGCTCCATAGCATACAAAGCCCAGTAAACCACCCAAGAAATAGAAGTTTTGACGCTTTCCTTACTTTTCATCCTGACGTTGAACGTAAATGTTTTCATGCTAAAAACAATAGGCGTGTCGCAAGGGTAGTTTTCTGGGGGTTATCGCCACGTTTATTTACAACAGGGCACGCGTTAAGAATGCGACAAGTATACGCGTATGCTGCAAATGAATCCACCCTAAATTAAGATCACTTATTTGTCTAAAAAAATAAATCCCGAAGACAGCTTGGGAGCTGTTAGACATTTGGGAGTGAAACAAGACTTCGTGTAACTAATTTTCTGTACGTGTGACTGAACGCCGGGTAACATGAGTCAAGAGATAAGCTCGGATGAGCGGACTTCCTTGCTTTTTATAATCTGAAACGGCATACAATGAATCCGACGAAAGCGATGAAACTAACTTTTGTACGAAACAGGACCCAAAACTGACTCAAAATTGTGCTGTAAACATGGCTAACCAGTGAAAAGTCTATTTAAGATCTGGTGGCTTCTTTCTAGGGAAAGTCTTGAGGCCAGTTTAGACGTTACGATTTGTCGGCCCGATATCTTGGCCCGACATTATCGAAGCTTGAATCGTATGCTTTTTTTTACACGTTATGTTTTTTGAAAGTGATGTGAACTGCCGAAATAAAAGATTTGACCACTGTAGTTGTTATCGCAATTTAAGGAATTGCGAATTAAGTCCTTAAAAAAATATTCGGGGCTTCAACGTTCGCTCTGCAGTGTTCTGCCAACTGAGCTATGAAGACCCATACAATGGAAGCAGGCCAAATTTATTGAGTTCATCTTTACCGTGAAAGAAATGAAACATAGAATGAAAACATTTTAGTTTTCTAGTAAGCCATTTTACAGTTATGTGCTCAGTGACCTGGCCTTTGAGTAGAAGCGAGGCTGAAGGTGACCTTGTTTTGTTACAAACCTTCCTGCCGTTCATTTGCAAATCACGCCATTCTCATGCTAACAAGCTTGTGATCATAATCATATACATATGAAAAACAGGAAGGTTTGTAACAAAACAAGGTCACCTTCAGCCTCGCTTCTATTCAAAGGCCAGGGCACTGAGCACCCAACTGTAAAATGGACTATTATGTATAGAAGACAAAAGAAGCAAAACACTTCATTCTTTTGTTCATACACTAATTTCAGTCAACATTCGTTTTAGTTTAAGCGCTCTATTGTGCCCCTACAATTAAATAATTGCTTCAGTATCTTGACTTCAGCCCAAATCATTTTGCACCGTGAGGCTCATTAATTCTACCAAATTAACAACCCAGAAGACTTCGGTTGCTTTGTGGCTCTACCATTAAGCCTAGAAGTCAACCTAAATTCCCCTGCCTCAGGCTGTAAGGTTCATTTTTGAGGGCTCTTTTGCCCTCAGTGCTGATTTGAGGGCTTAATAGATTCATTTGGGCCACATAATTTGGTACGCACTAGCCCCATAAAAAGAAAACCAAGGTCACATAAGCCCCCTTCTGTCCCCAACCCGATAGAATACCATTCATGAACTTAAAGGCCTTACTACTATGAAACTCCCGGATGCTTTAGGCTTAACCAAGTTAATTAGTACAATATGTCCTCTTTTTTTAAAAAAAACACTAGGGTAAAACATTATGGAGGCGTTAAAGAATTTGATTTGGGGTAGATTTCTGCATTTTATAATCTCAATAGTTTGAATTGGCGAATTAAATGGCAGAGGAAATCTTGCTGAGAAAAAAACGGTCGCAAAACGTTTGCACTTTGACAGACTCTTTTTTGCTTCAAATAATTCCATTTTGATAACAAGTTTCTTAAGTATTTCAGGGCTTTTGTTGATAGCAGCTTAGTTTGTTAATTAGCTGAAGGAGATACCCTATTTAAATAAAGGTAAGTTATCTCTTGAGAAGATTTTACCGATAAAGAGAGGCTACTTCAGCCTAAGGAACCAAATTGGGTGGTGCTGGAGACCAGCGTAAGAAACTGTAGACTTGCAATATGCACCGAATTTTATCCATGTGTGTGTCCATTGACGAATCATTGGCAGGAACCAGTAACATCGCGCGGAGTGACGTGGGCGGTGTCTATGTCTTAGATGTATGTACTGCAAGTAGTTGATTAATTCACAGTGATTGTTATAAGACGTTTCTTCTGATAAGTGCCTTGTATTTGATTTAAGTTAAATCGTTTTGTATTTATTTTGTCAAATTTATTCTTAATAATTTTTTATTTTTATTTTTCACTCTTAAAGAAATCAACAACAAATGGCCGAGGGTTCGTCGCTGGTTGTTCTCGAAAGCGCCACCTCCCGCACCTGCGCCTCCATTTTTCGCAGGAAACAGGCGTCCAGAGGGCCTTCCAGGCACCGGTGGTGGAAGAGAAATTGAACAGAAACTACCGGCAGATCCCCCTGGCACTCCTCCTTACTTTGTGTCGCTTTTCGATCCCGCTAGGAACATTCCATTTTATTCAGCGTGTAAAGTGACTCCCGCACAAGCGGCAGCCATAGGAACATTTGGCAGAGGCGCTGTCAGCGGAAAGTGGAGAAACCCCCCAGGTATGCTGAAAACAAACCATTAATTAAATTGCTAACTTTCTGATCGGCTCAGATAGGTTTCCAGCGAATTACCCCGCTTTTTGCCTTACAGGGAAATTGGATGCCATGTTAAGTTCCATGGCAATCACAATTGTTCCCTGTGAAGCAAATGTTTTCACCCAAAATATGGCCAAAAAAATCAGCAACGGTTACTGAAGTTGAAAATTAATAAAACAAGTATCTAACTCGCACTTGTTGAAAATGAGGCGATTTTAACGAAGTCTTCGCTACACGCCTCGTTAGCTATTTGTCACCTCATCCAACGTGCACTCGTGGAATAATTAACAGTTATTCACCGAAGTGGAGGTGAATAGCAGATACTATCCCGAGTTTGAGTAGCCAATCAGAGCGCGGGAAAAACACTATCCACTGGTTTGGTATATATCAGTTGTTAGTTATTCGATCTCTTATTGCACTTTTTGGTCCTCAATTTTATATCGTCACTATAACAAGTATGTGGTTTTAACTGGGCCTTGAGATGCACTGAAAACGAAAGTTACGATGAATCACAATACAGTGTAACCCGTACGTACTGAATTGATTTTAGTTTAAAATGCCATTTTTTTTACAAATTTAAGTATGCATGCCCTTACTAATGTATATTTATAGCATGTCTTTGGAGTGGTTACGATCCGTCTCTAACGAAGAACTTTACGGAGTTCAAACTTTCATGTAATTTTTTCTTTTACTTTTTTAATAACTTCTCGGTTCTTATGTCTTTTAAGATGTTTTTTCCGAGTGTAATTGAAGGTCAGCCTCATCCCCAGGCCAATTCGGGCTTTGCGAGTGAGCGAAGGAGGCTTGGAACCGAGCGCGTTTGCGCGAGGCGTGCTATACGAATTTTCCTGCCTAGCTCATCGGGTGACGTCTTATTTGATCCCGCGCCAAGGACGACCGGGAACGGGGACGATTAAAGCTAGCTATATATTAACAATACGAACCGTAATAGGTGAAAGTTACTGACGTTTGTCCACAGGAGTTCCTGGCGTAGACGCTGCCTACAAGGAAGCCATCACAACAGACGGCCAGAAGCTGAGTAGAGGACATATGAATCCGTCAGGGATTAATACTTTTGACACAGATTTCATGAAAGCTACATTCACGCTTTCTAATGCAGCTCCGCAATTTGAAACTTCCAACAGCGGTCCCTGGGAGACATTTGAGGAAAAAATACGCAAGTACGCTAAAGGTACTTGTGGAAGTGGCACCCGCAGTGGCACCCTCTATCTTCTGACGGGAACATCTAACTATGGCCTCACCCCTGTTCTGGGAAAAAAACCTGTCCAAGATACCGCCATACCCTTACCTTATACTAAGTCCGTGTTTTCCAATGGAGTAACACTTGTCACTCCTCGTGCCGTGTGGACTGCTGGTTGCTGCGTATGGAAAGAACCAGGCAAAGTATTTGGAAGTTGGTGGCAAGGAGCAAGAGCAGAGTCGTTTGCAGTCATGAGCAACAATCAGGACGATGCATCCCGGCTGCATCAAACGGAAATGAGCGTCGCCGACCTGGAAGCGCTCCTTACACCACCAGGATCACCTGCAAGAGTGAATTTATTCCCAGGGGATGCAAATTGCCGCAATGCTCAGAATAACATCATTTTACCTCCATAACAATGTTAATTTACCATTACACAATACCAAAGTTCAAAGTTCAAAGTTTTTTATTCAATTTTATAATTAAAATAAAAGGACTACACTATCAAGGATATACTGTAACAAAAAGTCTGTAAAGACGTCTGTGTAACACGTCTTATGAGGATTTCACATTAAACTTTCTTGGGCTGAAAGAATTTGTAACTTTTGATTGGTTTCTTCGCACCACTTGCCTAGGCGTTACGTCACGTCATTGCGCGAAACCTATGCTTTATAGAGTCTAATGCGTTATACTTTGTAACGCATAGGCACTGATTAACGAAACCAGAAATCTGTTAAAACGGCCTAAATTTAGTTGGTATTACGCGCCGAGTAGGCGAATGTTGAAGGTGTTATAAAAATGAGAGAATGCTTGAAAACGTATTTAAGACAGCTGGGTATCGTAGACTTAGAAAATCGCGTGTTAAAATATGCCAGATATGCCTTTTATGGTTAATGCAACTTGAATCCTCCACCCTATCCCCCTCCCCTCCCTTCAAAAAAAA
>Ga0126336_10002397_pt1 | contig 10626 bp, 2 predicted proteins | sample SidCmetagenome_FD_92530 | JGI IMG/M metagenome (GOLD analysis project Ga0126336, IMG submission 92530) | Coral microbial communities from El Islote,Puerto Morelos, Mexico - Siderastrea C C metagenome | ecosystem: Host-associated > Invertebrates > Cnidaria > Coral | place: El Islote,Puerto...
AAGTCAAATAAATGTAGACGAAGGTAAACTTTTCGGCACAACATAAATGTTTGGTGAATTTACACAGTTGAAATGGCCCGCAGAAACGGCTGCTCGACGTGGCAAATTTGAGCAGAACATTGTGCCGGCTCTCAGCAAAAACGACCGTATTGGCCCATTTTGAACTGAGCAAAAGATGTAAATAAATTTGTCTCACAGGAAACTCTCGAGAACGCTTTACCGTATGTCAATTGATTTGTATGTAAATTACAACGGTTGGGATTTTCGGTCACAAAAACAACTGACAAAAAACATGCTTTTGAACAAAACTCGACTGTTTTGTAAATAATCCTCCCTCCCTCTCCCTTTTAAAATTTTTCACTCATTAAAATACATGTAAAGGGATAACAATTATCACTTTTTTTTCTCTCGTTGTCTGTATTACAATATATCTTGTAAAGTGAACTAAACTCAAACAGCATAAAGTTTTCAGTTATAAACATAAAAATCATACCAGGTTTCGTCGTTCTCGAACTCCAACTCGCCAACAGCATCCTCGTAGTCTGTGCCACCGCCTTTAGCAGTTCCCTCCACGGTATGGTACGGAACACGAACAGTGCCTCGAGCCCCAGTGTGGCGAATCACCTTTAGTTTAATCGTTCCATCTGCTTCAGTCACCGAATGCTTTTCCTCCTCAAACGTGAAGATACCGGGATAGTCATCATCCAGGATTGTGATAGTAGCTACACCGTCTTTGCCTACTTTTCCGGCTGGTCCTCGGTACTTGTTTCGCAACAGATCACCATCAGCGCCGGCTACTCGAACATTGCCCAGGTGCACGTAGAAATGCTCGTCTTCTTCAAAGATGTCATCGTCGATTACCACAACGGAGAAAGTCTTGGTGGTTTCTCCTGGTCTGAAGCAGATTGTACCCTCGGTTTTCTCGTAATCCTGGCCGGCCTCTGCGGTCCCATCTTCCGTTCTGAAGTCCACAAAAACAGTGTTATTCGGATCACCGCCAGTGCGTGAAATGTTCATAAACACACTGCCACAGTTTTCCTTGACAATGTAGTGGACGGGATCAAAATAAACCCGAACGACCTGTGGGTCTTCGTACTCGACTTCGTGCATCTCGAGTCTTGCATCTGCTATTGAACTACTGGCCTTCTCCAGTTTGTCATGCTTCATCTTCAGCACGTTTCCACTGCCCACCATCTTGCGAGTGGCTTCGATGCGATAAAACGCACGACTCTTGGGTTGAAGCTTGAGGTTTTCCTGCTCCAGCAAACGTTCGACGGTCTCTCGGTCGGCATCTGGATACTTCTGTCGTATTTCTTTCAGCGCTTGGATGGCCTTTTCGCGCCTATCTTCCGTCAGATCGTGAAGCAACTCGTCATCATCGAATCCTGGACCGGCTTCAGGGTCGGATGTGTAACGGCCATCTGCAACGTTTCCGTCCACATACCCATCCTTCACTTGGACACCAATAATATCGAAATCGCCGGTCTGCAGAACAGTCATACCACCGCGCTTCTGCCTTCTTTGCCTCTTTCGTAAGGCTCTGTAGAAGAGCAGCCTGCGATCCGCAATGTAAGCAGCGATGACCATTATTGGGAAGAAGGCAAAAGTTAAAAGGGCTTCCCATATCTCCACTTCATCCTTCGAAGAGACCGCCAGAATAATATACAACCAGATGTAAGCAAGGACCGACGTGGACGCTGTGATGGCAAATACTCGGAGATGTTTGATTCGGCGGACCTCGCCATCGGGAATAACATAAACACACACTGCAATAATAACCAGCAGGTTGAACGCTGCAGAACCGACAATTGTCGACGGACCGAGCTCACCAGCGTCAAAATTGTTCCCGCAGATTTCAATTGCTGAGAGCATAATTTCGGGCGCTGATGAACCAAGTGCCATAAGTGTTAAATTCGAGACTGTTTCGTTCCATAGTTTGACGGTCACCACTTTCTCCTTTCCGGTTTGCTTATCCGTAATTTTTATTTCTTTCTCCTTTGATGTGATTATTTCTATCGCAGACATAAAGCGATCGGAGATTATTGAAACGCCCAAAAAGAAAAACAGTAAGGCGAGTAGATACACAAATGCTCGCCCAACAACCTCTCCAGTAGAAGGTTTGCCTCCCCAAACGGGCAAACAAATCCCCGGTTTACATTTTGTGCTTACGTTGCAACCGGGGTCGGCTCCGTAAACGGTCTGTTGTAGAAAAGCACACCAAACTGCACAAATAAGGGCCGACTGAAGCACCAGCCTTTTAACGTAGGACATGTTTAGTAGCTCTCTACATCTATGATCGGTTAAAGGGAGGAATCAAAGAAATATGTGAACTTCGACGGCTTTCAGTCCGTGCGATGTCGACCGCACAGCTCGAAAGCGGTACAGCCCGATGAATCTCGCCTCGAATCGTGTTTTAACAGCAATCGCTGGTGCGTAAAAAGCATAGAGATGTCTTTTCACATACAAATGATCGTCAGCTACACGCCAGCTGCTCTCATTCTTACTGGCTGGCAGGAGAAAACGCGACCTACCGAGCAACTCGCAGCGCTCGCCAATTGAAAATAGTTTGCATTTGTTATGTATATTTGTGACGGCTGCGCATGCGCTGACACGCAGATGTGTCTTTTGATAATATTTTGAATGGCGCTATAAAGAAAATATCCCGCAGTCTGAAACTCTCGTAAGGTATACGAATTGTTTATTTAACTGGAATAGACAAGTAGTTTCTGTTTCAAACAAAACAATCCACGAAAGAAGCGAAATAAATGCGAGGTAGCTTTTCCCATTCACAAAAACCCTTTCTAATATACGGTGCAGAATGTGAAGTGCTAAAACCATACAATGCTTTTGAGAACGTAGCCATGGAACACAACTGGTTTTTAAATCACACATTTCTGTACTTAAAGAATGGATTTAAAATGCAGGCTTTCTTTTTAAAATGAAAAATACTTGTAGCTTGGTCGATTTTCACAACAGAATCCACTGCGTGGGATGCAAGAACATTCTGGACGTTCTAATTTTCATAAAGATATTCCGTGTGCCGATACAATCAGTAGAGCTGTTTTGCTGTCGCCCTACCATTATCTAATAAATTCAGACAGCTACTGACTAAACACAGAACAATCTGGCTTGTGATTAGAACTATTTACACCCTGTTAACAGTCAAAAATCGCGCTATGTTCTGTTCCACCATTCATGACTTTGAGCCAAAGGGTGAGGCTTAACCGGGTCTGTCAAGACTGAAGGTTTCCAGTACAACCGTATTCGGTTACCTCTTATATTGCTTTTTCGATGTTTGTTAAGTTATTTTTCTTTTTCTAACGTAGACTGATCAGACGTTTACTCTTGTCCAGTGGAACGCCCATGGGTCATTTAGTACTCACAAACAACAAAGCTATAATGCACCTGACATTCATTCAAGGGTACAATTACTCCCTGTGGAATTGAATTCAATTCGCATTTTAATATTGCTGTAATACTTCACCATTCTTTTGGTCTTTACTCTCTCTTGCTGTCGAATAATTGTTTGAATGATCATTAACGAACATTTAGGCTTGAACACCGTTGTTTCAACCAACAGACAGAGAGCGGCTAAGAATAGTCGGATTAGTAGCGTCAACAGGTCATAAAACATCCAGATCGGATTATATTAGGTGCCCATCAACGTGTTTACACCAAGAAACAACTAGAACAAGAAAGCAAAATGTGTAGCAGATTGCCTTTGTTCTGGTTTGCCAGGGTGTTTCGGCAACGACTTTTTTTACACATCCTGGGTAGCTAGACCTTATCGCAATACTGTTTTACCAGCGTCTTTGTGTTTAATTGCCGTAGGAAATTTGTTAAATTGACGTATCTTTTGACAGTGCAGGTTGTTTATTTGTTCTTGGCTTCTAAACTTAGGAAATAGATGATCACTACAGGAGCCCCAAAACACGCTCCTTTAAAATGCAAATGTGTAACAGGTACAGCACCCAAAAATTCTCAATCAAAAGCCCTCTTCGCGGTGAAGTGGAACATGCGTGAAATGTGATTTTGATAAGTACTTAGTGTTTTCTCTCAGCGGACAGACGTGTGATCTTCTAGTTATCGTAGCATCGTAAACGTTTATTGTCATTCTTTTTAAGAGGTCCTTGTTAAAACACGGGTGTCCAAGTACCTTGCGATGTCACAATTGAAAGGTTATTTGTTTGGGTTATTTTAGCTCCTGCTGCTTTCTCAACGATGTGGTTTCGGGATTCTCGATCAATTAAGCTGTACTTATGTTCCCATGTTATTGCTGCACTTCAAGGACAAACTTAAATCCTTGTGATTTTATAGGATTACAGTCATTGCCAGTTGATGTCGTAGCCATCTCAAACGAGGGCAAGCCTACCTTATAAGAAACAACTGTAGCATGGATGATGAAAGGTCAATGGACCATTCATCCGTGACTTCTTTGTAACTCAAGAGTATTTAGTGACGTAACATAAATGTCTGTCTTCCGCTCAAAGCCACCGGTCCACTAAGTAAAAGGGGGTACAATGCTAAAACAGTCTATAGAGGAAGGCACCAATTTCCTTAAGGCTCTAAACCAAGTAGTGCCCTTAAAACCTACCAAACTAGAGGACAGTTACTTGGATCACAATCCTGGGTCATTGGGGGTAAAGAATCAATACATCAAGAGCTGTCCTAGAACTTATCGCAACATGAACCTCACGCAATCCATGTTCTCTCTCCACGGGGTATTCACAGCTATACTTTTTCCCCTATCAATCTCTATTTTTGAGGTTGAAACAGTGAACAAATTTAAATTAAAAAGAGCGCACATCGTGCTGTGAAGGCGCTGCTGCCAGCATCCAACGATAAAAGCATACCAAACGGCGAAAGCTGCTGTTAATATGGTATTAACGAACAGGTCGGCCGCTCAACACCTTTATGACAAGCTTTCATCGTGTTTTTACCCTAAAAATATTTTAATGTTCTCTCAAGTGTTAGGTTTTCAGCTGCCAGTCATCGCGAGCTTTTAGGTTTAGTTTACCGTTTTCATTGATCAACAGCTTGTTTGTCTTTGCAGAATCAATACATCATTTTAATTCAAAGCAGATGAATAACAAGGACAAACAAAACTCCGGCCCTGTTCACACTAGACCACACTACGGTGAATTCAAAAGTTTATAGTCTTCACTTGGCCGAAATGTTTTTATCCACGCTACTGTTTTTGTATTGTTTTCACTTGCGCACACTAATGCGATCTCGTTTGAAACGCGTATCATAGTTTAATACGTTTTCTAAACCCATCGTCCCCTCTAAACCATCGAAAACTATACCTTTTTCAAACGAAAACGTGTTAGTGTGGACAGATCCTCTTACAAAGATTACCTTTCTTCACGTGTTAAAACTGTACCACCATACCAAGAAAACTAAAGATATCAAGAAATGCATCCAAAATGCATGTCACTCGGTGAGGAGAACTAAATTATCGAGCTTTTTGCTAACTCGAAATAGGATCAAGGTTGAGACGGTCAATGAAATCAAGCAAACAAATGCATTATATTTCAATTTTATTACTGACAAAGAAACCGGCGTGATTAACTTTACTTGTCTTAACACTTTTTCTGTTTCCTGTAAAATTGTTAATGTCCCGTTGACACCTTCTAAAACGCACAGCTAAGCACTTTTGTCCTTTTTGTCCATTCCAGTAGCCCTTAAAATATAAATATGTCCAATATTTCTATTTACATTTCAATTTCTACCTCTACTGTGAATGACTGACTTCTAACACAGTGACACACCTAATAATCTTGTGGACCGCTTATGTTTTTTTTTTTGGAGGCGATACCACTCTGACACAAAACCCCATCAAGTAGGACAAGCCCTTTTTCCACTGCCACTGTATTTCAGTCTTGCCGATTAATCACCTTTCATTTCTGATGTTCGTATCTACCAGTAGTAGCAGTGTGACTAGTTTCCTGTCAAGAGTTCGTTTGCTAAGGTTGATGCGGAAGACGAGCTGAGTCGGTTGTGTGAATCTCGGGTTGGTACGTGAGGAGCACAATCAGTACCCATAAATGAAGTAGTACCTGAAAACAGTAAATGACAAAACAAAAATCATCTATTTCACACTCAATAAAGGCGATTCCAGCAAATTAGTCATAAAACGTAGAATACGAATAACAACAGTAGCAATCACGTGTTTCACTACAGAAGTGGCAAAACAATAAACAATATCAAAAAAATAGCGCTAGGACGTAAGTTATGACCATGTTTTCAAGCGATGAAGATTATTTAAATCACTAATGCCTGAAATACAGTAATAGTATCTTTATAGGAAATGATATCCATTTACTGATACGTTTAACCACAAACGTTTTCAACTGCTCCTGGAGCAAAGTTTTGCCAAAGAAACTGCACGGCGGCAGAGACCATGGCTGAAGCCCACTGGCGAACCGACCACATTCAAACCGAAACCTATGACGCGCTAGCCACAACAAGTGATTTGCAAACATAAAACAAAGCAGACTTAACCGTGGCTTTAGACGTAAACAGAGATAGAGAGCTTACTCAAGAAAGTCGTTTCAATATTAAAAAGATATTAACTTTGTGATTTGCCTTTCCTCTTTAAAAAGTAATTGTTCACAGTTTTGAGAACGAAATTTACATAAACAGGATAATGTTGAAACAAGAAAGGAATGATTCTGTTCATGCGAAATGGAGATCATGAGATCACTGCATGACTGGTTTGCCGGAAGCGATGAGTATGATTGTGACTATGTTTTTAGGTCAAGAATATTTTAATATCTATGAATATAAGTGTACGCAGTAAGTACATAAGCTCTTACCATGTAAATGATAACGAAGAGCCTAGCGATTGGATACCTTCTCAGGAAAAGGCCAAGTCTTATACTGAAAGAAAGGAAACAACTAGTGTAAGAATAACCTGGAATATTACTCACTTAACAATTAGTTCATTTGTTTTGTCCACTAATGTGAGTAAAACGGCAAGCATCAAAGAAATAGAAGCTAATGAACACCAAAGGCCCATTAAAACGGCAAGCATCAAAGAAATAGAAGCTAATGAACACTAAAGGCCCATTAGCTAATCAATGAAATGATTTTCCGTTTGGGCTTTTAAAGTCCGTCAGCTAAGTGCACGAAAGAGAAAAAAAAGTGCTTCTCAAGACTGACGAAATCATCCATTATCCGTAAAAGCTTACTTTTTTATGGACTAAAACCTGGGACCTTTTCTTTGATTACTTGGCTTTTCCGACGAGCAAGAAGAAAACCCGGAAGAAAATTATCGCGAGGAAGAAAACTGATCCGTGCAAGCAATTAACAATCATGAATTAGGCATCTCTGCGACTATAAGCAACTGACCACTCTAAAAGGTTTTTAAAATAGCAACACTATTATTGTTATCTCTAACTGAATGGAAACACATTTAAGTAAATAGAGAAGTAAAGTAGAAAAGGAAAGACGTAGAAAATTTCGCCGGAACGCCCAAATTGATCACATTAAAGCAACACTGATCTCTGATCAAAGAAAGCACTCGATTGCCTTTGGGTGAACAAAATCATGGGCTTCAAAACGAGGCTTTTAAAAGAATCATTACGACAATCAAGAAGAATGTTAATGGATCGAGAACTAAATCCGACAAAAATTTGACACTTGCCTGAATTTGTCGATTTCATTGACAGCTCTTTTGACTTTTCTGGAGTCGTTTAGTTGTGACGGCATTATTGACGATATTGACCTCACGCGAGACACTACAAGAGAGACGGTAACGTTGAAAAAAAGATTAAACACGCATGTACAGAACAAAACTTAACACAAAAAATAAATAAATAAAAGCCCGTTAAATGTAGGCTAGTTACGTTTACGCTCTGGATGCTGAAATGACCAGAGAAGCAATCCTGCATTTCGCAGCTCAGTTGGTGGGAAAGGGCTTAACTCAGTCCAAGAAAGGATAAGAGAACTGCCTGAGTAGGCATCAGTTCAAGCCTTGCAGGATCAAATAACCCGTTGGAAAACAATATTAAAGACTGAGGATTAAACTGAGAAACAAGTTTAACTGTCTTCCTCTTAAGCACAAGCACTAGTATGTGTGAAAAAATCGAGTTATTCAAAATTCACGGACCTCAAAGGACCTGACATTTTTCTAAGGGCTTTTCGAGGCCCTTTGAACCACTCACTGTGGAAACGAAACGTACCGCCTTGACTCAGAACTGAGTATCGATGCAAAATCCTGCAGGTATTAAAACAGTTATCTACACCATTGTTTTTAGACAGAACAAAATACTAACGTGTGTTTTCATCCGACTCGTCAAACCCGTCGTAAGATGCCGATGGTCCTGCCATTATTTTGGAAGTAGAAGCTTGAACATCTCGGTATTGTTTCTAACAATGTAAAGAGAGAAAAGAAAAAAAAAAGCATATTAACCCCACCTTTTCCAAAACACCAGAATTTTCTCAGACAAATTCCTACCGCGACCACTTTTTGGGCTGATAATTTCAAATTTTCTATTGCCCTGAACCTTCAGTAAGCGACCACTTGAATCAATCTCACTATGGACGCAAATTGGATAGTGCTACGCCGTGCAGGGTTTATTCGCCACTACTGCTGGCTTTAGGGGACCATTTCCGTAAGCGTCTTCTCAGGCCTGACACTTTAGGTGGCCGCTTACAGGAGGTTTAACTGTGTACTTGTTTAACCAAACGTAGTCGCAAGCTGCAAAAAACTCTCTACTGACTTTAATGCAGCCTCGCGCGTGCGCTGGGTGGCCAAACGGTGAAAACCTTGAGGCGACTTGCGCCGTGCAAATTCGAGTTAAATTTAAGTAAACACAGTTAAACGTAGTGTACAAAGAAAATCCTGACTAATTGGTTTTTCAGTTTTCCATGAGTCTAACTAAACAAGGCGGTGACGTCTTTTTTTTAATATTCGCTTATTTCCATAACTAAAATTTGGATAACGTCAATAAAAAGTTAAATTTCCGCCCCGAGTTTACTTTTCAGCGATTAAAACAAGTGAGTAATGAAAATAACAGTACTTCGTATCCTAATTCATTTAGTACAGTCCACATTAAAGCACTTAATCAAAAATGATGTGGTGGTTGGTAAGTCACATGAACTGTAAGCAATATGCACCTAAAACCCTACAGCAAATAAAACAAGGAATTGACGAGTTTCCATGGCAACTTTGTCTCTTCTGAAACATTCGCGATTATTTTCCATAACTTTTTGACAGAATGGAGCAAAGTGGTTTTGTTTCTATCACACAAAAGAATCGGTTTTCAATACTGCACTAATGCGTTTTCAACACATTTCAGTTACGAAAATGGCCTTGGATAAGGTGCACTCTTATTGGTTGAACGCTGTGCAAATATAGAAGCACAAAAACGTTTAATGCTTGGTTATTTTCTCAAAGAATTATCCAGTAGCTGAGTGGTTAGAAAGAGCATCTAAGGTCGGAAGGTCGTGCATTCGAATCCCATCTGGAACTCATAATTTTTTTCTGGGTTCTTCTCTCCACACATTCTATTTTCAATTATGCTCTAGCATGACAATTCTAAGCGAACTCTTATCTTGACTAAGGGTTACAAAAAATTCTTCAAAAGCAGTTAGTGGATGCAAGTTTTGTCGCTTGGGGAAAAAAGCATCCTAGCTGAGGCAAGAAACAACGCTCGAGGCCAGAAAAAGTGTTCAACAATCGTACCTCTAGTCTCTCGAGTTGTAAAACCAAAGAGTTTTTCTCCGTGCTGAGCGCTTCAATCAGTGTTTGTTTCTGTATTAGGTTTTCTGTTAAAGCTCTCACGCGGTTCTCCAATTCTTCTTCACTTGTAGAAGTGAGGGCCTTGGTTGCCAGCTGTTGCGACAAGAAAAAGGTGGTTAGTAATGTCTAATGCACACGAGCAAATGTTCTCATATGCACGACTGAGTAAAGAGAATCTGAAGTTTGTGACGTCATGATAAGCTGACTTCTTTAAAATTATTTATAAAAATTCTTATTGAGAAAACAACAACAACTAAGAAGTGGAATGTCCACGTATCTTTCCGCGCATTTACGCATAGCTGTTTTCAACGAGTCGTGAACGAAAGTTTACAACTCTTAGTGCTGATAATGGAAAGCAAAAGAATAGGCTGTTAGAGCGCCACCTTTCCTTAGCTTACCCGAACTAGAACTCGTCATTGTGTGATGCTACGTTTACCTGAGGAGTTGGGAACCCAAGACTCCCCCTCGATCAATCTGCTTTCTTGGGACGCACCAAGAGTCTGCGTTCTTTGGATTCACAACGGTGGAAGCCCAATATTTGGTGGTATTAAGTTGGAGCCTAAGAGTGTATTTGTTAACTCAGAGGCCCCTAATTTAAAACTTTATTTACCTGATTCCTCAACTTCTGAATTTCATTTTCTCTCTCCTGCAGAAAACGATATAAGGACGGCTTATGAGTGAATGGTCACGGACTTACGAGGATTCAAGTGAACAAGATTTAGGAACTTGGTCCTCTTAACGCACCTGTATTTGGCTCATGAAGCTGGTTTTGTTTGCTCTTACTTCATCTTGGGCATAATGCAGGTCCTAGAAGGAGATCCGTTGTTAGTGTAATGTTAGTGATAATCGGTAGTCATATTCTTGTCCCAAGTACAGAT
>Ga0126336_10002398_pt1 | contig 10626 bp, 8 predicted proteins | sample SidCmetagenome_FD_92530 | JGI IMG/M metagenome (GOLD analysis project Ga0126336, IMG submission 92530) | Coral microbial communities from El Islote,Puerto Morelos, Mexico - Siderastrea C C metagenome | ecosystem: Host-associated > Invertebrates > Cnidaria > Coral | place: El Islote,Puerto...
AATAAATTTTCGTTTTGGAGTAGAGGGGGGAGAGTATTTGTTGGCATTTTTATGGGTGGTTTTGGGTTTTTTTTTTTTGGGGGGGGGGGGGGCGTTTTCCGAGAAAGAATGGTACGGAAATTTCCGGGGAAAGTTTTCCGAAAGTTTCGGAAACTGTTGAATTTCCGAAATGCGAACAATTCAACAGAAAATTCTAGAAATTTCGGGAACAAAATGGAATGGTACTGAAATTTCCGGGAAGAAGCTTTCGAAAAATTTGTGTACCGTATTTTCGCGATTAAACGCCCCCAGCGTTTATTGCAAACTTGGCATGGTGCACCCGGCATTTCTTTGAATAAGCAGTTTATTTGCCCCCCCCCCCCCTTTTAAGAAAGGGGTATTATTTGTTTTTCTTGGCAGCCGTGTAACTTGCCCTTAAATCTTAAGTTTATTATACAACACATAAACGTCTGAGGGGCCTATTTACAATTCTCTTTTTTGTACCCGGCGTTTATTCGGGGCCCGGCGTTTAATCGAGAAAATAGGCTATAACAAAAAGAGGTTGTCCTCTTTTTTGGAAATTAAAAAAAAAAACGGAATACAGTGTTCCATTCACCACTGAAAATTTACAGAAATTCAAACCAGAATTCTGTCATTAAATGGAAAGCGCCCTTTTTCTTCGATCATTTGTTTGCGTTCGGTATGGGTTCCTAAGTCAAGAGTAAGTGGAGCAGTGGTTCTCATAGGGGTGAGGAGGTTCATTCATCGTGGTACGTTTCATTTTCATCAAAAACTGAAAACCAAATGCAAGGCTGATCGGACAGCTGTTGAGGTTAATTTTATTGCCTGCCCTACATTTTGAGTAGGGAAAACTAACCTTAATCAGGGGCTGCAAAAAGCTAAGTAAAAATAGAATTAAACAGTTACAAGATATAAAATGATACAAATGAAAAGATTAAATATGATTGGTTAACAAAAATAGACAGCAGAAACGTGTATAAAACCCACTATAAATATAGAAATAGATCAAGTTTCATCTCTTCTGTTCATCACAGAGGGTTCAAGAGACTTGCCCTTGGAAATTGAAAATGCTTTTCTAGCTTTACGAATGCCATCTCTGATTGAGTTAGTGAGTTCTAGGGGAATGTCGTTGACTGAATGGCCAGGAAGAGTTAAGTGATCTGAAACGGCGGTTGGCTGATCAATGTGATGGTGTTTAATGGCTTTTTTGATTGCGCGTCTGTGTTTACCAAATCTGTCGCTGCGATGTCGTTTAGTCTCTCCTACGTATTGTACCTTGCATCTGCAGCACTGCATCATATGAGTTCGAAGATGAGCAAGAGATGTGATGTCGTATTTGTCATTGTTGACATTGTTAGTTTGTAGAGAAAAAGGTGTAAAACGTGGTTCCCTCTGTAATAACAAGACCATTTTAAACCTATTTCTGTTACAGCAGAAAGCTCCTGGTGTTTGGGGCGGGGGTGATCTGTGGTGTTTGGCTCTGACAAGAATGTCACATAGGTTATTGCATTGGCAGTATGATACAAGAGAAGGAGAAGGGAACGCTGCTTTGTATCGCTGTAAAGAACGAAAAATGTTCAGATTGTTGAAAATGATTCGACGTACATTCAGAAAGGCTGGATTAAATGTTACTTCAAATGGGATCCGTTCGACACTTTTTTTCACAGATGCTTCGATGGCTTTGCTACAAGGAATTATACGTACTTTATCTATTTCTTCTTTAATAAAACAATGTTTTATATCCTCTTTTTATTAAATGTGTTGTGGGTGCATTTGAACATGTGTTAAGGAACTCATCCGTTAAACAAATTCGTCTTAATCGTAAGGCCATGCTGAACGGGATTGAACGTTTGGTGTGAGATAGATAGCAGGATGATTTAAGGAGATACTGATGCTTGTCTGTAGGCGTAACATAAAGGTCACTTTCCAATCTGCCGTTGACGGGCAGTACGTTAACATCAAGGAGGGGATTTCGTAAGAGAAGGAACTGGTAAATTTGATTGTAGGATGTAGGTTGTTTAAGTATGTGATGAAAACCATTTAATTAATCTTCTCCATGCCTCCATAGAAGAAACAAAACACCAAAATAATTTGTCGGTAATGCTGCCCGTTGAATGAAAGTGTTATTGGTGAGGATGATACGGATGAGATCACAGAGTCTGTTTGTCTGAAAAGTGGGATTGAGTCGTCGGTCTAGAAATTCACTGCAGGCTTGGATTCCGTCTTTGTGAGATATGTTTGTAAAAAGTGAAAATACATATAGGGTAACGAGTAGTTGACCGATACTGTTGAGTATGTTGATAAAGTGGGTGGTGTCTTTTATGTAAGAAGAAAGTTTGGTAACTAGTGGTTGAAGATGGAAGGCGATGTACTGGGAAATACGTTCTGTGGGATGGCTAACTGCTGGAGATTATAGGGCGACCTTGTTTGTGTATTTTAGGAATGGTGTAAAAGCGTCCTGGTTCAGGAGAGTTTTCTTTGAGGTATTTTGCTGTCTTGTTCTCAATCATTTTGTCAAATTGTAAAGCAGAAATTTATCTTTTGACACATTCGTGAGTGAGCGGAGTGATGTCTTTGTCAATTTTGGTGTAGAATTGTGGGTCGTTGAGTTGTCGAAGGCATTCATCTTAGTACCAATCCATGTCTATGACAACCGCTCCCGAGCCTTTGTCTGCGGGCTTAAGAATGATATCTTCTCGTCGGATGAGACGTTTCAGAGCTCGTTTTTTCGTTTGGTCAAGTTGTCACATAGTCTAGTTGACCTAGCGTTGAGTAATTATTCATCTATGGTGTGGGAGGATGCGTCTAATGAAGCGTCACGCCCAGGATGTGGTGTCCAAGTAGATTTAACACAGAAAGGGTTGGGCGTGCCCAAAACCGCCCATCATGAGCGAATTATTGTTATTATCATGCCACCGAAGTCATCTTAGGAAATCAGAGATGCCTGCTTTGAATTTAGACCAGTCGATATGAGTTGGAGTTGGACAAAACTTAAGGCCACAAGAAAGTAAATTGATTTCGTCTTCAGTTAATTGCACGCTTGACGAGTTTCTGACAGCGGTGGTGTCTAGTTTCCTATTTGCTTTTCTACGTTTTCTTCTACGTCTTTTCTGTCTGATTAAGGTGTTGTTAGAAGTGATCCTAACCGAAATAATGGACAATTAAATTACCCTTAATAGCTGTCTGATCAGCCTGGAATTTGGTTTTAAGTTTTATTCAATACTGCTGATCCTGATCGACACCAAGATCCGGCTTCCCTTCACCATGGTGTTTGTCCAAGTGGCCCTTGCATTATTTAAGAGTAACCTGATTCGTTTTCATCATTCATTATTGGAAAGAGGATAAATTTCCAAAAGAACCAAATAATTCACCAACCAAGGTGAAAAGAAAGTAGCTTTGATTTTCTGAAAGGTCAATAAACTCGTTTACTTTTGCACATCGGGAAATGAAGAAACTGAACTTAACGCGAACATAAATCGTAAAAACGTCAAGATTGATATGAAGCCATCTACGTGGAGATGATTCGTGCACTTTGTGAGGGACGTAGGGTTTCCGTTTTCATTCAGTGATACGACAAATGTTAATAAAGAACGTAATCTAACTATCCATGAAGAAACAAAAATATGCTGTTCGGGAGTTCAACATTTTAACTAGCGACGAAAAAGCAAAAATGTCATTTTCCCCAGGAAAATTGATATTTATGAGTAATACCTAAAATCTAAAATGTATAATGCTAATTCGCAGTGAAACAATATGCACCAGGAAAATAGGGAATAAAAAGATTCCCGAATGTAACCAAGACATGCCAGGAGACCTGGCCTTCCTACCACACTTTTGTTGTGTGGCAGAAACTTCCCAACTCAGGCTGTGTAGACTGCGGGGAGGTGGAAACATTCCAGTAGAAATGTGAGTGGGCCAAAATCTTTTAGATTTTAGGTAAGTATTACTCATAAAATAAATATTCCTGCGGAAAATGACATATTTATTTCGTAAACATAGCCTAAAATCTAAAATGAACAGCAGAATATCATGATAGGAGGTGGGATAGTACTTCCTGAGTACCTATTGACGTCAGCACCCAGATGAACACATGTTAGTCTGCAAGGCTCGAGTGACGCTTGTCCAAGAAACTGTGTGAGCCCAGACATTCCAAAGTTGCCAGAAATGTGGTAACTACAAAGCCCCAAGAGGTAGTAAGTACAATTTGTACCCCCGGATCTTGAATGCTTATTCCAGAGCAAAACATAGGCACGCAATGCGTGCAAAGTCAATGACATTTTGTTCCGCAATATGGTGAAATTTATGAACACAACCTATGGGTTTCACGCCACTGCTGTGCTGTCCCCTCCCCATTCCCCGACAACTTGCGGCTAGTGTAACTCTTCGCCAAGGAATCAACATATTCAGTTGTCATAAAACAGGGTAATGAGCAGCATGACTACGTGAGAGTTAATTATAGCATGACATTGGAATTGCGTGTGAAGTAAATAAAGCTCTTTGTTTCCCTTCTCTTCAAAGACAACATATCCTAACACGTCTGTTTCTTGCATTTTTTATGTATTCAACTCAGTGAAAAAAACTTGCAAAATTCAGTAGGTCTCCATTAGAATGCTTTGTCACTTGCGTTTGTTTCGAGGTGTTTTAAGCGATACGTTACATTCCGAAGGTTCAAATTACAAGCAGCTGTTGACTAGGCAAATTTGTTCAACATACGCTATAAATAACCCAAAGAAACGTTTGGTATCTTGTAAACATTTTACTCTAGTTAATTGATCACCACTGTAATTATAGCTAGGATCAAGCCCCCGCAAATTCCGATTTTATTTTGTCTAATTTGCATAAGCGGGTTGAAATTTGATACAAGACGCAGATTCTCACAGTTCATCTATTTTTAGAACCCGTTTTGGGTCTCGGCTTGTACTTGTAGTGTTTTAGCCGGATAAATATTCTGCTTTGCTTGCAAACAGCACCGAAATATTTATATGCAGAATAAATAAATTGTATTCACCTTATGCAAAAACCACTTGCATCTCAGCTTGGGGTTCTCATTATTTATCTTTCTCTTTATCTTTCTTTTCTAATTCCTTTAGAAAGCGAAAAACAATTGTCGCTGTCAAGCTGGTCGGAAGTCAAAATGTTCCTCTACGAAAAGTAATAATTCCGCTTGGAAATTAATACATGAAAACAGACACAAACAACATGTGTGGATCTCAAATTGACGAGTCCGTCTTGTGTATAATTTCTGATGTGTTTGCTGCTGTGAAACTTTGTGCTACGGCTAAGTAAATGCAGGAGGACTACATCAAGAATAAAATCCTGCCGGACCTGAATTATACAAAACAGCACATTCAAAGTAACATTAAATAGTTCCTGTTGATCGCAAAACACTTCAAAGCCCGGCGGTCGTACTCCCATAGTATAAGCTGTATGGCCACGTGCCGCTGATAAGAAGGGTTTCAGTGTCCCGGTGGCACACCCCCAGCCAACATCTCACAGAATTCCCCCCCCCCCAACCCGGCCTCACAGACGAAAGCAGACACCGTACATCGTATACCGTATATCGTATATCCGACAGCGCCGTTCTGTTAGCCTTTGACACAAGCCACTAATACAAAAACAAAAAACAAAAACAATTTTTACACCACACCAGCTGAAGACCCGAAAACTATTTACAACCCCAGAAAAAGTCATGGGGAAAACAATATGCACTGGGCCACTGAAACGAGACCGAGACGATGGATCTGCTCGGAAAATCCCGAAATGTCACCCAGGTAGAGCCTTATAAAGGTGGTTTCATTGTTCCAATAGGCAGCAGAGTTAAAAGCTGCCCAACATTTGGCTATAGCTCTCACTTCATGGGCAGAAATTCCCACAAGTCCTCGGACAAATTGTGAGTTACCCACAGAGCTGTAAGCCTGTCTGACGGCTGACTTTATCCATCTTGATCAATATGGAATCAGGCTGGAGTTTGTAATCTCCTTGACCAAACTTGTACGGTAAGAACAGGTGAAAGCAATTGCCTCGCCTACCTTGTGTGTGCTTCAGCTAATAAAGGAGTGCACGCACCGGACACAGCATATTGTTAGGCTCTTCCTGGCTTACATTAAATGAGCGTAGAGATTTTATCATCACTGGAGGATTTGACTCCATCCTCTGATTCTTGGCAACAAATGCTGGGTTTGTGAAGATTGTCACATTTGCCTTGTGTCGACCAAACCTCAGGGACACCAGGAGGTCAGGTTGCTGAGGGTGTGGCTCAAGTGAAAAGGCATGCAGGCAGCTTACACGTCTTGTCGATACAAGTGCTGCCAGAAATACTGTCTTCCATGTACGAAACTTCACTGTGTATGATTCCATTGGCTCCAATGGTTCTTCGAGGAAGGCCTGAAGAACCAAAGCCGAATTCCACTGAGGAATGATCTTGTGTGACCGAGGTCGCTCTATGTCAAAATCTCGCAAGAGAGATAACAGAATTTGGTCGGTACCCGGAATCTAACTCCCCCCCCCCCCCACCCCCCCCCCCCCCGCAACCGAAACATTGTAGAAGGAGCTAGCTCGCGGGAGGAGAACAGTAACTCGAAGAAATCTGCTTATTGCTGAACAAAGGCCTAGAGAGGACTAATCTGTACTGCACGACACCGCCTCTCATGAACTTGCCACTTACAGTCATAGATGCTTGCGGTAGATGCTGTAACTGTCTGGGAGAAGCGATGGGCAACAGCTTCCAAAAACTGTCTCCCTCGCGGGCCACGCTCGATACGTTCCACGCAAACAGATGAACCTGATTGCATCTCACGTTTGAGGGAAACCTGGGTACAATTCCAACCATAGGTGCGCTAAGGTCCCTGGGATACCTTTAGCTGTGAACAGTCAACTTAAAAATGGCGGCTCGCAACACTGGCGTCAAGAGCAAAACAGTTGTCCAATTTATCCAGAAAACATGTCCTGATCATCACATTTTAAGTTCAGCCCTGATGAAGATCTTCTCACCTCTACTCATAGAATGTGAAACAATTTTTGATATTTCTAGAAAGCGCCCGTAGCGTCAAAAAATCTAAAAATTAAATCTCCGCGTGTACGCAACGAATTAAGGTCTCTATATTTAGCTAAGAGTGTCTGGCTTATGATTAGATCAACTGCCGCGATTTGCCAACGTAAATTTCTTGGTAATAAACTGACGCAAGCAATAATCACACCTTTCACCATACAGGCAATTATCACACCTACCTGTTAGGGTAATTTTTTTAGTTTTCAATCGTCTTACAGAATATTTATGTAGGGGTTAGACAATGAACGCGAGTGTTTTATGGGATATGGTGCCCCGAGAAAAGCGGCCGAGTGGCGTTCTATCTTGCGAGGGACGCTATATCCCATAGGACACGAGCTTTCATCATCTAACCGTCTTAGAACATGGTCACACCCACGAAAGATTTCGTTTTTCCACACAAATTGTATTTTTGCATTTTAATGTTTGAGTTCTCAGCTTGAAATCATGTTGCTATTTTGTTTACGACATTTTCGCTATTGTTCAAAGGCCTTTGAGTGGCAAAGTTTTAGAGTGCTTTACCGTGCAGTTTATCGCAGTTGATGTGTAAACAGCCATGAGCCAATAGACGGAAATTAAGGAACTAAAGGCAGTGATTGCCACTCAAGATTTTCCTCATTGTTTTCGCCAATAGTCAAATACACGGCCCGCACATTGTGGACGTCTGAAATAATGTTTTGAATTGGTTTTCAGCTAACTGTTACAGCAATGTGCACATGAGTGCTTTTTTGACATGATTTGACTCAGTGATAAAGCAGTGATGCTAAACGGAAAGGAACCCATTGCACTGAGACAATATATGCTTTCTGAGACTCAAAGAAAAAAAAAGAATTGTTTCCCAAACATCAAGTACTAGTAATGCCGTGACAAAGGCACGTTCAAACGTTAGTGAGTCCTGAAATTTTGTCTTGAGTTACAGTGATAGAATTTTGTTTTGAGTGGCGGATGTTTCTATAGACACCGTAAGTAGGCGGGACTCTAGTTATGGCGGATTTATATTATTTTGTCTCGTAGTATTCGGCCACGAGCCGAGATGCTAGAGGGTTCACAAAAATGTCCAAAATAGCAAGAGCAAAAGTGAAATGTTTAAAAACCATTGGCTTTATAAGTGGCCGCATCCTGCACTCAAATTCTATTGCAAAACCACTGGGCCAAATTATTAAGAATGGTAAATAGAGCAAAAGAGCTTTCACAGTTCTCGTACAAAGGAATCGCTCGTTTACGTGCTTGACTGCACCTGAATGTAAACGTTAAGTTTTGAAAGCGAACAAGGGCACAAGTAACAAAAGGATCGCGTGTGCAAACGATTAAACATAATGAGGCATCAAACACACAAATTGTCAAGTCGGACAAAACGTTTACTTCAATCGCTTAATTAGGACCAAGAAAACTCCTCAATACACAATTAATCTTCCTCTTCCTGAGAATACTTGTAAGGATGACTTTCCAAAGACGCCGGGAACTTCTCGAAGGACGGTCATCTCCCTCTAAGTAATTTACAAACCGGATTCGAACCAAGTAGAACCAAGAAATGACTGTTAAGACTAATGCTTCGACTGCCTTTCCCTTGATTGAATAAGTTTTGTACGATGTAAATGACGTTCCAGGGCCTGTTCACATGGAGGTGGGGGACCCCGGAGAGGTTAGGTACCCCGCCTACCCGAGGTCAAAAAATGCTAGCCTTCACGTGCAATACCGGGGCCCTGGGGTGAGGTTTAAAATGCATTTCTTATAGTTCTAATATTCCTCACTGTTCTTTTCATTCAACGGCTTTTCAGGCAGTGGTGCTTTGAGGTCCAAATTCATCGAAGTAATCAATCGCTTAGCATCGGCGTATCTCTGTACATCGCCGACAGGTCCTGCTCGAAATTCTTTTCATTATAGCTGCATGTAACTTTGTCTTCTTTAAGATATTTCAGTAGGTCAGCTTTATTATCGGACTCCACGCTGAAATCGCTGGCACCGTCAACTTCTTCAGTATTTTCTTCGCTAAAACTGTTTTTCTCGACGTTTTTAGATGAAATCGTCGGAAAAGCTCGCCAGGCTTGTAGCGGTTGGCAGCTATGTTGATAAATGCCCAGATGGACATCACCCCAGCTGGGCGAGTTACCCCACCTTCGGCTCTCACATGGAGAAAACTCACCCCAGCTAAGCCGGTTACCCGGCCCAGCTGACCGGGCAACCCACCTCAGCGGGGTACCCCATTTCTCATGTGAACGCGACCAAGAAAGGAAGAGAGATTGTATGGAGAGATCGGTTACCCCACCGAGGTGGGGTACCTCACCTTCCCGGGGTCCCCCACCTCCATGTGAACAGGCCCTAAGTTGCGGTGATGAGATCCTCTTGTAAACAGGTTGACGCTTCGCTTGTCTCCTCACGCATTGTCCATCTGATCATCGATAACCATTAAGTTGCATTTTTTTATGTCAAAAAAGGTGTGTCGTGTTTTAGGTCAGATGGAATACCCTTGACAAATTCTATGTTTGCTATGGTTAACAGCAATTCCATGTACGCGGGCTGCCATTGCGTATAGCACTAAACAACCCTCTCTGGTGGTTGGTGGATTACTTTTTGAGCCTGCTGAAACAAAGACTTAACCCAGACCGTCTTGCCCGATCCAGTCATCCCAGCAACCATACAAGTAAATGGGTGTATAAAGCGAAATTGCTGACACTTTTCTGTAGAGTTTGGCACACTAGACATTGCCAGGCTGAAAACTGGATTGCCGTGTTTATTACTCATGTGCCTTTGCATACTATCTTTCTTCGAAAAATTCTTTTTACAGACAGGAGAGGACCAACTCATGTCTACTCAGTCAAAGCTCAACTCAAACTGACAAAAGGTCAACTGCTTCTCATTTATATAGGCTTACCATCACTGCAGTTTTATTGTTTTCACCACCACTACAATTCTGAAATTCTGAAGTTCCACCACCACAATTCTATTGTTTTCAACACCGCCACCACCGCCATCACCGCCACTACAGTTCTGTTGTTTTCAACAGCGCCACCAACACACTTCTATTGTTATCACCACCACCACTACCACAACTCTGTAGTTTTCACCACCACCACCACCACAATTCCGTTCTTTTTAACACCGCCACCACCACAATTCTATTGTTTTCGTCTCAACCACCACCACAACTCTATTGTTTTCACCACCACCACCACAATTCTATTGTTTTCACCACCACAATTCTATTGTCTTTACCACCACCACCACAATTCTATTGTTTTCACTGCCACCAACACCACCACAATTTTATTGTTTCCACCACAATTCTATTGTTTTCACCACCACCACCACAACCACCACAGTTCTTTTCAGTGTTTCACCACAATCACCACCACCACAACTTTATTGTTTCCTCCACCACATAAAAGACTGTGCCCTACTAGCATTAACTCCTATCACCATGTCTCAAGTAGTGAGGAACAATCGACGTTTTCTTCATCTCTTAAAGTGCTACTATGATCAAAAAATCACTTTTATTTTTTCTTCGGATTTCGAAACTATGTTTATTAAACACTCCCCAAGCGAAATTATAAGCCTTAATTTTGAGAAGAAGACCGTTAATT
>Ga0126336_10002399_pt1 | contig 10625 bp, 7 predicted proteins | sample SidCmetagenome_FD_92530 | JGI IMG/M metagenome (GOLD analysis project Ga0126336, IMG submission 92530) | Coral microbial communities from El Islote,Puerto Morelos, Mexico - Siderastrea C C metagenome | ecosystem: Host-associated > Invertebrates > Cnidaria > Coral | place: El Islote,Puerto...
GTTTATATTTCATTGCCAGTTATAACTTTGTTGAAGTAATGGGTGTTTCTAGTACAAGGATAGGTTTTTTTAATATTGCTGTCTAAAGATAGCAAAGTACCTATATACTACAGCTCCGTAGCGTGAAATCAGACACAGTGACCCCCTCTTTTTATTTTCTTTTTTTAATGTACTAGGTGTAATTAGTAACTCTGCAAAGTTTCAACAAATTCTCATTACAACTTCTTTTTCGATGGAATCACCTTAAGTTGACTTGTCGGACATTGGGAACTATCAACAGTCTTCCAAATAGATCTCTGTCTTCGGTTATCGCCACAAGCTTGTCATTTGTGCTCTTAAAGGTGGTCTTCTTCATCATGGAACAGAATGTCTTGATCGTAAGGCTTGGAATAGAATCCCATAAGCTTACATTATTAGAATTCCAGCGTTCTCGAATAAAACTGCTCATCTGTTCTTGGCCCTTGTCTACAATTGTCACCAGGTGTTCAGCTACATCGGCGGGCAATACAACACCAGTTGCGATGTTGCTTAAAGAGTGGCTGTCTTCCGAAAAGGGGTTTTTCATTAGACCTGACTTGAAACTGGTAACTATCTTCTGGACGTCATTCTCTTCATGCTGCACTCTCTTAGGCGCTTTTTCCTTGTGAGTACCAACTCGGTCCAGATCTTTAATACCACCCATCTGCTGGACTAAAGAGGAGATTGCAGCTCTCTCATGGATGGTCAAAAACCACCTCTGTGGTGTATCTGAATTGTGGCTGACCCCAACAATACTGCCTTTAGACTTTGAATCCAAATTTATTTATTTGTTCTAGTGCCATGCCAGTCCATACCCTAGCGAAAGGCTGACGTGAGCGGCTTATTGCATGCTTTCCTTCCATGAACTTCTTGTGGACTGCAGGGATTCTGCTCAAGTTGGCCCATGTCTGCTGAGTAAACGGAAAGACAACGGGCATAGTTCTGGCAGTCATGTGCAAAGAAATAAGGAGCCATTGCCGAGGCTGTTGCGAGATGAAGGCACCAGTTGCCTGTTCGTTCTGCCTTCACAAACTGCAGAAGTATGATCACCATTCGTATGTACTCGTCCCAGAACGAAACATGGGTGATCGGGCCTTTTCTTCTTGTCAGTAGGTTTCGAACAGCTCCATCACGGTCGTTACCTCCTGTGTGACAATCTCGGCTCTCTGTGGGACACTCTCCTGGCCCATTAGTGCCAGACGGAACGACTTCATACTATCTGCGAGGTGCTTCTCCTCCACATTTGCCTTGTCAGACTGTTGGTTCTCAGAATTTAGCTGTTGAACGAATGCCTGCCACATTAAACGAAATAACGCCTTCATTGTGAGCTTGTGTGCCCTGACTCCACGGTTGTATGACTTTCCTTTTAACAGGAATATTACAGATGTTGGTCCATAGGTACCAGACTCAATCAAGACATCTTCAATACCCCAGTTCTGATATCTTTTTTGTAAGACTGCTAGGAAATTCATAGCAAAGTGAAAACCACCCAGGCAAATGAAGGTGTCATGCTCTGCTTCGCTTTCGAGTAGATCGCCAGATCAAAGGCGACATCGAGGTCCTTCTGATCAACACTAGCGCAAATGTTCTGCGATTTCGTCATGACAGTGTAAACTGTACTGAACTCTGTGGATGATCTACTTATCATTGGACAGTATCCAATAACAGTCGGTAGTGTGGTATGTGTATATTACAAGGAGTTGTACCCACTCCAGCCTGGTATGATCTGCTGAGTAGTTTGCACATGATCCTCTTGCGCTGGGCCTTCTTCATCGAACAACTTCGTTGGGGAAACAAAATTTTGGATTTATCAACTGAGTTGGTAAGGTAAATTGGCCACCGTAAAGAGGTTGAAAGCTGACGTTTCGAGCATTAGCCCTTCGTCAGAGCAAATCAAGGAATTGTGGGTTGCACTTGGTTTATATGGAGAGTGATGGAGCTACGCTATTGGTAGGAACATGGCAACGTGAAAAACAAGAATAAATTAGTTGAATGAAAAGAGTTCGTTGAAACCATGGGATTAAGTGTGGTGATTTGAAAAAATAAATTTTTGTTCTGGATTTTTACGGCTTTCCGTGTTTCCCTGGTGGGAAAGGCTACAGATCGTCATGTGCTGGCTGGAATAATTAGGGAGATGAAATGTCGAGCGACTGGTGTGGATGCATCCTTGTCATTTGTTTCAACCTCTCGTAGGTGTTCGCGGAAACGGTCGCCTAGTCTCCTCCCTGTTTCGCCAACGTAACAGTTTATTTGCTTGCAAATAAAAATGTTGATGGGTCCTTCTTTAGCGTATTATTCAATTGGTTTGAATAACAGTAGTGATGGGTTTTTAGGGGATGGGGGTGGAGCGTGAGCTATAGGATCTAATAAGTTACGAACAATGGGCTCCGAGTTCTCGTAAAGGAAAATGGTTGAGCAATAGTCACAAGACTATCTTGTGATCTAGAGAACAATAGCAATTACATTGCAAGAAGTCACGCTTGTTATTGGAAAGGTACGTAGCCTCGATTTTAAATGCTACTATAATATGCGGTGCTTTTCGGTGTTTGTCCTCTTAGTCTCCTGACAGACACGCTCTATAAGTTCAAGCTGACAAACCGTCCCTCATTTGTGCTTACAACTGGCAATCCTGCACTCTTCTTCTAAGTTGAGTATTTTTCCTTTTTTACTTTGTGACATTAGCATGCCTTCTAACCCTACAGCCCTTATTTTAGGTCACTCTTTTGTCCACCGTCTAAAATCTTTTGTCTCCCAGGGGCGTGACGCTAGGGTTATAAGGGAATTTCGTTACAGTGCTCTAGCAAACATAGCTCAACTGTTGGCAAAAAACTGACACTTGGTAATTTATGGGGCATTTATTATATTCATTGTGGGAAAGGAGACATAAATATCTTTTTGCATAAAGTGCATGTTATGCAATAGATGATATTTGCGGCGGTGCATGTAAAGCGATCAGTGATTTTAATCGATCGCTTGGGTCCTGGTGTTTTGTCTGCATTGTGAATGATAGGAAAAGTGTTGCATCGTTTGTGCGCGCATTTAAAAGTGCCCAGTTGAGCATCAGATTTAAGTACACTTCTAGCTAGAAAGTTCCCTATGTTTTTGTTGCAGTTGAATGACATCAGCGGGGGCTGTGAAAAGATTCTTCCTTTTTCATTGTCATTTTGGAGAAATTTAGAGTTCTTTAAAATGATGTTTTTGGCTGCGGGGATATATTGATGGTACGTGAGTGTTAATGGAATTCTCACGTTCTCTTCCTTCTGTGACGTTTGGAGTACTGAGTGTCGATTACTCTTTTGAGCACGGTGTTGAGCCATGTTGACAACAGAATCAAGATAGCCACGCTTCTTGAAGAAATGGCACATTTCCTCTGATTTGTTGGGAAAATCAGAGTCATCATTTCATAAACACAACAGGTCCAAGAAATTGAGAGAACGGGATCAAGTTTTTGACGTGGGAAGGATGAGGGGATGAATGCGAGAAATAACTCTGGGAATCTGTAGTTTTGTAGTGCACCCTGGTAGATAGGCCGTTGCTGTTGCCATTGATTTATGTCGTGATGACTCCGGTTGGGCCTATTCGTGACCATATGTGCTACTTTAACACTTTGACCATAGGGCTACTTCTTTGGCCTAAACAAAAAAGACGATCACGTTTTTTCGCTCTGAGTTCAAACTGTGGCCACCTTAATATGAATATACTTTCTAAAAGCAGAGTCCAAAGAAAAACGAGAAGATTGCGTTGGATAAAGCCAGGCAGAACAAATTTCTGATAAAGAAAGATGATCGAGGATCATTGCTTGCCTGAAGAATGGAAAAAAATTTCAAATGAGCAAAGAAAACCTTATGGAACTTATAGATGAACAAGAACCGTACATTGCACCAGGCCCTAGATGTCCAAGACCTGCACTATCAGCAGCAAAAAAGGTGACCAATTGGATGACGTAATTACTAAATAGTGGCCGTGGTTCCACTAGGCGAGTTTACAACGGAGTTACAACGTTGTCAAACCGTTTACAGTGGAACCGGTCACCTTGAGGTTGCCAGTCATTGTTAGTACTATTGTTTGTTAATAGGGTAACGCGCCATTTTTCAAAGGCTGCGATTCCACTAGGCAAGTTTACAACGGAGTTACAACGTTTTCAAGCCGTTTCCAGTGGAACCGGTCACCTTGAGGTTACCAGCTGTTGTCAGTGCCGTTGTTTATTACTATGGTAACGCCGCAATTTTCAAGGAGAATTACAACGCTACTTTACAACGCCAAAAAGCATGGTTTATGAGTTGTTGTTCTTAATCCAAATAACGCTGACTAATAACATTTCTAGGTTTGACAGGGAGCTTTACCGCAAGTGCTCAAGCGCACGAGCTATATTCGGCACGAGCTGAATTGCATGAGGAAGCCGGCAGGCTAAAAATTGCAATTGCTCGGCTAAAATTAAAGGGACACGAGTTTTGACTTAAAGTGCGGACGACGAATAAGTAGAAACAGGCTCCTGGTAGAAAATGTCTGTCAATCCCGATGAATCAAGTGTACCAAGGCATGTTCTTGCTGTAGGTTTGTTTGCGATTTTTTTTCTTTGCCTTTTTTTGCGAATCTCGTTGGAGAATGAAGTCACGAATTAAAGCAGTGGTCGCTGCTAATTTGTGATTTCATCTTGTGTGGTTTTTTTTGTTTTTGTTTTTTTAATGTTATTTTCAAAAACTTGACGCATTAGCTACTTAAGCTAGGGGCCTAACAAGCTCCAGGTCTCGAGTGTAAATAAAGTATGATGATGATGTGATGAGGTAAAAGTGGTGTTTTGCATAAAATTCCAGTTAGAATCCTTATGGGAATAATCAACACTTCAGCTCGAGCAACAAAACAATAAAATTTGCTGTAAACACCAGTATCTAGTCTACATCGTTGTTACAACGTTGTAAGTTAAGATTTGAAAAACAACGTAGGTAGTTAATGGTGTCAAGCACTAGTAGAACCGCGGCCAGTGTTGCATATCATACTTGAAACTCTTGAGGGAGAGGAGTGTTTTAAATCACTGGACTTGCAGTGCAATTTCCTCAATCTCATGGTTTTTTTTTTAACGCACAGTGGCCAGTACCTACAAAACTATGGTTTATAATCATGCATTAGGAAATTGAAACAATGGCAAGTAATGCTTTGAAAAGAAATATATACAGAAATGTTACAAGGAGTTACAAATACAAAGGATATACTAGGAATTCAAAGATGGGGTGGTGTATAGTCTAATTACCCCACACCTCCTCAGTTCTCACCTGTTTATGCTTGTAAAAAAATCCATATCCCCACCACACGCAGAGGTAACCAAAAATTTCAGAGGGTGCAAGGGTCAATTTTACTTATTTTCCAGGGGGATATGGGCCTTAGTTACCATACAATACATTATATGCCGGCTGGGGGACCTTTCGCAGATTCTCCTCCCACTGGGGTAAGGATTTTTCCCGGAATGACATGAAAGTCATTTTGACAATTTTGTGTATAGCTCTTCTTCAGTGCCTTGAACCGGTTTGACACTTGTGTTAACCAAGAGGTATTAATTCATTCTCAGCTTTCTCAGGGCTCGCTTTTACCAAAGTCTTCAGGTCATTGTTCACCTAAAGCACTTCGGGTGTGCTCCAACAGAACCACTTTGTCGGAGACCCATTCCAGTCCTTCTCCCAACTTTTGCCTGTTATATGCTTTGAAGACCTCCAAGACCCTTTCTGTCTTCGTTTCGTCCCATTTCCAGGGGATATTGGTATCTTTCTTACCCTTTTTACCCTTTTTCTTGCAAATATTTTCCTCAATTGCTGCACCTTCGTTGCCCGCCATCTTGAAAACGATACGCATGCGCCACCGTCCCCAGACTACAGGGTTTGCCATGTCATCTCGGAATGGAGTTCGTTTTCAGTTCACATGATACCAGAATGAAATGTCATACCAGAACGATAATTTTATTCAGATTGAAAGCCTGAATGAACTCATTCTGGAATGACTTTTGCGGGAACGGAAATTCATCTCTGTATCATGTAAACAGATACAGAGAAATATATCGGGATGGAATGAACTCGTTGTGGAATGAAAGTCACTCCGGTATCATATGAATGGCCCCTTAATGCCAATAGTACATAAATTGAGTTTTAAGCCTAGTTCCAGCAATGACGCAGAATTGAAAGATAGATCCATCGTAATGGGTCATAGTTGGTACTCTGTAGAGGTGTCCAAATTTATGTAGAGAGGATTGAGAGAAATAATTGATAAATTTAGAAATTTTCTAAAGGAATCTGGGTTGAGAAATACTCTTTTAAGTAACAATAAGGAATTGGTAGATTTATTGGAAAGAAAACAATTATTCTTTTTCGAGAAAAACGTTTTTGTGACTTTTGGTTGGATTTTGTATACCAGTATTTTATTTGACTCAGCCAAAATTCGGCTGAGTCCAATTTGGCTGTCAGAAAAATTTTTTTATATAGCTAGTCAGTTGATCTAGCATTGTCAGCAAAACCATTACTCTTGAAGAAAGGCAGACTGAAATGTTGAAGATGTTTCATTTCCAAAATATTTAAAATAGAATGCCAGAATCACATAGAGTAAAAGCAGTATAATACAGTAAATTTCAAAAGCGAAAAAAATCGAAGAATGTTTGTATTTGCAAAATACATTTAATTTAATTTCAAGCCGGAAACATTTCCAAATCCATTTATAAGATGTTTCAACCGAATAAATGAACGCGAATTTTTGAGAAGACACTGAGCTTGATTCATGATTTCCCACTTTGATTCCTTCGATTTCTTTGCATTCCCGTGTAGCGATATTGAGAACTTTAAGCGCGATGATAAAAAGTAAGGTGACAACTGATCACCTTGACGAACGCCTCGTTTGATTTGGAAGAGATCTGATGCAAAGGCCATATTCATTACACAACTTAAAATATTTGAGTAGAGAACTTCAACCCATCGAATAAAAGAGTTGCCGAAGGTGAAAGCTCTGAGTGTATGGAATAGAAACTGCCAACTTAGCGAGTCGAAGGCCTTTTTAAAACCAAAAGTGGTCGGAATCTTTGTTCTCATAGAGATCTTGGTAAAATCTTTTAATTCTGTTATGATAGCTTTGCCGTTGACAATTTCTTTTCCTTGTTTGTTAAACAACTTCCTAATGCAATTTTTTGTTCTTGTTTTTTTTTTGAAGAGTTAGAAAGTATTTATTATTGTTTCACCTTTTTCATGCCACGTGGCTCTGGATTGTATAATGTTCCCCTGAGTAATGTAATCATACATAGAATCATATTCAATCAATTTTTTCGAGATTTTCAGTGCTATTCTCCGTGGGCTCTGTAGCACAAAGCAGTTCACTCTTTCTTAGTTTGTTTTCAATATCGGCGAGTTTGTTTCTTCTTTGTTTAGCCTTCTGTTTGCTGAAAACGATTGTGGATTATATTGTCTGCTCCTTCCTCTCCTCTCAGGCTTGATCATCAGGGTCAATTAGAAGTGCTATCAATCAGGTTTGTCTCCATTCGTTTGGTATTTCTATTATTTTGTTAGTGAGTGAGTTGGATATAGAATCGATGAAATTATCACTCCGGTCTGTACAAAATGCACACTGCAGGCCAGGTGATATGCCCGGCTATGTTGCGTGTAAAACTAACAGCCCGGACGACATGTTCATGTTCGCATTCGAATTTTTCTCCTCCATGCAGCAGTATAACTATAACCGAGCATGGTAAGTTAAGAATTTCGGCTTCTGTACCGTTGCTGTGTGGCAAAAAATAATCTATAGCCCAGGCCATAGAACAGTGCTTAATTGCGTATTGAATTTCATGGTCTGTTATTTCTTATTGTTTATATTGCAATATTTTCGCCTGGCTTCCAGCTTTTCGAGAACATAGCATTTGGAACTTGGTGCTGGGCAGAATAAACTGACGAATCACTCCAGTGTCGATTTTCAGTGAAGATATTTCAAAACAAACTTAACGGAGGAAAGTGGTGTGGCAAAGCAATAAACCGATACATAATAGTCCGTGAGTGTGCCAAAGGCAAGATACATATTGTAGTTTTATTTATAAACGAATCAGTTATTTTAGCCTACCAGTTCAAACACCTGATGCAAGAACGCAAATTTCTGCCGTCTTCAGTTGAAAAATAACGACAGTAGTTCACAGTGTAATGAAAACATGACACGTCAAAAGAAAGGGAAAAAATTTGAAGCTTTATTGTAGTTATTTGATGACCTGTGAGCTGAGTGCTAAATGTTATAAATGTTTGAGCCGCAAATCCACTATTACAAAAGTAAAAATAAATTTGCAAAGTTTAGGATAAATGGCTACATGACACACAGTAGAGTGGGCTACAAAAAAATTGTAAGACAAAAATATAGATGCTGGAAAGCATCTGTGATTGTTTATTTACTAGATCTGAACTGACTACAGTCGTCGAGTTTCCCATGAACTTCAACTTGTCTATCGGTAAATTTAGACAAATCATTTATTACATTAAATATAACTAACTTAAAACCTGGTATTTTTTTTTCCGAAAGAGAAACAAACTCTTAATAAACAGAGATGACATTTTCCGAAAATGTGCGCGGGTGTTTAGTATCGAGGGCGCGCCACTGATCCACGGTGAAAATATAACTTACGTCTTCAAGATTCCAGTAGAGATAGTAGAAGAGAAGAACATTCCGAATGGGTATTTATCCGGCATTTCCGTCGCAATTGTACTAATGTACACTCAAAGTACAAGTTCTACATGGCTCAAATCAGTACTTCTCTTTGTAATTCTTGCATTCGTTCCCCATAACCAATGTCATAGGCTACCAAAATGACCGCTGACACCCATTATGCGCCGCAATGCTGTTGGCCCAAACTCGCAGTGTAATTATTTTTTGAGACCGAAAGTAAGCAGTACACAGAAAAAAGTTTCAAACATTAATATTTATGGCTTAAGCTTTAAGGGAAAAAATGCTTGATTTTTGACTTCAGTTCTCCTTTAACATCCTCTACACCTGTCATCTTCATAAAAAGAGCAGTTGAGCACACAGATCACTCAATTTAACTACCCGAGGATTTTCCAGTAAGTCATTCCTTACATAGTCAAACAACATGTCATAAGCGTGTGCCTCAAGACTAACATTATCTGACATTATCTGGATCTTGTTCTGTTTCCGCACTTTTGGCTTTCTTGCTGTTGTACTGCGGTAGCAGAACCTGTGATATTGGGCTTCTGCAGCCACAAGCTCCCTTGTCACCATGGTGATAATCTTTAAATTTTGCTTTTGTTTTGCCGCCTTCCTTATGTTTTCGTCTGCCCTTAGATCCACGCATTTTACTCTCTTGTATCTTGATTCTTCAAAAATATACTCGTTTTACCACAGAACATACAAACAGCTTCATACACTCTGCTGGAGCTTGATGCTTGCCTGTTGGAAGAAGTGCTGCCTCTCGAATCTACAGACTCGCTCTTTTTTTACTTTTTGTCGATGTTTTCTAAAGTTTTCTTCATGGTGAAGAGGCGTCTACGTTTGCGATAATAGGAAATGTCAGGGACTTCCCCTCCAGCTATATTCGAAGCAACTTATAGAATCGGCTCTAAGTTACGAATCTCCGCAGCTTTGGCAAGGGTAGTCCATTACTGAAAATCTTTAGGAGAAGTCAGATTCTCACTCTCGTCATCACTTGATTCATCGTGTATAATACACAAACGTTTGGTTTGGAAATTTTCAGTACGTTCTTCATTTTTGATTCCCTTTCTCTTTCCTGAAGCCAAGAAAAGAGTTTTCTAAACTTTTCGTTCCCTAGACAGTCCTGTCTTGAACATTAGCTTGACAATAACTTTGAAATTAGTATATGTGATCGCATGAGGCCGAGTAGAAGTAAAGATAAATTTTCACACGTATTTTCAAAGTTTTCGGTATTCCAAATCATGAAGCTCCTAAGGAAAGTTTGTGGTGAATTTAGTAAGATGTTTTACCAAAGATAAGACATAACAATTATGGAATATTTGATCTGCGAGTCAGATCTCAATTACGAAATTCTCCTCATTAGCCAAACAGCCAACCAAATGAATAAGTGAACATGAATATATGAAATTCATATATTTGAACTGCGGATAAAAATAGAATTATATGTAGATCATCGCAGTGAAGGTGTTTCAACCTAAGCGGTTGAAAAGAAGAAACCTGAAAAAATTCAGGCTTGAACGGGAAGTGCTCTAACCAACTGAGCTATCAAGCCAACTGGGAGGTGGTCAATTGAGAGTTCGTATTTATCCCGTAGATGGAGAATAAATTTCATATATTCATGAAGAATTTCATATATTCATACATTCATTGCATATTCTTTTCGTATATTCATGTTCATTTATTCTCCATCTACGGGATAAATACGAACTCTCAATTGACCAGCGCCCAGTTGGCTTGATAGCTCAGTTGGTTAGAGCGCTGCACCGGTATCGCAGAGGACATGGGTTCGATTCCCATTCAAGCCTGAATTTTTCCAGGTTTCTTCTTTTCAACCGCTTAGGTTGAAACACCTTCACTGCGATGATCTACATATAATTCTATCTTTATCCGCAGTTCAAATATATGAATTTCATATATTCATGTTCATTTATTCTCCA
>Ga0126336_10002400_pt1 | contig 10620 bp, 6 predicted proteins | sample SidCmetagenome_FD_92530 | JGI IMG/M metagenome (GOLD analysis project Ga0126336, IMG submission 92530) | Coral microbial communities from El Islote,Puerto Morelos, Mexico - Siderastrea C C metagenome | ecosystem: Host-associated > Invertebrates > Cnidaria > Coral | place: El Islote,Puerto...
AATATATGAGTTTCATATATTCATAATTTCATCTTCATCTTTCCCGGGTATATTACAAACCAATTTAATGACCAGCTCCCAGTTGGCTTGTTAGCTCAATTGGTTAGAGCGCTGCACCGGTATTGCAGAGGTCAGGGTTCGAATCCCGGCAAGCCTGATTTTTTTCAGGCTTTCTACAACAATTAAAACAGAATAATCATTTCCACTTGAAAGACAAATAAAGACGATTACCAGGTTTTTAGATACGATAATATGGCTAAACACCCATTAAAAATAAACTAAATAGAGCATTAAATTAAATATTAAACAAAGAACGTATCCTCGCATGTTCCGGCTGTGATATGGGCGTGGCAAGGTACATCCACAGTCCACTATTGTGGCGTCCCTCGCCTCACTGAGGGTAATCCAGAAGCAAACACAGTGATACCACTGGCTGCATGTTAGGCATTAGACCATTTCATTTCGACAACAATGCTCACTGTTTAGTCCGCGCCAAAACACATACATGAATGCATCCAGTGCTCCACACTTCCAGGGCAACAGGGGGCAAATGTGGTTGTAGGTGTTCCCTTCCCCTGTTAGTGGTTCCACATTCACATTGCTCTCTTGCCGGACACAACAAGGCGGATCTTCTGTGGAGTCGTACCAGCTGCGCCCAGCGAGTTTGCAATGCTGCCGAATGGGTCTCAACCCGGCAGCAAAGGCGATCTGCAAGAGACCTAATTTAAAAGGCTCATACTACGGTCGTGAGATTTACAGTAATTTAAAACTCTTAATTTACATCATAACAATAACGTTAAATTACTCGATATAAGCTGAGTCAGTCAGCCTGATTAGCTCTAGATATTTCTATTTGTTATAGCTCATCCAATTTTTAAAAAGATTGGCCGTCAGAGGTGGTTTGTGGAGCCCTAGTATTAACCTTGATTTAGGGCAATTAAACGAGCGTGCCTATCTTTGGCTTTGTTTGGTGAAAAATTGGTGAAATAATAGGAGCATAACAAGTTAAAGGGCGGGTTTACTGTTCAGCGCATGTACGGCATGTGCACATTATGATGCATGCTGATTTATATTCATTGTTGCGAAGAACTGCATATAACTTGCGCGGGAAATTTACCCGAAAACTGTCGCAGTCAGTCATCTATTTGAATGGAAGATCTCACAGTTATACATTCCCATGTCACAAAACATAACCACTAGAGCATGCAATGTCTCGGTCGAACCACTTATTCGATGTTCACTTTGGCGGTGTAATCCATTGAAATTTTGTTAATTTTGGTCTGTGATTACTGAACTACATGTGTTTTTTAATGATTAAATTTATTTTTAATTGATTTCTGCACATTCACTGAACCGTGAAATCCTCCCTCAAAAAAATAAATACATAAAGGTAGATCGTACAGTAAATGCTACAAACCAATATCAGTATAATTCTTCAAGGCATTGATGACCTGCTCTTTCACGCTTTTTGAAACGATTACAACGATAGACTGGTCTTTAAGGTCTTCCACCTCTAACGGTGAGAGGCTCACGGTGGCTGCCCATTGCAGTGCCTCAACTCTGTCATTAAGATGCCCCAAATTCTGAATGGAAAACAATGCAACACAGAAACATTAAAATGCATCAAATTTTAATGGGTGTAATTTGGCGAAATCTATTAAGCCTAAATGCACTGGGGTAGACGCAATGACTTTAAAACTACACTGAAAGGAAAATTACTGGCAAGGTCACTGGCTTTTGATGTTTTGTAGGGCAACTCTGTGCTCCAATCAATAATTTATACCTTAATTAGTTGTTCACGAAATTCTCCTGTGAAACTAAGATGATGATACTAAAGTTGCTGAACTTGAAAAAAAACGGTGGTTTCAAGTTCAAATCAATCCTTGTAATATGTGACAATATTTTCAGCTAAGCTTAAACAATTAAGGTTTGGCTTCCAATGATGCAAAAACGTCTCTAAGCTTACTAAAGTAATATTAAAAGATGCATGGCAGAGCCCCTTTTATACATACCCATATGCATGTACCACAAACTTAAAAAAAAAGGCATAAAAGGAAATAACATTTGCAAAGTTAACCTCCCAATGCATCCTTTTCCCACATACAATAAGGCTTAGGATTAGTTTTCTTGGTGTTTCAACCCATGTTAACCCCTTTTTTATTGTCAAGTCCAACTGTCTTTTACTCCAATAATAAGCTCATCAAAAAATAAGCCTTGCCAGGAAAAGATTTAATTAAGATAAATGCTTGACCTTCTTCCAATGATAGCAAAAAAAGAATATTGTGTAAAAAAACAATTAAGTAGGACTTATGTTTAAAATGTGACAGAAATGAATTATCAAATTGTAAGGAATTGAAACAGGAAAGTATATACAGGGACACCCAACAATGAAATTTAAACAAGTGGGAAGTTAACAATGTTCTTTTTCTATCTTTTTAGCAAAGGGTGACACTTTTTATAAACTATATGTACAGATCTATTGATCAGTTCCCACTGATTCTTTGTATACCCTGAATTTACAATTATTGCTGCTGAAATGACATTTCAGCAGCAAGGGCATTTAAGTTTTGGATGTTGAAGAATTTTGGCGTGCCATTTACCTGCAGAAAATTTAATTTGTGCACTTTGTAAGAATGGCATTACAGTTAAAGCTGAATATCGGAAGCTTGCAGAGCCTTCTGGAATCAGTTTGGGTGCCCTTGCAAATATACTCTCATGAATTAACACAACCTAGCTGATGCATAGCACATATCAATATCAGTTAAATACATGTCAATTCTTACTGCCTCAACAATGTACTCGTAGTGGCCATGACCATACAATGCTCCACCCAGTTGATAAATTTCACTATCATGTTCAAGCCCACACATGCGAACGGACAATGAATTGTAGAAACAGTTGCCATCCCCACTGGGATAAAAGGGTTCTAAGCCCAGTTCATGAATGGAGGAAGGCACATAGCTGGAAAATCTTGAAATCATCTGAGGAACGTCTAGTAAAGATTTATTACCAGTAAGTAAGGTTTATGTAGCATGATTTAACTCTAGGCTATTAATGTCTAGGGAGTTCATGTTACAAGCTCGTGCGTTTGAGGAGGCCATAATTAAAAAACAAATCACAAACTGTACATTGGTTTGAATAAAGAACCCCCCCCCCCAGATATTTCAGAACTATCATTTGAAGTGTGAAAGTTTTACCCTGTGCTGAGTTTACCCCTTCATTTTTCAAGTTTTCTAACAAAATTCATCCAAAATGGTATGTCAATGACATTGACTACTGAGTTTAACCACGTTTAGCTGGGTTTTTTTTTATAAAAATTACCAAAATAAAGCTAGCAATCAATTCAGTCTTCAGGCATTATCAACTCTCAACCCCTTTCCACCCAGAATTCAATACCTTTTTAGCAATGCAGAAAATACAACTTCAGTATAATATGTATAATATGCTATTTGAATGATCTAGTTGATGAGTCTACTTTTGTAATTCATATAAAAGAAGTTGAAAGGCCTTTTGAAAGTAAAAAATTCCCTTATATAAACCTAGAGTAGGTAATCCCTAAGAAAGGTTATTTTGCAGCTCTTTATGCATATAATTACAGGCAATATGAATCACACTACAGATTTATTTAAAAGGGTTAACTAAACACAAACAAACAAACACAAACATATTTTCATTTGTTGGTCACGACTTTGATAGATTTGACCAGCAAGCAAGGCTACACGTTGTAACCCAGTTGTAGGAGACAGCTACTTGGGCGACGGCACCTTCAACAGTTGATTGGAAGTCCTTTCTTAATATTCTCAAACTCATCCCAGAGGCCAAAGATTCTTGCATGAGGCTCAGTGTGAGATTTCCTCCGGATTCAGCACACCTTTTGTCTGAACTGGGTTGTCAGGGAGGATTCTTGAAGAATTGGAGTGTTCTGCTAGCACAGTGGGGTCGGTACAGAACGTGGACCCCCCCTTTTGGACTCCCCATATGGACCCCATCTGGACCCCCATCTGGACCCCCATATGAACCCCATCTGGACCCCCATATGGACCCCCACACCAGACAATTAGTTCTAACTTTCCGTGGTTTGAAACTTTTTTCCAAAGTTTGGATAGTATTTTTCAAACAAATGTTCAGATCTTCAGTTGGGAGGCGGAAAACAAACTGCTTTCAACTCTGTCTGGTTTTCTGATTTCTGTCTGACAAATCAACTTTGACAGAATATCGAGCAAAGGTATCTAGTTCTCAAGTCACCGACCATGTCTGTTGATTTGTGTCTGACCTTTCTAGTTTTGGGTCACTTATTTTAATCCATTGCTCTCAAATTCTATCTTGTGTTCAGCTCACCCTCTTACCCAGCGTCTTCGTTGCCCTTGACCAGTTCGTCAAGACTGCACAGTAAGGAATGAAGACTCAAGCTACGAGATTGGTGTTCAGCTGTATGAATAAAATTTGGATCGAAATAATGTGACATTAGTCACCGTAAAAGCAGCAATCACATTGACAATGGCCGATTGAATCTTGTGCACTGAACTACTCATAGCCACGTTGTACACCTAGAAAGTGTAACCTGAGACCACCTTCCACGCCTCGCGGAGTTCCTGGAGCATTCTTCCTGCCATCTATTTATATACCAACATATATCGTCAATCTTTGACGTTATATGTTGGTATACCTTTTGTTCCTTTTGTTCCTTTTTATGCATGTTACATTCGTATAACATGCATCTAAAACGCACTAGTGCAACCCACTTAGGCTTGATTACCAGCGGCTGTTTGGCAAATGACCCCGCGCCCCTCCAGACTCTAGAGAATGATGGAAATCAAGCCTAAACCCCACTATGATTATTGTAGCATTGTTTAGGGCAATTGGAACAAAACTCTTCCACTAAGCTGCAAAAAATACAAAATTGTGCTGCACGAATCTATGAGGTCAGTGTCGACGACCTTTTTAAAATACTTGGCTAGACTGAACTAGATGTACAGTGGAAAATTCATCGGCTACTGTGTGGTCTATAAATCTCTATATGGTCTTGCCCCAGAATACCTGCGATCAAAGTTCACCGATTGTAGTGATATTTCAAGTTATTCTCTAGGGGCCTGCCGGGGCAAGCTAAACAAAAGCTTCAGCTACAGTGGTGCACGGTGCTGTGGAATAGCATACTTGTCAAGCTGCGGCAGTCACAAACTCTCACCAGCTTTAAATCTGGCAGTAGTGGTTTCTTTGATAATTATGCATAATTTGAAGAGGCCCGATGTTTTATCCATGTTTAAATAAGGCTAAATGAATGAATGAATCTTCTTGTTTATGCAGGACTGCAACTATGCCTTCTCTGGTTTTAAACCTTGCAGGGGCAATTATTCATATTTCCACAAAAAGTGTCCTGAGCATTTGCCAAACTATGGTTTTTTGCAGAAAAAAGGGGTCCAGATGGGGGTCCAGATGAGGGTCCAGATTGGGGGTCCAAAAGTGGGGTCCACGTTTTGTACCGACCCTGCACAGTGGCAGAACTGTGAATGTCAAGGTGCATCTAATGAGAGAAGCTGACTTTATTTACGTAAACACACTACATGGATAATATTTTTAAAATAAAAAAAAATGGGTCATGCAAAATTACCTGTTGCAATCCAAAACTGTCCTTTTTCGGAATGCAAGACAGAGAGTAGGTAGCCTTGTTCTAGTATACCACTCTTGCATCTAATAACAACAACAATAATAACAACAAAGTTCAACAAAAGCAAAATTGAGCTTTCCCATTAAGCATGAACGTAAATGAAAAATATTGTGATAATTCTAAATGTTTATTGCCTATATATCCATTTGAAATGTTTAGTATACATGTACAACAATGTACAAAACTATCTTTATATTAACTTACTTTTTCTTGCCGGGAACGCATATACCATCTACCCATCTGATTTCTTTTGTTTGAATTTGCTTCGTAAACCAGCTACAAGAAACGATACAAATGTAAATTAGAGCAACGAAAAAGGGTTGTTTAATAAGTGGATAGTATGACTGAAAGCATTGTGCTATTAATACCATATAAATGATTATTCGACAAGTGCTGTCAATAAGTGAATCTAACATATAAAAGGAGTAAGAAAAATACCACGTAATTAATCTAAGATTCTAGGCGTTTTAAAATAAAAATAAAATGAAAATGCCCAAAAGCGAAATTGTACCCGTCTTTTCCTTGTCCCTCTGGTATCGGCTGGGAGCTGGTCACCACCGTCAAGCTGTGCTTCCTAATAATAATTAATCGCAAATTTCAGTACAAATAAAAATAACAAAAACAATTGAGATGAAAATCAAGCTTAAACTTCTCATAAAAAAGCGGATAAACCACGCACAAAACTGCGGAACTTATAATTATTGGCAGTAACTAAAATAATGCTATTAAAACGGTATGGAGTGTTTCAAAATACCTCACGATCAGAGCCATCGGCTGAAATATCACTTTCCTGGAAAAAAAAAGAAATATCTCAGAAACAAAATGTAATACACCGCAACAAAAGAACTATTTACTGAATTTAATAACATGGAATATCATAAAAAAAAGGGAATGAATAAACATTATGTTACCTCGACTCTGTCCGCCATATTGAATTTGTTGGTAACTCGATCATGTATGTATCACGAAGTGTATTATATCAATGGTTAGCCCCCTCTCAGCCTCGTTGTGAAGGTGAGGTTGTTAGCTGTACAATCTGTAATACGACTCAGTTGTGTGACAAGTGGAGTGCTAAAGGGAAGTGTTGACGTTCGTTTGAGGACGAGAATCTTGCAGAGTTCTGATGTTAATATACAAAATCAGTTTTCTTGCAATGGTGAGGAGAATTTTCAGCTTGTGACCTTGCTTTGCGGGTTGATACATGTGCGTACGGATTCGCGGGAGTGACAGTTTTTCAGGTCAAGCGAACTCATGGCAGCTCCAAACACATTCAAAACGTCTCGCTGCAATTAAACAGGTTTGAACTCTAGATGTATAGTACGAATTAAGCGTATATGAAGTTCAAAGATGGATTTAAAAGCAGTCGTTTGGATATTCACAGAGATTTGAGTCATTGCTGATCTGTTACCTATGACACGTGATCTGTGTTTTCGTGATCGCGTCACGTTTTTGGTTGTCCACATGCATGGAAACTTGTCAAATCAAGTTTTTGAAACCAGCTCCGTTATTTGTTGCTTGAATGTGCTGTTATTCACTTCCTTCTGCAGAGGAACCGAGAAATGAGTCTGAGAAGTACAAGCGACGCCGAATTTTCCGCCGAACTGACGTGATAATTCTGCCGAGGTGACATAAGCTTATTTTAGCACACTTCGGTTTGCAAGGAACAAGTGTTGACAAGCAAGAGATATTTTCGGTAAGTAAGACTAAGGTGATAACAGTGAGTAGTGAATTTCTCCATGCTTGTTAAAATGATAGTGTCGCTGCTGCATTTTGCAGACTTTTTCCAAATCTTTTGCTGCAGTTTGAAGGAATGACAGCTCACCAAATAGAATTCTCTCTGTTTTGAATTCCCCGCAAAGTTCACAGAAATGCGAGTTTTATTCAGGCTGTCGCTTAAATGTCGAACAACATGGTCCCTTTTCTTGGTTTAACAAGGTGAAAAAATATGGGAAACAGGCCTGTTTTATTTTTTGTTGTTATAGTTGAAGCTTGACTTTCTGAAGGAGGTCGCAAACTCTGAGTCACAAGTTAATGTGTGTTGAAAATGATTTTGCAAAGGAATCCAATTTGAAGTAACAAACGAAACTTGGTTTGTGATCAAGTATTTATTAGCTGGTGTGATTTCATCTTGTAAGTGACTGGGAATGTAGCATTTGATCTCACGTACAGTACCATTCAAATGTAAGTGGATAGACGCTAAGTCTCTTTCGAGTTTTGATTCTCTACTTGATTCTCGATATCTGATCATTGCGAGAATTGCTTATTGAATGGTATTGCAAATCAAGCATTGAGAATCAAGTCAAGAATTGGGTCTTGCATGAATCAAGAAAATAATAAGCTTGTTGTCTGAGTGATTCCTCAATAGATAAGAAAACAAAAGAATAACTATTCAAAGAACGCATGTTAAGAATCATGCAAGTGTTTACAGAAGTCAGTTGTAACTCAACCACGTCAAGTTTTCATACTGAAAATATTACTAGAAGACTTGGTTGTAAGATGCACTCTGACCTGAGGAAAAATATTTCTCAAGTTTATCACAATTGAATTTGCTTACAATCTAGCCAGCCAAAAGTGAGATCTTAAACGACGGCATAAGAGTAATTTGCACGCCTGCAAGTTTCTGGTAATTAATTAAACAAAAGCGAAATTGTCACACTTCAAAGACTTGCATCTTTAGTTAATGACAATTTGATTTGAGTTGCCAACATACAGCAAGAAGGCTAGAATTTACTGGGAGCAGAAAAGTGCCAATAAGTTTTCACCATCACACTGGGTAGTGAAGGTGAATGGCGAAAGATTCACCCCGAAACTCATCTTCAAAAGAATTTGACAACTGAAAATCCAGGTGCTACCAAGGATGAGTGTCACTGGCTGAAATGTTTGTTTTCCTTTTTTGAATTTGAGGTATAGGGCATGACAGTATCATCTTACTGAGCACATGCTTGAAGCCACACACTGTCTGCAAATATGGCTTTGTTTTGAAAATGCTCTTCAATGTCATTTCTCAAACCATTCTGTCCCTCAGGTTTCTTTCAAAATGTACTCGCATTAAAGTGTACTATGACATGAAATTTTTTCTTTGGTTTTTGAGAGTCTGATGTGTATAATAAATGATACTTAATTTAAAACCTACCTAAAATTTTTAAAAACCTCTTTTTTTGCGGGCAAAAGACCCTAATTTTCACTTCAAAACTGTCCTGGGGACTAGGACCGAATTTACTGCATAGTGACATCAATCGACTTGATTGCGTTCCCGCGAACGCAGTGTTTTTGTTACAAGTCGCCTCAAAATGTTGACATTGTTCAGCAGTATCAAGGATCGTTTCAAAACTTCCAAGACTTACGGTGAGAGAGAACAAGTAGGAGAAAAAATAGAGCTGCTTTAGGTCTTATCAAACCACACGATGACGAACATTTGCGATGTCTTCTCTTCTTTCTTACTGTGGTGAGGATGTTGATCTCAAAGTCGAAGATTTATCCTGACTGTACATCAGTGGAAGCACCTCAGTTGTGAGATTTCTTTCTTTAGTTTTTTTAGGGTTTATCCAGAACATGAAAGCCCTTGTGTTCACATAAACAGCTTACTGTTTCCATCAACCTAAGGAAACCCGAAAGTGCTGATTGTTTTGATGTTTTAATACTGCAAAAATGTTGTCGTTCTTATAGAGAGTGCACTGGATTTTTGATTTATTTCGATTTAAGAACGAGTTCCTAGAGTTTATTCCCAGCCTGGCCTTAGTTTCAGTGGTTTCTGCAGCAAGCAAAGGTGTTTTTACAGAGCGTAGAGAAAAGCCAATGACATTTTGTTGATAATATGACCTTATGCAATGTACTTCCAGGCCAGAAAAGACATTTATTTCCACTGTCGTGTTATCCTGCAATTAGAATCTATATAAGCTTTACTTTAAAAACGGTACTAAAACTGACTTCGGGCTCGCATGCTACTTGCCATATCACTGGCTGATTCAGCAAATATAGCAGCTTAAGACTGTTGCTATCTAGAGTATCAATTTTAGGGTATTAACACTAATCTTGGCTCGGTAATTGTTTAAACAACTTAGTACCATGAAGGCAATGTCACATTTCGCGTTAAAATACAGTTCATTTTGTTTTGTTTTGCAGTGGGTATGGTTTTCCAATATTGTAGAACTGTTATTGAATCATAACCATGTTGATTAGCTTTTAAAATAACTGGTGTCCTTGAGCTTCTCAAATAGCTTTTGGTGTTTCTAATACCACAGGAGGGGAGCGCAGCACATCAAACTCTTCTAAAACTAACAGTTAATTATAAATAATCCAACAGGAATTGACAATTGACGAGTAAATTTGCAAATCAACAGTCGGTCTCCATATTGACCCCTTCCCAAACAATTTTCCTATGAACAGTGGAAATCAACATCAACCTTCATCAATAATAATCATTATCTTTATCAATAATAACTGGTCAATTACCAAAGCATATGTATCACTCAGATGCAGTGATGAGGATCCATACATCCCTTGTAGATATTATTTACAGCAGCTCACTCCCCCCCTCCCCCCCACAAACACACACACACGCACACAGTACAGGTTCCTGACACAGGGCTGGCTCCGCAAGCTTAATCTGCTTAAGGTGATTCCCTTCAATTGCATTACGCATCCTTTCTGCGCATCATTTCTTGCGTGATTAGCGCGCGCACGAGCGCGTGCACCTTCGGAACTTTATAAGTTTTCTATGAAAGCTGAGCTGTTCAGAGAAATAAATGGTCTTTTTCTCCTAAACGAGCTCGGTTACGCCCATTTTTTACCACATAAATTCAACTGGCACACGGTCTAGTACAATATATCGAGATTTCAAAAAAAGTTAAAAATTCGACTTTGAGATATTTTTATTTAAATGACGAAAAGAACACATCTTTAGGTGCGGCAGGGTATTTTTATGCACGCGGCAAATTTTTTAATCTATTTCATAA
>Ga0126336_10002401_pt1 | contig 10612 bp, 9 predicted proteins | sample SidCmetagenome_FD_92530 | JGI IMG/M metagenome (GOLD analysis project Ga0126336, IMG submission 92530) | Coral microbial communities from El Islote,Puerto Morelos, Mexico - Siderastrea C C metagenome | ecosystem: Host-associated > Invertebrates > Cnidaria > Coral | place: El Islote,Puerto...
GACTTGGTTCTATGGATGAAATTTTTATACCAGACCGCATTTGACTACGTCGAAGTTTGCCAATATTTTCTATCTCGTTTAGGTGGTCGAAATGGGGATGTTGTGGAAAACCAGAACTTTTGCAAGACAAAATATTTTTAACGAAATTTTACCTTAAAAGAAACTTTAAAAGTTGTTTAACAAGCTGTGTGAATGGCATCATTAGACAAGCTATAGTGCGACTACACGATTATGTTGAAAACGCCTTAAATTTTATCGGTCACGAACGCTTCCGCGGGCTAAAAATGCTATTTTTCAACTTTTCTAATTTCTAAGAAAAGTAAAGCGAAATCGAACCTTTTAATGTTATTTTCGAAAATAGGTCACTAAATGGGTCCTTTTGATAAAATAAAAAGAAATTCGAAATTTTGGTCCTGTCGCCGGATTCTCGATATTTACAGAGAGCCGCTCTTAAAAAAACAACACTGAGAACAATCCGTTTACAAAGCCTGCAATGACAGTCTGCCCGAATCTCCCTTTGGAGAGTAAGGCAGAATAAAGATACACTGTACTGTTACTGTTTCTGTTACTCACTCACTCACTCGCTCGCTCAAATTTAATGAATTTAGGGAATGTCAATACTTGTAAACTTGTAGGAAAGTATATTCATGTAATGTTTCCAAAAAGAAAAGAATAATGAACTAATACGAATATAATCAAATAATTACAATTTAGTCATTTAGCATCTATTGTTTCGTTACATAAGTTAATGTTTATCCTTTATTGGAACTAGGCGGATACCTCCCTTTGGATAGTAAGGCACAATAGAGATATACTGTTACTGTTGTTGCTCGCTCGCTCACTCACTCAGCTAATGACAATACTTGTAATCAAATAATTTGGTCATTAGCATTCATTGTTTCGTCATATTGGTTAATGTTTTTCCTTTATTGTATCTAGACCACAAGGCACAATAAAGACATACTGTTACTGTTATTGTTACTGTTACTGCTACTGTTACTGTTACTCACTCACTTTCTTTCTTACTAATCATTTAGTTCCAGCCAAACTCACCAAGCTAAGTCCTGGCCAGAATGTACTTGAAGGCTCAACTCTGCAGCTAGTCTGTGAAGCAACTGGTAAACCAACTCCAAACATCACCTGGACCAGGGTGTTTAAGAATGGCAGCGAGAGTGAAGTGTTGCACAGGGTGCCCAGTTGGAACATTACAAACATCAACAGATCTGATGGTGGAACCTATCGTTGCACAGCTGATAATGGAGTCGCAAACTCAGTCAGTGATGGACTTGAAGTGAATGTGTTATGTAAGTAAGCAATTTTACTATTATTACTGCCATTAATGGTTCGTGCTCTTGTGTAGTACAACGAACTAATGTGCAGAACTAACTAATCAACTCACTCACTCACTCATTCACTTACTCACTCACTAACTAACCAACTAACTAATTAACTAACTAACGAACCAGCTAACTAACTAATTAGTTCGCTACCTTACTGACTAATTAATTATTGTTTGGTACCGGGGTTTTGGCATTTCCAGCATGGAAAATGCAAGTAGAAATTGTTATTCTACCTCGTTACCATGATGAGAGATTCCATGAGATAGCAAGCGCATGCGCCGATCAGTGCAACGTTTGCACCGATCAGGCTGGCTGTGTAGGAGATTTTCTCCAAACATAGAGCTCTTCTCAGCGACTTAGGACGATCGAAACATCGCCAATGGCAATGGAAACTACCGGAGAAAGTTTGCTCGTGATGGGTCGGCTTCAGACGCAGTTTTGACCTACTGGACCGAAGACCTTCCCGGGGTTGATCAGGGACAACGCAAAACACGTGCGCGGAAGCACATCGGTTCGCCTGTTGAAGTGTCAACAGAGCCTATTTCTGGGACCAAAGTCTACCTAATGGTCTAGCGTCTGCACCAAGGTACTTCACCAAATTATTAAAACCAGTGTGTAGCACATTGCGTAGTCAAGGTTACTTGAATGTTGGGTATATTGACGACTCGTATCTACAGGGGGACTCAGAGACAGACTGCAGAAACAATATTCTCACTACCCTAAACCTAATCGAGTCTCTAGGATCCTGATCAATCATGAAAAGTCAGTGTTGCAACCATGACAGAAATTGGCATTTCTTCGCTTTATTCTAGATTCTGTTGACATGAAAGCATTTCTTACAACAGAAAAAACAGAGCGAATAAATTTGGCTTGTCAACAACTGTTGAAGCGAAGTGTACTTTCCATAAGAGAAGTTGCCTGAGTCACTTGGTCCTGGTATCTAGCCTGCCTGCTGTCCAGTATGGACCCCTTTTTTTGTAGGAGTCTTGAAATTGACAAAAATGCAGCCTTGCAACAAAATAATGGCATCTATGAAGCTACTATGACACTCTCCCCAGAATCTATCAGTGATCTTCGTTGGTGGGTGACTAACCTACCTGCAGCATGTAAAAATATCACTACAGACAACCCAGCTATAGAAATGACAACAGATGCCTCAAACTTAGGCTGGGGGTGGTATGCAATGGACAAAGAGCCCAAGGCACTTGGTCTCCTCTTCAAAAACAAAAGCACATTAATGAACTTGAACTATTAGCAGCATATTTTGGTGTGAAATCTTTTCTGCCCTTATCGGGAGGGAAGCATGTGTGCATAAAAAGTGGCAACTCCACAACTGTCCTGCTACCTTAATACAATACGGGGCACTGAATCTCCTCTGTGCAACAAACTTGCTAGAAGTGGACGTGCTGCATGGAAGATAATATTTGGTTGACTGCATGCCATTTGCCTGGTGTCCTCAATGTTGAGGCAGACGAAAGCTCCAGACAGTTTAATGAGAGAACTGAGTGGCAGTTTTAACGAACTATATTTTGCAAGATTACTGACATACTGGGTACTCCAGAGATTGATCTGTTTGCATGCAGACTAAACAACCATCTTCCAAAATATGTTTCTTGGAAGCCTGACCCTATGGCCTACCATATAGATGCCTTCTCGTTTTCTTGGAGTGGAAAGTTTGTTTACAATTTTCCTCCTTTTTCTCTGCTTAATAGATGTCCACGGAAATTGCAGAACGATCAGACTTCAGCATCGTTGGCAGCACCTGTGTGGCCAACCCAGGTTTGGTGGCCTTGAATACTAAGCCTTCTTGTGGCAAATCCCTTACTGCTCCCACAACACAAGGACGTACTTACAGTGCTGTCAACTGTGCTAGAAGTGCACTGTCTTCAAATGTGTCTTTATATGTGTCTTTGGATGATGGCTCTGTAGTTTCGAAAGAACCTGCTGGATTGTCGCCTGTTAAAAGGTGTTTTTCAGTCAAGGCCACCCAAGCCCAAGTATGCAGAGGTTTGGGATGTCCAAGTGGTGTTATCTTATCTGGCTACTCTTCATCCTGTTGAATCATTGACACTTAAAGAACTCATGTTGAAACTTGTTATGTTGTTGTTATTAGTATCAGGCCTGCGAGGCCAAACTAGCCATTTGTTAGACATAAATCATATGTTTGTGAGTGATGACAAATACACATTTGCCATTCCCAACCACCTCAAACAAAGCCAACCAGGGGTACCTAACCCTCGAGTTGTTCTAGAATCATTTGAACAATCCTCTAGTTGTGTTGTTACTACGCTTAAGGCATACCTTGTCAGAACCAAAGCATTGAGAGTAACAGCCAGTCACAGCTGCTAACAAGTTATGTTAAACCTCATAAGACTGTAAGCAGGGATACTGTAACTAGGTAGGTACGATGCACTATGGCCTCAGCTGGTACTAATGTAACAAAATATTCAGCACACAGTACAACGGCTGCATCTGTCTCAGCAACAAGCAGGGCTCCTGTAAATCTAGCTAGATGACATTCTCCAGCCTGGAGTGTGGTCATCTGAATGCTGCTTTGCTCGATTTTACAGCAAACCTATAGCTAAGACTTGAGTTATGCAAGACCAGTCCTGTCTTGTCTGTAAGATGTATCATTTACATATTACTATTAAAGTGGCATGTTGTTGTTTTCTTCATGTCCGTGTTGCTTTGAAATCTCATGGAATCTCTCAGCATGGTAACGAGGTAGAATTTAAAAATTAAACGAGACTTACCTGTAAGTTGAAGATTGATTGTAATTCTACCGAGTTACAGAATACTGAGAGATTACATGCCCATTTTCCCTACCCACCCTTCTGCTGTTGAGTAACACGTACATTCAGTCTTCAAAACGTGATTGGCGCATGCGCTTGCTATCTCTTGTAATCTCTCAGCATTCTGTAACTCGGTAGAATTACAATCAAACTTCAACTTACCGGTAAGTCTTGTTTAATTTTTAAATTTTTCATTTTGCTCTTTGTACATTTTAACAATTTATGGGTTTTTTAATCTAATTTCATAGCCAGAGACTTAATTTTTTAGTGGTTCCTCGAGTAAAGCACCTTTGAACGTTAAGGATGCTAGCACCTCTATAAATATTTTACTATTGTCATTTATTATTATTATTATTATTATTATTATTATTATTATTATTACAAGTGAGACTGGAAAACAATATTATAATTATTAGTTAATCATTAGTAGTACACCTCTCTTCAAATTAGAACCTGTTTCATAAATTTTAAATTTTAGGTAATATACACTTAAATATCTAAGCATTTTAAATGCTTTATTCAATAAGCGATGTGAGACCGGGATACTACAGTGCAATACGCTTTCTACAGTGTAAGACGTACTCATACTCATATTTTTCTCCTTATATTGTAAAATGACGCTATATATCACTTATTATCCGAGAGCGAGGTCATTACAGGGAAATCTCAGACCGAGGCCTTGATGTATTGACCTCGCTATCGTTCGGAGCGGACGAGGTTAATAAGTTATTTTTATTGTATGGCCTTTTTAGCGCTATTCTAAAAAAGAATATAACAAAAAAACAATGGAAGTAATTTTCAACATCCGTTTGCGCGCGCAAGAGGTCATTCGAGGTCGTGTTCACTAAACCGGAACGAGCCTGGCGATGCGATCGAAACCACAAGAAACAGTTTCTTTGACAATGAGACAATTTTTGTCTTTATTACGTCCAGATCAAGGGCAAATTCAACCACTTTAATTTTACAAGACACACTGACCTGTGTTTACAAGTGTTTGACCCTTAAAAAGTTTAAAGGCTAAGGCAAAGATGGGTATAGTTTCTGATTGAATTTTGAACACGTGGGGAGAACGTACAGTGATTCCCGTGACATTTGCGATGAATGTTAATCTTCGTCGTCACTCTCAGTAACATAATGTCGCTCTTTTCCTCGTTGGATTAACTTCACTGGGCCATTGAAGATCTGAAACTGGCATCCAGAGATACTGCTGATATTCGCTCCAGGAAAAACATCATTTGAAGTTGCTGGAACGCTTGCATTATTCACAGAGAGCGAATTTGTCGTGTGTTGGAGACTCAGCTGGCTGTGTGTTTGCTGGAAACTTGACATTAACTGGCCACTATTACTGGCTGGAGGAGCAGCTATCTGCTGGGCATTTTGGGACTGATTTGAGCCACTCAAGATATACGACATCTGTCGGTGATGGTGCTCATTTGCTGACTTGTATGACTGGAGGCTTTGAAGATTTTTATGACCGCTTAGTTGAGCCACAAAAGTCTCTGAAGTATTTGCATCTAGCAATCGGCCAATGCTGTTCTTCCTGACACTGTGGTTTGTGACTTTTGATCCTTGTCTTTGTAGACTGGCTTCATCTGCGGCTGCTTTCAAGAATTTACCTATTTCATTCTTGCCAAGGGGAACCTTCATGTACCACACTTGAGGATTTACTCGGCGGTCGCTGTGTCGTACAGCGAAGAAGAATGGAGCGTCTGGCTCGTTCATTTCTTCAGGTCGGTGGCTCCTGAACAGCTTGTAAAATTGGACAGGACACCTCTCTGTGTTGGTGGTGTACGCTTTTGGCGAGAAAGGACGCCTGTGGCCATTTTCTTCGCCTTTACGTGTCTTGGTGCCCCGCTCATTCAGCCATACAAGCATTTCGCGGCCATCTTCAATTGGATCCGTCTGCAAGGAAACGTCACCCCAGCACAATTTACGGCTCTCGTCGCGGGCTCTAAACCCGAAATGCAGGGAGAGAATCCACCACATGGTTCTCTGATGAGCTATGGGATTTTCTGCACCGAATGCGCCACTCTGAAAAACCTTGTCTTCTTCTTCTTTAGTCAGCGAGCGAGTCGCGTTGGGAGGACTGCCTTTGCCTTGCACAACAAGGTTTTTACGCTTGGCTTCCAGCACTTTTTGTGAAAAGGCAAACTCATCGTCCTTCAGAATGTTCATCTTGGACCGGGAATCCGACAGAAACCTCTGGATACTTCTCTGCAATCCCGTCAAAGTACTTCGCTCATATTCCTCGCCATTGATTTTCCTTACGTCTTTAAAGAACTTTCCCGGGAGGTGGTCAAGTTCTTCCGGTGGTAAGTCAAATTCTGAACATTTGTCTTGTTTATCTCGCCAAGAAAACGGTAAAAACACTTCATATCACTTGACGTTTTTTCACAGTATTTTCACTCTTCTGTTCTTCAACAAACTTTTGTAATTCCTCTTGACTGTTAGTGAAATTTTCGTCTCCGTGAGGGTAACCTTGGAGATGTTGTTTTGCTCAGTTTTGGCCGTTCTTGCTCCTCTGGATAATAAAACTCGCTCTCGCTGTGGCTCTCTTCGTCGATCATACTAAAGAAGTATGGGTATGCTAGTATTCTTCTTTCAGTTATTGAAAAGTTATATCTTGTTGGAATTTTTTGTTGTTTTCGCCCTCGCTCGTAGCTTTTACTCGCAATTCGAAAGAGCCGTCTCGCCGAGAAAAATTTTCATAATGTCCGGTCATTACAAGAACACTTTGCCCGCTCAGCAGCCAATCAGAGCGCGCGTACTATTGTAGACATATAATAAAGGTAAATAATGATAATAATAATGTACCTTATTTACTTGTATTAATTCCGCGGTAACCTGTCGCGAGAGTGGGACAAAGAAAGATACTGAGTCCCCGACGGGAATCGAACCCACGCTCGCGACATGGTGAATATACCATCTTTTCTTATTTCTTCTCCGAGCTTAAAATTCACCATCTTTCTTTATTTATCATCTATGGAGCACTTCGACATTGCTGATCCTAGCAGTATGCAGGACACGTATGCTCGCCACGAGTTTCCCAGTAGCTCAGTGGTTAGAGCGTCCAACCGGTGTACGGAAGGTCATGGGTTCGATTCCCGTCGGGGAGTCAGATTTTTTCTCTGTCCCACGCTCGCGACATGTTGAATATACCATCTTTTCTTATTTCTTCTCCGAGCTTAAAATTCACCATCTTTCTTTATTTATTACAAATAAATTATTTGCTAACAATTATGTCATGACATTGGGGCTTGTAAATTATTCTACGTTTAAACTTATTTCAAAACTGCTCTTCAAATTCATAAAGTGTGTCTGGGAATATAGCTAAAAGTACAAATTTCTTAACCAAAGCCTTATAATAAACTGACATATTTCCCTGATATCAGGTTGATGGAATAAAAACGTGAAAGAAAAACAAAGCAGATTTTAATTTTCTCAATTGCCAACAGTGGGACAGTCGGTGTGCACGCACCAGAGAAAAGTGAGAGACTGCTCGTAGTCTATGAGAATGGAACCATCTTAGACCGGTACGACTTCAGATAGACTCCAAACACTTACCTCTGTTTACATGAAACGTACGACGCATGAAGCTATATAAAATAATTATCATCTTAGGCCCTGTTAACATGAGTGATTTCATCCTGGGATGACTTTCATCTCATCCCGGGATGACTTTCATATCGGTGTCTGGTCATTTACCTGTAAGTGTTTACATGATTTGGAGCTGAAATGGTGTCTGCTTCGGAACGATGTTATCCCGATGCTGAAGACTGGGACAAAGTCGTCCCGTTGGTGAACACATTTCAGTTCGAAATCCTGTAAACATTTACAGGTAAATGACCAGACACCGAGATGAAAGTCATCCCGGGATGAGATAAAAGTCATCCCAGGATGAAATCACTCAATATGTAAACAGGGCCTTAGGCTGGTTTAACTCATCACTGCTACTGAACCAATATGAATGACTCACAACGGTCTGAAATCAGACTGGGGAACCACATAAACATGAACAGGGTTCAAATTGGTCTGAGATATTTGTTTTGAGTGGCACGTTTAAAAAGTGGCGTTGGAGCATTCCAAGCTGTTGGATGATAGATAAACTGGATTTTTAAGGATGGGATGGTTGCGGGTCATATTAACACAACCAGAGTCTAGACTGGTCTGATGTAAACACTTCATGCCAGTCTGACTTTCAGGCCGGTCTCATGTAAACAAAATCGTACCAGTCTGAGTTTGCACCGGTTTCATGAAATCAGGGCGTTACTGCCCCTGGGTCTCCGAGGATGTTGTTAAACATTCTTGAGAGTTGCTCGACTTAAGGCTAAGGGGGTGTTTACATCAAATTAGCATGATTTTCATTCTGGTACAAGTTCCTCCCGATTTCCTCTTATTTCTCTGTATTTGTTTACTGATTACAGTACAAAATCTCATAACAGTACGAGTCATACCTGTGTGAGCTTGCCCCAGTAGTGGTAATGGGTCAAAATTCTCATTCTGGTATGGAAACCCATACCGGTATCATGTAAATATGGTATAACTGTTTGATTCATTCCGCGTTACGTTTTAACCATTTAGCCATCCAGAATAAATCTTACATCACCGTGAAAAATGGATTTTGTAACTTATTAAGTGGGGATAAGGTTTTCATCACCTACCCCAATGGAAGACTTGATGGAATACTTATGTAAACGTTGTGGTTCAATTTTATCCTTGGTTCAATTTTTATATTCCTTTGTGATTATTAGGATTAGCAAATTTTCTCTGTCCGAAAAGGCTGTTTTAGTCACCCAGTCTTCTATGTGTTTACGTGACAATATAAAACAGATCATGCTCAAATTCCACACTACAGAAATTTGTGCTTGTTCTCACACACTTAAAGGCAGACTGTTTAATTGTGCTTAATTATGTTTGACTGGGTTCAGAAATTGAAATCAAACACAGCTGTATGCATATTATTGGTTTAATTGCGTTCAACTACCGAACCCAAATTAACCCGATCATTGCATTCAATCCAGTTCATTTTACTGAACAGTAAGATAGTACGTAAGCTGAATAGATAAAAGAAGGGTCGGTGAAGCCAACAACTTCAGGGCTACAACTTGACAGTGTCCTGGTTGCCAGTGGCGATTTAAAACTGACCAGGGCCACTAAAAGTTGAGGTTTGATTGCCTGATGGGCGATTACGATTAGTTATAATGTAGCCACAATAAAAATAAAATAAAATGCAATTTCATTGGAGTACCTTTCTTTTCTTTCCCTCCCTCAACTCTAAGTTTATCAATTGTAGTAAATTTTTAGTTCTTAAAGTGCAAAACTCAAAGCCATTCTGGACTATTTACATCAATCCACAATATATCTAGACACCATTTTTGTTTTTATTGACATGTGACTCTAGCCTTACTTAGAGTTCTACAGTATGTGGTATTTTTTCCCACATGATTATTGGCAAAATCCCTTGGTAAAAGACTTGCTTCTCACCAGGGTTGGGAGGGGTCTATTCAAGTAAATATAGTTTTTCTTTCTAGACTAGAGGATTTTGAAAGCCACTTTATCTAAATGGTCTGGTCCACTAAACGAGCCGCCGCCATACTGAAAAGCGAGAAGACCCTGGGGACGAGGTTGGAATTCAAGGATACTGGACCGAGTTGCAACCAAGACGCTGAAGTTAGTTTTTCACCCTGCAAGTTTTGGAGTAACGTAATCAGTAAAAGTAGGGAATGAGATGTACAAAATCACATCCACCTCCTTTTAACTCAATTATCTTAAGCGTATTTGTCCCAGAAGTGATCAACACATAACTTGTAATAAACGTTTTACATGTACCTAATTCGAAATTTAAAATCTGCTGTTTGTCATCAAACCATGCCAAACTATAGCTTTGAACCTTACTTGATCTAAGAAACATTCGTGAGTCATTAGATGTATATAAATAATTTGCAAGCAGTGAAGAAAAGCCCAGCAAATAAACAAATGGAGTTCGAGATGTTTACAACACGTAAATGATGCTAAACAAACGCATTTAAGCTTATCTGCCAATATCAACACTAGGAGGATAGCCTGAACTTCTTGCTTTAAGCAATAACTATTTGTATTAGATTCAACGGCAACGTTGTAATTAAAGTGTACTGAACATATAAAGGATGCGTTGCTACCCTACAAGACGAGTGTACAAAAACTATATCACTTCACATAACGTTTATTTAAAGACTTACGAAACTTAAGTGTCTATCTCTCGGCGTTTTACAACCGGAATGAAAATTACAAATTATTTAAGGTGATTCCATTCAATTGCATTGCGCATCCTTTCTATGCATCATTTTTTTGCGTGATTACGCATGTTCATAACTTGGTAGGTTTTCTATGAAAACTGGGTTGTTCAGAGAAATAAATGGTCGTTTTCTCCTAATCGAGCACGGTGACCCCCATTTTTTATTGTATAAACTCAACCAGGACGGTGTTCCCAAAGCAAAATAA
>Ga0126336_10002402_pt1 | contig 10612 bp, 6 predicted proteins | sample SidCmetagenome_FD_92530 | JGI IMG/M metagenome (GOLD analysis project Ga0126336, IMG submission 92530) | Coral microbial communities from El Islote,Puerto Morelos, Mexico - Siderastrea C C metagenome | ecosystem: Host-associated > Invertebrates > Cnidaria > Coral | place: El Islote,Puerto...
ATACCAGAAATCTAATAATCTAAAAATATAAAAAAGTTAATTTTTATTTCAAATTTAACTTTTACTTCAATTTAAATTTCAGTTCTGTCTTCTTCCGGGAACATTCATTGGACAGTCGGGGTAATTCCGCTCACCAGCGTAATCGCGGTTTTGTTCAGTGTGGTTGTCTTCCTGTTGGACACGTAAAACGGCAATCAAGGAAAAATAACCTCGGCTTAGTAGCTGTAATGGCTGAAGAAGAGGACGGTTTTCGACGACTGAAGCATATAGAGTTGCACAGCAACATAAGTAATACAGTAAATCTTGTATACTGATACACAACTAACACTTTCTAAGGTTCTTATGTCCTCGGTGTTTGACGAGAAATTAGTATAATTAGATGTACTAACTCTGTGGATGATCTAAGGGGGGCTAGGGGATTCGGACGCTGGGTTATCATTCTGTGGCATTTGAAGTATCACGTACAAGCCACTTAGAGTCCCCACCCCGCCCAATGAAACTTTCGGGTTGCGGTGTTGTAGCGGTTACCGCGTTTGACTTCAGTTTTGACTGAACCCTGCGATGGACTAGCATCCCATCTGGGGGGGAGGGGGGGAGTGGCAATACTCTGAGTTGCTTCACGCTGCAGACCCGAGACAGTCGAGATAAGCTCCGGCGGCGTGGACCTCCTGTAGCTCCTGCGCGACTTTATTTAATTTTTTTTTTTACCTCTGAAGCTTATAATGCCTTGCGAGCAGAGGCCCTTCGATCTATCTAGGAAGATCGAAGGGACTCTGCTCGCAGGGTAAAGCTTATTACGGAGGGCAGGCTTAAATAAGCCGTTTACCAAATGGCAACAGTTGTATCAGTATAAGCAGCTTAAATAGTTTAATTATTTCTTTCGTGGTATGTTTTGTTAAGCTCGTGCATTTGTTAAGATTACAATAATCTTAAGTATGCATGTTGGTTAAACCACTGTACTTAAGGTCCTTAAATTTCAAATCGTAAAGTTAATACCTCATTTCCTTACTCAAATGTAGACTACCCACCGGGCCACTCGGAGGAATTAATTGCAGTCGTCAACGCGTGATTTTTTCAGTGTTCAAAGCCTGTTCCAGGCTCCAAGGTAGTTGGTACGGCAAAATTCCGAAAGCGTAAACATAACTGGCAACACGTATAGAGGCTGAGAAGAGATCTTTTTTGATTGAATTTTAAGTAATCTATAACCCTTCAACTACAAAAAACTGCTGTCTCATCTTGACAAACTGAATCTCGTCTGCAAGTACTTCCTCTAGGTTCAAGTACTTAGTAACGTAAGTAACTCCTCTAAGTATACTGTACTCAGTAAATTAAAATTTTAGTCTGGCAACTTCGGTCAACTTCATCCAATTCGCCCCTTGTAGCGCTTTTTAGGCGCCGACAAAACGAATTAAAAATCACTCAACATTATTACATACAACTTTGTTGTACGATGTTGAACTTTATCAACGGTGCACAACCGGTTATTGATCCTGAATTTCGATCCAGGAATCTTAGCGTCCAAAACATTTCAAGTAGAAAAATTTCCTTGTACTCTCGTGAACACTTTGTAAGTAAGGTAATAATTAAACCACACTTTTGTATCCACATCGTTAAGGGTGTTCCTAGTCCGAGATGTTATTAATTAACTTGCTCTCCCTGTTGACTTATATGGATTGTCTTAACCGTGCAATACACACATTTCATTGCTTCACTGATAAATTCAAGGGTCTTTCGTCTTATAGTTGTAGACGCTTGCTACAATTTGTTAAAATTTCTTGAAACATTCCCCGGTCCCTCATTTAATGTTGATGAAATTGTAACATTTAGACGTTCGAAACATAGTTGACAAGGAGATGAAGGAACTCATTTTAACAAACTGTTTCAAGGTTTGTGGCCGTGATTGTGGTAGGAAAAAATTAGCGAGGTAGAACACACGCTCAGGGGTAGGGAGAGGAGGATTCTAATTTGAAAGTGACTCGGATGCTCGTCGTACCTTTTAGGGGTTGAACTTTTTCGTTTAATACCGCTAACGGTTTGGAAGATCTGATAAGGCCGCCAATAGAATCATTTTGGTCCTTAGAATCCGGCAAAAATATGACTAGAAACGTAAATACTTGTCAGAATTGGCGACTATTATGTTGGAGTCGCCCCTCAGGCACACAGGTTGCGTGCAAAAGAGATTTCAATTTAGCAACTTACTGAATAGAATCAGTGAACCTTAAGTGCTATTTATCAACCACGTCAAAGCAATCCTAAGGCGACTGTTCATCATGAATACTGGGATATTGACGTTTGCGCATACAAAGTAGATCAGTTTGTTCAGTTGACCATGTCTTGACCGAATCCACCAAGCCACCGATAGGTAAGTTCACTTCTGTTTCACGTTTACACGTGTTTTCATCCAACCCTGATCAAAGGATAGAAGTGTTATGAATTTTTGCCGAACTGGGGCTATATTTCTCAAGAATTGTGCAGAAAACACATACAGCGTCTTTCGTATGCTACATATTTTACATCTACAGTGTTCGAAACTCTTAACAGTGGCCATTTTACCTCATATCGACTCAATGGTATCAAATTGAAATTGAAAAGTCTAACTCTAGGAACCAAAATAACAGGACAGTAGCCTGACTGTTGCCGACATAGGATCAGCGAAATGTGGAAAGCGAAAGCGGAAATAAAACGGGTGAAGTCTGGAAAGAGATGCAGCTCCGTTTTGTCTCCTTTTTCGTCCCCTTTTGTGGGAACTTCATCAAAACGTCGTTGGGATTTTAAGAATTTCGAGACGACATTTATTACCATAGAAAAATTCACTGCCTGGCACGTGAACTCCACGTTAAATTTCACGAAAACCCCCCGATATCTTCGTTGTTTAAATGTAGACATTTTTGCCCATGAAATGTGTGTTATCGTCGGTTGTACTAGCCCGTTAATTTGATTTCTTGTACGACTTTACCAGCTTCTTCACGCAACTGTCGTTCAATTCTGGTTAAAAACTGAAGAAGATCTCGGCACTCTACAAAATTTTACTCTTTGGTAATGTAATGTATGTGATTTCTGCTGCAAATGAAAGCTCATTGTAATTACTTCATTTCTATTCACAAGTAACAAATCCGCTATTCGCTTCGTCAGCTAATCAGTAAGCGAGTTTTCTTTCACTTATGTGATTCTACATGTATTATTTCTAAATACAGCAAGTGGTAGACTTTTCAGCCCTCGATCGTTACCCTCTACCTTAGGGCGCCTTACAGGGCCAACCAAAAAAAAAACCACTCGCGTGGGAAAATATAAATTGGCGTTTGTGAACGTAGCACATATAGTTTAACCCATGTTGGCAAACAGTTTCAAAACATAAGCAGACTGTTTTGTATTCCACTTCACCGCTTCACTCCATTTACACACAAATTTTAAGATTGGCATGGCGCAGTTTGATGGTGCACGACTTAGTCACGTGCGGCTTTCATATCGTGAGCCGGGACTTGTGTCGAAAACTCAAAAACGACAGAAGGAAATGTATGCAGTTCATGAAATTTAGGAATCTTTCGGTAAGGTTCTCGTCATTTGGACCGTCAATTTAAGCAGTTTAAGCTGTTGGCCCTAAATTTGAATAAACATAAAGCTTCTACTTTTACGGTTTACTGCCTCTATTCACAATTATTTTATTGGAAAAAATTATTTCCCTGTAAAAGGTTGTAAGAAAATGTATGGAAAATATAGTTATTATATATAATATGGACTAGAATCAGGGTACAAATACCATATTCAAAACATCTAGACATCTTTTCAAATTTGCGGTTATTGTATTAACTGAAAAGGGCAGTTTTGTCAAATTTAGGGGTCGTGAGGAAAAACTTTCATGCATTTGCTTCGTTATCTCCGCGTTTGTCTTGTCTTGTTAACCCGGTTTTGAGCAGGACAGGTTTGGGTCAGCAGTTACATTAGCAGGTACATTACAACCACGTTTTGATGACACTTTCGGAACTAGTTTAGGCACAGCATAGACAGACGAAAGAAGAAGTCAAAGAAGGATTCAACATGGCTGCAAGTCTACTATTTGGAGTAATGCTTATTCTTCCATTTATAAGGGAAGGTGAGAATTTCGTTTGGATTGTATGTCGTTACGCAGACCTCTTTCACGCAACCGATTGACATCTATTTAACAGACGCTTTGTGGGATTACGTATCCCACTTGCAGACAAACGTCTAGCCACGAAATATGACAGACCTTTACCCAGTTTAATACTAAATGCATGACCAGCTACTTAAGTAAGAAGGGCATTTTAGACCGTTTTTTAGTTGTTTTCAACGTTTAATGTTTTGATTTAGGAAAATTAACCGAATCTAGATTTTGTGATTTGTTCTCATCCGCCAATCAAATATGTTGTTTGAGTTCGGTAGGTACATAATAACGAAATGTTTTGATATCGCTTTCGGTAAGTGTTGGCGCAAGAGATAAAAGGCTCATAAAAGAATCAAGAAGTGTGTCAGTTTTGTGCTCATTACAGCTGTTTTCTTTCCTCGTGCTTGTTTCTTTTTTGTGGGTTTGTTAACAATTTAGTAGACTTTTCTTGTAATGAAAAAGTTCCCACCTAAACGTAAAGTAATAGTGGAATTTTGAACAACAACCAACAAGCGGTGCTAAGGCCAAATTCTGTGTCCATTTGGCGAGAAAAAAATTCCCGCTGCCCTGTGTGTAACTCTGGCCAAATTTTGACAGAGTTTTATCTGCTGCGCTACGAGTTGTTAGGAGAATTTAAGTGATGACGTCACAAACCGAACAAGCTGAAGGCAACCTTAGGCCAGCATATGGGTCTGGCAACCAATGTTGCTTGAAAATAACTGAAAGAATAACTTTAGTCGTACATTGGCAAGGTCGGTGAGTATCAACAAATTGAAATATTGTCCCAGTCAAGAAATTTGTGATCGCGTACCAAATTTTATCGAATTTCCTTATCCAAACAAGACGCTTTGTTCTATGACTGTTAAACAAACTGTTTGAATTCGTGTTAGATAAACGTGCTTTTTTTGGTTGTAATTCTTTGGTAATTTACCGAAAGACAGCAGTAACGTGAGAAATTCATTATGACATTGTAGGATATCGAACAACGTCGGTGACTTTATCTCATAGGAATCATTCGACAGAGCTTCCGATTGGCTAACTCTAAATAACTTGTAACTATGCAAACTAACTGATATTTTTTGCAATTTTATTTCAGCGACTGCGCCGACATGTCCATGTTATGTAATGCACGTGGAGGGTCTCACGTGGACTGAGGCCAGAAAAACTTGTCAGTCTCAAGGCGGAGATCTGACATCCATATCTGAATTTGATTGGGAAATGCTCACAACGACTATTCTCCCAAGCTGGTCAAACAAGTTCAACAATTACTGGCACATCGGTTTGCGTATGGACTCCTCAGGGAACTGGACCTGGCTACAAGGAGGAGAATGGCTGCTGACCAACCTGACAAGCTACTGGCAGTCAGGACAGCCCTTCCCAAACGCACTGTTTGCAGCTATGGCCAACTGTCCCCCAGACACCAGGGGAAGTTTCAAGGGTATCACAAATGATACTGTGGCCGGTTTTATCTGCAGAATTTCTGGAATACGTACGTGAAAGTAACAGCGTAATTTCTTCTGTTTGCGCGGAAAAGCTATACTGCCGTTTTCAGTAGCTGTAGGCATATCCCTAAAACGCATTTTGACACAAGTTTGCTGAGAATCAGTTGCTATGGTTGCGAGATATGACGTCATAAGTAGCAGGTGGTTCAGCCATTTTTGAGGAAAAATTCGTGTTTTTTACTCTTTTTAGGTGTAAAATGCACACAGTGTCGACAAAAAGCAGCAGAATGATTAATTATGTCATATTCTACATGTTCTGCATCAAAACTTTGCAATTTTTACCGTTTTTTGACAATTTCTAATTTTCGACAAAATCCAAGATGGCGCCCAAAATGGCGGCTATCTTGAATGACGTCACTGGCCCCCAGGGGAGCGGCAACCCATAATATGTACCTCTTCTTGTAAAGCACATCACGGGCTTTTTACTAAAGTGAAATCTTTTCAAAATATTGTAACATAACGAAAACCTAAGGGGGTGTCCATCAACCCCCCCACTTGTACCACGGTGGGGGTGTGACTTTGCTTGTACGTCCTAGGGTTAAGACCACAAGGGGGTTATATATTTCACAGTTTTTTTTCATTTGTGTAAAAAACGGTTTTGTCAAACACACTCAAGAAAGTGAATCCAAGCCCAATTTTGTTTATCGGTTCTAGTCAACTCTACTGATTTGAAAACGGCGCAGAAAACGAATAAATTAGGTGATTGAACCATATTTACTTTTTAAAGCAATTGTCTTAAAATGTTTATTTATGGCCTTCCAATATATGGTGCTAGTGAAGCTGGTCCTTAAGTACTGTACAATGCTTCTTTAAAAGGTTCTTTAAAAGACACTATACGCGTCCCAACTTCCTAATAGACATAGATTATTAAAACAATGTAATATATGAAACAAAACAGAACCAATCGCTGCCATCCCCTATAGGGGAATCTTTGCTGACGTCATTGTTTACATTTTGCTTCATTAGCATAAAAATTGTAATTGTATATAAAAGACAATATTCAATAAATTCAATAATGAAAGAGCTTGTTAAGCTTAGTATACGTCACGTGTGCAGTATTTAGCTCTTTGCTTGTAGTACTTAAAAGGCAATATCAGCCAACAGAAAATGCAAATTTCTGGGTGGCAAAAGTGTTAATGAGCCTATACATTCTTTGTATAATTTCGAGTTTTTAACAACGCATATTTCAAAGAACATTTGGTATTTCGGACTGAAATTTTCGGAGAAAGGTAACTGTGCTATATCCTTTCAATAAATAAGAAATGGCGTGTTTGTAAGTTGATTAGAAACAAGAAGTATATATGCTAATGAGGAAAAAACTGTAAACAAAGATTCGCCTATATATACTCTCTATTAAGCAAAGGGAAGGAATCATCACCTATGCTCAGACCAATTACCCAAGATACATACTGAACGTTGTTTCTTTCTTTCGTTGTTTTTTTTTATGTTTATACATACATTTGTATTCGCATTTTGGTTTGATATCTAATGATGATGATATATCATCATGGAGTTAGGGTTATTACTCATTTTTATTATGTATGTAAAATCTGTCTACATCGAAGAATGATATTACAAGATTCAAACCAAGAACGTTATAAATTTATTACTACGCCAGTATCTTTTTACCGTCAAATTTAATTTCCCTATAGAATATTGCGATTCCCTCTACTGTTGGCGATATCATCCAGTACCACCTACAAGGGTTTCGTTGAATGCGAGCAGCTGTGTACCTAACCAGCTGCCTTCAGCCACAACAACAGGTATATCAGCAGTCACATCAAGAGCTATAACAGCCACAACAGCAAAAAAGCCAGGTAACAAAATAACTCAAATTAAGTATGTTTAATTACGCCGCCGTCAGGACGGGGTCTAGTAATATCCGTTTTTTTTCTTTGGTGGTCACTTGCCCCAGACTTCCGGTTTTTGCTCGGCCAAACAAATACTCGTCGCGTCTTTCGCTACACAGGTTAGGGCTCGTATCTTGAGTGACCGTAATATATTTTGCACCCTAGGGGAGGGACAACAACGGCGGGCTATAATGCCCCTGGGGCTTTAATTGTTAATTATATTTTTAATTTAACTGTTTTTGAATTCCAGTTCTGTCCTCTTCAGGATACCGTCATAGATCCGTGGGGGTAATTCCGCTGACCTGTGAAATCGTGGTTCTATTCTGTGTCACTGCCTTCCTTGTTTAGCACTACTAAAAGCGAAACCAAGGAAAAGAAACGACCCGCAGCTTAATTAGTAGGTGTAAACGCTGAAGATAAACGCTTCTGATAAATAGCATATAGAGAGTTGTAATGCAGGCAATACAAGCTATTGCTCCAGTAATTGACAGTAAATACCCGTATATAAAAACCAACATTTTTCAAGGAGCTGTTGGTGTTGTCTGAAAAATTACGATTTTTAGGTTCTTAAATCTAATTGAATACGGCTTCGGTCCTTGCTTTTGTGTCCTAAACATATAATGTACCTATTATGACAAAAATCTCAATCAAAAATGACAGACCATGCTCTAGGGCCTCTCTTATGAAAACAGCTCCTTTATTTTTCCAAACAAGAACAAGTTTTAAGTTTAAGGCTACTGAAACGGTTTTATATATTAGTAAGTATGTAAGTAGGGGACTAAATGACAAATTTTAGTCCACGGGTACTTCATTAACTTCAATCCAGGCGTGCGCTTCTCGAAAGCCCCGAAACTTTTTGGGCCGATTTCGGGCACGATATTTCACACTTTATCTTGTAAACAAAGACGTTTCTAAGCACGAAATTAAAATTTACTAGAAGCTAAATATTTCTTATCTTAGAAATATGTTAAAACAACAGCTTTGTAGAATGGTCTCTTCACATTTTTACTGAATGGCTCTTTTCAGGGTTTTCGAGAAACGCACGCCACCAGGTTCTTACACAGACGGGTATTTATACTGTAGAAGTTTTCCAGTTCAGAATCTTAGAATTAGCTGAAATAAAAAATTCGTTGAAGTAGAGCGCTTTTCAATTGAGTGTCGTTAAACCAAAGCAAAGTACTTACCCATCTAATCACAACACAAACCTCCTACTGAACCAATCAGAACTAACATAAATGTCTCGTCGACAAATAACAAAAAGATACGCAATTGACATGGATAAAAATTCTACAGAGCAAAACGGAACAATTAGATGGGAATCAAGTGCAGGCGGTCCAGAAATTACAATAACGTTTCTGATGGAAATTTGAGGTATTTTTTATCCGTCATTTTGCTCCTCAGGTTTATATGTCCTTTTTTCATCGTTTTTGGTTAGTTTTCGTAATTCCTATTTCAATAAAATAAAGCGAGCTTTATACAGCACGTTCGAATTCCTGGCCACATTTAACCCTCTATTAGCCGCGAATTGTAGTCAGCATCAAATTTCTTGTCCTCACATCAGTACATTATAACACATATACGGCATGAAAATTAAGGAAATGATCAACAAAGATGAACTGTCTTGACGTTTAAAAACGTTCTTCCAATACTCAATGAAATGTATAGAGACCAGTAAGGAGAAATTGTATAACGATGCTGTGGCTTAGAGGGTTAACTTAACACGTTATATGAGCCGGGACACTGTCCCCTAAAGTATGATTTGGTCATATCATGTCACAAATTTTCCTGATAATTTGAAAAAGACCTCCGTAATTTTTTAAATACTTTTTTACTACCGCTTTGAATTTCATTTGATCTGTGCAAGCGCAAAGAGGTCTTGGCCATGGTCAAACATAAATAATTAGTTTTGCTAACCTAGTGGATGACCTAGAGGAAGGGTGCAGGGGGGGTCCGCAAATGAAAAGATAAAAAAGCAGCGTAGACAAGGAGTCCAAGGTTAATCCCGAGATCATATAGAAGCTATTATTCTTTGGCTTTTGAAGTAGCACAACCTAGTTCCCAGGATTTTTCCAATATGTAAATATTACGAGATTGGACGTATCAAGTAATTAATAGTAGCCACTAGAATAAATGGCAATGTATGTATAAGCAGGTTAAGTATTTACATTTTATATTTTGTAGGTTCCTATATCTCAGATTAAGTTTGTAATGATCTTGATTAAATTTAATAGAAAAATCATGAAGGTGATACCCTACTGGCTTACCCAATAAATGTAGATATAATCACGCTATGCATTACCAATCGGATCGATTTCAGGTATCTCAGTACCTCCCCAACCCCTTCCGCTTTCCCACCTTTTAAGTATCCGTTAGTGCCGTCAGTCCTTCAAACCTTCTAGGTTTTCTACATATCCTCCACCTGTCAACCCTTTTCAGACCGGAGACATCTGATCAGGTAAGGGGCGCGCGCGAAGCTCACGCGAAGAAAAAAGGGAAAAGTACTCCTTGCCCAACTCCTCCCCACTCCCCACTCCCAGCTGAAGCTCTCAATTGCACATAGGACCGCCTTAAGATCTGCTGGTCATTTGTGCGGGCGCTAATGTCAATAGACACCACCTTGAAAAGGCAGCAGTCACATTTGAATCAGTGCAAACCTAAAATAGTCTCATTCGATCTGACTGACCAAGGCATTGCTTGTTTAGGAAGAAATGGACCGCTGTGTGTTTATAACATTCTAATATCTTACTGTCGTGAGACAATCACCAAAATCGTATTCATCCTGGTTTCTGAAAGTTCGGAAAGTTTTTTTCTTTCTTTACTCAACTGCACCTTGGAAATCAGCCAGTGAGCTTAACAAGAATGTCTTTAGCTAATTTGTGCTAACGATAGTGATTCGGTTGATTTGGCGGAAACGAAACTTACGAGCATTGGTACATATATATATATATATATATATATATATATTTATTAAAAACTGGACTAGGTATATTGGATTTCTAGAATTTTGATTGGTTGAGCGGAGCTAGGCTATCAGCTCATATACCTGCTGCGACCAAATATGGTCAACGAACATTTAACAACAAAGTAAGCTGAAAGTTTTTTTTCCTCGCGAGCAACCCGGCGAGAAAAATGGACGAGAA
>Ga0126336_10002403_pt1 | contig 10611 bp, 8 predicted proteins | sample SidCmetagenome_FD_92530 | JGI IMG/M metagenome (GOLD analysis project Ga0126336, IMG submission 92530) | Coral microbial communities from El Islote,Puerto Morelos, Mexico - Siderastrea C C metagenome | ecosystem: Host-associated > Invertebrates > Cnidaria > Coral | place: El Islote,Puerto...
CATATTGTGTTTCCATAAGATCCATCAGAGCTTGTCCACGTCCTTTTTCAGCCGTGAACAAAGCCTCCGTGATCTTATTTTGTTGTAACAGGACCATCAATAAGGCAGTGTAGGGTCCCTCATAATGACTCCTAATACTTATTTTCCATTCACCTTTGGAATGAAGAGTCTCTAAGGTTATCAAGTAATTGTACACTATATTTAAAAAAGTTCTCAGCTTTAGACATGTCACCAAGCGAGGCATGAGCATTGCCCAGATTGCAGTATGCCGTTGCCTTCCCAGCGGTGTCTCCTACTTCTTTGGCGATGCTGAGGTATAGCTCATGGTACTCGATGGCTTTCTCAAAATCACGGAGGGAGTCATAGGCAGCGCCAATATTGGTATATGCACGTCCCTCTGCTGCTCTCTCTCCTACTTCCTTGGTCATACTGAGATATAGCTGGTGACATTCTATGGCTTCCTTGAAATTGCCAAGAGAGTGATACACGACGCCAAGACCGGAATATGCACTTCCTTATGCAGCTCTGTCTCCTACTTCTTTGGCAATAACAGGAGCTAGATTGTAGTATTCTATGGCTTTTTCGAAGTTACCGAGATTGTGATGTGCCAATCCAAGGTTGTAATACGCACCTCCTTCTGCCGCTTTATCTTCTACTTCTTGGGCCAGTTTAAGATGTTGCTCATGGCACTCTATGGTTTTTTGGAATTCTCCAATACACATATAAGCACTGCCAAGATTTCCGTACCCACGTCCTTCTCCAGATCTATCTTCTACTTCCTGAGCAATGACAAGATATCGCTGAATGTAGTCTATGGCCATCCCAAAATTACCGATGGAACAGTATGTGGTGCCAAGATTGGAATACGCTTGTCCTTCTGCAACCTTGGCTCCGACTTTTTTGGAAACATTGAGGTGTAGCTGGTGGTACTCTAAGGCTTTTTTGAAATCGCCGAGAGAGTGAAAGATAAGGCCAAGTTTACAGTAAGCACTTCCTTCTTCAAATTTGTCTCCCACTTCTTTTGCAATACTAAGATCAACGTCACAGTACTTCAAGGCTTTTGCGAAGTCACCTAGATGATAATGGGCCATTCCAAGGTTACCATTAGCACGTCCTTCTCCGGTTTTATCTCCAATTTGTTGGGAAATAATGTGATGCTGTTGATAGTATTCTATGGCTTTTTTGAAATCCCCGAGAGAGTCATAAGCTCTTCCAAGATTGGCATAGACGCCCCCTTCGCCAACTCGGTCTACAAATTTTTTTGCAATGGTGAGATGTTTTTCGTGGCACTCTATAGCTTTTCTAAAATCACCCAGACAACGATAAGCAACACCAAGATTGGTATATGTTCTTCCTTCTCCGATTTTCTTTGGCAATATTTAGATGGAGCTGATGGTAACCTATGGCTCTTTTTAAATCACCCAGAGAGCCATAAGATTGCCATATGCAATTCCTTATCCAGCCTGGTCTCCTTTTTCTGTGGCAATGTCAAGATGTTTGTTATGGTACATTATGGCTGTATTGAAATCCCCCAGATTACGATACGCAATGCCCAGATTAGTACATGCACCTCCTTCTCTGAGTTTGTCTCCCAGTTCTTTGGCAACACTGAGGTGCAGTTGGTGGTACTCTATAGCTTTCTTGAAGTCACCGAGAGAGTCGTATGAAATTCCAAGATTGGAATAGGCAATTCCCTCTTCATTTCTATCTCCAATTTCTTTGGAAAAGTGAAGATGTCGTTGGTAGTACTCTATAGCTTTTGGAAAGTTCCATTCATTGAAATATTTGGTGCTAATCCTGCGATAGGTGTACCCTTTCGCAGTTTTACTGGGTGACTCCTTTCTTCGGTTCTCATAACATTCTAACTGGCAAAGAGGAAAATGACAAAAAATCTTCCAGGAATATGAAACACGAAAATTCTTCTTAAATGGATACTGAATGGTTAAGAAAGACGGAGAAACTACGAAGCAGTCCTACGTTTGCGTAAACACAACTTAGACACAGGGATTAACCCGGGGAAAGAAATCGATAAAAGGATTTGTTTTACTCAAGAAGGAGCTCTTAAAAGTTGTCGTATTCCTAAAAATTTGTGCGGTAAATTAGAAGCCATGCTTTAGGTTGTTGCTCTCCCAAATGTGGAGTCAAAAGCAAAGGTTATCGATAATATGACATCGTGTATTTAATGGAGAGAGGAAAACGTGATTCAGTATACGGGTATACAAAGGACTCATACCTTATAGCTCTCAACGATAAATGGAAAATCAATTAGCTTCTTTCTATTCAAAAAGCATTGTTAAGACGGTCCCTGTCGCGTCAGGCGATTTTTTATTCTGTACAGAACAAACATGGCGGACTCGCCTACATTCATTTTTCACAACAACGTGTTCTCGGGCCGAATCCCGCGGGAAAATGACGTAATAATTTCACGGTGGGTTTCGCCATGACACTCCCGAGGCTCAAAAAAAATTCTTAATGTCAACGTAACTGCTGGCTGTCACTAACTATGTCTCAATCCACATTGCTCAAGGATACAAAAAGGGTCCTGCAACTCAACAAGAAATTGCAATCACGCAAATGTCTATTTGTTCAATAATTTGTGCAATGTTTTCCTTGCTTCAATCGCGGCTTGACGAATTGGGCGTTCATTTGCTGTTCCCTGTCTGCTCCCATGATTGTCTGAGTCATCTTTGCTTGCTCTCTGGTCATTGGTTTCGTCAGGGTTGGTTTTTTCTCCACTGAGTTCAGAACATTCCAAAGGATACAAAAAAATTCAATGCTCTGTTCAGTATCTTCCCTGGTGATGTCCTAACTGTGGCTGCTCGAACTTCTTCATCTTGGCTTGTGATGAGTGCTTCGATTTTCCTCAACGTCCAGCTTCCTCTTGGTAAGTTGTCTTTAAGAAGCACAATGTCTCCTTTTGAAGGGTGGACGGCAGATTGAATTCTGGGCGCTTTCAACGTTTTCTGGGTTCGCTCACGCGGACTCAGCACATGGTCATTAAACCACAGTTTCCAAAATGTATCAAGATGTTTCTGTCCTTTACGCCATGTTTCCAGAAGCTTCTTGGGGGAACTCGTTCTATCCAGAAAGTCTGGGTCTTGCTCAAGATCTTCTGTGTCTAGGTGGGGTATAACAGTTTTTGGGTTCAGGTTGAGGAAGTGAGCAGGTGTGAGTGTGAATCCAGAGTTCACGTAAGCTCACACCTACACTAATGGTCTGGAATTCAGCACAGCTTCCACCTCTGTAAGGACTGTTTGGCACTGGTCAAAGTTTAAGCAGATTTTCTCGATTGACTTTTTGAGGGACTGCTTCACTAGGCCCACTAGACGTTCGTAAAAACCTCCCATCCGGGGCGCTAGTTCAATGATAAACTTCCAATTGATTTCTTCATTTGCAAATAGCTTTGCGTATCTGGATGGGTGGTAGCTAATTGCCATGCCTTGTCAAGTGTAGACTTTGTCAATTTAAACTGTGGCGCACTGTCAGAGATAATCAGCTTTCGTTTGCCACGCCCGGCAATGAATCTTCTTAGACACAAGAGGAACTGATCTGTAGTCATGTCCCTGATAATCTCTAAATGAATAGCTCTGACTGCTAAGCACGTGCAGAGGCAGAGCCAGATCGTGCTTGTTTCTGTTCCAACTTTCACATAGAGGGGTCCCAGGTAATCGAGGCCTGTGTAACTAAAGGGTGGCGATTTTTCTATCCTTTGTGATGGATATGGTGCCATGTTGGGCATTTTATATGGACGTCCTTGCATTCTACGACATCTTCGGCAGCTGAGAAGTACTCTTCTTACAGCAGCTCTGCCTTGCGGAATCCAGTACTCGCTTCGAATTGCTGATAAGGTATGGGAAACTCCAGCGTGCATCAACTTTTCATGGAAGCTAATGATCAATAAGGTGATCATAAGCAGGAGTTTCGGATAAACAGTGTTTTGTGGCAAGCTTTCACTGATCAACCTTCTGTGGCAGCGAAGGAGTCCGTTTTCATCCATCTCTAATCCTAGTTGATGCTTCAAATTGTTTCTCTTGTTGCCCTTGATAGCATGGATTTGTCAAGCGAAGTTGCTTTTCTGGACGTATGTATCCCACATAAGCTTTGATTGGCTGATTTCTTGAACAGTAAGCTCCCCTCTCTCAGACCTTTCTTTTGAAGTTTACGGATGAATCGCAGTGCCCAAGCTGTCACTCTGAGAAGTCTAGTTAGATAGGAATAATCCTTCTCGTTCAGCTCGAAAGGGGCAATTGGTTCAGCAACCGTTTCTATCTTGCCTTCTATTTCTGTCAAAGCTAAAGTTTCGTACATGACCTCTGCATCAGCCGAGTGATTAACCAGCTGTTGTAATGTGTCATCATCAATCTGTTGAAAGTCCCAGGATGGCCACTTTGTCATGTAATCTTTGAGCTATGATGGTCCTGCCGCCATAAGTTGCTGTGCACGAGTTCTTCTGCTGTGAATCCGCCGGTAGCTAGGTCAGCAGGATTCTGGCTTGTGCTGATGTACCTGAATTTGACATCTTTGTATGAGGATATTTCTTTCAGCCTGATCTGAACAAATGCGGGCAAAGGTTTGTGGATTTTCATCCAGTGTACGACGCACTGGGAGTCTGTCTACAGAATACGGTCTGTCACAGGAGCCTGGAGTTAATTGGTCACATAATTTAGAGTTCTAGTTCCAATAAAAACAGCTAACAGTTCTAATCCTGGGATGCTTAGGTGTTTGGTTGGAGCGGCTAGAGCTTTGGAGAATATCAGGTTCACGTTTGCAGTTTCGCCCACTATAGAGTACAGGTATACTGCTGCTGAATATGCCTTGGCGGATGCATCACTGAAGCAGAATAGTTTGTAGTCGTCTCCTCCTATGCATCTAGGGATAGGGAGCGATGACAGTGGGAGAAGATCTTCATGTAGTTTGCACCATTTGCCTTGTTGTAAAGAGCTGAGTGTTTCATCCCAGTCTAACTCTTTTTGCCATAGTTCCTGAATGAATAGTTTTCCATTCAATGTCACTGGAGAAAGAAACCCTAACGGATCATAAACTCTGCTGATAAACTGTAGAGCTTCTCTTTTGGTGGTGACTGGACTGGCTGAGATGTTGCATCCGTTGATAAATAACGAGTCACTGTTCATATCCCATGTGGTGCCAGGACTTTCATCTTGTTTCCAGTTATTCTGTCGCTTTCAGAGATGCGCTTTAGGAATTCGTCACAGCTGGATGCCCATTCTCGGAGTTTCACCGATGAAGACAGGAACAGAGGTTTCGCTTCTTTGTGAAACTGACCAGCTTCCTTTGGTGTGGAAACGCCTGCGTTCACATTATCCACGTACATGATGTTTGCAATCGTCTGAGCTACTGGTGTTTCGGCAGTGTTCAAATGATACTTGACAGTCGCCGCAAGTAGGAACGGACTGGAAATCATGCCAAATGGAACTCTGGTGAGCCTCAGGATTTGAACATTATTTTCCAGAGTAGGCTTGGTAACATCCTTTAACCAGAAAAATTGTGTGACATCTCTGTCATCAGGTTGCAGTCCGACTTGAAGGAATGCTTTTTCCACGTCAGCAATAAGTGCCACTTTGTTCAGTCTAAATCTCACCAGAAGAGCACACAGATCTTCCAGAAACACTGGGCCACAGTGTAGGCATTCATTTAGGCTGCGGTTCCCTTTCCTGGTTTTGGCAGACGTATCAAAGACAAGGCATATCTTGGTTAATGGTTCTGAGCCATTAAATGAAGTAGCAATGTAAGCACTGATGGGACCAGACGAGTAGGTAAGCATAGATACTGAAGGGGCAGCTTGACCTTCCTGACTCTTAATTCGCCCTGTAAGGATCCATCCCAGTTTTGATTTCATGAGGTTTAATCCTGGGGCAACTTGTTTAAATGGTATTTCACCAGAGAAAATGTCACAGTAGTAGTCATTTCCAAGGAGAAGCTCTATGCTGGCTGTCTCTGAGGCAGTGGGAAGTGAGTCAGCTAAAGGAACATCTTTCAGGAGATGCTCAATTTTCTTGGTGTCGAAATAAGCTCTTTGAAGTGTACCAGTTATCTTGGGCACCACATTAACTCTCAAATGTAGAGATGAGCCATCTTTAGTTAGCAAGCTAAGTTCAGTGACAGGGGTCTGTAACTGTTGTGGCTTTGAGTTGCTAAATGTGAAGACAGACAGTGTCCCGGATCCTTTGACTACCAACTGGAGTTTCTTGGCTAAGTCTTCGGTGATGTATGTTCTTTGACTCCCTGTATCCAAAAGCAATCTAATGGTCTGCTTTCTCGACTTGTTCAGATCCTGTACTTTAGCAGTGGCTGTCTGCATCAAGACTTGCTCTCCTGTAGCTAGAAAAGAATCCTCGACTGTGATGCTGGTTGACAGAGGTTCAGTCACTGTGTTTACTGACTCTGTGGATTTCCCAGGTGGAAATTTCTTCGGGCACAAACCTCTGTGGTGTCGATTTGTTTCTTGACAGTGAACACACAGTTTGTCAGCCTTACAATCCCGAGGGGTGTGTCCTTTCTTTAAACAAATGAAACAGCGTCCTTTGATCTTTTCTTTCCTGACTGTCAAAGTGGTAAATGTCTGGCATTCATCACTCCAATGTTTTCCTTTACAATAGATACAGGTCTCTCTTTTGCTGGCTTTAGGAATTTTAGGCGGGTAGTTTGCATTGGAGAACAATGCTTCAGTAGTTGTCATGACCTCCCTGACTTGGGACATGTGGGACTTGTTGCTATCAGAATAAGCACTGTTACTCTTTATACCACTTTGTCGTTCTGCATTTCCCCGGTTTGTGATATATCTATGTAATTTCTCCCTAAGTAATTTCACTGTCCATTCTTGACCGTCCGGTTTCTGGTCGGTCAAATAAATTAATACATCTTTGGGTAGTTCAGTTAGTATCAAGGATACAAGCAATTTTGAATTGACATCCTCTCCCAGGGCTTCTAAAGAACGAAGATGTTTTCCTATCACATCATAGCTGGAGCGCAGAGAGGCTGTTTGGCTTGATGAAGTAGGTAGATCCATGAGACTAGAGTAATGAGCATTGATGATAATCTCGTTTTGTCCATAACGTTCCTGTAAAAGTTTGATTGCTTCTTCGTAGTTAACATTTGTCAGGGCAAGTCCTGATATCACTTCGGCGGCTTCTCCATCCAATTTGGCTTTCAGGTAATTCATTTTATCCACTGGACTGAGTGATGGGTTAGAGTGTATTGCAGAGTCAAATGAATCCCAAAATTCGGGCCACAACAACAACTCTCGATTGAATTTTTTGAATTCGAGCTTCGGTAATTTCACAGTGTTTGGTTTACTCACAGGTTTAGTTGTCTCAGTTTGCAGTTTCCTCTCCAGTTTGACTTTCTCTAGGTTAAGTTTTTCTACTTCCATCTGTAGCTTGCGGTGCTCAATCTCGGCCTTTTGGCGCTCAATTTCCAGCATCTTTTCATCCAGATCATGGTTTACTTTTAGAGTTCCTCGCTTGAGCATGAAATCCATTCTGTCCTTGATCATCTCCATTTTCGAGCCAAGTCCTACGACGAGTTGCTCTGCTTCAAACACAAGCTCCATGTATTCCTCGTAATCGGCCATCACCGTTTCATGTGTTGATTTGCCCGCTTTTATGGCGGCGTCTTCGAGTTCTTTCCGGAGATTTTTGTAATCAGCCAAATATTGCTGGAGCTGATCTCTTGTTTCACGAGTTTCATCTAACAGCGGCTCAAAATCACCATCAATCGGACGTTGTTTGATTTGTTTTGCAGCTTCAACACTGAGGCTCGCATGTCGTTTTCTTGGTCCGATCAACCTTTTGATTGCACCCAAATCTTTCGGCATTCTTGCTTAGTTTTCGTGTTGCGTGGTTGTGTTTTGGTTTTCACTTCGATGTCTTCGAACCATCGATTCGGTTGATGTTTTCTTCTTTCGCCAACTGGAAGCAGTCTTTTTGTGAAATTTTTCGGTAGATACCTTCGGTTTTGTCTTCCACAGCTTCCATTTAGGTCCTTGGTTGTTTCACTCTGCTACCATGTCGCGTCGGGCGATTTTTTATTCTGTGCAGAACAAACATGGCGGACTCGCCTACATTCATTTTTCACAACAACGTGTTTTCAGGCCGAATCCCGCGGGAAAATGACGTAATAATTTCATGGCGGGTTTCGCCATGACAGTCCCCTGCGACGCGCGGCCGTCTTTTAGTTTTGCTGTGGCGCATTCTTTTGGTGGGTTCTTGAATGTCACGGATGATTGACTGGACAGGTATGTTAATGATATATATTGGGACGGGAGGGGGGTAAAATTGAGTTACCGATATATCGGAAGGTGATACTGGATTAAACGGGTAGAATTGAATGCTTTTCTATAATCAAACTTGTTGTTGTTGTAAAATAAAGCATGAAAGTGAAAACAATAATAAATAGGATTTGACAACTTTTTATACCAAAAATTCCATCCTCGAGAGACCAGGGGCAGATAGTCGGGGCGAGAGGCAGATTACACGGGCGAAATCGATGTGCCCGGTGCAAGCGAAAGACGGGCGGAAGAGCACCCCTGGGAACACACCTTTAACGGACTAGTTCAAGAGCCCGTTTGTGTTCTTGCTTCTAATTGAGTACAAATTCAGTAAGGCATTGTATTTTTTATGCCCAATAAGTGATTAGCTTATTTCACCGCTCCTTCCGTGACGTCTTATACAGGCGGCCACTTGTGCGTACTGAAATCAACTTTGCCGATTCGATCGCCAATACTTCTCTCGCTCGTTCGATATACTACCTTCAAAGAAAGTTTCAGTAAAATGGGACCCACAAAGCCGAGAAATCGAGAAATTTGGCAAGGATGCTCCACAACAAACCCATAACTGGAATTTCTCCAAACACTTTTCACCCTATATTGCAAACAGCTCGAGGAAGAATATCGCTGTCAGAAACTTTTTGCTTACAAGCACTCACAAACATCTTCACGGACGCGCCTGTAATGTTCTATCCTGCGAGCAGAAGACCTTCGGTCTTCCTTGATAAGTCGGTTCCTCTCAAGTTCTCTTCCTTTCTACAAAACGGCAATAGTCTAAAACCGGACTTGTTGCTTCTGGAGTACTCATGTTTGATCCTGGATGTGTAAGTCTTATTTGTAAAGTTCTAGAGTTGATAAGACTTCTAAAAGTTCACACCTCAGGTGTGAGCATGTCTTTGCCCGCTCGATCGGCATATTTGTCAGTCCCGTGCAACAGAAATTCCCACACAATGGAAAATTTCAGTACTCACACAAGGAAAAATATTCCGACAAACAACAACAACGAAATCCAGTAAGAGAGAATAACCAAGGTTCAAACTATCGACTGTAAATTTAACAATACCCCAATCTGATTTTCGTACTTGTTGTTTTCTCTTTCCGGCTTCCATCTCATTGAATAATAAAAGTGCCTATTTTTATGCCTCGTTCTTTAAAGCGTTCCGACAAATGTAAATGAAGTGGCCGCTTATTCTGAAATTACTCCCTCTTTCCTTGAGTACCCTTTCCTGAAACCTTCTTCGATGGTAATTCTATCGCACAAGCGAGACAAAAAGTTGATTTCAGCAGCACGAGTGAGATCTTGGTACGAGATTTAGCAAAGTTACACTCTGTATAAGACGTCACGAAAGGAGCGGTTTAATAAGCTGAACGCTGATGGTGCACAAAAACTACAATGCCCCAAAATCTGTGCTCAATCTGAGCAAGAACGCAAATGGGCTCTTGAGCTAGTCCGTCAAAGGTATGTTCTCAGGGGCCTTTCCGCCCGTCTTGTAAACTTTCGCACCGATTTCGTCCGTTTTATCTGCCTTTTGCCCCCCCCCCCCGAGTATTTGATGTGCCCCTGGGTCTAGGAGGATGACCAAATTCTAGAGCGAAACATTTGTAATTTTTTTTAGTATTATGGATCAAATTGCTCATGTTGAAAAAAACTGCGCCTGTGCTGTTTGTTGGCATATGCATTTTCGCAAAAACTTAAGGGACACGATAAAGAAGACTCTTGCGAAGAGGTACCAACTTATGGAAAATTTTGGGCTACTTTTTGAACTACTGATCCTTAAGTTTTTCAACACTATCCAACTCAGTGTATGCACTTTATAAGAGTGGACCTAAAATCGAGTAGTAATGTAGTTTCTTGCCCATGAAACCAACGCCATAAATAAACACACGCGATGACCAACAGAAACCCAACAGGAACAGCCTTGTGTTCCAATCAGTTTTACTCTTCATGCACCTTACCTTTTCCTCCGGAATTTGATTGTCTAGCAGCGTTGTATCCGTTTTTGACTTTAAGGACAAGTTCCTGAGCTCCAACAGCGTATCGTTTCCTTGGTCAGTCTTCTCAAAGTTAAGTTCTACAACGTATTATTTCCACAAGCAAACTTTGTCTCAAAGAGAAGTAAGATAATCCTGTAACCTCATAACTGGCTGGTAGTTTGTTGTAATGGATGAGCTTAGAAACGGCAGTGTCTTGCGGTTTGTACAATAATTTATCAATTTAAACACAGCTAAATTGATTCACATTGTCTATTTCTTATTGCAAACGTCTTTCTTTATGTAACACAAAGATAATGTCATTTGTCCCAAACGAATGGGCTTCAGTTCCAAGG